>ENA-OQCX01000688-OQCX01000688.1-human-gut-metagenome-genome-assembly--contig:-NODE-688-length-17305-cov-1.446560_pt1 | contig 17305 bp, 25 predicted proteins | sample MGYA00242762_ERZ504587 | MGnify/ENA primary metagenome ERZ504587 (study PRJEB26092, sample SAMD00036337) | human gut metagenome | host: Homo sapiens | study: EMG produced TPA metagenomics assembly of... | reverse complement strand
CAGCGAGATGATGCCTGCGATCAGTCCGTTACCTATAGCGGTATAGAAGCCGGCGATAAAGATATTGAAGCCCAGGAAGATAAAGCAGTAGGAGAACATCCTGAAACCGTGTACTGCTAAATCAATGACCTGCTGGTTATCGCCGATGTACCAGGAGATGATGTTGGCGCCGTAAAAACGGGCTAAGGTGAAGACCGCCAGGGAGCCAAAAAGAATGGCTTTTTTACAGTGATCGATGATCTCGCCCAGGCGTTTTTTGTTTTGCGCGCCGTAGGCATAACTGATAACCGGCTGTGCGCCTGTTGCTATACCAAGATAGATGCTGATGAGGAAGTAGAAGATGTTGATGTTGACGGCCATAGCCGCAACGCCATCCTCGCCGGCAAATTTGATAATAGCGATATTAAAGAAAATCGTTACGATACCCGAGGAAAGCTCGGTGAGCATTTCGCCGCGCCGTTGAAGCTGGACTTGATAAAGTACCATTTGTTCCAGTGGAATTTGGTAAATTTCAGGTTTGTTTCGTAGAGTTTGAAATAAACCAGACCCATCAGCGTGGAGATGGCGATCGAGGTGATCGTAGAAATCGAGCGCCGAAAACTCCCCAGCCTAAAACAACGAATAGTATAATAGTCTAAGACGATGTTGAGGATAAATCCTGTTAAGGACATTACCAGAGAATAGGCAGGTCTGCCGTCCAGACGGATATAATATTCGAGGAACAGCTTGACCGCCAGGATCGGCGTACCTAAAATCATATATTTAAGGTAAGTTTTACAATCTTCAAACAGCAGCGCTGTAGAACCCAGAGAATAAATAATACGGTCCATATTAAAGTAAGCGACGATTGCAAAAATTGCCGTAAATCCCGTCAGAAACCAGAACATTGAGGTGAAGTAGGTATTGGCTAAACTGCGTTTGCCTTCGCCCAGCTTAATGCCGACCAGGGCACAGGAGCCGCAGGTAAACATGACGGCCAGACCCCAGATAAGGTTTGAGTAAGGCAGGACGATATTGATAGCGGCCATGGCGTTAGTTGATACGTATTGTGCCAGGAACCAGCTGTCGATCGCTGAATAGAACGATACCAGAACCATTGTAACTACGGACGGGAAAATATATAAGATGAAGTCCGAGAAACTTTGTTTTACATTTATTTTGCTGTACATTTGGGACACCCTTTCCGAAACTTGCGCAAGTTCCTGTATCTATATCCTCCTTAGCGGTAATATTAAAGCAAATGAGGAATATTGAGGAGATTGAAGGAGATTGGAGGAGCTTTGAGGAGTTTGGGAAAAAATTTGTTTCCCGGATTTTAAATAGTGATAGAGGCCTTAAATCGCCTTTAGTTACAAAAAAAAGTAAAAAAATGTTATATTTTAAAGAAATTTAACGTTTTTGTTTGACAAGTGTATAGCGCAGAGATATAATAAATCCAACAGAATATTATTAGATAGAGGAGCGGAAAGCAAGAGTACTTCGCGGAGAGGGATCGCTGAAACGAAGGAAAGGGTAACCGCCGAAGTATAACGGCAGCCATGCGGTTATGCTGGGCCGTCGGTAAAAAACCGCCGGACTGTCGCCTTACAGGCGGAGGGCTATCTCAACTATGCAGATTATATTTGTATGTAACAATGCTGTTGACCGTTGAGTATTGCTCTCAACGGTTTTTGATTTTTATAAGGAGTGTGAAATTAATGATTAAGGTTTTAGTTAATGGCGCTTTGGGACGTATGGGCAGCGAGGTCGTGAAAACTGTTCTTGAACAGGAGGATATGGAGCTTGTTGCCGCAGTCGATGCTTTCGGCGCCGATAAAATGATTCCGGTTAAAAACGGTAATCAGATGGCAGTAGCTACTGATCTTAAAGCCAAACTGATGGTAGTAAAGCCTGATGTAGTTGTTGATTTTACCCGTCCTGATGTAGTAATGGCATCACTGCGCACAGTGCTGTCGGCAGGAGTTCGTGCGGTTGTTGGTACAACAGGCTTCAGCGAGGCTGATCTGGCAGAGCTGGATGAGTTGGCTAAGCTAAGTAATACAGGTATTCTGATCGCTCCTAATTTGCTTTGGGGGCAATATTGATGATCAAGCTGGCCTGCGAGGCAGCAAAATATTTTCCTAATGTTGAGATCATTGAACGTCACCATGATAAAAGCTTGACGCTCCTTCAGGACTGCGGTTATTACAGCCCAGCAAATCGCCGAGGTGCGTCAGGAAAGTGCACCAGGGACATCCGGAAGAAAAAGAGTTGCTGGCAGGTGCCCGCGGCGCTGATTATAAAGGTATGAAGATCCACAGCGTGCGTTTACCCGGATATGTTGCTTCTCAGGAGGTCATTTTCGGAAGTCAGGGCGAAACTCTCCGCATCAGCAACGAACCGGTCAACCGTGAATGTTATATGCCCGGTGTGATGCTTGGCTGCCGCAAGATGATGGATAAAGTTGGTTTGACTTATGGCTTGGATAAGCTGTTATAATAAAATTTATGGAGGGGAAGCAGATGAAAAAAATATAATGTGGCTATTTTAGGCGCTACCGGAGCGGGTAGGAGCCGAGTTTTTGAAACTTATCGAGGAAAGGAACTTTCCGTTTTCCGAATTACGCCTGCTGGCTTCTAAACGCAGCGCCGGTAAAGAAATAGCTTTTATGGGTAAAACCTACACTGTTGAAGAAGCTACTTTCGATTCCTTTAAAGGTATAGATATCGCTTTGTTTGCAGGCGGTTCCATTTCTAAAGATTTCGCTCCGCATGCGGTGAAAGCCGGCGCGGTGGTCATTGATAATTCCAGTGCTTTTCGTATGGACCCTGATGTGCCGTTGGTAGTGCCGGAGGTCAATCCGCAGGCTATTTTGAAGCATAAAGGTATTATCGCCAACCCAAACTGTTCTACTATTATTATGGTTATGGCTTTAAAACCTATTTATGACCTGGCAAAAATAAAGCGTGTCATCGTGTCTACTTATCAGGCTGTTTCCGGTGCCGGCAAAGAAGGTATCGACGAGCTTGACGCTCAGGTGCGGGATCATAGTGAGGGCAGGGAAATGACTGCGAATATCCTTCCTTCCGCCAGCGCTGAGAAGCATTATCCTATTGCTTTTAATCTGATTCCTCAAATAGATGTTTTCTGCGATAATCTTTATACTAAGGAAGAAATGAAGATGGTCAATGAAACGAAAAAAATTATGGAGGATTATGAAATGCGGATCACTGCTACTACGATCCGCGTACCTGTTTACCGCAGTCATTCCGAGTCTGTAAATATCGAGCTGGAAAAAGAAGTCGATCTGGGGGCTATGCGCGAAGCACTGGCAAAATTCCCGGGAGTTACTGTTCAGGATGATCCTTCTAAGCAGGAATATCCGATGCCGTTATATACTTCCGAAAAAGACGATGTTTATGTAGGACGTCTGCGCAGGGACGAATCATGTGAGAAGTCTTATAATATATGGGTCGTCGGCGATCAGATCCGTAAAGGCGCTGCGCTGAATACTTTACAGATCGCCGAAACGATGATCAAAAACGGCTGGATCTAAGATAGGAGAGCGACACAGTTCATGAAAATTTTAGTGCAAAGTTCGGCGGTACTTCCGTTGCTTCACAGGAAGCGCGCATCGCTGTTAAGGATAAGGTGCAGAAAGCCGTACGCAGCGGTTTTGCTCCGGTTGTAGTTGTTTCTGCGATGGGACGCAAAGGAGAACCTTACGCTACCGATACCCTGATCAAGGTACTGAAGGAAACGAATCTTTCAGTCAACGTGCGCGAACTGGATATGATGATGTGCTGCGGCGAGATCATGGCAGCCTGCGTTATGGCAGCGACGCTGCAGAAATTCGGGATCAATGCTATGGCGCTTACGGGCGGTCAGGCCGGGATTATTACGGATTCTCAGTTTGGTGCGGCACGGATCAAAAATATCAATGTCAGCAATTTGCATCATTTATTGGAATCAGGCGTTATTCCTATTGTCTGCGGGTTTCAGGGCATGACGGAAAATAACGGCAAGTACTACTTTGGGCCGCGGCGGCAGTGATACTACGGCTGCTGCAATAGGCGCCGCTTTGCATGCTGAATGTGTCGAGATTTATACTGATGTCGAAGGCATTATGACAGCGGATCCGCGTTTGGTAAAAGAGGCTTCGATATTGAAGCAGATCTCCTACGGCGAAGTTTGTCAAATGGCGCATCAGGGCGCAAAGGTTATCCATCCGCGCGCAGTAGAGATCGCAATGAAGAAAAATATACCGCTGATTGTAAAATCTACGTTCAGCGATGCTCCCGGCACACTCATTACAAATTGATTGATGCAGAAACGGAAGAGGATACTTCTATCAATGAGCGCAGGCTGGCCAGCGGTGTAACTCATCTGACCGATCTGGCTCAGTTCCGGGTTGCGCTCAATCCTGAGGATATCGCCAGCGGCCGCAAGCTGTTTGAGGATCTGGCTGATGCCGGTATCAGCGTCGGCTGTTTGAATTTATCCGAGAGCAATGCTATGTTTGCGGTTTTTGCCGATGATGTGGAACATACAAATAAAGTTTTAAATGGTACAGATTTTGAATATACTTTAACCGAGGATTGTGCCAAGGTTTCGGTTGTCGGTTCGGCGATGCGCGGCGTACCCGGTGTTATGGCTAATTTTGTTGCAGCGCTTACCGGCTGCAAAATAAGCATCCTGCAGACTGTGGATTCTGATACGACTATCTCGCGATAATCAAACAGGAACATCTGATCGATGCTGTGAAGGCGCTTCATAAAGCGTTTAAATTATAAGCGAGGTGTAAGTAATGAAAAATCCTTATTTTGGCAGACTTTTGACCGCTATGGTCACTCCTTTTAATGCTGATGGCAGCGTCAATTATGAAAAGGCGGCTGATCTGGCTGAATGGCTTATCAATAATGGCTCTGACGGCTTGGTCGTAGCAGGCTCTACCGGCGAGGCTGCTACTATGAGTGCGGAGGAAAACTGGAATTGTTCCGCGTAGTTGTTAATCGTATCAATAAACGCGTGCCTGTTATTGCTGGTACAGGTTCTAATAACACTGCTGATTCTGTCAAAATGACGAAAATGGCCGAGGCAATGGGTGTCGATGGCGCTTTGATAGTTGGTCCGTATTACAACAAGCGACACAGGAAGGGTTTTACCAGCATTTTGCAGCTGTAGCGCAAAGTACAGGATTGCCTATCATTGTTTATAATGTTCCGGGACGTACAGCTTCCAATATCTCTCCGGCAATAGTAGCACGTCTGGCTGCTGATTTTGAGAATATTGTTGCGATCAAAGAAGCTGCAGGCAATGTTGCTCAGGTTGCCGAGCTTTATTCGGTTCTGCCGGAAGAGTTTACGATCTACAGCGGTGACGACGGACTGATTCTTCCGTTTATGTCTGTCGGCGCGACCGGGCTTATTTCTGTGCTCAGCAATATTGGCGGCGGTATCTTGCAGGACGTTATGCAGGCTTATGAAGACGGCCGCGTACGCGAAGCTGCAAAATTGAATGCCAGAATGGTGCCGTTGGCAAACGCTATGTTTATCGAAACCAATCCTATCCCGGTAAAAGCTGCGGTAACGCTCGTTACTGGCATTGATGCAGGTCAGCCGCGTCTGCCGCTGACCCCGATGGAACCGGCAAATAAAGCAAAAATGGTCGCCGTTCTCCAAGAATACGCCTTGTAAAATAATGGCGAAATTAGTAGTGATAATTCAGTGTGACATCGTGCAGAAAAAATGCGTTGGTTATGCCTGCATGAAATCGTTTTATGAGCGCAGCGGCAGATTTACCGGTTATGATGCCGATACCAAATATATGACGATTACCTGCGGCGGCTGCTGTGGTGCTGGTGTAGCCGGAAAATCGAAGATTTGAACCGTAAACTTAAACGCTGGGGTGATGATCGCAGGGATGTTGTGGTACATTTAGCATCGTGCGTCGTATCAGACAATTATCACCGTCCGCCTTGTCCACATAGAGACTACATCAAGACGATCGTAGAACGTAAAGGTTACCCTGTTATTTTTGGTTCGTATATTTCCAAAACTGCAGAGAAAAAACGTCAGGACGGCATTTACGAAGCTTTTTAATGCTTGCTGCTACCGTAGTTTTATTATAAAACTACGGTAGTTTTTCTGTGTTTGGGGCAGGATTTTTACCCTTGGTACAGAATTTAATAATTATCGAATTAAATAAGACGCTTAAAGCTGTCAGCTTCAGCAAACAGGATGAGGCCGCGGAGAATTCCGACAAATATACCGGTCTTGTCGGCAATAATATTTGTGAAGATTGGTTTAGGAGGTAGTTTTTGTGGTTAAAAAAAATTTTATTTTTGTGTATGACGCTGATGATATTGCTGATGCCTAAAGGACCTGTGGAGGCAGCAGGTATTACTGCTTATGAAAAATTTATCAGCCCGGCCTACTGGACGGAACATAATGCCGACGGTGATAAAGTAGTGCTAAATGCGGCGGGCGTTGAGGCTTTCAATAAAAAGATCATTGCCGCATCGCCGACAGTTTATGATATGGCCGCTTATCCTAAAACCCTGAGCGGTAAAACGGTAGCAGCTTATGTCAATACGCATACAGATTTGAGTGATGAACTGTACCGGGAAGGTAAGCTCGTCAGCGATAATTATAAAAATATTCTGCGTTCGCAAACTAATGCGGCGGCAATACCGGCTGAGGTCACTGTGCGTTATGGCGTTACTGTAAGACGTGCTAATCTGCGTAATCTGCCGACAGGTGAAGGTTTGTTTTTTTATGCCAGTGACCGTAATTTTGATGCTTTGCAGGAAACCGCTTTGGATCCAGGCGAGGCTGTCGCTATTTTGCATACCAGTACTAACGGTTATTTTTATTATGTGCAAGCGTATAATTACCGTGGCTGGCTGTCTAAATTTGATGTTGCCGAAACTGACCGCAGTACCTGGTTGCGTTATGCGGAGCCTAAGAATTTTCTGACCGTAGTTGCTAAGGATTACACATTAAAGGCGGACGGAGCTCAGGTTTTATTTCAGCAGGGCGCTCGTTTGCAGCTGGCTGATAAAAAAAGCATCTGCTTATACGGTGAAGGTTCCTGTCAGGACTAAAGAGGGCAAGCTGCAGGAAGAGAAGGTAGTTTTGGCTGCAAATGCTTCGCTGCACGAAGGTTATCTGCCTTATACGACTAATAATATTATCCGCAGCGCTTTTAAATTTTACGATTCTGTATATGGTTGGGGCGGACTGCAGCAAAGCGTCGATTGTTCCAGTTTTATCAGTAATGCTTACCGTACAGTAGGTATTTTTCTGCCGCGCAATGCTGACGAGCAGGAAACAAGCGCTGGTATTCATAAAAAAATGGGCAATATGAGCAGTGCTCAGCGGGCTAATGTCATAAAAGGTTTAACTCCTGGTTCTACACTGCATATGGACGGACACGTGATGTTATATCTCGGTTCCTCCAACGAGATTCCCTATGCTATTCATTCTCTGGGCAGCCATTATACGGGCGGTACGCGTCATAGTGTAATGAAGGTCGTTGTCAGTGATTTGAATCTGCAGAAATCAAATGGCAACACCTATTTGGATGAGTTGACTACCTGTGTAACTTTCAGATAAAAATAAAAAAGTATAAAGGAGTAGTATTATGGATTTAGATCAGGAAACAGCAAAAGAGTTAGTAAAATCAGTGATAGATGGTTTTGAAGAAGAAGTATAGTCAATGCGGAGTCTGTTACCTTGTTTTTGTGCAAGGAATGTCTGCCGTACTTAACAAAAATGAATATTCCAGCTAATATAGTGCAGGCTGTCAATGGGCTGGCTGAAAAAAATGAAGATTTGACAGCAGCAGGAAGCTTGACTGATCTTGTTATAGCGCAGGATGGAAGGTTGCAGAGAGTTATTGTTGCCGGCTTTGGCAAAGGTGACGAATGCAAGCCGAACAATCTACGTAAAGCTGCCGGCAGTGCTGCCAGGGCTCTAATTGCTGCCAAAATAAAGCAGACTGCTGTTGTGGCACCGATTCTTTCTAATCCGGTAAGGCCCATTACTTAGCTGCTTTGGCAGAGGGACTGGTTTTGGGAGGGTATCAATTTACGGAATGTAAGGGTAAACCTGAAGCTAAACCGGAACTTGATTTTTCTATTATTTCCGGTATTCCTGATGCTGAACGGGTGCTTGCAGAAGCTGAGGTTGTGCAGATGCGGTTTGTTATACACGCGATCTGGTCAACGGCCCGGCAATTTAGTGACTCCAAGCGTTATGGCTGAAGAAGCAGAAGCATTGGCTCTGGAATATGATATGGAATTTGAAATTTTAGACGTAACAATGATGGAAGCGATGGGCATGCATGCTTTACTGGCTGTAGGGCAGGGCTCTATCCATCCTCCGTGTCTGGTTACAATCAAATATAATGGAGCAGGTGCTGCGCCTTATACTGCTTATGTCGGTAAGGGTATTACTTTTGACAGCGGAGGCATTTCGATCAAGCCCAGTGACAATATGGGTGAGATGAAAGACGATATGGCTGGTGCTGGTGCAGTTTTAGGCGCGTTAAGGCTATTGCCGCACTGAAAATACCCTGCAATGTGATGGGGATCATTGCCTGTGCTGAAAATATGCCTTCCGGCAGCGCTCAGCGTCCCGGAGATGTTGTAAAAGCAGCTAACGGTAAAACGATCGAGGTTATTTCAACAGATGCCGAAGGACGTATGGTCTTGGCGGATGCGGTCTGGTACGCCTGCAAGCAGGGCGCAGCAAGGTAGTTGATATAGCAACGCTGACTGGCGGCGTTATTGTTGCTTTGGGGACAGAAACAGCTGGTGTTGTCGGCAACGATGATGTTTTGATCAGACAGCTTATCGAAGCTGGTAAAAAAGCAGGCGAAAGCTACTGGCAGCTGCCTGCGCTGCCGGAATGCAAGGAAGCGTTGAAAAGTGATGTTGCCGACCTGCTCAACAGTGCCGGACGTGAAGCAGCTGTATCAGCGGCGGATTGTTTATCGGTGAATTTGTCGAAGCAGGGATACCCTGGGCCCATATTGATATCGGCGGTACTTCTACCGCTGCTAAAACTGCGGGTTTTAAAGTTAAGGGTGGTACCGGATTTGGCGTCAGCACTTTGATTAAGCTGGCGCAGGAAATGTAAAATGTTAGTAGATCTGCATACTCATAGCACAAGTTCAGATGGAACTTATACTCCGGCAAAGCTGGTAGAAGCGGCAGCTGCTGCTAAAATAGGCGTACTGGCTTTGACTGATCATGATTCTGTAAATGGCATTGTTCAGGCAGAAGCCGCTGCTGTAAATATAAAAAACGCTCCCCGCATCATCAGAGGCGTAGAGCTTGGTACTCAGGCCGGTGAAGCCAGCGTACATATTTTAGGATATCATATTGATATCAGTAATGAGCGTTTGCTGACGAAAATGCATGAAATGCGCCATGCGCGCGAACTCAGGCTGCAGAAGATTCTTCAGAAAATAGCTGCTCTGGGCTATTATGTCGAGGTGGCCGAATGTGATCCTGACAACAGAGCAGTCGGACGTCCCCATGTGGCTAAAGCTTTAGTTGCCAAAGGGTTTTTTGCTACGGTGCAGGAAGCCTTTGACGTGCTTTTAAAGAGAGGCAGGCCTGGTTATGAACCGCAGCCTAAATTATCGCCGGAGGAGGCCGTAGAGCTGCTGCACCAGGCAGGAGGCCTGGCGGTGCTCGCGCATCCAAGTGAGTTGGAGGATAAGCCGCTGGTGAACTGTTTGATGAAGAATGTAAAATTTGACGGTATCGAAGTCTATCATCTCCGCAGATATAAATGAGCAGAAATAACTGGCTTGGAGCTGGCGCAGAATTTTGCTTTGCTGGTTTCTGGCGGTTCAGATTTCACGGAGTGAGCGGGCGTTTTCCTGAGCAATTAGGAATTTTGAAGTTTTATATACAAATGTCAAAAATGTGATTAGAATATAAACAATAAATTTAAGTCGGATTTGCGGAGGCCTTTATGAAAGTAGTAGCTTTTGTAGGTCCCAGCGGTACTGGTAAAAGTCATCGAGCAATAGGTATTGCCCATAAAAATAATTGTGATGCTATTATTGATGACGGATTACTTATCAAAGGAACCAAAATATTAGCCGGAACTTCTGCTAAAAATGAAACGAATAGAATACAGGCGGTCAAGCGCGCTATTTTTACTGAAGAAGATCATGCAGAAGCAGTGCGTCAGGCTTTGGCAGGTAATGACGTCCGGCGGCTTCTGATTTTGGCAACTTCCGACAATATGATAGAGAAAATAGTTAAGCGTTTGGAGTTACCTGAGCCTGAAAAGACCGTTTATATTCAGCAGATTGCGTCCAAGCAGGAGATCAAAAAGGCGAAACAGGCCCGGCTGCGCGACGGCAAGCATATTGTTCCGGTACCGACTGTCGAGTTGAAGCCGCATTTTACAGGTTATTTTGCTGATTTACCATATAATTTATTTTCCAAGCAAAGGAAGAAAAGCGGGGAAGACCGTTCGATCGTCAGACCGGCGTTCAGCTACTATGGCAAGCTGTTGATTTCCGATTACGCTATTTATGACATTATCAATCTCATCGCCGAAAAAATGATGGGCATTGATAAAGTAACAGGCATCAAAAGTGCGCAGGCGTGCCGAAACAAAAGGCATCAGTATTTATGTCGATTGTCGTATTATATTACGGCGTTAAGATTTTTGAAGTAACAAAATTGTTCCAACACAAAATAAAAGAAAAAGTAGAATATATGACGGCAATGCAGGTCAAAACAATCAATGTTTCCGTCCGCAGCTTGTCGGTAAAAAAACAGGAGGATTTTTATGTTAAACGAACAAAGTAATGAAAGAGTACTTTTTTCGGGGTATGCAAAATTACCGGTAGGAATTACAGCTGCGGAAATGTATAAGGTAATAGGAGTGATTGTGGTTGTAGATATGAAGAGCGGACTTATCGTAAAGGCCGACTGCACACTGGCGACTGAACTGGCACGGCAATATATTGCGCAGTGCCTTATTGGTTACAACCTTTCCAATGGGCACGAAGAGCTGCAGAATATTTTAGAACGTCAATATCAGGGCAGTGCTAAAAAAGCCGTTGCAACGGCTATGCGGATAATTTATGACAAATACCGCAGCTTTAAAAACGGGGAAAGCGCCGAAGGCAGTGACAAATTTATCTGAAGATAATAAAATAGCAAAAATGTATAAAAAATCCCTTCAACAAAAATGTTGAAGGGATTTTTTCACATAACAGGATTAGTAAGTGCATCTGCCTGTTCAAAAATGAAAGCAGGTGAAGGATAATAGAATTGGCAATGCTGGAAACTGATTGCTTCTGTTGAAAAACGTTTTAGTAAAGCATAACTGGCACGTTCTTCAAAATCGATCAGATTATCCTTGTTGATATCGGCGTCATCGACAATGACCAAAAGATAAGCCGGAACGCTGGGCGCGTCTTCCGGGACCAGGCTGCGGTCAAGCGGGACACCTGGAACGATACGAAGATGGCCGATGACCTGCTGATTTTCGTCAAGCAGCTGGGCACGGAAAGTATCGTTGTAAAGCGTACGTGAAAGTTTGAGAGTATAAGCTCCGGAACTCATAAAACACACATCCTTTTCTCTTATTGGCAAGGGAATTTATTGCCCTCTGAATATTTGATAACGATATATATGATACCATATTCTTTTAATTTTAGCAAAGCGGCAAAAATTTAAGAAAAACAGATAAAGTATATTGTATACAATATAGAGCTTCTTCTAACTTGCAGGATTTTATAGAAATTTATCGAATTAAATTAAGTAAGTAAAGTGGCATAGTCATTTGAAAAATGAGATTTTATTTTTCATGATACAACTGTGTACACTCAAAAATGAGGAGGGGATCCTATGAAAAAAACTTTTAGCTTTTCTGATGGGCGATCATGGTCTTTGCTACTATGGCAGCCGGCTGCGGCGGTGGTTCTGACAAAAAGGACGAAAAAAAACCGGCTGCGCAAAAATTCATTAATATTGCTACTGGCGGTACAGCTGGTACATATTTCCCATTGGGAGGCGCTATCGCTGACATTTTGAATAAAAATGTTCCCGGCGCTAATGCTTCAGCACAATCCACCGGTGCATCTGTAGCAAATATCAACTTATTGCAGCAGGATAAAGTCGATATCGCTTTTGTACAAAATGACATCGCTTATTATGCTGTTAACGGTTCAGAAATGTTCAAAGATAAAAAAGTCCCCAGTATCCAGGGCTTGGCGACTTTGTATCCCGAAACGATACAAATCGTGACTTTGGATAAAAGCGGTATTAAATCTCTTAATGATGTTAAAGGCAAACGCGTTGCAGTAGGTGCCGCAGGTTCCGGTACTGAAGCTAATGCCCGCCAGATACTCGAAGCTTATGGTATCACTTATGATGATATTAAAGTTCAATACCTCTCTTTCGCAGAAGCTTCCAATGCATTAAAAGACGGCAATGTTGACGTTGCATTCGTAACTGCAGGCCATCCGACCGCAGCTATTCAGGATATTGCGACTCAAAACCATGTAGTTTTACTGCCGGTTGACAGCGATAAAGCTGACGCTTTGATTGCAAAATATCCTTCTATACCAAACTTACTATTGCAGCCAAAACTTACCCGAATCAAGAAACCGACGTTCAGGCAATCGCAGTTCGTGCTATGTTGGCAGTAACTGATAAAATGGATGCTGATACTGGCTATGCTATCACCAAAGCTATTTTCAGCAATCTCGATCGTTTGAAAGCAGCTCATTCTGTAGCTAATGCAGTTTCTAAAGCAACCGCATTGGACGGTATGTCTGTTCCTGTTAATCCGGGCGCAGAAAAATACTTGAAAGAAAAATAAGAGTTAAATATTTTATATGATGAACCTGAGAGACCGGTTGCCGGGAACTTCCGGTAATCGGTCTTTTTCTAAAAAATGATTCTGATATCAGTTACTGTATTAGTTGGGTTTGGGAATATTGTTTTGGTATGCCAACCAATTAGTAGTTTCTATTAATCCCGAAGATGGATTGCCAAAACAATGTTTTACTGCAAAAAGAGGAGAAGAATGGAATATTGCATTTACCCATTCGGTCCAGCTGACAATGGTGGAAGAATTTTTTAGAGTTGACGGTGCAGATGATATGGTTATGACACATACTCGGTATCAATCACTGGGAGTAGGACTGCCATATTCACCTGCAGAAGGAATTTTGACTAATACTCCTGACGGTAAGTTTATCTTAAAAATGGATCGGCCTTATAAGAACTGTAAAATTAAGAACTGCCGTACAAGCAAAGCCTCGTATTATACATAAAAATAAAGTCTATGATTTTTGCGATCTATATGGACAAGGAACCTTGGTTGAAATCAAGGCAGAAAAACGTTATCAATATTGGTTAAATTAAATTTGCAAAAGGGGAGGAGAGGGCAGAATGAGTGAACAAGATAAAACAACTATGTCAGAGAAGAAGTCCTGCAAAAGTTTGACAAAGAGTCTGACAAACGTAATTTAACAGGAATGTGGGACAAATTAATTTCTTTTATCTGTATTGCCTTCGCCGTTTTTCAATTGTATACCGCAACTTTCGGTGTACTTGATGCACACTTACAGAGAGCAATCCATTTGGCATTTGGATTTTCTTTGATTTATCTGCTGTATCCCGGCAGGAAAAACTGGTCCAGATCTGTAATGCATCCGCTTGATGTTATTTTCGCTGTTCTAAGTGTTGCCAGTGCACTTTATATCGTAATTTTTTACGACGAACTTGTTTTAAGAGCCGGTATGAATACTGAATTTGATTTCAGTATTGCTTTTATCGGTACATTGCTTCTGTTTGAAGCAGCTCGCCGTGTTGTCGGCTGGCCGATGCTTACAGTTGCACTGTTTTTATGTTTTATGCTTTTGCCGGCCCGTATATGCCGGGGATTCTGGCACATCGCGGAGTTGGTGTGCAGGAGATGTTCGATCATCTTTTCTTTACCACAGAAGGTATTTTTGGTACTCCACTTGGCGTATCTTCAACATTTATTTATCTCTTTATCTTATTTGGTTCCTATTTGGAAGCTACGGGTTTGGGCAAGTTGTTTATCGACCTGGCTAACGCTGTTGCCGCTGGGCCGCAGGCGGACCTGCCAAGGTTGCCGTATTATCATCTGGGTTGATGGGCACAGTATCAGGCAGCTCTGTTGCTAACGTAGCCGGTACAGGCGCCTTTACGATTCCGATGATGAAGAAATTAGGTTATCGTCCTGCTTTTGCAGCGCGGTAGAAGCTGCTGCTTCTACTGGCGGACAGCTGATGCCTCCTGTTATGGGTGCGGCTGCATTCTTGATGGCTGAATTTGTCGCGTCCCTTATATCGAAGTTGTTAAAGCTGCCGTCATTCCGGCGCTGTTATATTACATTGGTGTTTGGATAGGCGTACATTATGAAGCTAAAAAGTTTGGGCTTAAAGGGACGCCGCGTGATCAATTACCTAAGTTTGGTAAACTGTTTATGGAAAAAGGCCATTTGATTTTACCGCTGGCGATCATCGTTTACTTGTTGGTATCCGGTTATACGCCGATGCGTGCTGCTTTGTGGGCGATTGGTCTTACTCTGATCTGTTCCTGCCTCAGAAAATCTACACGTATCAGCTTTGGTGATGTAGTCAAAGGCTTGATCGAAGGCTCTAAAGGTGTTCTCGGTGTTTTGATTGCCTGTGCTACAGCCGGAGTCATTATCGGTGTTGTAACCAAAACAGGCGTTGGCCTTAAATTGGCTACGGCACTGCTGGATCTTGCAGGTGGACACTTATTGCCGGCAATGTTCTTTACAATGATCACGTCTTTGATCCTTGGTATGGGCGTTCCGACTACTGCTAACTATGTTATTACATCTACAATTGCTGCTCCTGCTTTGGTGCAGATGGATGTTCCTGTTTTGGCAGCGCATATGTTTGCCTTCTACTTTGGTATCGTTGCGGACGTAACTCCTCCGGTTGCTTTGGCTGCTTATGCTGGTGCCGGTATCTCCGGTGCCGATCCAATGAAGACAGGTTTTGCAGCAGCAAAATTGGCAATAGCGGCTTTTATCGTTCCGTATATTTTTGTTCTGGCACCTGAACTGCTTATGATTGATGCAACTCCATTTACGATCACTTTTGCCTGTGCAACGGCGATTATAGGCATGTGGGGCGTATCTGTCGCCATGATTGGGTTCTGTCAGTCCAAGCTCAGCTTTTTGCAAAGACTGCTGTTCTTTGTTGGCGGCTTAAATATGATTATTCCTGGCGCTGTTACTGATGCTATTGGCGTAGCAATTCTTGCAGTTGCTTTCTTCTGGCAGCGCATGAATAAAAATAAAGGTCCTATCGAAAACCATGGTGAGGATCTGTAAGAGCTTCAAACAAGCATACCTTTTAAGGTATGCTTGTTTTTTTATGTTCAGTTCACTGAATCTTTACAATAAAAATTTATTGATAATTGATTAAACATTTGTTTTTCTGCATTATTTAATGTATAATATACCGTAGAGTAGGTGTGCGGTTAATAGATTTTATTACTAGAGGTCTAAATACTTGTACGGAAATAAATTAAAAAAATTTTGGAGGTGTATTTTTTTGAGTAAAATACAAAGTAAATTTAAATATTATTCCCTTGGGCGGATTGGGGAGATCGGTAAGAACATGACGGTATTCCGTTATGGCGACGATATAATTCTCGTTGATGCCGGCTTGATGTTCCCTGAAGATGATATGCTGGGAATCGATCTTGTTATTCCTGATATTACTTATTTAGTGGAGAACAAAGACAAGGTTAAAGCTATCTTCCTGACTCATGGGCACGAAGATCATATAGGTGCTTTGCCGTATGTTATGAAACAGATCGGCGCTCCTGTTTACGGAACTGCTTTGACTTTAGGTATTCTTCAGGGAAGATTGAAAGAAAACGGGGTCAGCTCTGAAGCATGCAAAATTATCAAACCTGGAGATAAAATTCACGCAGGAAATTTCAAAGTGGAATTTATACGTGTCAACCATAGTATTCCAGATGCAGTTGCATTGGCGATCCATACTCCTATTGGTATTATCATTCATACCGGTGATTTCAAATTTGACCAGACTCCTGTAGATGGACAGGTAACTGAATTTAATAAATTCGCAGAGTTCGGTGATCAGGGTGTACTGGCTTTAATGGCTGACAGTACCAATGCCGACGCCCCGGTTATACGCAAAGTGAAAAAATAGTCGGGCAGACTTTTGATGATGAATTCCGTTATGCCAAAAACCGTATTATTGTCGCTACCTTCTCGTCAAACGTACATCGCATCCAGCAGGTAGTTGACAGCGCTGTTCGTTATAAACGTAAGTAGCAGTTATCGGGCGCAGCATGGTAAATGTAGTAAATATTTCCATGGAATTAGGGTATTTAAAAATACCTGAAGGCGTACTGATCGACATTGATGAGAGCAACAACTATACTCCTGATAAGATAGTTATCATTACTACCGGCACCGGGGGGAGCCAGGGAGAGCCTATGTCTGCTTTAACAAGAATGGCTATGTCCGATCATAAAAAGTTGATATTGTTCCCGGAGACACTGTTATTATTTCCGCAACACCTATTCCAGGCAATGAAAAGCTGGTTTCCAGAACAATAGACCACTTGTATAAACTTGGTGCCGATGTTATTTATGAAAAAAGCAATGGTGTACACGTTTCAGGTCATGCCAGTCAGGAAGAAATCAAAATGATGCACAATCTGGTGCGTCCTAAATTTTTCATTCCTGTGCATGGCGAATACAGGCATTTGATCAAGCATGCACAGCTTGCAGGCAGTCTGGGGTATGCCGCGCGAGAATATCGTCGTAGGCGAAAACGGTTCGATCATTGAATTGACACGCAATAGTATTGGTATCAAATGGCCGCGTTCCTTCCGGAAAAGTACTTGTAGACGGACTCGGCGTAGGTGATGTTGGCAATATCGTTCTGCGTGACCGCAGACAGCTGTCCCAGGATGGTATCATGATAGTTGTCGTTACTATCGATAAGGATACCTGCACTGTAGTTTCCGGTCCGGATATAGTTTCTCGCGGCTTTGTTTATGTGCGTGAAGCAGAGGGCTTGATGGAAACTGCTAAAGAGAAGTTCAGCAGGCTCTTGATAAATGCGAACAGAGCAATGTTTCTGAATGGTCTGTTATAAAATCTGCTGTCCGCGATTCACTTGGCAGATTTTTATACGAAAAAACACGCAGAAGACCGATGAATTTTGCCTATTATAATGGAGATCTAATGTTGTAAATGAGGTGCCTAATTTGAGAAGAAACCAAAGCAGAACGT
>ENA-OQCX01000686-OQCX01000686.1-human-gut-metagenome-genome-assembly--contig:-NODE-686-length-17314-cov-2.628382_pt1 | contig 17314 bp, 21 predicted proteins | sample MGYA00242762_ERZ504587 | MGnify/ENA primary metagenome ERZ504587 (study PRJEB26092, sample SAMD00036337) | human gut metagenome | host: Homo sapiens | study: EMG produced TPA metagenomics assembly of... | reverse complement strand
ACTTTTTGCCGCGTTGCAACTCCTATCTCAAGTTTCACAAGACTGTCTTGAAATATACTTTCAGTGGCACAAGTGTCAGGCCTTTTTCCTGAAGACTTCCTTCGATTTTGTTGATCTCATGTCTGTGAAAGAAGTAATTTACGGACTCTCATAGGATCTTTGTTAAAAATGTTTCCCTTCTCATAAGGCTGATATGCATCCCGTAAATGTATACTTCCCCGTTTTCCACACGAATAAACGATTCCTTCACACTGCATTTACCTGCTCTGAGCGACTTCACCTCAGTGCCGACAAGTGCGATCCCTGCTTCATAAGTATCCTCTATAAAATAGTCATGAAAAGCTTTTTTATTATTTGCGATCAATTTCATCCCGGATTTTTTTGCCATAAAAAACACCTCCTTTATTTCGTTCAGACTCATCTCATCTACAGTGTTTTCAACTACTGAAAATCCACCGTTCGTTTCAGTGCATCTGCATCAGCCACTCTGACCGTAACTTCTGCCCAGATGGTAAACTTTCTTCGTAAGCTCTCCACGAAGTTCATAGTTTTCCTCATCGAATTCATAATAATCATCTGACAGTGCCGTAATATGAACGAGGCTTCCACTGTATTCGGAAGTTCTACATAGATTCCCCATTTTGTAACACCGGAAATGACACCTTCGTACTCTTCCCCAATATGCATGCGCATATACTCTGCTTTCTTCATCTTCACAACTTCACGTTCTGTCTCTTCTGCCAGTCGTTCTCTGTCACTACACTGTTTCGCTACTTCCGGGAGGATCTTGTCATAATGTTCTATACGATTCTCATTCAATCGTCCACGCAGATTCTCCTTAATGATTCTGTGAATCTGGAGATCCGGATAACGGCGGATCGGAGAAGTGAAATGTGTATAATACTTCGCTGCCAATCCAAAGTGTCCTGTATTATCTGTTGTGTATTTTGCCTGGCACATGGAGCGTAATGTAAGTCTGCTGATCAGAGCTTCTTCCGGAGTTCCTTCCACCTGACTAAGAAGCTTCTGAATCTCCTTTGGCTTTACTTCATCATGCACATGAATATGATAACCGAAATTATTGATAAATGTACTCAGTTTCTTTATCTTCTCTTCGTCTGGAACTTCATGCGTTCTGTAGAGAAATGGAACCTCTCTCCAAAAATATTCTTCTGCCACCGTCTCATTGGCAAGAAGCATAAAATCTTCGATGATCTTCGTTGCACTGTTTCTCTCATAAGGTTTGATATTAATTGGTTTCCCCTTCTCATCCAATTCAATCTTTGTCTCCGGAAAATCAAAATCAATCGAACCTCTCTTGCCACGTCGTTCTCTGAGAATCGTTGAAAGTTCCTGCATCTTCTGAATCATCGGAACAAAATCCTCATCTTCTTTCAGTGCTTCCGGTTCTTCTGCCAGCACCTTAGATACACCTGTATAACTCATACGCTTGTCTACCCGGATCACAGTCTCCGCGATCTGATGATCGATCACCTCGCCTTTCGGAGACACTGTCATAATACAGGATAATGCCAGACGGTCTTCCCCTGCATTCAGAGAACAGATGCCATTCGACAACACATGTGGCAGCATCGGTATGACACGGTCCGCAAGATAAACACTCGTCCCACGCTTCAGTGCTTCTCGATCCAGGGCACTTTTCTCCTGTACATAATTGGTAACATCCGCAATATGAACTCCCAGCTGATAATTCTCATCCTTCATTATCAAAGAAACCGCATCATCCAGATCCTTCGCATCTTCACCGTCGATCGTAACCATCTGCCAGTCACGTAAATCCAATCTTCCGGCACAATCTGCTTCGGATACATCTTTCCCAACACGAACCGCCTGATTCAATACCTTCTCCGGAAATTCTGTAGGAAGATCATAATCCTTTACAATAGATAAAATATCCGCTCCCGGATCATTCACATGACCGATGATCTCAACAATCTTTCCTTCCGGCTTAGCATGTTCCTGTCCATAAGATGTCAGTTCTACCACAACCTTATGACCGTCCATGGCATCCATCTCTTTTCCGGCCGGAATATAAATATCCTTCAGATATCTCTGATTATCCGGACGTACAAATCCAAAACTCTTACTCTTCTCATACAATCCGACAATCTTCTTCACCTGATGCGACACGATTCTTACGATTTTTCCTTCTTTTCTCTTACCTCCCGGCGCACCTGTGATAATACATTCCACTTCATCTCCCTGGAATGCACCGTTCACATTCTCTCCCGGAATAAAGATATCCTCATCTTCACCCTCTACCATAACAAATCCAAATCCACGGATATTCGCCTGGAAGGTTCCTGTGATACGCTTTGCCTGACCTTTACTGTATTTCCCTCTTTTAGAAAGTGTAATCTTTCCTTCTTCAACGAGCGCATCCAACACTTCCTGAAGCTCTCTTCTCTGTTCTTTCGATACCTGAAGAACCGTCGCAATCTCTTTGACTTTCATTGGGATATAAAAATCATCACAAATAAAGTCATAAATCACTTTTTTTCTCTTTTCAAATGTCTGATCCATTCTGTTTCCTTTCATCGTTACTGTTCACACGATGTAACCTTTCATCACTACTTAAAGTAAAAAAGACATTCTATAGTCTTATTATAGAATGTCTTATACTTACTTCATCATCTGTTATTAATTAAAAACCTTAAGGTTCAGTACTACTGCAAGCACCAGGAAAAGGATAGCAAGAAACTTTGTAGACTTTACAAGTGCACCTTCCATAGAACGTCCCTTGTTCTGTCCCCAATAAGTATCCGCCATACCGCCAATTGTTCCTAATCCGGCTGACTTTCCTTCCTGCAAAAGAATAATCGCTGATAATGCGATACAGTCTATAACAAAGATAATGTATAAAACAATCTTCAAAATGTCCATCTTCTATGACTCCTACACACTGACGTAACAGCACACCTGTTAAACCATAAAAATATAGCTTCTTAAATCTTCTCATGCCATTACATGAATCTTAATTATTCTATCACAAGTATGGTTAATTTGCAAGTATTAAAAGATTCCAAATATCTTCTCACGGAACGATACATATAAGGAATCATAATCTGTATACTGAATCTTACTGTTCTTAAACTTTTCTCCCCATCTGCTGCAGAGATGATCTGCGATCAGTTTCGCATCGTCATGCTCTGTCAAAAGAATTGCCGGAAATACATAATAGATCATAAAGAAATTCAGATCTGTCTGAACTGCACTGTCTATTTTTCCTTTTTTCGGAGAAACATATGCATCATAAACCTTATCTGTAAAGCATACTGCAAGCTCTTTTGCTGCCGCTTCTTTATCAGAAGCATTCTCCGTATATTCTGTCATCTCACGGAAATAATGTCCATGATTCTCTATAAAAGCCTCCATATTTACTTTATAAGAAGCCTTCTTCAACTTTTTCATCATCGGCTTCATATCTGCAAATATTTTTTCTACATGATCAAGCATATTGTTCCTCCATTACGTTAAAAAATGTGACTAGTCTGTTACAACACCTTTCTGAAGCATTACATTCGCATAAAGTGCTGATTCACCTGTTGCAATGATTGCATAAGCTGTCTTAGCTTCATCATAGAATGCAAAACGCTCAATGTTTCCAACAACAGCATCACCTCTGTCATCATATTTACGGATAATCTCTTTATATGTATCCCAGATTGGTGTCTCCACAGTATCTCCAGGCATAACTTCCATAAGATTTACCGGATGCTCCACATAGCTGTCCAGAGGGAACACCTGAAGAATCGCATCAAGAATCTCCGGCACTCCGTGTCCGTCGCAACGGATCACAATCGCGTCTTTTCCCATTGATTCAGCCGGGAAGTTTCCATCAGAGATGACCAGTCTGTCACTGTGTCCCATCTCAGCAAGTACTTTCAACAGTTCTGGTGATAAAATTTTTGGAATTCCTTTTAACATATTATCTTCCTCCTTGATATAATAACATATTATTTTAAAAAAGGAACCGGGAATTTCCCGATTCCTTTCTTTTCACTTTAATAATTCAGCTTCTCTTTACAGATATGAATTAGTCATAAAGGTTTGGAACGATGTCAGCATCTTCCATGTTTGTAGAATCATACCAGTAACCATCTGTTGTAACGTCTTCTACAGACTCACCATCACAGATCTTAGCAAGAGTCTCGATGGAGATTTTACCCTGCATCAGAGGAGACTGTGTAACAGCACCGAGCATTGTACCATCTTTAACAGCTGCTTTAAGAACTGCACCAGCATCGAATCCAGCTCCAACGATCTTTCCTTCGTCTGTTCCAAGTTTGTTCAGGTTCTGGTTAGCTGTGAGAACACCCTCTGCAGATACCTGGTTTGATCCGAACATAGCGATTGTATCGTCTTTGTTCATGATGTTAGAAGCCTCTGTAGCACACAGCTCAACTGTTGTCTGAGCCGGAACTGCAACTTCAAGGATAACGTCTGCAGATGCCTGATCTCCGTTGTCTTTAACCTGGTTACATAGAAGTCATTTCCTACAACTGCTACTGTAAATCCATCAGCTTTAGCAAGTTCGATGAACTTGTTGATGAATCCCATACCACGCTCAGAAATGTTAGCGGATGTTGCATCCTGGTTAACTTCACCTACACGAACCTGTCCTTTTCCAAGTTTGTCTTTGATTGCTGGATAGATGTGCTCAGCAGCAATTCCACCAGCCTGCTCGTTGTCTGTTACAACTGTTGCGTATACAGATCCTTCTGGAGCGTCCGGAACACCTGAGTCGAAGCATACTACTGGGATTTTCTTCTCAAGTGCTGTCTTGAGTGAATCAATAACTGAGTTCTGGTCACAAGCTGCAAGAGCGATTCCGTCTGGATCTTTGTTGATTGCGTTGTTCAGCATGTTAACCTGGTCAGCGATATCGGACTCAGCGTTCGGTCCTGTTGTGTTAGCTGTAACACCGAGCTCATCACAAGCCTGGTTGATTCCCTGTACAGCTGCCTGCCAGTATGAAGACTGGAAGCTCTTTACAACAACTTCGAAATGATATCCCTTAGAATCTCCTGATCCTTCTGTCTTATTTCCGTCATCTGTTGTCTTAGTGTCATTTCCCTTGGATCCACATCCTGCGAGCATTCCAACTACCATACATCCACCAAGTAAAACTGCTAAAACTTTCTTTTTCATAATTATGTCCTCCTGACAAAATAAATTTGTGACTGCTTGTCTGAGTTTTCTTCCATTTTTCCTCTCCCTAATGCCGGCCTCTCTGACAGAGCCTCTTTCGTGCATTTCTTAAATCGCTCTGCAGAAGTAGTTTGCCCATGCTTCTTTGTCCGAAAACTCTTTATACAGTCTGTTTCGTTTAGCTTCTATAGTAACAGCTTTCTTTTTCATACTTTTTTCAGCATGTTTCCCCGCTGCTATCTATCCGCATGCATTAATAATATAACACATTACTAATGATTTTGCAATTAATTATTGCTTTTTCGTGATTTTTCACAATTGTCGATATCTTATCGAAAAAAATTACTCTTTTCCTGATTTTCTCTTAAGAATATCAACAAGTACGGCTGCGATCAGGACAAATCCTGTGATGATCTGCTGCCAGTTAGCTGTCAGTCCGATGAATGGAAGACCAGTCTTCAGAAGACAGATAACGAATACACCAAACAGTGTTCCTGTGATGCTTCCTACACCACCTGTCATGGATACACCACCGATGATTGCTCCACCGATAGCCTCAAGCTCAAATCCGGCACCACTTCCCGGCTGAACTGTAGCGAAGATAGCGGAGTATGCGATAGAAGCAAGTCCTGCGAAGAATCCACAGATTACATATGCTGCAATATGATAGAATCTTACATTAACTCCGGAAAGTCTTGTTGCTTCTTTGTTACTTCCGATTGCAAGTGTATAACGTCCAATTCTTGTATGATTCAGTACGAATGTCATAACAACAACCAGAAGAATTACCCATAAGAAACCGATTGGGATATTCTGTCCGCCAGACTGAATCTTGAAGATACTTCTGAACCATCCGCCCGGTGCTGCTGCTGCCGGCCATGAGATTCCGAATCCACCTACGATAATGGAACCAAGTCCACGAGTAATCATACAAGTACAAAGTGTTGCCAGGAATGCCGGCAGGTCCATGATTGCTACCAGTACACCATTCAGAACACCAATCAGCATTCCAAGAATAATTGCTGCAAGGATACCAACGATTGTAGGCATTCCTTTGTGAACGATCAGATATCCACCAACGAGTGAATAACATACAAGTCCAGTACCGATTGACAGGTCAACACCACCTGTCATCAGTGGAAAGGCTACTCCAATTGCCATCAGGACAATATAATAGGAGAAGTCCAGAATGTTAATAAATGTTGTATATTTTCTGAAGTTCGGGCTCATTGCACAGAAGAAGATAAACAGTGCAATTACAACGAGCAGGACGATGAATTTCTGTCCTCCCATTCTGTCAATAAATGACTTATTAGAACCGGCCTTCTTTGTTGTATTATTTGCCATTACTTTTTCCCTCCCTACTCAATCTCACGTGTAGCCATGTTCATGATATTTTCCTGTGTAGCTTCGGAAATATCCAGCTCACCTGTCTTCTTACCTTCGCACATAACAACGATTCTGTCACTCATACGAAGGATCTCTGTCATCTCGGAGGAAATCATAATAATGGCTTTTCCTTCTGCTGCCAGCTGATTCATCAGCTTGTAAATCTCATTCTTAGCTCCACGTCGATACCTCTTGTAGGCTCATCGAAGATAAGGATGTCACAGTCTCTTGTCAGCCATTTTGCAATAACGACTTTCTGCTGGTTACCACCTGACAGGTTAACTACCAGCTGATCTGTACCAGGAGTCTTTGTTGCAAGCTGCTCAACATATTCCTGAGCAATCTTGTTCTCTTTCTTCTTATCGATAAAAGGACCGCTCATGAATTTTTCAAGTGTTGCCATTGTTGTATTCTCAGCAACTGATTTCTGTACAACAATACCATATCTCTTTCTATCCTCTGACAGATAACCGATACCATACTTAACAGCATCCTGTGGACTCTTGATTGTAACCTTCTTACCATTGATATAAATATCACCGCTGTCAATCGGGTCAGCTCCAAAGAGTGCTCTGGCTGTCTCTGTACGTCCAGCTCCCATCAGTCCGGAGAATCCAAGGATCTCACCTTTGTGAAGTTCAAAGCTTACATCCTGAACCATCTTACCTGCGTTCAGATGATCTACCTTAAGAACAACCGGTGCTCCCGGAGGTGTCATGTTCTTCTCCTTCGGATCTTCGTAAATAACACGTCCAACCATCATGTTGATGATGTCGTCTTTTGTACTTTCTTTTGTGATCAATGTTCCGACATAAGTACCATCTCTCATGACTGTAACACGGTCTGTGATCACTTTGATCTCATCCATACGGTGGGAGATATAAACAATTCCCATTCCCTGACTTCTCAGGTCACGATGATCTTGAACAACTGCTCGATCTCTGTCTCTGTCAGAGCTGCTGATGGCTCGTCAAAGATGATGATCTTTGCATCATGTGAAATTGCTTTTGCGATCTCACACATCTGCTGCTTACCTACTGTAAGTTTTGACATTGTCTCTCTCGGATCAATATCAACGTTCATTCTGTCGAACAGTTTCTGTGCTTCTTCGTTCATCTTCTTGTCATCGATCTTGATACCCTTCTTGAACTCTCTTCCGATGAAGATGTTCTGAGCAACTGTCAGATGACCAAGCATGTTCAGCTCCTGGTGTACGATGATAACACCATTGTCCTGCGCTTCACGAGCACTATGGAACTCAACTTCTTTACCTTCATATGTAATTGTTCCTGAATCTTTTGTATAAATACCTGTGAGAACTTTCATCAGAGTTGACTTACCGGCACCGTTCTCTCCCATAAGAGCAAGAACTTCGCCTTTTCTGATCTCAAGATCTACATGGTCAAGTGCGTGAACACCTGGGAAAGATTTATCAATCCCTTTCATTTCCAATATAACTTCGCCCATTTTATTACCCTTGCCTTTCTTTCAATCAAACATTTCGTTCATCATTCATAAAGCTGATCTCTTATTATAGAAGAGAAATTAGTTCTTTCTGCGTCTTGCAAGTACGTCACTGAATACTGCGACGATAACAATAACACCTGTAATGATAAGCTGATAATCTTTTGTAAAGCCAAGAGCCAGAATTCCTTCCTGAAGAAGAGCGATGATAAATACACCAATGATTGTACCGCTGATGGATGCAAGTCCACCTGCCATGGATGTACCACCCATTACACATCCGGCGATTGCTTCGTTGTTGTACTGATCTCCATAACCAGGCTGTACTGTTGTATATGCAGATACATAGAAGATAGCACCCATTCCAACGAGAACTCCACAGATAATGAATGCAAGCATTTCCCATTTCTTAACATCTACACCTGAAAGTCTAACAGCTTCTTTGTTACTACCAAGGCAAAGGATGTAACGTCCGATTCTTGTCTTATTCAGGATAATAGCACAGATAACTGCTACAACCAGAAGAATAACAAGTCCTACCGGGAATCCGTTATATCTTACAAGATTTCTGAACCATCCGTTGTCCGGATCTGCTGCCTGCGGCCAGCTGACTGACTGTGTCTTTGTGTAAACTGATGCAAGACCTTTTGCGATATTCATACTTGCCATTGAAGTGATGAATGAAGGTACTGACCAGTAAGCTACCAAGTATCCATTGAAGAGCCCAAAAGCAAATCCTACAAGGATACTGATCAGGAATGCAACCGGCATTGAAATTCCATGTGTTGTCAGTGTGTAACCTGAGATAAGTGCACAACAGAACATAACCGGTCCAATAGAGAAGTCGATCTGTCCTGTAGCAATTACAAATGTAACACCCAGTGATAAAAATCCAAGGAAATAAGCATAATTGAGTGCGCTCATGATTCGGTTCATTCCTGCGAAGTTTCCTCCGGTCAGTGCACAGAAGAGTCCGTACATCAGAAGAAGGACACAGCACAAAACAATTCTGTTAAATCCTACCTTTTTTACAAAAGGATTTTGTTTAATTTTTTCCAATTTTCTTCCTCCCATCTTTTACTTTGCTGGTGTTGACTGGATTGTCGATTAACTCTTACGATACCCCCATTCCTCTTAACCTCAGCGTAACGGTTCGCTTTCAAAGCTTTAAGATTTTTTGTTTTTCAAAGTGTGTTTTCGATTTCCCCGCACACCTTTGATACATGAATAAATTATAGCTTTGTTTCCACATTTTGTCAAGATTCCCCACCGTTTTTAGGGCGAAACGGTTCGTTTTTGTTTGTTTTCACTATTTTTTCATCCATTTTCGCAACAAAACACACGCTTTTCTGTGCATTTTGCTTATGCACTATCCAAGGTCTCGTATTGAGTCTCCCTCTCTTACAGAGGTACTGAAACTAATTTTTACCGGCATACCGTTTTGCTCTCCATTTACTCGCTCCAGGAGCATAGCTACAGCCTTCTCGCACATCGTTTCCATTGGCTGGACAATCAGCCATAATTTAGGGCGCAGCACCTGGGTCATCGGAAGATTGTCCACTCCAATAAGTGAGACATCTTGCGGACAGGAGAGTCCTGATTCGTTCAATGCCATAATTCCACCAAGCATGGTGTTATAGTTTCCCAAGATCACACCGGTCGGACGGTCTTCAAGCTCCAAAAGTTCTTTCATTCCTCTGTACCCATGTTCAAAGAATGCCTTCCCAGCTTACAGTATTCTTTTGGAATCTCCAGTCCCGCCTGGTTCATCGCATCAGAATATCCTTTCACACGTTCCCTTCCGGTATATTCAATATTAGAGGCAATCACAGCGATTTTCTTGTGATGGTTCTCAATTAATTTATTCGTTGCACGATAGATTGCGGTCCGGTTATCAACCTCAACGCAATCATATTCTTCATCCTGGATGATCTGTCAACCAGAACAACCGGAACATTTGCTTTTTTCGCAGCATGAAGAAACTTTCCATGCATTCCTACAGCAAATACCAATATTCCATCCACTTTCCTGCTAAGAAGAAACTGCAAATTTTCTTTCTGTAGCTTCTCGTCATTGCAGGAATCACAGATCAACATTCCATATCCCTTTTTATGAAGTTCCATTCCCAGATAATGCAGCATACTTCCTACAAAAAGACACTGTATATCATAGACCAGAACTCCAATTGTCTTTGTCTTGTGGGTAACAAGCCCTCTTGCAAGCTCGTTCACTTCATAATGCAGTTCGTTGATTGCCTCCTCAATCAAGATACGATTTTCCGGCAATACATTACCGCCATTCAAATACTTCGATATCGTTGCAAGGGACAATCCTGTCCTTTTCTTGATATCGCGAATAGTAGCAGCCATAATCTTCTCCTCCCAGGCCAATCAGCGAACCGTTATGCATTTTGCCCAACTTAACTGCTTATTCCATTAAATCATACAGCAGATTGACAGTCAAGTGTTTCTGAAGAATTCTTTTTATTACGTTGCCAGCCATAATGTTACTGTTCACACGATGTGCGACCAGCAACGCATCTCGCCATTTTAAATCGCCTTTGGCGATGGGGCGAGATGCATTCAAGTCAAAACACGCATCCTCGTGTCAATCAGCGGAGTGATTGACACGGGAGTGAACAGTAACGTTTCTATGGCTTAAATGAATGATTTTGTTCACCTGCTAGACATTTTTCAATCTTTCGTCTATTATTAGACATATCCAGTGTTGATTAATGGTTGTAAATTAGTTTCTACATTAATATAATACTTTTTGACATGAAAATCAACATTGTATCTATTACTAGAAATATTTTTAAGAAAAGGAGTTTTATCCATGAGAAACGCATTTCGGATTTTTCGCCGCGATATGAAACGCTTGCTCCGTAATCCGGCAGCAATACTTGTTTTGATCGGAGTATCTATTCTCCCATCACTCTACGCATGGTTTAATATTGCAGCAAATATCGATCCTTATGCCAATACTTCCGGCATCAAGGTAGCAGTAGCAAATCTGGACACCGATGCCACACATGATGATCTGACGATCAATGCCGGCAGCCAGATTATTGACCAACTAAAGGAAAACGACCAGTTAGGATGGACGTTTGTTCCCAAAGATGCTGCTATTGAAGGAGTCAAATCCGGTGAATATTATGCAGCAATCATTATTCCGCAAGATTTTAGCGAATCCCTGCTAAGTGTCCTGTCCGGAAAGATCGAAACTCCGGAACTTGAATACTATATCAATGAAAAACTCAATGCAATTGCGCCAAAGATCACCAGTTCAGGTGCAAGCACGATCCAGACACAGGTTAATAACACATTTTCCTCTGTTGCATCTGAGACAATTGCCGAGATTTTAAAGGATTCTGTATTCAACATTTCCGACTCTGTTGATTCAACAAATGCAGAGATTAATGATCTGCTTACAAAAAGCAAAATAATAATATCAAAAGAATACGAACAGCTTCTAGAAAAAATTTCAGTAAAGACTCATCCAATACCTCAAAGCTGATAGAAAATGCAAAAGATGCATCTACATCTTTAGGAGATGTAGCAACATCCGGAGCAAATGCATTGTCCAGTGCTGACTCTGTCATGAATACGACACGTTCTTCTGCCGGAGATTTTTCTTCCGCACTTTCTAAGTCCCTCTCTGACGGAGAACTTTTACTTGGTCAGGCAAGCAGCTCAGCATCCACAGGACTGACAGAACTTGCTACCGCAGCCGGAAAGATCAACACTTCTGTCAGTGATGCGCTTGGTTATGCAAACTCAGTCAATGAACTGAATGCAGATATTCTTAAAAAAATGCAGGAACTTGCCAATAAGTTTCCGGGAACGATCGGAGATCAGATCAATGCACAGATTTCTGCCCTGCAAACTCAGAACCAGTCAAATCAGGAATTGATCAATAGTCTTCAGACTGGAAATAATGGAATCAAAGATGCGATTGATACAACAACTTCAACACAGGAACAGCTTACTTCTCTGACAAAAGAAAGTATCAATAACTTACATACTTTCCGTTCTACATTTGACCAGAATATTCTTCCACTGCTTGGACAGACACTGGATACATTTTCCACATTGACCGGTCAGGTAGAAGGACTGCTAAACGGAGTACCAGCTACTTCTAAGCAGATCAATGATATGCTCGACCAGTTAGAGAGTGGATTGTCAAATACAACTGCCCTCCTTGACAGTACGAAGGAATCTTTAAGTGCCGTAAGCGACAAACTAAGTACAATTCAGACGGATCTGAATGCACTGACAGGCTCTGCTACATACCAAAAACTGCTCTCTCTTGAAGGCATTGATGCAGAATCTATCTCATCATTTATGTCCTCTCCTGTGGAGATTAAAACGGAGACTTATTATGCCGTAGATAATTACGGTTCTTCTATGACACCGTTCTACTCTAATCTTGCAATCTGGGTCGGCGGTATCGTACTGATCGCAATCTTTAAGATGGAAGTGGACAAAGACGAATCCATGCGCGGTTACGGACAGACAACATTATACTTTGGACGCTGGCTCTTATACATGGCAGTTGGTCTTGTTCAGGGATTTATCGTCTGCCTTGGTGATACACTCCTTCCAGGAGTCCAATGCAATCATCCGGCACAATTCATCCTGACAGGAATGGTTTGCTCTTTCGTCTATGTAAATATTATTTATGCACTGTCACTTACATTTAAGCATATTGGTAAAGCGCTCTGTGTTATTCTCGTAATCCTGCAGATTCCTGGTTCTTCCGGAACCTACCCGATTGAGATGACACCAGCCTTTTTCCAGAAACTGCATCCACTCCTTCCATTTACATATGGTGTGAATGCTATGCGTGAAGCAATTGCCGGTTTCTACGGTTCTAACTTCCGCAACGATCTTCTGATCCTGCTCCTGTGCTACGTGCCGATCTCTCTGCTTATTGGACTTGGACTGCGCCCGGCTCTTTCCGGACTGAACCATCTGTCGACAAGAAACTGGCAGAGACAGAATTTATGATGTGCGAACCTCACGAAGCAGAACTTAGCAGAAGTACACAGCTCTCCATGCTCTTACAGGCATCTCTTTCCATCGAAGACCTTCGCCTTGTAACAGCTGAACGTGCACAGAAATTTGAAAACAATTACCGTAAGATGATTCGCATCGGCTTCCTTGCCATTGCGATCATCCCTCTGATCTTCCTGATCCTGATGTTCAGTCTCGAATCAAAGATTGTATTCCTGACTTTATGGATCATTTCCATCATTGCGATTTCAGTATGGTTGATCGTTGTAGAATACATTCATACAAAATTAGAAGAACAGAAAAAGCTTGCCGGTATGTCTTACGAAGAAATGCTTGAAAACTTCCGTGGAAAGGAGGCGGAATAATTTGAAAAATATTTTTTAATCCTGAAAAATGATCTGATGAAGATCCAGAAAAATGTCATCGCAATGATCGTTATTATGGGAATCACTGTAATTCCGACTCTTTATGCATGGTTTAACATTTCCGCAAGCTGGGATCCTTACGGAAATACAGGTGCGCTGAAACTTGCAGTTGCAAGTGATGATAAAGGGTATGAAAGTGATCTTATTGCCGTAAAGATCAACATGGGAGAGCAGATTCTCTCTTCTCTGCATAAAAATTCTCAGTTCAACTGGGTTTTTACTGATTCAAAAGATGCTCAAAAAGGCGTAAAATCCGGAGAATATTATGCAGCGATCGTAATCCCTGAAGACTTTAGCCAGAAAATGATGAGTGTCTTCTCTTCTGAAGCTGAGCATCCGGATCTGACTTATTATGAAAATGAAAAAGAAAATGCGATTGCTCCGATCATTACCGGAAAAGGCGCAACGGCTGTCCAAAAACAAATTAATCAGACATTCATTGAGACAATTGCCCAGACCGCACTTGATGCATTTCAGACGGTAGATTCAATCGCAAAGAAGACAGGTGATGATTCTCTGATCAACAATATGAGTAGTAATTTGAATCAGATGGGATCTGATCTTGGGACTGTTGCTGCAACTGTTCAGTCCTTCTCAGACATGACAAACTCTGCAGTTACAATGCTGAACACAACAACAGAATTTCTTCAGGAAACCGGTTCCGGCACAAAAACCAGCCTGAATTCTTTGAAGAATTCTGATTCCGGCATCGATTCATTAACTGCTGCCCTATCCGGAACTACAAGCACGATTTCTGACGCATTAGCACAGAATGCAAGCTTCTACACCGCTGTCTCTGATACTATTGACAAGGCTTTAAGTTCCTACAACTCAGATGCACAGGCGGCAGCAAATGCATTGTCTTCCGTAAGTAGCCGCGTACAGAATGTCATTGACGGGTATAATCAGCTTTCTGCTACATTATCTGCTATTGCAGACGCCTCCTCAGACTATCCTGAGATTCAGAATGCGCTCAATGGAATCAATCAGCAGATTCAGCTGGCAATTGAACGACAGACTGCACTCCGTGATAAAATTAACGGTGCTGCAACTTCAATTACTACAGCAACTGCAAATGCCACTACATTAAAGAGTGAACTTGATAGTCTGATCAGCGAAGCAACCTCTTCTGTCAAAGCAGTCGAGACAACTTACGAACAAAATGTAAAAGGAAATCTTGATAATCTTTCCAATTCATTGAGTTCTACAACAGGTTCTGTTTCCTCTATGCTTGGAAGCTTGACAGTAGCATTAAAAATATTGCTAACGTTACCGGTTCTGCTTCAAGTGGACTTACAGGACTTCAGACAGCACTTACTAATTCTGCTGCTCTGTTAAAAGAATCTTCTGAAAAGCTGACGGCTGTAGCTGCTAAACTTTCCACCGATGATTCAGAAGGTATGGCTGCCGTAACAAACCTGTTATCCGAAGACTCCGAAACGATTTCATCTTTTCTCTCCTCTCCGGTCAAACTGGATGAGAAAAAGATTTATCCAATTGAAAATTACGGGTCTGCAATGACTCCATTCTACTCCACTCTTGCGATCTGGGTAGGTGCTGTTGTTATGGCTGCCATGCTAAAAGTCACTGTAGCTGATTCTACAAAGAAGAAACTATTCCATCCGAAAGAATATCAGCTCTATATCGGACGTATCCTACTTCTGATCATTATCGGTTTCATGCAAAGTGCACTCATCTGTCTTGGAGATCTTTTCTTCCTTGGTATTCAGTGTAAGCATCCGGTAATGTTTGTACTAACAGGTATGTTCACAAGCTTTGTCTATGTGAATCTGATCTATGCACTGACTGTCTCCTTTGGAGATATCGGTAAAGCAATTGCCGTTGTCCTGATGGTAATGCAGGTTGCAGGAAGTGGTGGAACATTCCCGATCCAGTGTGCACCGAAGTTTTTCCAGGTTGTTTACCCACTTCTGCCGTTCACACACAGCATGAATGCGATGCGTGAATGTATTGCAGGGTTCTACGGAACAACCTATGCCACAGAGCTCGGCAAACTGGCAATCTTCCTTGCACCGTCACTGCTGCTTGGTCTTCTGCTCAGAAAACCGATCATAAAGATGAACGATGCATTTATGGAGAAGCTTGAAAGTACACATCTAATCTAATACTCTCAAATATATAACTACAAAAAGACCCCTAAAACATTACCGTGAACGGTTCTGTTTTGGGGGTTCTCTTATTATTTCATATTATTTTCTACCGTCTGCTGTACTTCCTTTGGTACTTCATCTGTAAAAATCGGAATAAAAATTTCTTCTTCGATACCTACTCCATAAACTTCATTACCATTGAGTTTTCCATCCATATAATGATCCAAAATCCAGGAATATATTTTCCCGAAATCAAACTTAATCGATGCTGCAACCGTTCCCGGAGCAAGATCATTTTGATTCTCTGAAAATCCAATCACCTTTACTCCATTTTCCTTTGCAGCCTCAATGCAACCATTTCCAACTTATTTGCGTAAATAAATAAAACATCTACACCTTTTCCGATCATTTGGTTTGCAATCTCTTTTCCAAGTTCCTCATCTTCCCAACTATTCGCATAGGCCTGAGTACTGTTGCATTCGGAAGCTTTCTATCCGCAGCCAGCTGACGAACATCCTTTTCATACTGATCCAGCAAGGTCTCCATTGCCTCATTCGGATAACCGGCAATAATGCCAAATGCTCCTGTCTTCGTCAGATTTCCACCAATGATTCCCGCCAGATGGCTTGCCTCCTCTTCTTTTGGATAAACAGAGAATGTATTTTTACCTGATGCCGATCGGCCATTTAAAATACAAAAATCAACTTTTGGATAATCTCCTGACACGGAAGAAACAACCTCCTCGAACTGTGATCCTGCAAGTATGATCAGATTATAATTATCTTCTGCATATCTGCGAATCACTGCGTCAAAGTCTTTCTCTTCGACATTACTCTGATACTCCAGATCAATTTTCTTATCTTTGTTCTGATTTGCAAGAATCCCTTCGTAATTTCCCTTATTCCAACTTTGATCATTTATATCTCCCGGAAGAATTACAACAACTTTCGCTGATTGGCCGGAATAATTTTTCGGTAAGTAGTTCCTTCGATTACTGCAACAATGATAAGTAATACTGCAACAATGAAGCCTGTCTCAGCTTTTATTTTCTTTTTTTTCCTGGTATCTTCCATGCCTTGTTATCCTTTATTTTTGAGTTCTGTATATTTCAGATTCTCTGTCTTTCGATTATAAATCTCCTAAAAAAGGCTTTCTGTAGAGATACTTTCCATCTCCTCGATTACCTTTAAATTCGTTATTTTCAGCGATGATATTTCCTCTCTGCATTACGAGATCAATCTTTCCGTGCAGATCTGTTCCTTCATAAGAAGTATAATCAACAGCTCCGTGCATCATCTTGTGAGTCAATGTCTGTTTTGCATCAGCATCAATAATCACAAGGTCTCCATCTGCTCCCGGTTCAATAATTCCCTTCTTAGGATACATTCCGTACACCTTTGCCGGATTTGTGCAGGCAACTTCTACCAGCTTGTTGATGCTGATTTTGTTTTTCATTACACCTTCTGAGAAAAGAAGAATCATTCTTTCTTCAACTCCCGGAGCTCCATTCGGACATTTTCTGAAATCATCCTTGCCGTCCCGTTTCTCTTTTGCATAATTGAATGGACAATGATCTGTCGCAACGATCTGAATCTCTCCTGCCTCTAATCCTTTCCACAGCGCATCAAGATCCTGCTGTGTACGAAGCGGTGGAGACATAATATATTTCAATCCATCTGGATCTTTATATCTGTCTTCTGTAAGTGTCAGATACTGTGTACATGTCTCAACAAAAATG
>ENA-OQCX01000685-OQCX01000685.1-human-gut-metagenome-genome-assembly--contig:-NODE-685-length-17343-cov-5.437151_pt1 | contig 17343 bp, 12 predicted proteins | sample MGYA00242762_ERZ504587 | MGnify/ENA primary metagenome ERZ504587 (study PRJEB26092, sample SAMD00036337) | human gut metagenome | host: Homo sapiens | study: EMG produced TPA metagenomics assembly of... | reverse complement strand
ACATCGGGGACGCTCCTGCTCGGAGGCATGAAGGGATTTCTTTTTATAAGAATATCCCAGTTTTATTAATGCTTTTCTGACAGTTTCGATGCAGATTTTTAGCTGAAGGGTATCTATAATTTCCTGGAGTGTAATATCGGGTTTTTGTTGTACAAGTTCTTGTATTTTTTGCAGGTCGGCCTCTTTGAGAGAAGCTTTACGCCCCCTGAGACTTGTCTTGACAGAAACAGAACCTTCCCGTTTCATTTGTTCAACCAGACGGTATACGGTACTGACATCAACAGAAAAACATTCTGCTACTTCTTTTGCGTTGTGTGTTTTGTTATAAGCTTGAATTAAAAGATTTCTGGTTTCGTTGTGTAACATATCTATCACCTCTTAGCTTAAGCATATCACTTTAGTCAAGAGTTGCAGTAATTTATGGAATTGCTATAGGATCCTTTCTGTCATCTTTGAGCTGGCTGTTGTCTTCGATTTCCTTGCTCTGTTTTACAGCATATGGATTCACCTGGACAACGCTGATTCCAGCCGTGATCAGCCATTCAGCCAGTGTAAACCAGTAGTGGCCAGTCGGTTCAAGCCCCAGGACAATCTGGCTTTTTCTATTCTGTACTGCAAGCTCCAGCATCCATACTTTAGCTGCTTCAAAGCCTTCTGCTGTGTTACTGAATTCAAATGCTTTTCTGCTTAATTCCCTTCCTCGGATGTCGATTGCTCTTATATAATGAGTTTCACTGCTATATCGCATCCAACTATAAGCATGTCATCCGTGATAAAGGAAAGTTTATCATTTTTTGCAAATTTACCGTTTGTTTCCAGTTCTCTCCAGGTATACGATTTTAATTCTTTTTCAACACCTTCCATCCGCTTGCAGAGTTCTTCTTTTGATAAAAGATTAACTGCCTGATTTTCTACATTTGCTTGCTTTTTTGTCTTATTTGTTTTAACATTCATTTCAGATACCTCTTGTACTTTAGATTATTACTAACTGGCCGGTCAGTAATAATCTAAATTTACTTGAGGTATTCTTTTTGGTCAATTCCTTTTACTCTTTAAAGTATACAGGAACTCCTATATCCACCATTTTGTCAAAGTGAGTAATATTCCGTTTTCACTGCTCAATAATATATGTTTCAAAAGAATACCTGTCCAATTTGTAGCTTCCTAAATAATTCAATTGACAATTTATTTTATTTAATTCCTCAATCAATAATCCATTGCTATCTAACACCAAAATTCTATTTTTATATTGATATTTTTTTATTTCATCTATATTTTCTATCTTCTCTAGTTTACATTCTTCATATACTTTTTCTGTCAATTCCGATAATTCATCCTCAATTACTATGTTATTATTTTGCGGATAAAAATAAGAAATCACCCTCTGTACATGATTATAATTGCTTAATATTACTGTTTCAGAATCTATATTTTTTTCTAATTCCGATAATGTATAATTTGTTGCGCTCTTCTCATTGAGTTCATTTTTGATATAATCAGTTGCAAGTATAATACCAATAATCGTTATTGTATAAACGAGTGCTCTATTTATACGTTTATTATCTATCTCTGATATTCCAATTGATATTCCCAACCACATGCAAGCAGCAGCGCTCATCACATATCTTGATACGAATATAGGACGTATTAATAAAGACAAACAAATCCCTAAAATTATTGTTCCTAACCATATAGTAATTCCACAAACAGCTTCATAATTCTTTCTTTTTCTTAATGCTCTTATTGCACCAAACATCCCAATTCCAACTAATTGTAACACTTACTATCTCTATAATTCTAATATTTGTCGAAAATCAAAAGAAAATTTTGTATTATCGAATGTATTGACACCGGTCCTATCCAATAATCCTCTTTAACTATCAATAATTGTTTCACAAATATTAAAAGCCACGGCAAATATAATACAGCAACTCCCATACCCGATAATAACACCCTTATTATTTTCTTATTTTCTTTTTTTCTAAAAAACATCAATATAATTTCAGCATATATGACAATTGCTGAGACGCATGCAAAATAATGCGTATATGATGCTAATGCAGAAAACAGCGTTAGCATCACATAGCTTTTAAATTTATTTTTTTCAACTATTGGCTTCATCTGTAAAAATGCACATGTAACAAATAACATTCCCCAACTATACATTCGTATTTCCGTTGAATAGCGTAGCATCTGCGGCATACCCATTATAAACACATTAAACAAGTATGCTATTGTCTTACTGTACCTTTTCTTTATTACGGTAAATCCAATAATCATTAAAATCACATACGGAACAAGTGAAACAAATCTACCAATCCAAATAAAATTTTCACTTACTCCAAATATCAAAAATCCTGTTCTTAATATAATATAATACAACGGTGGATGAACATCTAATGCATCTATTTTTATTAAATTCATATATGAATGTTTTGCTAATTCCAAACTATATGCTTCATCCACCCAAATTGTCTGACTAAAAACAGTTGCAAAAGATACTATTAGCAATAATATCGGAACCATATAATACTGTATTTTTTTTATCGTTTTCATTAATCCTCCCTATATAGTCAAGTCTTTTTTCCTTAAAAATCAAGGATTTTTTAATGTTTCATCAATAAATATCTCAGAAGAAAGAGCCATAGGAATGGACATTTCTCTGTATCTGGTACGAAAATAGTGGATTTTGGGCGCACAAAGTAAAACGTCTTCTTATTTCGTTCTACATGCCTTGTGTGTACCCATCCATCTACGGCAACGAATCTCCATGTCTACCAGGATCATCAGTCTATGCCGAGTCCTAACTTCTCTCGTCCCGCCTGTCCATAACCAGGGTGTCAGCTCAGCTCCTTTACAGGGTCTTGCCCTCTGGTGTGTATTCCTACCGACTACTGGCTCATTCTTTGTTTCTTGTATTACTGACTTCTTTCCTGCAACAGCACCTTCCGGTGAACGTTTTCCTGTTACATTCCTTTTGTTTATTGCTTCCAGCTATCATGGCTGGTCTCAGTCTTCCATCTTTTCCTTTCAAAGACTCAGACCGGCATGATACACTGTTTTCTTTCTCTTTATGCTGCTGGCTGTATTTCAGGTCTTACAATGTCATTTAACATCTTCTGTCCGTCATAATCCACGCCTTTCGTTAGTATTGTATAAAATATCCGGATCAGTTTACATGCCACCGCTATCACCGACTGCATCTTTTTCAGCGGATTTTTCTCCCTTGTCCGGTAATAACTATGGATCTCCTTAAACTCTTTATTTTTTCCGATCACGGAGATCGTAGCTTCATACAACGCATATCTCAAACGCGTTCTTCCCCTGTGGCTGATCCTACTCTCCCCCTTATGTTTCCCGGAGCTGTCTGCAACAATGGAATAACCGGCAAGCTTCTGCACCTGTTTTGGATTATCAAAACGTCCAATGTCTCCTACTTCTGCAATAAAGCAGCTTACCGCCTTTATCCCTATCCCATTGATCTCCATCAGCTTATCTATATAGGGGATCTCAGAAAGTGTTTTCTCTATCTCTTCCATAAGTTCATCTATCCGTTTCTTATATCCCTCGTAATCTTCCAGCAGGTTTCGGATCTCTTTTCTGGCACTTCTTGGTGCTTCCGTATTTCCGATGCTGTGCTCCGCTGCTGTTACCAGGTCCTTGCCCTCTTTATCCCAGCACCTTTCAGCCTTGCATCTCTCCATATCTTATTCACTCCATCCACACCAAGCTCTTTGATATCGCAGGACAGTGGTGCCTGTTTGATCACCATCAGTCCGCTTACCGCATCCGGATTCCTGTAAACATCTTTTATTTCTGGAAAATAGATGCTGAACCAGCGGGCGATCCTGTTCTTGATCCTTGTGATCTCTTCCTGTGTCTGAATACGAAGGTTAGACAGATTTCTGATCTCTGCATAAATCCCGGTTGGAATATATGGATAAGAGAACCTTCCTTCATTCACCAGACCCGCAATTGTCTTTGGATCCTTACGGTCATTCTTACTCTGATTATTGTCATCCAGTTCTTTGGATTTCTTGACATGATGCGGATTCACATGTACAGGCTTCATTCCCTGTTCCTGCAGGTACGCTCCAAGGTTTAGCCAGTAGTGGCCTGTTGGTTCCATTCCTGGAATCACAGTTTCCATTCCATGTTTCTCTGCTATATCATCCATCCAGTCCTTAAATGAGGGAAATCCTGCTTCATCGTTGCTGAAGGCGAACGGCTTCTTTGAGTACTCATAGTTGCGCCAGTTAAAAGCCCTTGCGTAATGGGTTTCACTTCCCACATCAATACCAACGATCAAAGTTTTTCCGTAATAGATGCAATTTTTGCGTTCTGTGTGTTATAATTCATTTCAAGTACCTCACTGTTTAATAAGATTTTTTACTAACCGTGCAAAGTCAGTAATCTTATTTTACTCTGAGGTATTTTTTCTCAACCTTCTTTCTCGGAATTCCTCTCTAGTAGATATGGGGATTACTCCCCATATCCCTACACAAAACCGTACGTGCGCTATTAACGCATACGGCTTTTCACTTTATATTCATACTACCTGTAGAACAGGCTTACTTTGATTCTTGGCTCTAATAGTGGGAATGTCCTAAGCAGCCCATTGTTGAATGTTTCCCATGTATAACTTCTTCTCTGGCTTCTACGATTTAGCCATTTAAACAGCAGTTTCTTTGTTATACACAGGAATGATTTAACTTCTCTTGTATTATCAGTTACACCATAGTATTGATAATATCCTCGCAGTTTTGCATTGATAATCTTGAATATCCATTCCAGCGGCAGTGTCCTGTGATTCATTATCCATTCTTTCATTGCTTTTATTTTACTGCGCAACTTCTTCTTACTCGTTTTCACTCTACAACGGAAAAACTGCTTTTTTCCGTCCATTCCGCAATAAAATGTGAATCCTAGAAAGTCAAAGGTATCTGGTTTTCCCTGTCCTCTTCTTTCTCTATTCTGCCTGGCAAACCTTCCGAACTCCAACGCTTTGGTCTTTTCTTCCGCTAGTTCGAGTCCATACTTTGCAAAACGTTCTTCTAGTTTCTCTCGAAATACTTTTGCTTCGTATCCACTCTGAAAGCAACAGACAAAATCATCTGCATAACGTATTAAGTAACATTCTCCGCTGCACTGCCTCTTTACAATCACATCAAACCAGTTATCCAGTACGTAGTGCAGATAAATATTTGCAAGTATCGGACTGGCTCCGTTTCCCTGTGGTGTTCCACGTTCACTGTCAAGATACTTTCCGTTTTCCATGATACCCGCTTTCAGAAATTTCTCTATAACCTCAAGAAATCTCTTGTCTGCTATATCGTGTCTTAGCATCTTCATCAGCCACTCATGGTCTACGTTATCAAAGAATCCTCTGATATCCGCTTCCACCACATAATTCGTTTTGCGATGCTGAACCATTTCTATGATTTCCCTAACTGCCTGATGACAGTTTCTGTTTGGTCTGAATCCAAAACTCTCATTATAAAACTTCGGTTCATAGATCTGCTCCAGTATCTGTGCGATTGCGCTCTCCACCAGTTTATCCTCATAACTGGATATTCCAAGTGGTCTCATTTTGCCTTTTGTTTCCTTGGGAATATAAACTCTTCTTGTAGGATTGGGGCGATAACTGCCAATTCTCATTCTTTTCACAAGATTCTCAAGGTTTTCCTCCAGGTTCTGTTCGTATTTCTCTTTTGTCACTTTATCAATTCCACTTGCCTTATTTTTATCCATAGCCTTATGGATTGCCCTAAGGCTGTTTATATTGATATAGGACGCAAGGTTTTGAACTTTCCTGTCAGTTACATTTGCTTTCGCAATGTTGTATTGTATTCCAAGCAACTCATTTACCATGATATCAGCTCTCCTTGTCTGCATGATTCTGATTTACTTGAAGCTATAAAGTGTACGCCCCTTCCCTCCACTGTGGTTAGCAGCTTCTTCGGTGTCGGGTAAGGGACAAACCTTACGGTTATTCCCTCCCCAAAGAACGGAACGTGCGACTTTCACCGCATTCCGCTCACGTATCTATAACGCATAATATCCCATTTGCGCGGCTCGATTGGAATTCATAGCTCTTTTTCGGTTCAGACGGTGCCTTTTTGCTCGGCATTCAAAGTATTCCCTGTCAAGAAATGGATTCTTGTTTAAAGATATTTGCCCTTTTCGCACAATTGGCATATCCATCATCAGAAATAGGATGTTTTTGTCCGACATAAATGTCCACTTTCTGCCTTTATGCTCTTTCCAGTATTTGTTAACTATCCAGTGCTTGTTTTTGTTTGGGTGTCTGCGTTTGGACCATCTCCACAACATTTCCCATATGCGATGATCCAACGTATGAAAGCACTTCTTAGCACATGATGAGTGATGATAATTTGCCCATCCTACTGTCACCTCATTTATTTTCTTTATGAGTATTTCCTGTGTGGCTGTCTGGTTTTCTTTTATTATTTCACTGATTTTTCTCGTAATTTTCTTCATAGATTTATGTGACGGCTTGATAATCAGTTTTCCTTTAAATTTACGAAAAGTTCCAACCCAGAAAGTCGAATCCATCATTAATGTGAGTAATTGACCGTTTTCTCTTCTGACAGTCTCAGTCTCTTTCTTCAAGAAATCTTTCTATCATTGGTTTGATTTCTTTCAGTGTTTCTTTGTCAGATGCTGTAACGATAAAATCGTCAGCAAATCTCACCACATGTACTTTATGCGCATTGTACTTCACACTAAATGTCCTTTTAACTTTGCTTCTCCAGTATACATCCAGTATCATGGGTTCTAATCCATCAAGTACCATGTTTGCATAAGTTGGCGAGATAACTCCTCCCTGTGGAGAGCCTTCTATAGTCGGATATAACTTTCCCTTTTCTACATATCCACAACGCATGAACTCTTTCATAATTCTTTTGTTTCCGGGAATGTTATCCATCATCCACCGATGGCTGATTTTATCAAAGTAGCTTTTTATATCCCCTTCCAGAATCCATTGTGGAGAATCCTTTCTGCTAAGTACACTAAACGCATACTCACGTGCATCTTCAGGACTTCTGTATTTCCGAAATCCAAAGGAGATCCTGTCGGCAGTTGTTTCTGCCACTGGTTCCAGCGCAAGAAGTTGTAATGCCTGCATAGCCCGGTCTCTCATAGTAGGTATTCCCAAAGGACGCTTTTCTTTCTTGCCAAACTTTTCGATATATACCCTTTTCAATGGTTTTGCATGATATGTCTGGCAGTCCAGGCTCCTTACTGCGTTTACTTTTTCTTTATCAGATTTCCAAAATTCTCCATCTATACCTGGAGTTTTCTTTCCTCTGTTGCTAACCACTCGTTTAACAGCCAGAGCCTTCGCGTAAAATGAATTAGTTATTAAATACTGTAATCTCTTAACCAATCTCAGCTTTTGTTCTAATGTTGCCTTTACAATTCGAATCTGTAGCCTGTTAACTTGTTCTTCTGCTTTCTTCCAATCTATCTGGTTCCATTGAAGTTTCATGTCTGTATTGTCCTCACAAATGTGCCATTGAACTTGATACATTCACAGTTTCCAGTTTCTTCATGTAATTGATACGCGTTGGAAGTCTGCTTCCTTTCGGACAGGGCAAATCTTGAACCCTTATTTCATGCATTACACATGAACTTTCGCTTTTTCCAACATCCTCTGCCTTCTGTGCATTGTGCTTTTCTTACGATTAGCCTACCTTTTCCCAGGAGCACATAAGGTTTACCTTGTTTCGTCATTTAAATAATCTTGATATGTTTAGGTTCTGCCTATAGACCGGGAGTTCTCTGTCCGTTTGGCATGATACCATAGTAATTATCATGTCCCTGACTCCGTACTATTTTAGTCAAGGTGTATCAACCACTTTCACCTTTTACACGAGTGACGACCCTTACGACAGTTCACATACGTTAACCTTGCATATCTTTTCCTTGCAATAGGACAGATGTGGTTTCTGTCTTTCTCACGTTGTCCCGCTGCTCCGCACCTTTCATTACTTACTGGGCACTATGCGGTAGAAATACTACAAACGGATGTAGTAGTGAATTTATCACAATTTAAATGACGACTTGCAAGTCGCACACTATGAGCGTATCGGACTTCCTGTTATCCGTTTGAATTTCTATCGCATTTCTTTGGTTCGATTTTCATACCTCTTTTCGGGGAGATAACAGGACCTCAACTGTTCTGTATTGTATACTATAAATGAGCAAATCCTAAATTTTGCACAAACTAAAGACACCCTCTGCTGAATGATGTATAATTGAAGTGCGACCATCAACCTACTCACGCAAACAAGGGGGTCCCTGTTGCAAACATTATACATCATTCCAATAAAATTTACAATTACCTAAAAGCTTTAAAAATTCATCATTTTTTGTCGGATATTTATCTCCAACATTTAATGACTATTATTGTTTCTGTCTTTCTACGCGGATATCGTGGTAAAACGGTTGATTTTTCTATCACCAGCCAGCATCACAGGACAACCGTTGCTTATTTCCTGAATCATGGAAAATGGAACGATTCTGCCTTACAAAAAGCTCTGAAAAGCAGTATTGTTGAACTGATTTATCAGGAGGCCCGTTCTTCCGGTCAGCCAATCTTCTGCATTGTGGACGATACGATTGCTTCCCATATCAAGCCTTCGTCACAGGCTTTGCATCCAATCGAAGCGGCGTATTTTCATCAATCGCACCTCAAAGGACGACAGGATTATGGACACCAGGTTGTTTCTGTTATGCTTTCCTGCAATGGAATCACGCTGAACTATGCGGTCATACTGTATGATAAGACAAAATCAAAAATTAAAATCGTACAGGATATCGCCACGGAACTGCCGGAAGCCCCTGTGATTTCCTACTTTCTCTGTGACAGCTGGTATACGTCAGCCGGTATCATGAAAAGCTTTCTGGAAAAAGGATTTTATACGATTGGTGCATTAAAAACCAACCGAATCCTTTATCCGATGGGCATCCGTCAGAAAGCCAGCGAACTTGCACTTCGTATACGGAAAAGCGATCCAAATGTCAGCCCTGTGACCGTTGATAAAAGGAGATTTTACGTTTACCGTTACGAAGGAAATCTCAATAAGATTTCAAATGCAGTTGTTCTTCTGAGTTATCCAGAGGAATGCTTTGGGAATCCAAAGGCACTGAGGGTATTTATTTCCACTAACGTGTCCCTGTCTACGCAGGAGATTCTTGATTCGTATGCCAAACGCTGGTCTATTGAATTGTTCTTCCGGCAGAGTAAACAGAAACTGGGACTGGACAAATATCAGATCCGTTCCAGCCAGGGAATCCAAAGGTACTGGTTGATCATGTCATTCACCCATTACCTGTGCTGTATGTGCAAAGGAAACCACTGCACATTTGAAGAAGGTTATTTTTACCTTCAAAAACAGTTAAAGGAAGAACGGATTACAGCTATTTATCGGCTGATCCAGCATGGAGCTTCGCTTGAGGAAGTTTTAACGATTGCAGGGTGATTTTGTGCAATTTTCGTTATTTGCTCATTTATAGTTGTATACTTATCATCAACCTCGCCAAGCTCTCAGACTGGGGGATGTTTCTGTTTCCTTGCCATAGCGGTTACCGAAATGTTGTCTGCTGTAAATATAAGCACATCGACCATTTCCAACCTCATAATAATTTCCCAGCTCAATCATTTCACTTTCGTTTCGGCTCTGTTGCTCCCTGTCCTACGCTTAAATCTGACGTTACCGTTTCGACTCCAAGGACTCGGTACAGGCGGTTGGCTAGACCCTACCCGACAGGATTTTCCTGTTATATACAATCAGCTTACAAAAGCAAGCAGAGTTTCCTCCGCTCGCCAGAGGAAATCAGCTTAGCTGATTTCTCAGCTCGCACTATATTTGAATTATACAAGAAGCTCCCTACTGGCTCATGTCCAGAACTGTCCAGGTCTCCCAGATATGTCGAATATAACTATATCAGGTATGCCGTGCTCTGGGACTCCGGTGTGTTTTCATAATCTCGCTTAGCGATTATTCCTTATTGGTGACCCAGGGCGGTAGCAGACCACCCAACACAATCGATAATTCTAACGAAGCTCAATCACTTCACGCTTTCGCATTACGGCGTTCCTGTTCCCTGTCCTACGCTTAAACATCATTGTTAGCCTTCGATGCTCCAAGGACTCGGTACTGGCGACTTGCTAGGTCTTACCAGACTGGATTCCCACCAGTTATATATTCGGCACCGAACTGGCGCACATCTCCTACACTATATTTTATCACCCCTGTAAAGAGATTGCATTATTTAAGAGGATTGCTATAGGCAAGGACTTCCCTGTTGCCGAAGATCTTAGTAAGACCCCGGCGGATGCCGGTATAATAATCACCGATCTTTTCACCGGAAAACATAAAATCGTTCTCAATAGAAAGATGTTTTCCATGTTTGGCAGGACGTCCCAGCCGACCGGTATGCGTAGGTGCAATGCCAGCTGTCACAAAGGATGATGACATGATCTTTGCTGTGATATTCCGGCATAACGTGCCAGATTATGGATGCTGCCAGTTCCAGTTTGGATTATTTTTCTGCCATATACGATGACTAAGTGAAACGGAAAGGTAAGACACCTTATCATTATTCCAGACAGGTACGCAGAGCATAACACTCACAAAGTAGTATCCATTCAGTTAGTTGGAGCCATTGTGTGCAGCATGGTCAAACAGTTTTGAAACATTTTTAAATTTTATACTAAATTTGGATACCATTGTATCATCGATACGTAAAAATACCAACTGCATCTGCAAGGAATCAAGTATCAGTTTCAAAACAATCCGGGCAATGTTATTCACAAATCTGGAATAATCAATCTTTGCATAAGAACATGCATAATAAAATACATTCAGTGATTTCTTTGTTATTCCAGATAAAAATGCTGATACAAAAGCCGGATAGAATATGTAGATTCCAAAGTCAGTATAGATAGTATCTGCAGAAACAGTGTATCTGCTTTCGGAACGAATGTAATAGAAACTGTGTAAGTTCTTCTAATCTGCTCTCAAGATTTTATCAAATGCCAGAATTGTCAGTCAAGGCTGGAACCTTACCATGACTGGCATTCCGACATTTAAAGCAAGGTAGTCAAGCAGGCAAAGGGGAAATTGTCAGACAATTTACTTACACGCTTTTTAGACATTCCCTTCGGACCAGAAAAAGTTTCAATATAAATCAAAAATATTGATGAAGTCTACCAATCAGGGGATTCTCGTTGTATAATGTATTTGTTGTGCAGGGTCACTCCTTTGTAATGTTTTTGTCAAACTCATTATCCATCAGAAAGTCTGTACAATATTTTTTATAAAAAAGTTGTAAATTGGTGCAAAATATGTAAACGAATATATAAATTACTCTTAACAAACAGCGCTATATCATTATCCGTTTAACTTTATGTAAATTTTATTTAACCTGAGCAACCAGCCTTCTTATGATTATACCACTCAACATCTCTATATTTAAGTATCATGCTATTTTTCCACGGATCATACAAATCTCAATCAGCAATTACCAGAGGCTTTATCCACTGATGCCCTAATTTATTGTACTACCTAAATTTTCAGTCTGCTCATTTATTACTCCTTTTTGTCGTATTCCTCAAATCCTGCGAGTTTTGCCCGTTTGTAGGAAGCAAAGCTGCCCTCGTCCAGTGCGGTCCGGATTTCTGTCATCATATTATTGTAGAAATACAGGTTGTGCAGAACACAGAGACGCATGCCGAGCATTTCTTTTGCTTTCAGCAGATGACGGATGTAGGCTCTGCTGTAATGACGGCACGCCGGGCACTGGCAGCCTTCCTCAATCGGACGCGGATCCAGCTCGTATTTCTGATTGAACAGGTTCATTTTTCCATGGTTTGTGTAAACGTGGCCGTGACGTCCGTTCCGGCTCGGGTATACGCAGTCGAAGAAATCGATGCCGCGCTCTACGCCCTCGAGGATATTTGCCGGCGTTCCAACGCCCATCAGATACGTCGGTTTGTCTTTCGGCAGGTACGGAACCACTTCGTCGAGAATATGATACATCTCCTCATGGCTTTCTCCTACTGCCAGTCCGCCGACCGCATAACCGTCGAGATCCATCTCGGAAATCCGTTTTGCATGGTCAATGCGGATATCCTCATAAATCGCACCCTGGTTGATGCCGAACAGAAGCTGATGTTTGTTGATCGTGTCTTCCCGCTGGTTCAGCTCCTGCATCTTATTTTTGCATCGCTGCAGCCATCTCGCCGTGCGGTCGACAGAGTTTTGCACATACCGGCGCTCTGCCACACTCGACGGGCACTCGTCGAAAGCCATCGCGATGGTTGAAGCCAGGTTGGACTGGATCTGCATACTCTCCTCCGGTCCCATAAAGATCTTTCTTCCATCTACGTGCGAGTGGAAATAGACACCCTCCTCCTTGATTTTCCGAAGGCCTGCCAGAGAAAACACCTGGAATCCGCCGGAATCGGTCAGGATCGGTTTGTCCCAGACCATGAATTTGTGGAGTCCGCCCATCTTCTTTACGACTTCATCTCCCGGGCGCACATGGAGGTGATACGTATTGGAAAGTTCTACCTGCGTGCCGATCTGCTGGAGATCTTCGGTGGAAACAGCTCCCTTGATTGCTGCTGCAGTTCCGACATTCATGAATACCGGCGTTTCGATATTGCCGTGCACGGTTTCCATATGGGCGCGCTTCGCTCTTCCTTCCATTTTCAGAATTTTATACATAACGCTTTTCATCCTTTCTCAATGATCCCTGCCTCCTGTTTTCATGCAGGGCATACTATTTTTAGTATACAGGCAAAATCTGTTTTTGACAATGCCTGAATTTTCTTTTTTCTTCTCTTTTTTCTTTCCCGCTTTCTCCATTTTTCACAAGGACTTTATACTTTTTTCATAAGACATCGCCTTTTTTCCAATTGTATTTCCTTATTTTTTGTCGTATAATGTGTTGAGATTGTTTCTTATTATAAAAGGAGTTTGATTCATGACTGATAAAAAATATACTCTTGGAATCGACATCGGTTCCACTACTGTTAAAATTGCGATCCTCGACGAAGAGAACCAGCTTCTCTTTGCCGATTACGAGCGCCATTTTGCAAACATCCAGGAAACACTTGCCCATCTGCTCGGGGAAGCCCACGAAAAACTGGGCGAACTGACCCTGCAGCCGGTCATCACCGGTTCCGGCGGACTCGCGCTTGCCAACCATCTTGGCATTCCATTCACGCAGGAGGTTATCGCAGTTTCCACATCGTTAAAAGCGCTGGCTCCGCAGACCGACGTTGCCATCGAGCTCGGCGGCGAGGATGCCAAAATCATCTATTTTGAAGGCGGCAATGTCGAACAGCGTATGAACGGTATCTGCGCCGGCGGTACCGGTTCGTTCATCGACCAGATGGCTTCTCTTCTGCAGACCGATGCAACCGGCCTGAATGAGTATGCGAAACATTACCAGGCCATCTACCCGATCGCTGCCCGCTGCGGTGTATTCGCAAAAACGGATATCCAGCCGCTCATCAACGACGGTGCAACAAAAGAGGATCTTGCCGCTTCTATTTTCCAGGCAGTCGTCAACCAGACCATTTCCGGTCTTGCCTGCGGTAAACCAATCCGCGGCCACGTTGCCTTCCTTGGCGGCCCGCTGCACTTCCTCTCGGAATTAAAGACAGCGTTCGTCCGCACCTTAAAGCTGGATGACGAGCACGCGATCGTGCCGGACAACTCTCATCTGTTTGCAGCCATCGGTTCTGCAATGAATGCAGATGGAAAGACCGAGGTTTCTCTTCTCGCGCTGAAAAAACGGCTCGAAGAAAAAGTAGCCATCGATTTTGAGGTTGCCCGTCTCGAACCGCTGTTTAAAGACAAGGAGGAGTACGATGCATTCTTGGCCCGCCAGAGCGTCAACAATGTTGTAACGGCTGATCTTTCCACTTACGAAGGAAACTGCTATCTCGGAATCGATGCCGGTTCCACAACCACAAAAGCCGCACTCGTTGGTGAGGATGGCGCTCTTCTGTATTCCTTCTACAGCAACAACCACGGAAATCCGCTCGGCACCTCGATCCGCGCGATCCAGGAAATCTACTCCAAACTGCCGGATTCCGCACAGATCGCCTGGTCCTGTTCCACCGGTTACGGCGAAGCACTCATCAAAGCTGCGCTGATGCTGGACGAGGGTGAGGTTGAAACGATTTCTCATTACTATGCCGCAGCATTCTTCGATCCGGAAGTCGACTGTATTCTCGACATCGGCGGTCAGGATATGAAATGTATCAAGATCAAAAACGGCACTGTAGACAGCGTACAGCTCAATGAAGCATGTTCCTCCGGCTGCGGTTCCTTTATCGAAACCTTCGCGCAGTCCCTGAACTACAGTGTACAGGATTTTGCGCACGAAGCACTGTTCGCAAAACACCCGATCGATCTTGGTACCCGCTGTACCGTATTTATGAATTCCAAGGTAAAACAGGCGCAGAAAGAAGGCGCATCCGTTGCTGATATTTCTGCCGGACTTGCCTGCTCCGTCATCAAAAACGCATTATATAAGGTAATTAAAGTTTCCGATGCCACCGAGCTGGGACGCCACATCGTCGTACAGGGCGGTACGTTCTACAACGATGCCGTTCTTCGAAGCTTTGAGCGGATCGCCAACTGCGAAGCCATCCGCCCGGACATCGCCGGCATTATGGGTGCGTTCGGTGCGGCGCTGATCGCAAGAGAGCGCTATTCGGCAGATCAGGAGACTACGATGCTCTCCATCGAAAAGATCAATGAGCTGAAATACTCGACCACGATGGCAAACTGCAAAGGCTGTACGAACAGCTGCCGTCTGACCATCAACAAATTCTCCGGCGGCCGTCAGTACATCAGCGGAAACCGCTGCGAGCGCGGTATCGGAAAAGAGAAAAACAAGGATCATATTCCGAACCTGTTCGAATACAAATACAAACGAATCTTCGGCTACCAGCCGCTGCCGCAGGATGAAGCAATCCGCGGAGAGGTCGGCATTCCGAGAGTCCTCAATATGTTCGAGAACTATCCGTTCTGGTACACCTTCTTCACGCAGCTGAAATACCGCGTGGTACTCTCCCCGACTTCAAGCCGCAAGATTTATGAGCTCGGCATCGAATCGATCCCGAGTGAATCCGAGTGTTACCCGGCGAAACTGGCCCACGGCCATGTGACCTGGCTCTTACGCCACGGCGTAAAATTCATCTTCTATCCGTGTATCCCGTACGAGCGTACCGAGTTCCCGGAGGCCATCAACCACTATAACTGCCCGATCGTTACTTCCTACGCGGAGAACATCAAAAACAACGTGGATGAGCTCCAGGACGACTCCATCACATTCCGCAATCCGTTCCTCGCATTTACGAGTGAAAAGGTTCTCGCCGACGGCCTGGCAAAAGAATTTTCCGGCCTGCCGGAGGATGAGGTCCGCGCCGCTGTCCATGCCGGATGGGAGGAGCTCGCCGCTGCAAGACGTGATATGCAGAAAAAAGGGGAAGAGACGCTGCAGTATATGAAAGAAACCGGCCGCAGAGGTATCGTGCTTGCCGGAAGACCGTACCACATCGATCCGGAAATTCATCATGGTATTCCGGATATGATTAACTCCTACGGTCTGTGCGTTTTAACAGAGGACTCTGTTTCCCATCTTGCACCGCTCGAGCGCCCGCTCCGTGTCAATGACCAGTGGATGTATCACACCCGTCTGTATGCGGCTGCAAACTACGTAAAGACACGCGATGATCTTGACCTGATCCAGCTGAACTCGTTCGGCTGCGGTCTGGATGCCGTTACAACCGATCAGGTTTACGAAATTCTGACCAGAAGCGGTAAAATTTACACCTGCCTGAAGATTGATGAGGTCAACAACCTCGGTGCTGCCAGAATCCGTGTCCGTTCTCTGCTCGCCGCTCTGCGTGCACATGACCGCAAACAGGCGGTACGTGAAATTGTCCCATCCTCGATCCAGAAGCCGGTCTTCACAAAAGAGATGCGCAAAGATTACACGATCCTCTGCCCGCAGATGTCACCGATTCACTTCTCGATTCTGCAGCCTGCATTCAATGCTGCCGGATACCATCTGGAAGTGCTTCCAAATGACAACAAAGAGGCGGTTGATGTCGGCCTGAAATACGTAAACAACGATGCCTGCTATCCGTCTCTGATGGTGGTCGGACAGATTATGCAGGCGCTGCTCTCCGGCAAGTATGACCTGAACAAAGTAGCAGTCATCATGAGCCAGACCGGCGGCGGCTGCCGTGCATCAAACTATATCGGATTTATTCGCCGTGCACTGGAGAAGGCCGATATGACGCAGATTCCGGTCATCTCGATTAACTTAAGCGGTCTGGAAGAAAATCCGGGCTTTAAGATTACACCGGATCTTGCTATTCGTCTCTGCTATGCAGCGGAGTTCGGTGATATCATGATGAAATGTGTTTACCGGATGCGTCCTTATGAGCAGAAGAAGGGAACGACAGACCGGATTCACAAAAAATGGGAGAAAATCTGTATTGATTTCATTTCCTCCAAACACCTGAGCCATACCCGGTTTAAACAGATCTGCCGCACCATGATCCGCGACTTTGACCATATTCCGATTACGGATGAGAAGAAACCTCGCGTTGGTATTGTCGGCGAGATTCTCGTTAAGTTCCTTCCGGCGGCCAATAACCATCTGGCGGAGCTTCTCGAAAGCGAAGGCGCCGAGCCGGTTGTGCCGGATCTGATCGATTTCTTCTGCTATTGCTTCTACAATACGAATTTCAAGGTAGAGCACCTTGGATTCAAGAAGAGCTCTTCGATGCTCGGAAATACGGGCATTAAGCTGATCAACTGGCTGCGGAGCGCGGCAGTTGCAGAGTTCAAGAAGAGCGAACACTTTGATCCGCCGGCTGATGTACGGGATCTGGCGAAGTATGCTTCTCCGATTGTTTCCTGCGGTAACCAGACAGGTGAGGGATGGTTCCTGACAGGCGAGATGATGGAGCTGATCCACAGCGACGTTTACAATATCGTCTGCATCCAGCCGTTTGCGTGCCTGCCGAATCATATTGTCGGTAAAGGTGTTATTAAAGCCATTCGCAAGGAGTATCCGAAGGCAAATATCGTGGCAGTTGACTACGATCCAGGCGCTTCGGAGGTGAACCAGCTGAACCGTATTAAGCTGATGCTTTCTACCGCGAACAAGAACCTGAAACAGGAACTTGACGGAGAGAAAAAACGCGTAAAAAAATTACATAATCCTTTTTTCATTTCAAAAAGACCCCGGTCAAAACAGTTTTTTCATGATTTTCCG
>ENA-OQCX01000684-OQCX01000684.1-human-gut-metagenome-genome-assembly--contig:-NODE-684-length-17348-cov-3.856977_pt1 | contig 17348 bp, 27 predicted proteins | sample MGYA00242762_ERZ504587 | MGnify/ENA primary metagenome ERZ504587 (study PRJEB26092, sample SAMD00036337) | human gut metagenome | host: Homo sapiens | study: EMG produced TPA metagenomics assembly of... | reverse complement strand
ACCGTCCGCAGTCGACCCGCGTTAGTGGCAATGAGGATGGTGACCGTCCGCAACGTCCTTATAACGGCGACCGCTCCTACAACAGCGACCGTTCTTATAATACGGACCGTCCCTATCGTCCGCGCTACAACAGCGAAGATGGCGACCGTCCGCAGCGTCCTCGCTACAATAATGAGGGTGGTGACCGTCCTTATCGTCCACGCTTCAATTCGGGTGGTGGAAGACCTGGCGGATACGGCAACAGAGACAGCTATAGCCGTCCAGTCCGTCGTTCGGCCGATTATGACCCCAATGCTAAGTACAGCAAGAAGAAACAGATAGAATATAAGGAGCAGTTTGTGGACCCGAACGAGCCTATCCGCTTGAACAAATTCCTGGCCAATGCCGGTGTTTGCTCCCGTCGCGAGGCTGATGAATTCATCACTGCCGGAGTCGTTTCTGTAAACGGAGAGGTGGTGACGGAATTGGGAACCAAGATTAAGCGCGGTGATGAAGTGAAGTTCCACGACCAGACGGTCAGCATAGAACGTAAGATTTACGTCCTGCTGAACAAGCCGAAGGATACTGTGACTACTTCGGATGACCCCCAAGCACGTCGCACGGTGATGGATTTGGTGAAAGGCGCTTGCAACGAACGCATTTATCCGGTAGGTCGTCTGGACCGTAATACTACAGGTGTGTTGCTGCTGACAAATGATGGTGACCTGGCTTCCAAGCTGACGCATCCCAAGTATCTGAAGAAGAAGATATATCATGTGCATTTGGACAAGAACCTGACAAAAGCCGATATGGAGCAGATTGCAGCCGGCATTCAACTGGATGATGGGGAAATCCATGCAGATGCCATCAGCTATACGGATGACTTCAAGAAAGATGATGTCGGTATTGAAATCCACTCCGGCAAGAATCGTATCGTGCGTCGTATCTTCGAATCGCTGGGATACAAGGTGATGAAACTGGACCGTGTGTATTTTGCCGGTTTAACCAAGAAAGGCCTGCGCCGCGGCGAATGGCGTTACCTCACGGAACAAGAGGTGAACTTCCTGCGCATGGGTTCTTTTGAGTAATATATAATAAGGTATAATAACTGTTTTATGGAAAAGATTAGTAGAACAAAGATTGTTGACCTGCTGAAGCGTGAAGATTTTGGCGCTATGGTCAACGTGAAGGGCTGGGTTCGTACCCGCAGAGGTAGTAAGCAAGTAAACTTTATCGCGCTGAATGACGGTTCTACAATAAATAATGTGCAGATTGTAGTAGACTTGGGTAACTTCGATGAGGAGATGCTGAAAGAGATTACTACCGGTGCTTGTTTGAGCGTAAACGGTGTGCTGACGGAATCTGTCGGTTCCGGTCAGAAGGCCGAAGTGCAGGCCCGCGAAATCGAAGTGCTGGGAACTTGCGATAACACGTATCCGTTGCAGAAGAAAGGTCATTCCATGGAGTTCCTCCGTGAGATAGCCCATCTGCGTCCCCGTACCAATACGTTCGGGGCTGTGTTCCGTATTCGTCATAATATGGCGATTGCCATCCACAAGTTCTTCCATGACAGAGGATTCTTCTATTTTCATACTCCGATTATCACGCTTCCGACTGCGAAGCGCAGGCCAGATGTTCCAGGTGACTACGAAGAACCTTTACGACTTGAAGAAAGATGAGAACGGTTCCATTATTTACGATGATGACTTCTTCGGAAAGCAGGCCAGCCTGACTGTTTCCGGACAGTTGGAAGGCGAACTTGCCGCTACTGCATTGGGAGCCATCTATACATTCGGTCCTACGTTCCGTGCCGAGAATTCCAATACTCCCCGCCACTTGGCAGAGTTCTGGATGATTGAGCCGGAAGTGGCGTTCAATGATATTACGGACAATATGGACCTGGCGGAAGATTTCATCAAATATTGTGTACAGTGGGCTTTGGACAACTGTGCCGACGATGTGAAGTTCCTCAATGACATGTTTGATAAGGGCTTGATTGAACGTCTGCAAGGTGTCTTGAAAGAAAGCTTCGTGCGCCTGCCTTATACGGAAGGTATCAAGATATTGGAAGAGGCTGTTGCCAAAGGGCATAAGTTTGAATTCCCGGTGTACTGGGGAGTTGACTTGGCTTCCGAACACGAGCGCTATCTGGTGGAAGACCACTTCAAGCGTCCGGTTATCCTGACTGACTATCCGAAGGAAATCAAAGCGTTCTATATGAAGCAGAACGAAGACGGCAAGACCGTGCGTGCCATGGATGTACTCTTCCCGAAGATTGGAGAAATCATTGGCGGTTCCGAACGTGAATCGGATTACAACAAGCTGATGACGCGCATTGACGAACTTCACATCCCGATGAAGGATATGTGGTGGTATCTCGATACCCGTAAGTTCGGTACATGTCCCCACTCCGGGTTCGGTTTGGGCTTTGAGCGCTTGCTGCTGTTCGTTACGGGCATGACGAATATCCGTGATGTCATACCGTTTCCGCGTACGCCGCGCAACGCCGAGTTCTAAGTTTCGGAATATACAAACTGGATAAAATCATCCGCACAAACATTCTGTTGTTTGTGCGGTTTTTTTATACCCAAAAATGTTATAATCTCAAAATAAATCTTTATATTTGTGTCTAGCGGAACGACATAACGTTAACCAACATCATACGAATATGAAACGGAACTATTTCTTTACCATGCTGGCAGCGGTGCTGCTTGCGGTAGCGGGAGCCAATGCGCAGGAGAGCGCAGAGTTTAGGCCTGCGGAACTGGCAGGAATTTGGCAGTTATGTCATTATGTGTCCGAAATCCCGGATGTTCCCGGGATATTGAAACCGAGTAATACCTTTAAAGTGCTGAGTGATGACGGCCGCATTGTCAACTTTACAATGATTCCTGGCAAGGATGCCATCATCACGGGGTATGGGACTTATCAGCAGCTGACGGATAATTCCTATAAGGAAAGTATTGAGAAAAACATCCATCTGCCCATGTTGGACCACAAAGACAATATATTGGAGTTTGAAATAGGGGACGACGGGGTAATGTACCTGAAGTATTTTATAGCTAAGGACTTGAATGGGAATGAACTGAATACATGGTTCCATGAAACATGGAAGCGGGTGGCATGCCCGCGAAATTCCCCGAGGACCTTGTCCGTTGATATTTCTTTCTCTTTCCCGTTTCTTTCTCAATGCAGCTTTGAAGGTCTTCTATGATGGCATTGGCCGATGAAGGCCGCATCATAAAGAGTTGTTCTAGCGGAGATTCTTTCGTTTCTCCGCAGGATAACTTTGTCTGTTGTATATCAGCCAAGTGGCTCTCTAAAAAAAAGTGGAAAACTTTTGCCAGTTCTAAGAAAAACCGTACCTTTGCAAGCCGATTATTATCTCAAAAGGATAAGCATTTAATTCATAGCGAGTTAATCTTCCATTGTCCGGGATGACTGGCTTGCGGTGAAGAAAAACATTTTAGTAGTAACATTTTAAAAAACAATTAAGAGTGGATACTTTAAGTTACAAGACCATTTCTGCAAACAAAGCTACAGTGACTAAAGAATGGGTCATTGTTGACGCTACAGACCAGGTATTGGGTCGTCTGGGCGCAAAAGTTGCGAAACTGTTGAGAGGAAAGTATAAACCTAACTTTACCCCTCACGTAGATTGTGGCGATAATGTAATCATTATCAACGCCGACAAAGTAAAATTAACCGGTAACAAGTGGAATGACAAGGTATATCTGTCATATACAGGTTATCCTGGCGGCCAGAGAGAAATCACTCCTGCCCGTTTGCAGGCAAAACCGAACGGTGATGACAAGTTACTGAGAAAAGTAGTAAAGGGTATGTTGCCTAAGAACAAGTTGGGCGCAAAATTGCTGGGCAATATGTATGTATATGCCGGCAGCGAGCACAAACACGATGCTCAGAACCCGAAAATGATTGATATTAACGTACTTAAATAAGAGATAATGGAAGTAGTAAATGCATTAGGCAGACGTAAAAGTGCAATTGCACGTATTTTCGTAAGCGAAGGTACTGGAAAGATTACTATTAATAAGAGAGACCTCGCAGAGTACTTTCCATCAAGCATTCTTCAGTATGTAGTTAAACAGCCGTTGAATAAGCTGGGTGTTGCTGAAAAGTACGACATCAAAGTTAATCTCTGCGGTGGCGGTTTCACCGGCCAGTCTCAGGCTTTGCGTTTGGCAATTGCCCGCGCACTGGTGAAAATCAATGCTGAGGACAAGGCTGCTCTCCGTTCTGAAGGTTTCATGACTCGTGATCCTCGTTCTGTTGAACGTAAGAAACCGGGACAACCGAAAGCACGTCGTAGATTCCAGTTCAGTAAACGTTAAGAGTTGGAGAACGGTTGGGGCGGACAAGTTGCTTAATTCTCGACTTTCACCTCTCAACTCTCAACTGAAAAAGCGTTTAGTATCTAAACTACCGGGACTCTTCAGATTCAGACTACCCGGCGGTTGGTTTAGAAGAAACAAAAAAGAAAGTAAACGATTAATTTAAAAGAAAATGTCTAGAACAAATTTTGATACATTATTAGAAGCCGGTTGCCACTTCGGTCACTTGAAAAGAAAGTGGAACCCTGCAATGGCTCCTTACATCTTCATGGAGCGCAATGGTATTCACATCATTGACCTCAACAAGACGGTTGCTAAAATTGACGAAGCTGCTGAAGCTTTGAAGCAAATCGCTAAATCAGGAAAGAAAGTCCTGTTTGTTGCTACTAAAAAACAAGCTAAGCAGGTGGTTGCCGACAAGGCTGCATCTGTAAATATGCCTTATGTAATCGAGCGCTGGCCGGGTGGTATGTTGACCAACTTCCCGACAATCCGTAAGGCTGTGAAGAAGATGGCTACTATCGATAAGCTGACTAACGATGGTACTTATTCTAACCTCTCTAAGAGAGAAATCCTGCAAATCTCCCGTCAACGTGCCAAGTTGGACAAGACGTTGGGTTCTATCGCTGACCTGACTCGTCTGCCGTCTGCTTTGTTTGTTATCGACGTAATGAAGGAGAATATTGCAGTTCGCGAAGCCAACCGTTTGGGTATTCCCGTATTCGGTATCGTTGATACCAACTCCGATCCTACGAACATCGACTTCGTTATTCCGGCAAACGATGACGCTACCAAGTCGGTAGAAGTTATCTTGGATGCTTGCTGCGCTGCTATGCAGGAAGGTTTGGAAGAACGTAAGGCTGAGAAGGTAGACATGGAAGCTGCCGGTGAGGCTCCTGCCAACAAAGGCAAGAAGAAAGCTACAAAAGCAAGACTCGACAAGTCTGACGAGGAAGCAATCAACGCAGCTAAAGCTGCCGCTTTCATCAAGGAAGACGAAGAGGCTTAATTCATAGTGGAGAGTTGAGAATTGAAAGTTGAGAGTTACTTTACAGCAATTCTCAATTCTCTATTCTCAGCTCTTTTTCGCTTTTTAGAACGATATTTATTAACTAAAATATAAAGGAAAGATAGTATGGCTGTAAGTATGGCTGATATAACCAAGCTCCGTAAAATGACCGGTGCTGGTATGATGGATTGCAAGAATGCATTGAACGATGCAGAAGGCGATTTCGATAAGGCAATGGAAATTATCCGTAAAAAAGGACAGGCTGTTGCTGCTAAGCGTTCAGACCGTGAAGCTTCTGAAGGCTGCGTTTTGGCTAAGACTACCGGTGACTTTGCCGTTATCATCGCTTTGAAGTGCGAAACCGACTTCGTAGCTCAGAATGCCGACTTCGTGAAACTGACTCAGGATATCCTTGACCTTGCCGTTGCCAATAAGTGCAAGACGTTGGATGAAGTAAAAGCCTGCCAATGGGTAACGGTACTGTACAGGATGCAGTAACCGACCGTAGCGGTATCACAGGCGAAAAGATGGAACTCGACGGTTATCTGACTGTAGAGGGTGCAACTACGGTTGTGTACAACCACATGAACAGAAACGGTCTTTGCACGATTGTTGCTTTCAACAAGAATGTTGACGAACAGTTGGCTAAGCAAGTGGCCATGCAGATTGCTGCATGAATCCGCTGGCTATCGACGAAGACGGTGTTTCTGAAGAAGTTAAGCAGAAAGAAATCGAAGTTGCTATCGAGAAGACAAAAGCCGAACAAGTACAGAAGGCTGTTGAGGCTGCTTTGAAGAAAGCCGGCATCAACCCTGCTCACGTTGACAGCGAAGACACATGAAAGCAACATGGCTAAGGATGGATTACAGCTGAAGACGTAGCAAAGGGCAAAAGAAATCATTGCTACAGTTTCTGCTGAAAAAGCTGCACACTTGCCGGAACAGATGATTCAGAATATTGCTAAAGGTCGTCTGGGTAAATTCCTGAAAGAAGTTTGCTTGCTGAACCAGGAAGATATCATGGATGGCAAGAAGACTGTAAGAGAAGTGCTGAAAGAAGCTGACCCTGAATTGAAAATCGTTGATTTCAAGCGTTTCACTTTGCGTGCTGAATAATTCCGTACGGATGTAAATATATGGAAACGGTCGCATGGAAATATCCATAGCGACCGTTTTTCTTTATTATGTTTTTAAAGCAGCAGTGAGTTATCCCACCGTTTTGGTCTGTGCATACCCCTCTTTCTTTAGTAATTCCAGTACTTTTTGCTTAAAGTCTCCTTGTACAATGATTTCTCCGTCTTTGGAGCTTCCTCCCACACCGCATTTACTTTTAAGGAATTTGCCCAGTTCTTTCAAATCGTCTTCCGTACCGATAAATCCGGTAACGAGAGTTACAACTTTACCGCCCCGGTTCTTGCGGTCCAATTGTACGCGCAGACGTTGTTGGGACGGTTGGAGAGTGGTTTGCTCTTCTTCATCGTCCAATTCGTATTTGAAGTCGGGGTTGGTTGAATACACTACATTCAGTCTGTCTTTCCAATCGTTCTCTTTTGGTTTCTTAGCCATATATACTTGTTTTAATTTTCTCACAAAAGGAGTCCAAAAATACGGTTTTGCAAGGAACTTTGCAATCACAGGTAGAAATAATGTTAACCTTTTGTCATAGATATATTATAGATTGGAAAAAAAGCACTACTTTTGTCAGTCATAATATTGAGAACTTAAAGGAAAAGCTATGAACAGTCAGTTACAAAAGAAAGACTCTACAAAGGTGCCGGAACCTACCTTGCGCCGGCTTCCGTGGTATCTTTCCAATGTAAAATTGCTTAGAAAAAGAGGGGAGCGTTTCGTTTCTTCTACTCAAATTTCCAAAGAAATCAATATTGATGCCTCTCAGATAGCGAAGGACTTGTCATATGTCAATATTTCCGGCCGTACCGTGTGGGGTATGAGATAGATACGCTGATTGCCGTGCTGGAAGATTTTTTGGGATTTACCAATATACATAAAGCATTTCTTTTCGGTGTGGGAAGTTTGGGTGGTGCATTGCTGCGAGATTCCGGTTTGAACCATTTCGGTCTGGAGATTGTGGCAGCATTTGATGTAAATCCCGATTTGGTAGGGACGGCATTGAATGGCATTCCAATCTATCATTCCGATGATTTTGAAGAGAAAATGCAGGCATATGACGTCAATATCGGTGTGCTGACAGTACCTATTGAGATTGCGCAGAAAATTACGGATACGATGGTGGCAGGCGGCATTAAAGCCGTATGGAATTTTACTCCGTTCCGTATCCGTGTGCCGGAAGATATAGTGGTTCAGAACACTTCGTTGTATGCACATCTGGCAGTAATGTTTAACCGTTTGAATTTTAATGAGATAAGGTAATGAAGATCATAGCAGTAGGGATGAATTATGCACAGCACAATAAGGAGCTTGGGCATACTCAGGAGAATAGGGAACCTGTTATCTTCATGAAACCCGACTCGGCTATTTTGAAAGACGGCAAGCCGTTTTTTGTTCCCGACTTCTCCCATGAAGTCCATTACGAAACGGAAGTTGTAGTACGTATTTGCCGGTTAGGTAAGAATATAGCTCCCCGTTTTGCGCATCGTTATTATGATGCGGTGACGGTAGGCATTGATTTTACAGCCCGTGACTTGCAGCGGAAATTCCGTGAAGCCGGTAACCCGTGGGAGCTGTGCAAAGGGTTTGACAACTCTGCAGCTATCGGTACGTTCATTTCTTTGGAACAAGCCGGTGGAGACTTGCAGAATTTGGATTTCCATCTCGATATAGACGGTTGCGAAGTACAACGTGGCAATACGACAGACATGCTTTTCAAGATAGACGATATAATAGCCTATGTCAGTCGTTTTATGACTTTGAAGATTGGTGATTTACTGTTTACAGGTACCCCTGCCGGGGTAGGGCCCGTCAGCGTCGGTCAGCATTTGCAAGGTTATTTGGGAGAAGAGAAGCTGCTTGATTTCCATATCCGCTGATTTCGTCAGCTCTTTCATGCTCCTTTGTATTAGGCTGTAAGACTTGCTGTTTGTTTTTTAGGTACGTAATCCCTCTCATTAAGGAAAAATAGCAGAATATCTTTGAGCCGATAGTGAATAATGCCTACTTTAGCACGTTTATTATATAATTGAAAAGATATGAAGATACGTGTTGGTTTTGGCTTTGATGTTCACCGGCTGGTGACAGATAGAGAACTTTGGTTGGGTGGTGTACGCCTGGAGCATGAGAAAGGTCTCTTGGGACATTCGGATGCAGACGTGCTGATACATGCTATTTGCGATGCATTGCTGGGTGCGGCGAATATGCGCGACATAGGCTATCACTTTCCCGATACGGCAGGCGAATTTAAAAATATAGATAGTAAGATATTGTTGAAGAAAACGGTGGACCTGATAGGCAGTAAAGGGTATTCCATCGGTAATATTGATGCGACAATCTGTGCGGAACGACCCAAGTTGAAAAACTCATATACGCCATGCAGCAGACTCTTTCTGCTGTGTTGGGGATTGATGAAGACGATGTATCCGTGAAGGCTACCACTACGGAGAAGTTGGGCTTTACAGGACGGGAAGAGGGAATATCGGCTTATGCAACTGTCTTGATAGTCAAAGAATAAACGAACTCCGAATCAAAATCAGAAAATACTATGAAACAATTTGCTTTGACCCTTTGTATGGTACTGCTGTCCGTAATGTTCTGCCGGGCACAGATAAAGCCTTTGAAATTCGATAAAAACGGGGAATTCAAAATAGTGCAGTTTACCGATGTGCATTTCAAATATGGTAATCCTGCCTCGGATATTGCCTTGAAGCGTATCAATGAAGTGCTTGATGCAGAACGTCCCGACCTGGTTGTATTTACCGGTGACGTGGTGTATGCGAAGCCGGCAGAAACAGCCATGCGTACGGTACTTGCTTGTGCTTCTTCCCGTAAAATTCCTTTTGTTGTGACTTTTGGCAACCATGACAATGAACAGGATAAGACGCGTGCCGAATTATATGATGTCGTTCGCTCTGTTCCTTATAATATTCAGCCGGACAGAGGTGAGGCCGATTCACCCGACTACGTGCTTGCATTGCAGCTTCCGACAGTAATCGTGATGCAGCTTTGTTGTATTGTATGGATTCGCACTCCTACTCCCGGCTGCCAGATGTGAAAGGATATGCCTGGTTTACCTTTGACCAGGTAAACTGGTATCGTAGCCAGAGCGCTGCTTATACGGAAAGAAATGGCGGAAAGCCTTTGCCTGCCCTGGCTTTTTTCCATATTCCCCTACCCGAATATAATCAGGCTGCGCTGATGAGAGTGCCATATTGATAGGCACGCGTATGGAAAAGGCTTGTGCTCCGCTCTTGAATACCGGCATGTTTGCCGCCATGAAAGAAGCCGGTGATGTAATGGGTACCTTTGTGGGGCACGACCACGATAATGATTATTCTGTTATGTGGCACGGCATCCTGTTGGCTTACGGGCGTTTACAGGTGGAAATACGGAGTATAACCACCTGCAGAATGGTGCCCGTGTTATTCTGATGAAAGAAAACGTCCGCACATTCACTACCTGGATTCGTACCAAAGGCGGGGAGATTGTAGACAAAACGGTTTATCCGGACAGCTACCGGAAAGACGATTGGCGTAAGCGTCCGCCGGTTGGAGAGAAGTAATCAGGGGGCAGTTACTTTTTCTCCGTTTACTACTACATTGTCTAGCGTCAGGTTCACCACATTCTCCATTTGTATCGCTTTGGGAGCTTTCTTCACGTTGATGTTCCGCAGGGTGATGTTGTGCAGTTTGGCTTCAGGCAGTCCGTTAGCATGAGCGCTACGCTGTCCACGCGGTTACAGGTTACATCTTCAATGCAGATGTTGCGGAATAGTGTAGGATGATTGCCGCCCCGGTACCCGTGGTAGTTCGTGCGGAAATTGATAACACCCCACAGGCAGACATCGGCTTTGATGCGCCGCATATTCAGGTTTTCGAAATAGCCGCCTCTGTCCGGGTTGGACTTGAAATATATACCGTTACGGCAACTGTCTATCTTGCAGTCCTCAATATAGATATTCCGCACTCCGCCCGACATTTCGCTTCCGACAGTGATGGCCCAACGTGCGAAATGACAGTTGCGGATGATAACATTTTCCGTAGCCTGACCGATGCGCCAGCCGTCCTGGTCGCGCCCTGATTTGATAGCGATGCCGTCGTCACCAACGTTGAAATCCATATCTTCTATCAGTACATTGGTGCAGGATTCCGGGTCGCAGCCGTCATTATTGTAATTGTTGCTGTCGATATATACATTCCGTACGGTTACGTTGTCGCAAAATACGGGATGAATGATCCAGAAGGGAGAATCGTAAATTTTTAAATCTTCTACCAATACGTTCTTGCAACCGTAAAATTGTATCATACAGGGACGCAGATAGTGTCCTTCTCCGAATACGCGTTGGTATACAGGAACGGAATCGATACCCATCTGGCGCAGACGGTCTACGGCAGGACCTTGTATGGCATGCCAGCCGTTGAAAGTCACCGAACCGTTTCCGTCGATAGTTCCTTTGCCGGTTACCGCGACATTCGTACATTGGTATGCGTAGATAAAGGGGGAGTAGTTGAAACATTCTGTTCCTTCCCATTTTGTCAGTACCATAGGCAGGTAGTCGGCGGCTTCGGTAGAGAATTCCAGACGTGCTCCTTCGGCGATGTGCAGGTTTATGTTACTTTTCAGCGTGATGGCTCCTTTGATGAAATAATTTCCTGCGGGAATGAGTACGGTACCGCCACCGTTCGTGTTACAATGACTGATGGCTTGGAGGATGGCGGGACGGCTGTCGAAAGTTGTATCGCTCTTTGCTCCGTAGTCGGTTACATCATAAACAGTATCGGCGAATACGGGCGGTACGATATTTTTTAGTATTCCGGGTACTTTTGCCCATTCTCCGGCCGTTTTCCGGGAAGAGGATGTGGTGCAGGCTCCCATCACCAATAGGAGGGATAAGCACCAGAGTGCAGTTTGTTTTTTCATGGCATTACGTATTTAAATATGTATGGAGCAAAAATACGGGTTTCTTTTCGGTAAGGGGTGGATGAATTGATGTTTGAAATGGAATTTTTGACCGGATTCGGTCTTATGGATGAAATTTTACATAATTAAGTCGCGTCCATTTGTTTTTTCCGATGGTGTACGTACCGGCAATGCGTGCCGAGGCTATATGGACGGTTTCGTCCGTTCGGTAAGCATGTTCCACGGCGGGTAGTTGGCACGAATGCCTGCTTGCCGTGCGGGAGTTGACGCGGAAAGTCACAAGATTTCCGGAGGTGTCTTTCAGCCTTAGTATTTGCCGGACATAGAAGTAAGGGGTCGTACCCCTGACTTGTGTCTTGTAGGGGTCGTCCTCCAGCCGGACACTGAGAACGGTCAGGGTCAGATCTGTCACTTTTTCCCCTTCTTTCCCAAGAAAGTGTCCGGCAGGCGGTTGCTTGGCTTTCCGTTGCAGGATGTCAATGTATACGGAATGGTATATCCGGGCGATTTGTGCGAAGCGTTCCTGTTTAGGAATTCGGGGAGTGAACTTGAAAGCTATCCAGGTGAGATAGCCGGGGTCTATCCGCAGGATTTCGTGCAGATAATGTCCGTGATATTTGCCGAACGAGATAATATCGTCGCCCTTATTCTGCATTCGTTTGGCATTATACTCCACTAACGACAGAGGGCGGGGGAGTAGTAACATAAGGTGCTTGCCATTCGTAAGGCTTCGTGTATATCCTCACTCAGGTCGAATATGTAAAATATGGATTGCCTTTCGGGCAGAGGGGAGTAAATCCAAAGTGAGTATCGGGGACAATCTGCTCTTGGCAATACCACAAGATAGGCGCCTACCTCTTTGAAAGAAGCTTTTTTCAGGTTGTATTCATTTAGCTTTTGATACAACACGTCTTGTTCTGCGGCAGTGATGCCCGGAATAAGCGGATTTGTCATACATCAATTTGCTTATTCCAAAGATATGTAATTTTTTTAGAATCGTACCATTAATTCCAATACTATTTTGTCTTGTTCAGATTCTTTTGCAATACTGCTGTTGGCATAGAAATATTTTTCATAATTCAGGCGCAGGTCTGTGCGGAATGCTTTACTGAGGCTGAAGGTGATACCGCCCGTCAGTCGCTGGCGTTTGTAGTCGGTGGTGACCAATGCGCCGGTTTCTTCATCGGTGGTCTTGGCGTCGCTTTGGTCCGTCATCATGTCGTAGCGTAGCAGGAAAGACATTTTATTGAATATTTTACGAAGCGGAAGGTCGTAATTGATGAATGTGTTTACGGCTTGCACATCTTTGAAGGCATTGTCGGAATATTGCTTGTACAGATATTCCGCTTCGATATGGAAGCGGTCGGACTCATAGTAAGCGCCGATGTCGTACGATTGCACCCGTATTTCCTCCGGTTGGATGCTCTGTATGCTCAGTGTCAGGTTCAGCCCTTTGGTGAAAAGAAATTGGGTTTTGGCAGAATAATTCACTTCTTTATGCCATTCTTTTTGATTGGTCAGTCCCGAACCGTTGTACAGTCCGCCTTCTATCGTAATAGGCAGGTCGGTAGGCAGTATATCCCAGTGTGATACCTACATCGCGTACGTTGCCCACCTGCTTGGCTATGAACGAGCGGTTGGCAAAATATTGCTGGTGGGGTGATCGGTGTGCGTCGATGGTAAAAGGCACGCGCATCTGCCCGGCGGTCACTGTCAACCCTTTTGCCGGAAACAGGCGTGCGTAGGCATCAAGCATTTTAATGCTTCCTTCGTCCGACAGGTCTATTTCGGCTTTGTAGGCAACAATCGGCAAGACATTGCCGGTAACGCTGACACGTGCGTTTCTCACTTCGAACGTCCGGCGCCATAGTGGTCTGGTATTCGTATTTGCCCCGGATTGTTCCGTGTATTTCGGGCAGATAATCCTTGCTTTCCAGTTTTTCCTTGTCTATCTTCTTTCCGTCTTCGCTGTTTTGGGTGTTTTGGGCTTTTGCATAAAGGGCAACAGGGTGAGGAACAGTATCAATGCGCTTTTTTTCATAATTTGTTGTCGGTTTGTTTATGTTGGCAAAGATACGGTCGTATGTGTTGTGATTTTATGTCATATGTGTTTCGTTTCTGTTACAAAGTCACGGGCAAAACGATATGCAGCTATGTGAACTCTTGCAAAAAAGGCATGCCTTTTCTCTTTCTTCTGTTTGAAAACCTGTATTTTTGCATTTTAAACGATGTATATCCGAGAAATGAACAAGGCAGAAAAACGAGTGTTGGTTGGAATGAGCGGTGGCATTGACAGTACCGCTACATGTCTGATGTTGCAAGAGCAGGGTTACGAGGTAATCGGTCTTACGATGTGGGTGTGGGGAGAAGAGCCGTTGGAAGCCCGCCAGCTTGCTCAGAATATGGGCATTGAACATTATGTGGCTGATGAACGAGAGGCTTTTCGTGAGGTGATTGTCCGGAACTTTATCGATGAATACCGGCAGGGGCGTACCCCCAATCCTTGTGTGATGTGCAATCCTCTGTTCAAGTTCCGCATTCTAACGGAGTGGGCGGATAAATTGAATTGCCGGTATATTGCTACCGGGCACTATACCCGTCTGGAAGAACAGAATAGGAAAATATATATAGTTGCCGGGGATGACGATAAGAAAGACCAGTCTTATTTCCTTTGGCGCTTGGGGCAGGATGTCTTGCGACGTTGTCTTTTCCCGTTGGGAACCTATACCAAGATGCAAGTGCGCGATTATCTGAGGGATAAAGCTATGCACCGAAAGCCGAGGAAGGAGAGAGCATGGAAGTATGCTTCATAAAAGGAGATTATCGGACTTCCTGCGTGAGCATTCGCCGGAGATAGACAATGAAGTAGGCCCGGGATGGTTTGTCAATTCGGAAGGAGTGAAGCTGGGAGAGCATAAGGGCTTTCCTTACTATACCATCGGGCAACGGAAAGGACTTGAAATCGCATTGGGAAAACCAGCTTATGTGCTGAAAATCAATCCGCAGAAGAATACCGTAATGTTGGGAGATGCCGAGCAGCTCAAAGCGGAATATATGCTTGCGGAACAGGATAATCTGATTGATGAGGGGGAAGTTTTCGGAAGCGGGGAACTGACGGTTCGCATCCGCTATCGGAGCAAACCGATACCTTGTTCGGTAAAGCGTCTGGAAGACGGGCGATTGCTGGTGCATTTTGAGACGGAAGCATCTGCATTGCGCCCGGACAATCAGCAGTATTCTATATTGGAAAAAGGGTGGTAGGCGGTTCGTTCATTGCTTCACAACGTGGTATCGGCATGTATATTTGAAAATAAAAAGAGATTAATGGGGAAGAGATTGATTATTCTTTCTGCTTTAGTGTTGTTTCTGGCAAGTGCGTCGGCACAGCAAGATACGTTGAAATACCGTATTAGTTTAAGAGACAAGGCAGCTACCGTTTATTCATTGGAGCATCCTGAACAGTTCCTTTCGGAGAAAGCCATTGCAAGACGTCAAAAACAGAACCTGGCGGTTGATTCCACCGACCTGCCGGTTTGCCGTCAGTATATTGATGAAATACGCAGACAAGGAGTAAATATTGTAGTTGTAGGGAAATGGGAAAATTTTGTTACGGTTTCCTGCAATGATTCCGCTTTGATAGAACATATTGCCGCATTGCCGTTTGTACGCGCTACGGAGAAAGTATGGACTGCTCCGAAAATGAATGAAGGAGTGGGGGATGCAATGCGTGATTCTGTAATCAATGAGCCGAAGATATATACAGACAGTATTTACGGTCCTGCTCTCACTCAAATTCAGTTGAGCAATGGAGATAAGTTGCATGATGCCGGATTCAGGGGGCAGGGAATGACGATTGCGTGATTGATGCCGGATTTCATAATCTGGATAAGATAACGGCTATGCGGAATATCCGTGTCTTGGGCATGAAAGATTTTGTCAATCCTCAGGCGGATTTATTTGCGGCAAGCAGTCATGGACTGAGTGTGCTTTCCTGCATTGGAATGAATCAGCCGGGAATTATGACAGGTACTGCACCGGAAGCTTCCTTTTGGCTGTTCCGCAGTGAGGATGAGGCTTCCGAACACTTGGTGGAGCAGGATTATTGGGCTGCTGCCGTAGAGTTTGCCGACAGTGTGGGAGTTGATGTGCTTAATACTTCTTTGGGGTATTATGCGTTCGATGACAAATCGAAAAATTACAGATATCGTGATTTGGACGGACATCATTCCTTGATGTCGCGTCAAGCCTTGCATATAGCCGATAAGGGTATGGTACTGGTGTGCAGTGCCGGTAATTCGGGAATGGGGTCCTGGAAAAAAATAACCCCGCCGGGAGATGCTGATAATGTGTTGACGGTAGGCGCTATCAACAAACAGGCGGTGTTGGCGCCATTTTCCTCTATCGGCAACACAGCTGATAACCGGATTAAACCGGATGTTGTAGCTGTGGGCGAAGGAGCGGATGTGATTCGCACGGACGGAAATCAGGGTAAGGCAAACGGGACTTCTTTCTCTTCGCCCGTCATGTGTGGAATGGTGGCTTGTTTATGGCAGGCATGCCCCCGGCTGACAGCGAAAGAGTTGCTTGAATTAGTCCGTGCTTCCGGTGACCGTGCCGACTATCCGGATAATATCTACGGTTATGGCGTGCCGGATATGTGGAAAGCATATAATAGCTATAAATTAAAATGAAGTAAGGACAGGAACTTTGCATACTTATACTTAAAGAATGGATGCCTTATCACTATACGAATTAAATGCGCTGGTGCGTCGCAGCTTGGAGCAATGTCTGCCTGATGCCTATTGGATACAGGCAGAATTGAGTGATGTACGTACCAACAGCACCGGACATTGTTATTTGGAGTTCGTACAGAAAGATGCCCGTAGTAATAGTCTGATAGCTAAGGCGAGAGGAACGATATGGTCGAACGTCTTTCGTTTGTTGAAACCTTATTTTGAGGAAGCTACGGGACAGGCTTTTGTTTCGGGTATCAAAGTGCTGGTGCAAGTGACCGTCAGTTTCCATGAACTGTATGGATATAGCCTTACAGTACAGGATATAGATCCCACCTATACTTTGGGTGATATGGCCCGTCGCCGTAAAGAGATTTTGAAACAATTGGAAGAAGAAGGGTACTTACTTTAAATAAAGAATTGAGAATGCCTCGTTTGCCGCAGCGTATTGCGGTTGTTTCTTCCCCAACCGCTGCCGGATACGGTGACTTTTGCCACCAGTTGCAGAATAATCCGGGAGGTTTTACTTCTATACGGAACTTTTTCCGGCATTGATGCAGGGTGATCGTGTTGAAGAATCCGTTTTGTCTGCTTTGGATAAGATAAATTCCCGTTCGGACAGTTTTGATGTAGTAGTTATTATCCGGGGCGGTGGGGCAACTTCCGACCTTTCCGGATTTGATACTTATCTGCTCGCGGCTGCCTGTGCGCAGTTTCCTTTGCCTGTTATCACGGGTATCGGACACGAACGCGATGATACGGTTCTCGATTCCGTGGCCCATACCCGTGTCAAAACTCCCACTGCTGCTGCCGAATTTCTGATAGACTGCATGAATGAGGCTGCCGATGAATTGGAATCGCTGGCTGCCCGCCTATGCGATGGTGTCCGGAATTTGCTGGTACAAGAGCAACAGAAGTTAGTATCATACAGGAACCGTATTCCCTCTGCTGCTTATGGTTGCATTTCGGATGCAAAATTAACTTTGCTTACCGTCCGAAAAGATATTGTACAAGCTGTAACAGCCTCCTTGTCTCGTCAGCATCATCGGCTGGAGTTACTGCAACAACGGCTGGCGGATGCTTCTCCGGAAAAGCAATTAAGCCCGTGCTACAGCATTACATTGAAAAACGGTAAAGTAATAAAGAATGCTTCTCTCTTAAATGAGGGTGATGAAATTATCACTCGCCTGTATAAAGGAGAAGTGGTTTCAGTAGTAACAAATAA
>ENA-OQCX01000683-OQCX01000683.1-human-gut-metagenome-genome-assembly--contig:-NODE-683-length-17349-cov-2.455754_pt1 | contig 17349 bp, 22 predicted proteins | sample MGYA00242762_ERZ504587 | MGnify/ENA primary metagenome ERZ504587 (study PRJEB26092, sample SAMD00036337) | human gut metagenome | host: Homo sapiens | study: EMG produced TPA metagenomics assembly of... | reverse complement strand
ACTATTTTTACGTATGTTAGGGTTAACTTCTAACAAATCTTCTTATCTTTGTTATTATATTCTTATAACCAATAGAAATTATTTATGATTCCATTTAAAGATATCGAACTACAAGATAAAGAGCTGATTACTTCCTTTACTTTAAACAGTCCGCGACGCAACTGCGACCTTTCATTCTCCAACCTATGCAGTTGGCGTTTCTTATACAACACCAAGTTTGCCATTATGGACGGTTTCCTATTATTGAAATTCTGGGCAGACGGAGAGCTTGTATATATGATGCCTATCGGCAACGGCGATTTAAACAAGGTACTGGATGCGCTGATAGAAGATGCCAACCGGGAAGGAGAGCCTTTTTGCTTGTTGGGTATCTGCGCCGGAATGTGCTCCGAACTGGAAACCTTTATGCCCGGCAGATTTCAGTTTACAGCAGACAGGGATTACGCCGACTACGTATATCTGCGCTCCGACCTCGCCACCTTATCCGGTAAAAAGTTTCAGGCAAAGCGGAATCATATCAACAAATTCAAAAAGACTTATAATTACGAATATACTCCGATTACAGCGACCGTATCCGGGAGTGCTCGATTTGGAAGCGGAATGGTGCAAAGTCAACAACTGCGACCAGCATGAAGGTACCGGCAACGAACGCCGTGCATTGATATACGCCCTGCACAATTTCGATGCGTTAGGGCTTACGGGCGGTATTCTCCATGTAGAGGGCAAGATTGCGGCTTTTACTTTCGGCATGCCTATCAACCAAGACACGTTCGGAGTACATGTAGAAAAGGCCGATACCCGTATAGACGGCGCTTATGCCATGATTAATTACGAATTTGCCAACCATATTCCGGAACAATATATCTATATCAACCGGGAAGAGGACTTGGGTATTGAAGGGTTGCGGAAAGCAAAACTTTCCTATCAGCCTGCCATTATTCTGGAGAAATACGTCGCCTGTTTAAAAGAACAGCCGGTAGAGGCTATCAAGTGGTAAAAAAGGTAAAGTGACAGGGCTATAAAACAGGGTGCACAATTATGATAAGGGATGAAGCAATGCGGGAAAAGATAAAGAGTTTATGGAAACTATGCTTTAACGACAGCGATGAATTTACAGATATGTATTTCCGCTTGCGTTACAGCAATGAAGTCAACATCGCCATTCAAAGCGGTGAAGAGGTGATTGCCGCCCTGCAAATACTACCCTATCCCATGACATTCGGAAAGAGCGAAATCAAGACAGGATATGTGTCGGGGGCCTGTACGCATCCCGATTATCGCAATCGCGGGGCTATGCGCGAACTGTTATCGCAAGCCTTTACCCGTATGCTACACAATGACATGTCCATTTCCACGCTGATTCCGGCAGAACCCTGGTTGTTCGGGTATTATGCCGGTATGGGCTACGTACGGTTTTTAAATACTCCTCAACAACCTTCACGGCTTCAGAGGTTACCATCGCTGACAAAGCAGTTGTTCTGAACAAAATAAATGATTATCAGGAAGAATCATATCGCTATTTAAACCGGAAACTGCGGGAACGCCCCTATTGCATCCAGCATACGGAAACGGACTTCCGGGTAATCCTTGCCGATTTACAGTTGGGGAAAGGCTGCGTCTATACATTGAAGCAAGGCGATAAGATTACGGCTTTAGCATCGTATATCCGGCAGGCAGTACTTGGCAGGCAGGAGAAATCGTAGCGGAAACTTCCGGTATGTACCTGTTATTACTACAACGTATTTGCGAACAACTGAACCTCCCGTCCATCCGGGTTATTGTTCCGTCTGAAACAGAGCCGACCCCGCAAGTATTGGGTATGGCGCGCATCATCAATGCCAAAACGATACTGCAACGATATGCCGCCGAGCATCCGGAACTGAAAATGAGCATCGCACTTACAGACTCGCAGATCAGCGCCAATAACGGTTACTACTATCTGAATAACGGCAAGTGTATAAGTAGTGCCAAGCGGCTGCCGGGCAGCCACTTGGCACTCACTGTCGGCGAACTTACCGAAAAGATATTATCGCCATCAAACCCTTACATGAGTTTAATGCTGAATTAACAGTTCTTACAATCCGCTGAAGTCTACACCTTCGAATACCAGCGACGGGATGCGCCATGAAGAAGACATACGGGGATCATTACCCACAGCCGATAAAGAAGCCCAAAGCGTAATCATATTACCCGTGACATTCATTTCGCTGACGGGCTGGGTCAATTTACCATTTTCAATCAGGAAGCCCTCTATACCGTACGAAAAGTCTCCGGAGCTACTGTTACAATTACCGCCATTGAATCCGGTAACCAGGATGCCTTTCTGCACGTCGGCCACCAGACCGTTCAAATCTTTGTTTCCCGGTTTGAGCACCAATAAGGAAGGAGAGTTGACAGTCGGCTCCACTCCCATTTTTTTAGAGTTGTAGGTATCAATGAAGTATGTCTTCAACACACCTTCTTCAAAGATAGAACGCTGTTCGGTTGCCACTCCTTCGCTATCGAAATAGCGCGCACCGCTTGCACCGATTAAATGGGGCTCATCCATCAGATTCAATAATCCGGCACCTACTTTCACATTCAGCTTATCCAACAGAAAAGAGTTTTTTTGCTGTAATGCCGAACCGTACAGCGCACTCAGTACCGGACTGAGCAAATTACTTGCATTCATCGGGTCTACCACCATTGTATACTTGCCGGAAGCAACCTTCTTCTGTCCAAGTTTCCGCAGTACGCGCTCCAAGCTTTCGTTCCGACACCCGATTTTACCAGTTTGTCGTAAAACAGAGCCGATTCATACCAATAAGAAGATGGACGCGCCTCTCCCTCGCCACGCAATGCCACATCGGCAGAAACCGAAAACCAGGTAGACTTGGACTCACCTTCAAAACCGTTGCTCGTCAAGCGGTAGGAAGAACTTTCTCCGTCACCATACGAAGTTCCTACGGATATAATGCGACTGTCTTTGCCCAAGACTTCTTCGGCAGCAGCACGCGCAATGGCAACTTTGTCGTCCGGATTAATAGTTTCGAAACGCCTGTCAAACAATTGCAAGTCCGGCTTTCCACCTTTATAATAACGGGAAGCATCGGGCAACACACGTGCCTCATCCACTGCCAGATAGCGCATAGATTCGATACCGTTCTTTATAAACGTCTCCAGTTCTTTCTTATCCAAACGGTTGGTTGAATAAGAACCGTACCTGCCGTCCACATACAAACTGATGCTCAACCCGCTTTCCGAGGCTTGTTGCAATCTGTCCATCTTGGCATCGCGTAATTCAAATGAAGCGTTGGAGTTGGAGTACAGCACCAACTTTGCTGCCTGACACCCGTTTTTCAAGGCATAGTCCATTGCCCACTGCGCCAGCTTTTTATTATTGTCTGTAATCATATTTTCAGTTGATTGTTAGCTGTTGATAATTGACAATTAGAAATTATCAGTTATCAAATGCTCCGTTAGTACTTAATTTTCCCCTCCTACGGTGAGTTTGCTGACTAATGCCGACGGCATACCGCACGTCACCGGACAAGACTGTCCATCCTTACCACAGGTCCATGTACCATTGTCAATCTTATCATTGTCGGCCACCATTGTGATGTCTGCCAATGCTTTCGGACCGTTACCTATGATATTGATGTCCTTAATGGGTTGCGTCAGCTTTCCGTCCTCAATCAAATAACCGGACTTCACGAAGAACGTAAAGTCACCGGCTCCAATCTGTACCTGACCATTCGTAAAGGTGTCTACGAAAATACCGTTCTTCACCGTAGAAATAATATCCGCTTCTTTCATATTGCCGGCTTCCATATACGTAGCACGCATACGGGGAATAGGCAGGTTACGGAATGTATCGCGGCGACCGTTTCCGGTGGGATTCACACCGTAATGCTTTGCACTGATACGGTCGTGCAGGTAGCTGGTGAGCACACCTTCCTTGACAATATACGTTTTCTGCCCCTCTACGCCTTCATCGTCGAAATTCACGGAACCCCGATTGAAAGGTATCGTACCGTCATCCACCACGTTAATATGTTCGTTGCACACCTTCTTGTTCAACTGACTGGCAAATATGGATATATCCTTACGGTTGAAGTCTGCCTCGAACGCATGCCCTATAGCCTCGTGCAGCAGGATTCCCGAACCGCCCGAACCCATTACAACGGGCATTTCACCACCTTTAGGCTTAATGGCCTTAAATAGAATAGCAGTACGATCTACACTCACGGGCAATCACGTCCACCACATCGTCGGTCATAAATTCGAATCCCTTGCGATAAGACCTGCCTGCATAGCCGTTTTCCATCTTACCGTTCTCCTCCATGATGCAGACTGCCATAAAGGATACCATTGGACGGTAGTCGTAATAACTCACACCTTCCGAATGCAGAACAGTACATGCGAAGTGCTGTCCTGCAAATAGGCCTGTACCTTTCGCACACGGTTGTCCAAAGAGAATATTTTCTCATTCAGTTTCTCCAAATAGGGAATCTTCTCTTTTACGCCCACATCTTCCCAGGGAGTAGCCACGGCATAGCGGCTCCGGGCTATAGTTTTCTCCGTCAGCCCCACAGGTTTACCTGCCCTGCCCGAAGATGCAATACGGGCAGCAGTACGGGCGGCGCGCAACATTTCTTCCAAGGTAACGCCTTCTACATAGGCATAGCCACTTTGGTCTCCGGAAAGCACACGCACTCCCATACCGAAATCGATATTGGAGCCGCAGTTATTCACCTTACCGTCCATTAAACTCACACTATTATTGAAAGTGTGTTCGAAGTAAAGGTCCGCATAATCGCCGCCCTTTTCCAAAGCAACAGCCATTACTTTCTTTAAATCCGCTTCCGTCACACCAAAATGATTGGCAGCGGCAGCAACGGCAGACTTAGAGTCCGCACCGCCCAATGCTCCGCGCACAGACCCGGGCATAGCCAGCGAAGGCATAGCCAGTGAACCAAAAACGGCCATTCCGCCGGTTCGCAAGAAGTTTCGTCTATCCATATAAATTTGTTATAAGTTATAAATTACAGGTCGCTTATCCTCAATATAACGGGGGAATACAGAAAGGAGAGCTACCTTTGATTACCGAACAACCAATGCGCCTCAGCCTACTACTGCCGCATCTAAATTTCTTTTGTCAAAAGACTCTCCAATTCCTCGGCACTCAGGCGCAGATAAAACTGCCCTTTGTAGCTACCGAAATAGAGCCTGTTTCTTCCGATACAATGATCGCATGGGCATCCGACACCTGAGATATTCCCATCGCCGCACGATGCCGCAAGCCCAATTCTTTCGGAATATCCAGATTATGCGACACGGGCAGGATACATCCTGCGCCTTAATGCGTTTCTTGCTGATAACCATAGCTCCGTCGTGCAACGGGCTGTTCTTGAAAAAGATATTTTCTATCAGGCGCTGGTTTATATCGGCGTTGATAATCTCCCCTGTACGCACCACATCGTCCAACGGCATATTATGTTCCACCACAATCAATGCACCGACTTTCTGCTTGCCCATACTGATACAAGCCATTACAACGGCATAATTTCATCGTGTTCCATACCTTCTTTCTTGTTTCCCGTAAAGAAGCGCACCAACGCACTGGCATGCTGATGCGAACCGAGCGTAAGCAGAAACCGCCGTATTTCATCCTGAAACAAGACGATAAGTGCCAACACACCCACACTGACCAGTTTATCAAAAATAGACCCTAACAGTTTCATCTCCAGCACTTGAGAAACCACCAGCCAAATCAGGATAAACACCAGTATACCCGTAAACACATTGATAGATCCGGAAGCTTTCATCAGCTTATATGTATAGTAAAGCAGGAAAGCTACCAGCAGGATATCTATAAAATCTTTTATGCCAAATTCAAAAAACACGGTCGCAAGTGATTAATGGTTAATTATTAGCGATTAACGCAGAACGGGCCGCATTCATGGCTTCCACGATTTTCACCGTTTCCACTGCCTCGCGCACATCGTGCACACGAAGTATATCAGCCCCTTTCAACAGACAGATGGTATCCAATACGGTTGTACCGTTCAACGCTTCCTGCGGAGTAGTTCCCAACAAGCGATAAATCATAGATTTACGGGAAACGCCAACCAGCAAGGGAAGTTCAAAAATACGAAATTCCTCCAGATGAGCCAACAATTCATAATTATGCTCAATGGTCTTGCCAAAGCCGAACCCGGGGTCCAATATGATATCCTTTACGCCTAAATCGCGTAATTGCTGCACCTTACGGGCAAAGTACATAAACACCTCTTTCAGCAAATTATCATAATGGGGATGCTGTTGCATATTTTGCGGCGTACCCTGCATGTGCATCATGATATAAGGAACATTCAGGTCGGCAACCGTACGGAACATATCATCATCCATTTCTCCGGCAGCTATATCATTGATAATTGCCACACCGTATTCCTCGACACACATTCTCGCCACATCCGCCCTAAAGGTATCTACCGAAACAATCGCATCGGGCTGTACTTTCCTCAGAATACCCAACCCCATGCGCAAGCGTTCCATCTCTTCCGCAGGCGACACATTCTCCGCATTGGGACGCGAAGAGTAAGCGCCCACATCGATGATAGCAGCTCCTTCCGCCACAATCTGCTATGCGGCTTGTTATGTCGGCTTCCGTCTGCATGCGGCTGCCGGCATAAAAAGAATCGGGGGTGACATTGAGAATTCCCATGACGCAGGGAGAAGAAAGGTCTAACAGCGAACCGTTGACGTTTATATATTTGGATTGCAGAACTTTCATGGCAGCGTTTTTTTGATTTATATATCTGCAAATGTAAACAAAAAAGCCATTGTTGGTACACCAAGTCTGAAAAATAAGGTATCTTTGTTCGCAAAATATCAATTTTATTACGAACTGCAAAACTCCCCGAAGGAGAAAGATATGGATATAACCGCTCTTTATCAGATATTTCTCGGCTGCACCGGCATAACCACCGACAGCCGCAACTGCCCCGAAGGCTCACTGTTTATCGCCTTGAAAGGCGATACGTTCAACGGCAACGCCTTTGCCGCCAAAGCATTGGAAGCAGGCAGCACCTACGCCGTTGTAGACGAAGCCGCCTATGCTCCTGCCGGAGATACACGTTATATATTAGTGGATAACTGCCTGCACACCTTGCAACAGCTTGCCAATTATCACCGCCGCCAACTGGGTACGCGCATCATCGGCATTACAGGAACGAATGGGAAAACAACGACCAAGGAGCTTATATCCGCCGTATTGTCTCAAAAGTACAATGTACTGTACACACTGGGAAATCTGAATAATCCGATCGGTGTACCGCTCACCTTGTTGCGCCTGACAACAGAGCATGAGCTCGGCGTAGTAGAAATGGGAGCCAGCCACCCCGGCGACATCAAGGAACTGGTGGAAATAGCCGAACCCGATTATGGGATTATCACCAATGTAGGAAAGGCTCATTTGGAAGGCTTCGGTTCTTTCGAAGGCGTTATCCGGACCAAAGGCGAACTGTACGACTATCTGCGCCGGCAGGGAAACTCCACCATCTTCCTTCATCAGGACAATCCTTACCTCAGGGAAATAGCCCGGGGACTGAATCCGATAACCTACGGAGAAGAAAACAGTCTGTATATCAACGGCCACGTTACCGGCAATTCCCCCTACCTCGCTTTTGAGTGGAGAGCCGGAAAAGAAGGAGAATTTCACCAAGTGCATACCCGGCTGATTGGCGAATATAACTTTCCCAATGCTCTGGCAGCCGTCACTATCGGACATTTCTTCGGAGTAGAAGCAGAGAAGATAGACAAAGCCTGAATGAATGTGAACCCCGGAACAACCGTTCGCAACTGAAAAAAACGGCCGACAACACCCTGATTATCGATGCTACAACGCCAATCCCACAAGCATGCTGGCAGCCATCGGAAATTCCGCAACATGCAAGCCGAGAAAAAAAATGCTGATATTGGGAGATATGCGCGAACTGGGAAAAGACAGTGCCGAAGAGCACCAGAGAATAGTGGACTATCTGGAAGAATATGGCTTTGAGGATGTAATATTGGTAGGCGAATTATTTGCAGCAACCCGCCACACGTATACCACTTATCCCGATGCTCCGGCTCTAATAGCCGCGCTCCAAAAGAACAAACCCTGCGGAAAGACAATCCTGATAAAAGGCTCGAACGGAATAAAACTGAATACGGTAGTCGATTATCTCTAATCTGTAGATTTACGCATCACTCTTGGTTTCAGCACGAAACAAGCCACCAATGACGCCAGGACAGCTCCCGTGGTATTGGCTGCAAAATCCAGCCAATCACCGCCACGTAGGTAGTACAAAATGCCTGTAACAATTCTACCGCTCCGCTGAACAATACCGGACAGACAAATGCTCCTACCCATGCGTGCCACATAGGCGTACGGTCTCTCCGATGCGCCCGCAAGAACTCCAGCCACAACATACCGGACATGCCGAAATACATACAGATATGCACCACCTTGTCAAGGTTAGGGATAGTGCCCAGATCGGTAGTGGGCGGTTTAAAAAACGACAGATAAATTACAGCAAGTATTATCACCAGCGATACCGGATATTTCTTAATATAATATAGCATATCTCAAATTATGAACAATCTGTGTGCAAAAGTATGGAACATTTTCTATATTTGTGCGTTTTAAGAGCAATTAATAACGAATTGTAAGAAAAATCCACGTTTTATGACAAGAAATGAAAGAGCCAACTTTGGAAGCAAATTGGGAGTGATACTTGCTTCAGCCGGTTCTGCAGTTGGCCTGGGTAATATCTGGAGATTCCCTTTTGAAACAGGCAATCATGGTGCGCAGCCTTCATACTGATTTATCTGGTATGTGTACTTATATTAGGTATTCCTATCATGATAGCCGAATTTCTTATCGGACGCCGTTCACGCGCCAACACTGCCGGAGCGTATCAAAAGCTGGCTCCGGGAACCATTGGCGTTGGGTGGGACGAATGGGTGTATTAGCCGGATTCCTTATTTTGGGCTACTACTCGGTAGTAGCGGGTTGGACCTTGGAATTTATAGGAGAAGCCGCAACCAACAGTTTTGCCGGTAAGTCCGCCGCAGAGTTCATCGCTTCCTTCAACGGCTTTGTCAGCAATCCGTGGCGTCCTGTTATCTGGTTGGTGGTATTCTTGTTAGCCACTCACTTCATCATCATAAAAGGAGTAGAAAAGGGTATTGAAAAATCAGCCAAGATAATGATGCCCATGCTGTTCATCCTGCTGGTAGTGCTTGCCATTTGTTCCGTATCACTACCCGGTGCAAGTGCGGGTATCGAATTCCTGCTGAAACCCGACTTCAGCAAAGTGGACGGTAATGTTTTCTTAGGTGCAATGGGACAGGCATTCTTTTCACTCAGCCTCGGTATGGGATGTCTTTGCACATACGCTTCTTATTTCAGAAATGACACCAACCTGCCTAAAACAGCACTCAATGTGGCAGGGATTGATACGTTAGTCGCCATTCTTGCCGGATTCATTATCTTCCCTGCGGCGTTTTCCGTTGGCATCCAGCCGGATGCAGGACCGAGTTTATTGTTCATCACCTTACCCAATGTATTTCAACAGGCATTCGGCAACATACCCTGGCTGGCAATCGCCTTATCCATCATGTTCTACGTTTTGCTGGCGCTGGCGGCATTGACTTCAACCATTTCCTTGCACGAAGTGGTAACAGCATATCTGCATGAGGAGTTCAAGTTTACACGAGGAAAAGCAGCCAAACTGGTTACCTCCGGCTGTATCGTGCTGGGAGTGTTATGTTCGCTGTCATTGGGCGTAGGAAAGAGTTATACGATTTTCGGCCTTAACCTGTTCGATTTATTCGACTTCGTCACCGCTAAAATCATGTTGCCTTAGGCGGGTTCTTTATCTCTATCTTCACCGGATGGTATCTGGATAAAAAGATTGTATGGGAAGAAGTCAGCAATAACGGAACTTTAAATATACATATATACAGATTACTAATCTTCATTCTGAAATATATCGCCCCAATAGGAATCGGACTTATTTTCATCAACGAGTTGGGTTTCTTCAAATAAACAGTAATGAAGAATCCGTTTAAAGACTTCTTATACTTCTCCCGGGGAGAAAGGCGAGGTATCCTTGTTCTCATCATTGGGATAGTCCTCATCTTTCTCTCCGGGTATATCTATTCTTTCCGGCAAAACAACAGGCAACTTTCTGAAGAAGAAGCCAGGATACAGCTGCCGCCTTGAAAGAATACGACAACTTTATCAGTCTGTGCGGGAACAAGAAAAAAACGAGAACAGCCGTTTCAAGAAATCGGAGAGATATAAAAAGAGAACAGTTGTATTAGCTCCTTTCGACCCTAACCGTACGGACTCCGTCACCTTCTGCCGCTTAGGTCTTCCTGCATGGATGGCAAAGAACATCTTACGTTATCGAAGCAAAGGGGGAAAGTTCCGTAAGGCCGAAGACTTCAAAAAAGTATATGGATTGACAGAAGAACAGTACCAAACGCTCTCTCCCTACATCTATTTTACGGCAGAAGACACTATAAGAAAGGCGACCTCTCTACTCACTCTTCGGCAGGCACCCAAAGACAGTATTTATAAATATCCGGCAGGCACCGTGCTTAACTTAAACCATGCAGATACCACTGAGTTGAAGAAAGTTCCCGGCGTAGGCAGCGGCATAGCCCGGTCGATAGTGAACTATCGGCAACGTTTAGGCGGCTTCTACCGAATAGAGCAATTGCAGGAAATTCATTTGGATTATCGCCAACTGCAAGCATGGTTCACCGTTACGCCTTCTGAAATTCGGCGCATCAATCTGAACCGGGTCGGCATAGAGCGCCTTCGCAACCATCCTTATATAAACTTTTACCAGGCAAAAGCCCTTGTGGAATACCGTAAAAAGAAAGGAACGCTCCACAACCTCAAACCATTTGCCCTCTACGAAGAATTTACCGAAAGCGATTTGGAGCGGCTTAGCCACTATGTTTGTTTTGAATAATGAAGAGACAGACAGCTATTCCTTACAAACTTCACCGTCTTTCAGATGAATGGTACGGTCGGTGATTTGTGCCAATCCCTCATCATGCGTCACAATTACAAATGTCTGGCCCAAACGGTTACGCAAATCAAAGAACAGTTGGTGCAGTTCTTCCTTATTATGCGTATCCAAACTTCCGGACGGCTCATCCGCCAACACCACCGCAGGATGATTGATGAGCGCACGGGCAACGGCAACCCTTTGCTTCTCGCCACCGGACAACTCATTGGGCTTGTGCGAAGCGCGTTCCGCCAATCCCATGAAGTCCAATATTTCGGCAGCCGCCGCTCTGGCTTCCTGCTGTCCCATTCCGGCAATGAAGCCGGTATCATTACATTCTCCAAAGCCGTAAATTCCGGCAACAACTGATGGAACTGAAAGACAAAGCTATATGCTTATTACGGAAGGCGGAGAGTTCTTTCTCCTTCAGGCAATTCACCAATGTACCGTCAATCGTTACCGAACCGCTATCGGGCATGTCCAAAGTTCCCATAATCTGCAACAAAGTGGTCTTGCCCGCACCGCTGGGACCGACAATACTGACCACCTCCCCTTTTTTTATCTCCAGGTCGATGCCCCGCAACACCTGTAAACTGCCGAAACTCTTCGTTATTCCTTCTAATCGTATCATTGTTTTAGTTACTGTTTATTCCTTACGGTCATGACACATTTTATCTTTAACACATAGGTACGTTCTGACTGTTTGATAGCCCTATTACAACCTTTTAATGACGTATTCCGCAAGGTAACAGCCGAATACAGCCGGCATATAGCTTACAGTTCCGCAAGTGGACTTTTTATTCTGTTCATCTTCCGTCAACAGCACTGCCTTAGGGTCGGCTTGCTCGGTACTGAATACAACCGGCAGTTTACGTTTAATCCCCAACTTCTGCAAACGTTTCCTCACCGCCTTACTCAATCCGCAATGATAGGTATCCCATATATCGGCAAAACGTATCTGCGTAATATCACTCTTTGCACCCGCCCCCATACTCGATACAATCTTAATATGCCGTTTCAGTGCTTCCGCTATCAAATAGCATTTGGGAGCAAGCGTATCAATGGCATCCACTATAAAATCATATCGGGCGGCATCAAGCAGTTCGGGTATATTATCGTCTTTCAGAAATACCGGCAGCACCGTCAGCTGTATGTCCGGATTGATATCTTTGAAACGTGCCGCCAAAACCTCCGCTTTCTCCCTCCCCATAGTGGAATGCAAAGCAGGCAGTTGACGATTTATATTAGTAGCTGCACCGTATCCGCATCCACAATCGTCATCCGTCCCACACCTGCACGGCATATCATTTCAGCTGCATAAGCGCCTACTCCGCCAAGACCTACAACCAGCACATGCGCCTGTTGCAGCCTTTCCATTTTCTCCTCTCCCAGCAAAAGCCGGGTTTTCTGTTTCCAATCCTCCATCATCGCCAACCACTAATCATTAATCACTAATCACTTACTAATCTTCCTTAAACCATTTATAAACCCACTTTCCTACCTTCTCGTAATGCTGCGCCTCATTTCGCGGATTAGAGAAAGAGACGGCATCCTGGGGTTCGCCCAACTGGTCGGGATAAAGTACAATCAAACTATTATTGGAGAAGTATTTGCTCAACTGCGCCGGAAGCTTCTCGAAAGAGCTGTCGTAAGAGATGGACCCCCTACGTGCGCTTATCACTACAAGCAAATGGTCGTAATTCACTTGCCCGGTCAATATCAGCAATCCCCCAATCATCCAGACGAGAGAAATCCGTCAAGGTCTGTCCATACTTTTTCTTCACCAATGCCTGCAACTGTACAGTTGTTTCCTCGTTTGCAAAGAAATGTACCCGGCAGCCCAACGTACCGCCCATCCGGCAAAAATGCTCCACCCACTTCTGAAAGCCTGCTTCGTATTCCGCCTTGGGAGGAACGGCTATGATGATTCGCCGTATCGTATTAATCGGAATCAGGAATTTGGCAATCATAACTTCGCGATGCAGTCCTTTCAGCAGGTTCTCGGCAAGCATACCGAAGAAAGAGTCTACAATATTGACCTTACGGTGCAAACCGATAATCACATCGGTCACCTCATATTCTTTCGCCGTATGGATAATACCCGAAGCAATATTCAAGTCATACCGTGTAATCTGGCGCAACGGCACATCGGCAGAAGCCGTAATCATGGCTGCCTTCTCCAAATACCTTTTACCGCGAAGCTCCAAACCCTCGGAAGTATTGTTGTCATTGATTACGTTCAAAGCCAACAGATTATCTTTCTGTTTGGTATCACGTATCAACAAGGACAGGTTCATCAGATATTCAATCGTATCCGGATTTGCCACCGGAATAAGAATCCTTTCCGCCTCAACCGTGCGCTCCTCTTCCAGATGCGCCTCGCACATGGCAATCTTGCGTGCGGCCCTTTCCGTAATAAAGGAGCTCACCACACATGTCACAAGAATCAGCAATACCGTACCGTTCAGCACATCCTCATTCAACAAACGCTCACCGTTCGGCAAGATAATATTATAACCCACCAATACCGCCGCCAGCGTAGCTGCTGCTTGTGCATTGCTCAAGCCAAACATCAGCTCACGCTCTATGGGAGCCATTTTATAAATTTTCTGCGTCAGGCAGGAAGCGATCCACTTGCCCACCAGCGCCACAACAATCATAACGGCAGCCACCTTCAAAGCGTCTCCCTGCCCGAAGATGACATGAATATCAATCAGCATGCCCACCCCTATCAGGAAATAGGGTATGAACAGAGCGTTACCGACAAACTCCAGATGATTCATCAACGGTGATACATGCGGTATGAGACGGTTCAAGACCAGCCCTGCCAAGAATGCTCCCAAGATGCCTTCCATTCCCACGAACTCCATTAAACCCGCTCCCAGAAAAACCATGGCAAGTACGAAAATAAATTGCATCACGTTATCATCATAGCGGCGGAAGAACCAGCGTCCGATACGTGGAAACGAATACATAATCAGCGCTCCGAGGAATATGACCTTAACCACCAGCCACAGCCAGAACAGTCCGCCGGACTCTCCTTTAAACAGACCGCCCACCACAGCCAGCACCAGCAACGTAAGCGTATCCGTCACAGCCGTACCGCCCACAGCAATACTTACACTGCGATGGCGGGACACACCGTAACGAATTACAATCGGGTAAGCCACCAGCGTGTGCGAGGCATACATACTTGCCAGCAATATGGACGTCACGAGACTATACTTCAGCAACATCATATTGGTAACCAAGCCTATGCCTATCGGAATGACGAAAGCCAGCAATCCCAGCATCACCGCCTTTCCGCGATTCTTCTTGAAATCGCCCATATTCATTTCCAACCCTGCCAGGAACATGATATAATAAAGTCCGACCTTGCCGAACAACTCGAAACTGCTGTCGCGCACCAAGAATATTGAAGCCATGCTCACCAATCACCAATCCCGCCAGAATCATACCGATAATGTGCGGTATACGTAATTTATTCAGCAATATGGGCGCAAACAATATAATAAGGAGTACAAGGAGGAATATCCATGTAGGGTCTGTTACAGGAAGTGTCAAACTGAAATTGAGCCAGTCCATACGCAGTGAGTTTTAGGTTTTAACTGCAAAATAACGAAAAAGTTTTCACTTTATGCGGTGTCATACAGCAATTTGTTATAAATTTGCAGCCAACTCTATCATTTATAGATAGATTAGAACTATTTTATAAACTAAATTAAAACAAAAGAAAAATGAAAGTAGCTATTGTTGGAGCAAGCGGAGCCGTAGGACAAGAGTTCCTGCGAGTGCTCGATGAAAGGAATTTCCCGTTGGACGAGTTAGTATTGTTCGGTTCTAAACGCAGCGCCGGCACTAAATACACCTTCCGCGGTAAACAGATCGAGGTTAAACTCTTGCAACACAACGATGACTTTAAAGGGGTTGACATTGCTTTCACTTCCGCAGGCGCAGGCACCTCTAAAGAGTATCTTGAAACAATCACCAAGCACGGCGCTGTGATGATTGACAATTCAAGCGCTTTCCGTATGGATGCCGATGTTCCTTTGGTTGTACCCGAAGTCAATGCCGCCGATGCCAAAGACCGTCCGCGCGGCGTTATCGCCAATCCTAACTGTACTACTATCCAAATGGTAGTGGCACTGAAAGCCATCGAACAGCTTTCTCATATAAAAACCGTACACGTATCCACGTATCAGGCTGCCAGCGGTGCAGGCGCCGCTGCTATGGATGAGTTGTACGAACAATATCGCCAAGTATTGGCAGGTGAACCCGTGACCGTGGAGAAATTCGCCTATCAACTGGCATTCAATCTGATTCCCCAGATTGATGTGTTCACTGAAAACGGATATACCAAGGAAGAGATGAAGATGTACAACGAAACACGTAAGATTATGCACTCCGACATCAAAGTCAGCGCAACATGTGTTCGTGTACCTGCCTCCGCTCGCATTCGGAAAGTATATGGGTAGAGACAGAACAGCCTATCTCTATCGAGGAGGCACGTGAAGCATTTGCCAAAGGTGACGGACTGGTATTAATGGACAATCCGGCAGAGAAAGAATATCCGATGCCGCTGTTCCTCGCAGGAAAAGACCCTGTATATGTAGGACGTATCCGCAAGGACCTCACCAACGAGAACGGATTGACTTTCTGGATTGTGGGTGACCAGATCAAGAAAGGTGCTGCATTGAATGCGGTACAGATTGCAGAGTATCTGATTAAAGAGAAAGCGCTTTAAAATTTCTCCTAATCCATAAACCGACAAGGGTGTGTCAAAAATAGAATGTCATTACTATTACAGCATTCATTTTTAACACACCCTTGACTATGTTGCTTGAGACTTTCGGTTTTTAGGTCGTTTTAAGTATATCAATAAGACACAGTTTCTGAAACCTCACTTTCTGCATTATCTTTGAATAACGAAGTCACAAAATAAACTCCCTTTTCCGATAATTTAAATGACGTTCCTTGGGTAATACCTACCAAATCGGCTTTCCGCTCTTTCCCATTATCTTTATATATACGTAATAAGCAACATTTGAAACCGCTCCCCAAGACAAATCAGACCCATTCAACCTGATATTGTCCGGTACCGGAGGAAGCACTGCAGCAGTTCGTCCTAAATAAGGAGGCAATACTTTCTTTCCATATATAGCCTTGACCGCATCTGCAATACCAACCTTATTTTCTACCAAGTTCTTGGCACTGTACAATACACTCCCCTTTACCTTCGGCTTTGCACTTGCCAGTTCAAACTGCTTCATTAAGTCATCTGACGATTGAAACTTACTTCCATATTGCGAATCGCCAAATTTATAAATGCCATATCCTATCAATAAGTGGTTCTCATATGTATATTGCGACCATAAATCCAACCTCAGATTAAAACTGGTAACCTCATTGCCTGTGGCAAAATACAGCTGCGGAATAACCACATCCACCCAGCCTTCCTTTGCCCACGTATTGACATCTGCAAACAATGTGTTGTAGTTACGCTCCATATCAGCTGCCGGACTAATAGAGAAAATCACTTCCGGACGAGTCTCAATAATAGTTTTCTGGATATTCCTAACTACGGTATTTACATTATTACGCCTGAAATCCTCGACATTCTTAAATTTATCCTTCCCATATTTTTGAAATTCCGCACCATCATTCATTGTCTCAGAAGCTTCCAATGACGGATAGAAATAATCATCCATGTGAATACCGTCAACGTCATACTTGGTAATAATTTCCTTGACAATATTTACAATCCGTTCCTGAACTTCCGGCAAAGCAGGATTATAAACTCTGATTTTCTCATAATCCTTAACCAGTTCCATGGGTATTTTGGCATCCAGTTTTGGGAAAGCAGCATTCTTATTTGCACGCGTAGCTATACGGTATGGATTTAACCAAGCATGAAACTGGATACCTCGCTTATGAGCTTCCTCAACAAGAAATCCTAAAACATCATAATCGGGTCTTACCCCTGCACTTCCTGTAATATACTTACTCCAAGGCTCATATTCCGATTCATAAAATGCATCTGCCATACCTCTGATTTGGAAAAATACCGCATTCATGTTATACCCGACCAATAAATCCAGATAATCTGTATACAACTTTTTCTGAACATCGGCATCATACTTTTCCATAGGCCAATCGAGCCCCATACCGTAGCTATCCATACTCCTCTCAGTTCCTTTCCGGGCAGAACAGACGAAGAGGTCTGACCTTCTCCCTGAGAATGGCTACCATCATCCAAAATGCCTTCATCGTCTTTACTACATGCTGCGACCAGCACAAG
>ENA-OQCX01000682-OQCX01000682.1-human-gut-metagenome-genome-assembly--contig:-NODE-682-length-17362-cov-2.114650_pt1 | contig 17362 bp, 17 predicted proteins | sample MGYA00242762_ERZ504587 | MGnify/ENA primary metagenome ERZ504587 (study PRJEB26092, sample SAMD00036337) | human gut metagenome | host: Homo sapiens | study: EMG produced TPA metagenomics assembly of... | reverse complement strand
GCAGATACTTTGAAACTGAATAATCCATACACCATTTGCATTGTTTACCTTGGATTTGGTGCCGGACTTGCAGTATTTATGTTTACCGGTTTTGTAAAAGGAAGCCCGCTGGAAATTGAGGAAGCTGCCATGATTGATGGATGCAGTCCTCTGCAGGTTTTCTTTAAGATCTTGATTCCGATTTTGAAACCAACCATTATCTCTACTGCAATTCTGGAGCTGATGTGGGTATGGAACGATTACCTTCTTCCAACACTGGTTCTGGATATTAAGAAGTATAAAACAATTCCAATGGCAATCCAGTATTTCCGTGGAAGCTATGGTCATGTGCAGATGGGACCGATGATGGCAAGTATTATGATCGACATTATCCCGATTATTGTTGTATATCTGGTTTGCCAGAAATATATTATCGAGGGAGTTGTTGCAGGTGCAGTTAAGGTTGATTTCTTTGGGTAAAAGAACGGTTTTTACCTGAGAAATTTGGAGATTATTCCCTTTTCAATATGATACCAGAATGTTAAAATAAAGATAGTTCTTTGCAGAGATGCGAGGGGCTATCTTTATCTTTATATAAGATTTCATGTGCGCCAGACAGAAAAAAAGAGGCAGAAGCAACAGGCGATATGAAATTTCTGGCTTTTCTGACAGGCGGACATAAATGACAGTTGGAAGAGTTGTCCCGGTGTTAAATATAATAAAAGATCGGAGTACCAATATGTACAGAGTTTTGATAACAGACGATGAGAAAATTGAGCGGGAGGGAATTAAATTCCTTCTGGCACAGGAAGAGGGAGAATACGAGATCCATGAGGCTGCCAATGGCAGGCAGGCACTGAATGTATTGCGAAGTGAAGAGATTGATTTTCTTTTAACAGACATAAAAATGCCTCATATGGACGGTCTGGAGCTGGCTAGCAAGGTCAGAGAAGAGTATCCCAATCTTCCAATTGTAATTTTTAGTGGATACAGTGATTTCGCTTTTGCCCAGGAAGCTATGCGTTACGGAGTGAAGGATTACGTGCTGAAGCCGGTTGATCCGGATACCTTTCATACAACTATCGGGAAAGTAAAAGCAGAGCTTCAAAGTATCCGGTCCAAGAAGCAGAAGGAAGAGAAAGGGAAGAATTTTCTTCTTCAGTATTTTCTTCAGACTTACCTGTATTCCGGAAATGAAGAAGTGTTGAAAAAAGCTGGGGAGATTTTAGATGAATCTAACTGGGAGCAGTGGCACTGTGCGATTCTTATCGAATCAGATAAGGCATTTTTTGATAATGTTCCAGATAATATTGATGAGGAACTGATGCAGGGATTGCACCGGAATTTCTTTTACCTGAATCTGAATACCAGACAGTCTGTGCTGTTTTTTTCTGATGTGTACTGCGATTATCAGCTGGTTGCCAAGCATTTATATGACATTTTGAAGCAGAATTACTCTGCAAGTTTTCACCTTGCAGTGAGCAGCCGGTTTGAAGGGCATGAGGCGCTGCCTGAAATTATGTCCCAGTTGGAGCAGACCATGGAGGAGAAATTTTATCATCCAGATGTGCATGTGTTTAATAATGAGGCCTCTGACAGCCAGCCGGTGAATGCGGAGACACAGGATTCCCGTCTGATGGAGAAGATTTCCGAAGACATTTCCCGCAAAGATGTGGAACAGCTGAAGAAGCATTTTGAGTGTCTGGTGAAGAAATATGAGAATGATACCCGTTTCTCTGCCATGTATGTGAAATTTGTTTTTTCCAATGTGATCCAGGAGCTTTTTCAGGAAAATCAATTCTCTGAGGAGCGGAAGCTGGATCATGAGGTAGAGCGGCTGTACAGTTGTACCAATCTGAAGCAGATCCTTGCAATCACCCAGGAGAATATTAAGGAGTACGAGGAGTTTCTGGAGCGTTCCATGAGTGATTCCAGAGATGAAGTTGCTTCTGTGAAGAATTATATTTACCAGCACTATGCGGAGGATTTAAGTCTTGAGACATTGGCGGAGAAGGTGTATTTGTCTTCTGGCTATCTCAGCTTTATTTTTAAAAAAGAGACTGGTATGAACCTGAACCGCTTTATACGTGTGGTTCGGATGGAAAAGGCGAAGGAGCTTTTGTGTAATTCTAATATGAAGGTGGCACAGGTCAGTGAACAGGTAGGAATCCCCAATGTTTCTTATTTCTGCAGAAGTTTCAGGGAATATTATGGAAGCAGCCCGGAGCCTATCGGAAAGGAACCGGTGAAGAGGATGAAAATACCGGCAGTCATAAAGAATAAATTTGAGAATATGAAATATCGTCATAAGCTGACTATTCTTCTTGTGACAGCCAGCCTGGTTCCCATGATCCTGCTTGTATTGTATAGTCATGACCGCATGAGCAGTCTGCTCCGGGAAAAAGAAATGGAGGATATGTCTTCCATTCTGGAACAGACCGGAGAGGGAATCGACAGCCAGATAGAAGTTTTTTCCAGTCTTCTGAATTATCTCACTTATTCCCCGGATATTGAGGATCTGATCACTGAGAAAAATATGGATAATTATCAAGCGTATATAAAATATACAGAAGTAGCAGATCCTCTTTTGTCTGTACCAAAGTCTTATCATGATGCCATTATACAGATCCAGTTGTTTGCAGAAAGCATTAAAGTGCGCCATGAGTATACACTTGTGCCTTTGTCAGAGGTGGATAAGGAGTGGTGGTATGACAAACTGGAAGAGGATGTGTCTGTGCAGTGGGTGGTGGACAGCCAGATACCGGAGATTGCAGCTGTAAGGCGGATTTATACTGGCAGAGAGCAGACAGCAGTTCTTTGCGTTACACTGGATTATAATAAGATTTTTCAGCCCTTTGAAAAGATTATTTCTGCAGAATCCGGGGGCATGATCCTGGATAAAGGGGGAAATGTTCTGTTTCAGAAGGAAATGCTGGGTGAAAAGGAAGAAAAGGATTCGGGAGAGGCTGTCTCCAGGGAGTTTCTGGAGTCCGGGCAGGGAGATTATGCTTTTGTAAACCGGAAGAACGCGGCTTGCGGATGGATTTTTTATCTGTATAAGCTGCAATCAGCAGTGGACAGCTCTGTGTCAGGAATCCTGGTCAGCGAGATTCCCCTGATTGCGGCCTGTGTAGCCATAATTCTGGTGTTGGGACTTTCTTTTTCCAGACTTTTTACCAGAAAGATCGAGGAGCTTACCGATAACATGAACCGGGTAAACCAGGGGAGCCGTGAGTTTACGGTGGACAGCAATGCTGGAGATGAAATTGGCCTTCTGGTGCGCAGCTTCCGAAGCATGATGGACGAGATCAATCGTCTGATCCATGAGGTTTATGAGAATAAGATTGCGTTGAAAGAGTTTGAACTGAAGGCACTGACTGCCCAGATCAACCCTCATTTTTTGTATAACTCCCTGTCTGTTATCAACTGGATGGCTATTCGAAGCAATCAGAGGGAAATCAGTAAGGTTACTTTGTCCTTATCTATGTTCTACCGGACTGCTTTGAGTAAGGGGCAGGATATGGTAACTGTGGATAACTGTATTCAGAATATTAAGGCGTATCTGGATATCCAGCTGGTGATGCATGACAATGATTTTCAGGTGATCTGGGACATTGACCCGGAGGTGAAAGGAGATATTGTGCCTAAATTGCTGCTGCAGCCTGTTGTGGAGAATGCATTGGAGCATGGGCTGGACATGAAAGAAGAAGGAGAGAAGATTCTGAAACTGTTTTTTGTAAAGGACGGTGAGGATGTGCTTCTTGCTGTGGAGGATAATGGACCAGGAATGGAACAGGAAGAGGCAGATAAGCTGGTAACTTACAAGGCTTCCGGATATGGTCTTAAAAATGTCAATGACAGAATGCAGCTTCTTTATGGGATGGAGTACGGAATCAAGGTGTTTAGCAAGATTGATCAAGGCACCAGGGTAGAAATGAGAATTCCAAGAGAAAAAGCGGATGAGGAGGCTGTGGCAGCCGGAGAGTTTTCTACGAAAAAGTTTTTGCAGGAACCGGAAGAAGACACAGAGGACACAACAGGAAAGAAAGGTGGAAAAAGTGAAGAAAAAAAATAGAATTCTGGTATTGGGACTGACTTTTCATGGTGATTTCGTCTGGTTCATTGACAGGCTGTGATAGCGCAGCTGGAAATATGGGAAAAGAGACAACGGGTGTGGAATACGAAGAAGCAGATTATGAGCTTTCTGAGGGATCAAGCAGTGATTCCGGAATTGATGCAGCTGACCCAGGCACTGTAGACAACGAGACGGAAAAGACAGCAGAAAACAGAACGGATGCAGAGAAAAGTACAGAAACAGAAGAATCCCAGACAGATAATTCTACAGATAGCGGATTGTGGAAAAAAGCTTCCACAACTCCGTATGGAAAGTACCCGGAGCTTGTGACTTATACTTTAGGACAGATGAGCGGTGCCAATAATTCCAATCTTCCAGCAGGAAATACCTACGAAGACAGCGCTTATACCAGATATCTGAAAGAGATTCTGAACGTGCAGAATGAAAATGCCTATATGGAGCGGGAGGATCGCTATGACGAGTATGTGAATGTGCTGGTAAATGATCACACTTTGCCGGATGTACTGGTGGTTTCAGACAGGGAGACTTTAAATGTTCTTGTGGAAAATGACATGGTGGAGGATCTGACTGAGGTTTATGCAAACTGTACCTCCCCGAGAATCAAGGCCATGTATAACAGCTATGGTCCCCAGCTTCTCGGTGCAGGAACCTTTGATGGTAAGCTGATGGCGCTTCCGGAAGCGGTGATCGACCACGGTCCCTGCCTTTTGTGGATGAGAAAGGACTGGATGGATCAGCTGGGTCTTGCAGAGCCAGAGACTCTGGAAGAGGCTATGGATATTATCCAGGTTTTTCAGGAAAACAGGATGGGAGCAGAGGAAGGGGAAGATCCTGTGGGACTTGTGTGTGATACCAATTTTGTGTCTACTACCAGTCAGAATTATTCGGTGGAACCTGTTTTTGAGAAATTTTATTCTTATCCAAGAAGATGGATCAAGGACAAAGACGGGGAAATTGTCTACGGTTCTTTGACAGAGGAGACCAGATCTGCCGTTGCTTATTTGCGTGAGCTATATGAAAGAGGAATACTGGATAAGAACTTTGCCCTGCGTGCTCAGAATAATCTCCGTGATCTGGTAGTGGAAGGTAAATGCGGTGCGTTTTTTGGACTTTGGTGGGCACCGAATAATCCGCTTATGGATGTGGCTGAGAATGATCCGGAAGCAGACTGGGAGCCTTATTACCTTACTGCTGAATACCAGGAAAAAGATAACGTTTATGCTTCTTTTCGGGACAACAAATATGTGGTTGTGAGAAAGGGTTACGAACATCCGGAAATTGTAATGAAAATTATCAGTGTTCTGTTTGATTACAGCCGGTTCGAAGATGAGGAAAATGCGGATGAGATCAACAGCTATTTTGCTTTGAATGTGGACCCTACAGCCAGACCGCTGGTTATTAATGTGGATTATAATGAGGCAATTTATAATGTTACGAAGGATATCAGGAGAGTAATGTCCGGCAAGCAGAAGGCAAGTAATTTAAGCGCACTGGAGAAGTCTTACTATGATGCCTGTATGAAGTATTTGAGCGGGAAAAATGTAACTGTAGAGGACTGGGCTGCGTACAAGTCCAGAATTTCAGCAGTGGGCGTGCTGGTTGACGGCCATTATAGTTCGGTGCGCAGAACATATCTGGTTGATTCGGATGGAGAGATTCCCAACATGCTTGCTTCCCTGGAGAAAAATGCCTTTATTCAGATGATCATGGGAGAGCAGCCCATGGATTACTTTGATACCTTTGTGGAAGAGTGGTATGACCAGGGGGGAAGGGAACTGACCGAGAAGATCAGAGAGGAGAATTCGTAATTTATGCGAGAAGAATTATTTAAGAATTGTACCTTATGCCCCCGGAAGTGTAATGTGAATCGTCTGGAGGCAAAAGAGGATATTGTGGCATGGACAGTACTATAAGGGCTGCCCGTGCCGCTCTTCATATGTGGGAGGAACCTTGTATTTCAGGAAAAAAAGGATCAGGGGCTGTTTTTTTCTCTGGCTGCGGCTTGCGGTGCTGTTTCTGCCAGAACCGGGATATTGCCATTGGGGATTCTGGAAAAGAAATTTCAGTGGAGCGGCTTGCTGAAATTTTCTGGAATTGCAGGAAAAAGGGGCGGCAAATCTGAATCTGGTCACTGGGGCGCATTATGTGCCGCATATTATTTCGGCGTTGGAGCTGGCCAGAGGAAAGGGAATGAATCTTCCAGTCGTGTACAATTCCAGTGGGTATGAGAGCGTGGAAACTATCCGGAGACTGGATGGTTATGTGGATGTATATCTGCCAGATATGAAATATATGGACCTGAATTGGCTGCTGCTTTTTCCAACGCAAGGGATTATCCGCAGGCGGCGCAGAGTGCAATTGCCGAAATGATGCGTCAGACCGGTCCCTGTCAGTTTGTGGAGGATGGATATATAAAACGCGGGACAATTGTTCGTCATCTGATTTTGCCAGGGCATACCAAAAATTCTATTGCAGTATTGAAATATCTGTACCGGACTTATGGGGAGGATATTTTTATCAGCGTAATGAACCAATATACGCCTGTCTGGAAGAATGAGAAATTTCCGGAACTGAATCGGAAAGTGACCAGACGAGAGTATGAAAAGGTGTTGGACGCTGCCATTGAGCTTGGAATCGAAAATGGCTATTTTCAGGAAGGGGAGACCGCGGAGGAAAGTTTTATACCGGCGTTTGATTATGAAGGGGTATGAAAAGAAAAGTATTATGCACGAATCCGATGATATAGTTCCAGAGGATATTTGTGGTGACTTTGAAGTTGAGTAAACGAACAATTGGTATGGGGAGAAAAAGCCTGCTGACTACTGTTTTGAAGCTGCCCAGCAATTGCCGGGCAGTATTAGAGCGTGTTTAAAAAAGGTTTTCTGTGAGATGTGTATTGCTGTTACGGTTATCTTTATGACCAGCAGCATATGCTATTTTGCTTCAGGTGCACAGCTTGCAGAGCAGGGATTGTCAAAGCCTGGATTGAAAGCGTAGAAGTTTTTAGCATCCAACTGTTCCTGGATGGAGCGAAGTGCTTCACCAAATCGCTGGAAATGTACCACTTCCCTTGCACGCAGGAAACGGATAGGATCAGCAACTTCCGGGATATTTCGTACTACACGGAGAATATTATCATAAGTGGAGCGTGCTTTCTGTTCTGCTGCAAGGTCTTCAAATAGATCCGTGATTGGATCACCTTTACTCTGGAATTCGCAGGCATTAAATGGAACACCCCCTGCTGCCTGTGGCCACACGCCAACTGTGTGGTCAATATAATATGGTCCCAGCCCGGAATTCTCAATTTCTTCCATAGTGAGGTCACGGGTAAGCTGGTGAACCATGGTGGAAACCATCTCCAGATGTGCCAGTTCTTCAGTACCGATATCATTAAGCACAGCTGCAGAGGTTCGGTTCGGCATGGTAAAGCGCTGGGAGAGATAGCGCATAGAAGCACCGATTTCTCCATCCGGGCCACCATACTGGCTCATAATGAACTGAGCCAGCTTCGCATTTGGCGTTTTGATATTGATTGGATACTGTAATCTTTTTTCATAATTCCACATAAACTGTCACGCTCCTTCCTTTTCCCATGAAATGGCTGCTGAGACCATTTCCATGCATTTTCACTGCTTACAGCTGCACTGTCGATGGTCAGAGGACCGTATTTCTCAGCATATTCGGCCATCAGCTGGTTGCGACGGTCAGAAATATCGGAAAAATAGCGCAATGCTTTTTGATCCTCAGGGTGAGTATCCAGATAAAGAAGCATGTCATTGACAGCGAAACTAACCTCATTGATCTGCTGTAAAAAAGAGCATCTTGGGGAAGGCTGCTTTCTCATCATCTTCGAATACCTCTCTTTCCACAGAATGGTTTACAAAGCTGTGGGAAAATAGTGCCCACAGACAAGGCATAGTCAAGATCATAGGCTGAAGTGAAATTCTGATATGGTACATAGGCCATTGCTGGTGTCAGGTGTTTCAGGTGCTCATACATATTATCTGTTTTTGATGAAACTGGTTTAGGTGCAGGGGCAGTTTGGTGTTTGGGAAATTGGCGGATTGTATGAAGACTTCACAGGTATGAAATCACCGGAATTTTTATATGGTCTGGTACAGTCTGAGGACTCACAATTCATTTCGCTGCAAGAAGTCTCTCGCCGCATTTGCGACAGTGGAGCGGGAGAGAAATTCATCATCCCGCAGGTTCTATTATAAGGCGGCAGCCCGAACGGTTCATCTGATAATTTTCCATAAACAGATCCTTTCCTTATTCCGTAAGGTCTTTCCCTTTATTCTATGTAAAATATATAAATGTGTTTATATAAGAGAATGTAATAGTTACGTATACTGTTGGTGGTGCAGTGAAAAGAACGGATGGTATTTTTTATTATGGCTTTGGTTTTAAGAGATACACATGCACAAAATAAATCAGTGCGGGAATCAGAAATACAAGATTTACACCGCCTGCCAGGAATTCAGGAACGTTGCCTGCTCCTTGAAATGTAAATTCAAGGAAAAGGTACAGTGCTCCAGCTAAAGTACTTAACATCCAGTTCTCCCAGCCAGCCAGCCAAGAAGCCCAGCCAGAATCAGGGAAAATTCCCGATAATACTGCAAATAAGTATCCGAAGAAAATGGAAAAACATTTCTTAGAAGATAACATCCAAATAGGATTCCAAGAATATTCATTGCTCTCATTATTTCAAAAATCAGACTTGTACTCTTTAACATAGAGCAGTTGTCCCATAGCTTTACATCTAATTTATTGGCTGCGCTGATAGCTGCTTGGTGAAAGTGCCATTTGTCATAACGATGCAGCGGTCGCAGTCATAGTATTTGCCCCCGGCATAGACCTCTTGCACTGCTTTATTCCCAACTGGATAAGAATAATATTTGCATTGAACTGCATATTTTGAAAAATGTTTGTAGGCAATGATGTCAACACCCTGGTCACCACTTTTTTTTGGTAACTTCTACATGGTGAAATCCCTTTCGGCGCAGCATCCGGGCGCATTTATATTCAAATTTGTGTCCATTCATCTGGTAAAATCCCTTATTTTGAGTTATTGTTTCGTTTTTTTTATACAAAAACAGCAGAAATCGTTTCATGATTTTTTCAAAAGTCTTTCACACTTTTATCACATTTGTTTCGTATATTATTAACTGTAGAAAGCACCAAGTCTTTCTTAATTTAATATTTTTCTTTTTCATACGTCGCCGGTGCGAAAGCACCGGCCTCCTTCCATTTCTGGGGAAAATATCCTGTTTATAAAGTTAATGCGAAAGCCAAATTCGGGAAAATGAAATAAAAGTATATTTATAGAGATAAAGTCATTGTACTACATATGAAATAAAAAGTAAACACCTGTTCGAACAACACGTTACTGTTCACTCCGTTCACAGTAACGCGCTTCGCGATGCACAGAAATCATGCATTCGCATGATTTCGCGCCGCACTTCCCGGGCTTTTTGTGAACAAAGTCCACAGTTAACTTCAAACACACTCTAAGATTTACTGTAAGAAAATGACTATTTCCAAAAACATACAGTAGTGCTATAATAGCAGTGTTTAGAATGTTAGGAGCAGACTCACTTTTTGTCTGTGACCTGACATTTTCCTATTATTTATATATTTGGAGGATTTATGCAAATTATAATTGTCGGGTGTGGAAAAGTTGGACGTACACTTGCAGAACAGCTTCAGGAAGAGGATACTGATATAACTTTGATCGATATCAATCCGGACAGGATTAATGCGATTACAGATGAAGTAGATGCTATGGGCGTTGTTGGAAATGGAGCAAGTATCAATACTCTTATGGAAGCGGGAATTGAGACAGCAGACATTCTTATCGCAGTTACTGTATCAGATGAGATGAACCTTCTGTGCTGTCTGATCGCCCAGAAGACTGGTCACTGCCACACAATTGCCCGTGTGCGTAATCCGATTTACAGTAAGGAGATCGGTTTTATCAAGGAGCGTCTGGGCGTAACCATGATCATCAACCCGGAACTGGCAGCAGCACAGGAGATTTCAAAACTTCTGCGTTTTCCATCCGCCATAAAGATTGATACTTTTGCCAGAGGCAAGGTAGAACTTCTGAAATTTAAAGTAATGCCTGAATTTGAACTGGATGGAAAGAGCATTCAGCAGATTACGGAGCACTTTCGCTGCGATATTCTTTTCTGCGCTATTGAGGGAAAAGATTATACTACCATTCCAGGCGGTACCAATGTGATCCGGAATGGAGATGTGATTTCTATTCTTGCTACCCCGCAGAATGCAGCAGCTTTCTTTAAAAAGATTGGCTTGAAGACCCATCAGGTAAAGAACACCGTGATCGTAGGTGGCGGAACAATTTCTTATTATCTTGCCCAGGCCCTGCTTGCCATGAAGATCAAAGTCAAGGTAATTGAGAAAGATAAGAACCGCTGTGAGTTCCTAAGCGAAGAACTTACAGATGCTACGATTATTAATGGTGACGGCACAGACCGTTCCCTTCTTCTGGAAGAGGGGTTGGAAAGTGCTGAGTCCTTTGTAACTTTGACCAATATGGACGAGGAGAATATTTTCCTTTCCCTTTTCGCAAAGACTATTTCGAATGCCAAGCTGGTTGCCAAGGTAAACAGACTTGCCTATGACGATATTATTGACAGTCTGGATATCGGAAGTGTTATTTACCCGAAATACATTACTGCAGATTATATTTTGCAGTATGTAAGAGCAACCCAGAATTCCATTGGAAGTAATGTGGAGACCTTGTATCACATTCTGGATGGAAAGGCAGAAGCTCTGGAATTTAAGATCTGTGATAATTCACCTATTGTAGGAAGGACATTGTCTGAACTGAATCTGAAGAAGAATCTTCTGGTTGGATGTCTTTACCGGGATGGCAGTGTCCGCATTCCTCGTGGACATGATGCCTGGAGATTGGAGACAGAGTTGTAATTGTTACCACTAACAGAGGCCTTCGTGATATCAACGATATACTTGCAAAGTAAAGGAGTCCGGACATGAATTATTCCATGATATCTTATATTCTTGGCTGGATCTTCAATTTTGAAGCGGCATTTATGATTTTGCCAGGAATAACAGCAATCATTTACCGGGAAAAAAATGGTCTGGCATTTCTGATCACGATGCTGATCTGCCTGACAATCGGAATTCCGCTTACCAGGAGAAAAAGAAAAAGCAAAGTATTCCATGCCAAAGAGGGTGCTGTTACAGTTGCTCTCAGCTGGCTGGTACTCAGTATTGCAGGAGCCCTTCCTTTTATTATTTCAGGAAGTATTCCCCATCCTATAGATGCAATATTTGAGACTGTTTCCGGTTTTACCACGACTGGAGCCAGTATTTTGAGTGATGTGGAGGCTCTGTCTCACTGTATGCTGATCTGGAGAAGCTTTACCCACTGGATTGGCGGAATGGGAGTACTGGTATTTATTCTCTGCCTGCTGCCTCTTACCGGTGGATACCACATGAATCTGATGAAAGCAGAGAGCCCGGGACCGTCTGTCAGCAAATTGGTACCGAAGGTACAGTCCACAGCCAAGATTTTGTATACCATATACATTATTCTGACTATTGTGGAGATCATTTTCCTTCTCATTGGAAAAATGCCTCTGTTTGATACATTGTGCCTTAGTTTTGGTACCGCAGGTACCGGTGGTTTTGGTATCAAAAATGACAGTATTGCAAGCTACAGCACGTATAATCAGGTGGTGATCACGGTCTTTATGATTCTTTTTGGAATCAACTTTAATGCCTATTATCTGCTTCTGACGAAGAAAGTAATGCAGCAGCCAAGAATGAAGAGGTACGTTACTATCTGGGGATTATTGGCTTGGCCATTGTAGCTATCGCTATTAATACAAGAGAAATGTTCACAAGCTTTGGAAGAGCTTTCCAGCAGGCTGCTTTCCAGGTGGGATCCATCATTACGACTACTGGATATGCTACCACAGATTTCAATGTGTGGCCGGTATTTTCCAAGACCATTCTGGTTATCCTTATGTTTGTGGGAGCCTGTGCAGGAAGTACAGGCGGCGGTATCAAGGTATCCCGTCTTCTGATCCTGTGTAAATCTGCACGCAAGGAACTGCAGCTGTATCTGCACCCAAATGCAGTGAAGAAAATCAAGATGGATGATAAGGCGATTCCCCATGAGGTGGTGAGAGCTACAAACATGTTCCTGTTTGTGTATATTATGATTTTTGTTATTTCACTGTTGATCATAAGTCTGGACAATCTGGATATGGTTTCCAATTTCACTGCGATCGCAGCCACTTTGAATAATATAGGACCTGGGCTTGGAGCTGTGGGACCTACCGGGAACTTTAATACGTATTCTTATATTTCTAAGGGTGTTATGATCTTTGATATGCTGGCAGGAAGGCTTGAAGTATTCCCGCTGTTACTTTTGTTTAAGAGAGATACCTGGAGAAAGTTCTGAAAACTGACAAATAAAAAACTCCTCAAATTAACACGCTCTAAAGAATGTTAATTTGAGGAGTCTTTATTTGCGTAAGCAACGAACAGGAGCTTGTTTGGTTTTACTTGTCCATAGTATAAGCTCATCTGCCGGATATCCTCCTGCCGCTTTCTGCATTCCACGCGGCAGTGCATCCTTGGAAGTACGCCAGTCCGCATCTTTATTGCGGTAATCAAACTTATCGCAGAACCAGTCCAGATCATCAGAAAGCCTTTGCATATTCTGTTCCATCATTGGGAAAAGGATAGCGTAAAAGGCTTTTTTCTCTTTATCAGATAAAGCACTTTCAGCTGTTTCAACCAGATCTCCGAAATGGGGAATGCAAAATCCCTTACAGGTTTCAAAAAGCGGGAGAAATTCCTGATTTTAAACAGTTCAAAAAAGTATTACAGATATCTTGCGTAGGTATCTTTATAAAAATTGCAGATATAGCAGGTATCTTCCTGTTCTTTTACCCATGTGCCAAGAGAAGTCTTCGGTGCATCTGTATCTGTGTTTCCTTTCTTAAATCTGGAAAAAACGGAAGCCCTGGAAGGAGCGAAAATCCTGATCTGTTCATGAAGCTCTTTTGTTTTGTACTGAAAATGGGTTTTCAGAATCAGCCCTGTACCCAGACGGTTTCCGTAGTCATACATTTTCTTATAGTGGGTACGGCAAAAGCCCATTTTATCAGTTTCTGCCCGTACATCATCTTCCATATAAGATGCACCGGCACCTAAAACGAAATCCATGGCATGCTGTTCCAGCTGGCGCTCCACAAAACAGAAAGGGCATTCGTCCTCTGCTTTAAAAGCATCCATCAGGGGAATGGTATATAATTTTTCTTTCATCTGTAAGGTCTCCTTCAGGATTTTAATGTATAAGTCTATAATTTTTCAACATCTGCTCCATGGATAAATGCCTGCAAAATACAGTCTATCGTCCGATGAAGATAAGGACGGTATTCAGCAAGACAGACTGGCTGGGAGTGAAGAATACAGCTGTAACTTGTGGAACTTACCAGTTCAATAATGGTAAAAAGAAGCAGCTCCGGGGAATCATACTGTACATCAGATTGATCCAGAAGATTGAGATATTCCTGGAAAAATGGAAAATCATCGTCATCTGCCTGTTCCTGAAACGCATCCTTAAAAACTCCCCAGGACAGATTCTTGGAAATAAAGCCAAGCAGACTACTCTCAGTTTCCAGCCTGTCCAGAATATTATCTACAATAAAATGAAGCTGCGCAGTGAAACCGGTAATGTGGGAGGCTTCCAGAGCGTCATGCGCCTCGGAAAAAAGTTCGCCGGCTTTGTGAGAGATCAGCTTATTTCGAATATCATATTTATCTTTAAAATAGAGGTAAAAAGTTCCTTTTGCAACACCTGCATTTTCCACAATATCGGAAATGGTTGTCTTGGCAAGCCCCTTAGTGGTAAAGAGTTCAAAGGCAGTGTTGTACAGAGCACTTTTCTTCCTTTTTTTATTTAACTCCAGTTTTCCCATGCCAGTTCCTCCTAAGCTTATGTCTGTCAGACATTCTATAAATAAAAGTTTACTGTCTCTTCCAGCAGCAATAAAAGTCGGTTGTTACAATTATAGCTTCACTATCTGAACTTTTCTTGATAATTATGGTGGTTTATTTCTATTTTAAACAAAAATGACCAAAAGTCAATATCAAAACAGGAAAAGATTTGGGTAAAAAGCAGATATTGACTACTGGTCAGTTTTTGTTGTATAACTTTCATAGGCTAAGAGATGACTAACTGATGTCGGGAAAACAGATACGCTGCAGGACAGCGGGAGGAGTTTGCAGACGTCAGATATTTAAGTAAGAATTAAGGAGTTGGCTAACATGAACCGAAATAAAAAGATTCTGAATGTTACAATGGCTGCCGGAATGGCTGCCGTCCTTGGAACGACACCGGTAATTGCTGCAGCACAGGAAGCAGACAATGGAGTATCCAAGGAAGAAACCGTATATGTAAACGCTACTGCAGAAGGTGAAATAAAAGACATCACCGTATCTGACTGGCTGAAGAATTCCGGATCAGCAGAGGGAGATATATCCGATGTATCTGACCTGGAAGGAATCAAGAATGTAAAAGGTGATGAAACCTTTACCCAGGATGGCGACAAGGTTACCTGGAATACAGACAGCAGTGATATTTACTATCAGGGAACTTCCAACAAGGAACTTCCGGTAGATATGAAGATCAAATATTATCTGGATGACCAGGAAATTACTCCAGAGGAGCTTGCTGGCAAGAGTGGACATCTTCGTATGGAAGTTTCTTATACAAACAAATCCAAAAAGACAGTAAAAGTTGATAAAAAAGACGTAGAAGTTTATTCTCCGTTTGTTATGGTAACCGGAATGATCCTTCTTCCGATAATTTTTCCAATGTTACCATTGATAATGGAAAGGTGATTTCCGATGGCGACAAGGAAATGGTTGTAGGAGTTGCAGTTCCAGGTTTAAAGGACAGCCTGGATTTAAGCGGTGACCTTTCCGATAAGATTGATATTCCGGAAGGATTCACAATGGAGGCTGATGTTACAGACTGTACTATGGGAAATACTTTCACTATGGCGGTTACAGACTTGCTCAGCAGTCTGAATCTTGAGGATTCCGATGATTTGGATGAACTTCAGGATTCTCTGGATGAACTGGATGATGCAGCAGTGAAGCTGGTAGATGGATCTAAGGATCTTTTTGATGGAACTAAGAAGCTTTATGATGGAACGAAAGATCTTTATGATGGAACCGAAGATCTGAAAGACGGAACCAGCCAGCTTTATGATGGAGCCAAGGACCTGGATGACGGAGCCAAGACTCTGAAAGATGGAACCAGCCAGCTTTATGATGGAAGTAAAGACCTGGATGACGGAGCCGGCCAGCTTTACGACGGAGCCAAGACTCTTAATACAGGAGCCGGTCAGCTTTATGATGGAACTACTTCCTTATACAGTGGAACAAAGACTCTGTACGATGGAACCAGAACGCTTTATGGCGGAGCAATACACTGGCTTCCAGCTACAATGAATTTGATGCTGGTGTGGCAAGTGCCAAGACTGGTGCTTCCCAGTTAAACAGCGGTGCAAAAACACTGCAGAGCGGTATTTCCCAGTATACTGCAGGGGTGGATTCACTGGCTTCTGGTGTGAACAGCTACACAGAAGGTGTTGACACTGTAAACAGCAACATGGCAGAGTATAATAAAGGAATGAAATCCCTGACAGATGGTGTGAACAAATATGTGGCTGGTGGAAATCAGCTGGCAGACGGTGTAACCGCTTATGTAAATGGTGCAACTCAGCTGACTGACGGAGTAAGCACTTATGTAAGCGGTGCAAGTGCCTGGCACAGGGAACCAAGGACTATGTAAGTGGAACATCTGCACTGGTTGAAGGGGTAGGACAGCTGGCACCTGGAATCCAGCAAGCTTCAGAAGGAATCAGCGCTGCTTCTGCAAAACTTACAGAAATTGCCAAGAATGTAGCAGCTGCAAAGCCGGAAACAATGGTGAAGAGCTGAATCAGTATGCAGATGGAGCTGATTCCCTGGCTGACGGTGTAACGGAATACGTTGGAAAAGTAGGTGAGGCTGCTTCTGGAGCAGCAAGTGTTGCAGAGGGTGCAAAGAGCCTGACTGATGGTACAGCGGCTCTTGTTTCCGGTGCAACTCAGGTAAAAGACGGAATTGGAAAATTAAAAGAAGGAACAAGCTATTCAATCAGTCAGATCGGCGACAGTGCCTCTAAGACAATGAATGATTCAGCAGCAAGTATCCGTGAGGCAGCTGCCCAGATTGAGACTACGGTTACTGCACAGTCCGCAGGGGTATCTACAGATGCTGCAGCTGGTGCAATCAGTGCAACCCAGAGCTCTATGAGCAGTGCAATCGCAACTTTGCAGGGAGCACTTGGAACAGAGGGACTTGACGAAGGAACTGCAGCAGCTATTAATTCTGCAATCGAGCAGTTAAATGCAGGTCTTGGAAATGCTTCTGCCGCCCAGGGTGAGCTGGGTAACATTCAGGCACAGTCACAGGTAGCTGTCCAGGCTGAGACAAACGGAAGCAGTGTTCAGGAATCCTTAAATGCCATTGCGTCCACCCTGGAAGGTGCAGCGGCAGTATTTCAGAAGCAGCATCAGCGAGCTCCTCAACTTTAGCTGGTGAAGCAGATAAACTGATTGCAGGTGCAGCTGCTGTTGAATCAGGAGCCCAGACCGCAAATGCAGGAGCCGCACAGCTGAGCACAGGTGCTGATTCTCTGAACAGTGGAATGGCACAGCTGAAGGAAGCTGGTGAAGGTCAGTTATCTACAGGAGCATCAAATCTGAAAGCAGCCGGAACGCAGGTAAGAGAGAGTCTGACAGCAGTAAGCAGTCTGATTGCAGGACTTGGAGATCTTTCTTCCATGACAGATTCTGTGAATCAGTTAGCGGAAGGTGCTAAACAGATTTCAGAAGGAAATGAGAAGCTTCAGGCTGGCTATAAACAGTTACAGGATACCAAGGCTGCTGAGACACTTACAAGCGGAGCAGATCAGATCCTTAACAGTGAGAAGACTATTACAGATGGATCAATACCTTCAGGCAAGGATGAATGCCAACGCAACAGCACTTCTCAGTGGCGCAAGTACATTAAAGAGTGCAAAGGAGAGCCTTGATGCAGGTATCAGTTCAATCAGCAAAGCAACCGGCAAGCTGGTAACTGGTGTTGGTCAGATTGCAGCAAACAGTGTGGCACTGAGAAGCGGAGCTTCTCAGCTGACAGCAAGCAGTGATACCCTGAACAGTGGAG
>ENA-OQCX01000681-OQCX01000681.1-human-gut-metagenome-genome-assembly--contig:-NODE-681-length-17377-cov-2.300986_pt1 | contig 17377 bp, 22 predicted proteins | sample MGYA00242762_ERZ504587 | MGnify/ENA primary metagenome ERZ504587 (study PRJEB26092, sample SAMD00036337) | human gut metagenome | host: Homo sapiens | study: EMG produced TPA metagenomics assembly of... | reverse complement strand
TGGAAAATGAAATCGGTTGTTCAGCAGAAAATAGAGAGTCTGATCAATGAATATCTGGATGAAGCCGGTAAGCCACTTTCAAAGCGAAAGGCATATCCAAGAACAAAGAGGTATTCGATATAAACAAATATGCCTGAAATTTTCATTCTAAGGAGATTTTACGATAAAAATCAGATGTTCATACCTTTATAAGTCTTACTTTTGTAATAAATTGATTGAGTATGGCAGTAACAAAGGCGATATTGGAAAAATGGATGGTGGCGCAGAAGCGTCACCGCCTTTCAGACAGGCAGGTACAGATGGCCCGGGAATTGGGACTGAATCCTGACAAGCTCGGCAAGATAGACAACCACAGGCAGGAGGTCTGGAAAGCTCCGCTTCCACTGTTTATCGAAAGTATCTATTTCAAGCGGTTCAAACGTGAGGAACCGGAAACGGTCAAGCCTCTGAAACAGATCATGGCGGAAATGGAGGCTAAGAAAAAGCTGCAAAAAGAGAAAAAGAAGGAGCGTAAGATGCAGCAGGAAACGGGTGCTGATATAATTTAAAATTCTGTTTATATCAAAAGCCATTTTTATTATCTTCCATTGAATAAAAATCTTTTGGTATGGGGAATGAAGCGGGAGCATTAATGCACAAATGCCGGTATAAAGTTTTTCTTATTACCCATGTATGGCATCCATTACAAAACCGTTCATCTTTTCCGGACTGAAGTTCTCATAAAGAAGCAGGTCGCAAATCGCACTTCCGTTCATGTCATCTTTCTGAAAGTCCGCCACAAATGCGCAGACTGGTTCATCCTTGTAACCGGGAGTCTGATAATACAACCGGATATTTTTTCCTATATATAATCCGATATCAAGCTTTAACCGCCGCATTGACAACGCCAGCCGTCCGGACGGTTCACTGTCAGGCAACTCTACTACAACAGGAAGAACCGGCAGACAGGTGCCGTCCTTCTCTTTTTTACAGAGCAGGATATCGGGATGTCCGGAGTCATCCCCACTTGAATGCCACATGTCCCGGAACACCATTGTTCCGTTGGTCTTTTTCCATCCGAGATATCTCAGGCAATACCCTACATCCCGCAGATAATCCCCTTTTATCGCTCCCGGTCTAAGACAAGGTGACAAATCCTCCACAATTTCAGGCCAGTTTTCATTCATGGTTCATATTTTTTTCAATATTATTATCAAGATACGGGCTGTACACATCATCAAGAGCCGCTTCCGGATATCGGATACTGCCTCGCGATACGTAAAGCCGGGCTACCGGATTGATTCATAAAGACAAAGATACCGGTTTTGTCCGGACATTCAAGTTATAGTTTCTTAATATATCCTGTTTGTCCATTCCGGCTTGTTCCCGGTTCATGTGGATTTGCATAAGTTATGTAAATGTCACAACCCGGTTCCCACTATCTCAGCCTTTCGTGGATGTTGATGACCGGCTTGCCGCTTTCCAACGCCTTGCTTATCGTGTAGAATGTTCCCCCTTTCGGCACAAGAACCCAATAGGCTATGACCGTATCCGCTTTACGCACCATGTATTCATCCCTGCGAAGGTAACAGCCCTTGTGGTAATTCTCGGAAACCATGACCACCCGGTCCATCCTTTCCAACAGACGGGCATACAACAGCCGGTCTTCCGCTTCAAACCACAAGGGCTGTTTCCGAAAAGGTACTGCCGCTATGAGCTTGATACCTTTGTATCTCTCCCTGACCTGCAAGACCGCCTCCGCAGCAGTCATATCAAATCCGCTGGCCATCCCGGTGTAGTATTCCTTGTATCCCTGCCCGTACAGTTCTGTTACCATTCCAGCCACAGCTTCCCTGATTTGTGCAAGTATCCGGGGATCGTTTCCGAACCCTTGCAGAATACGTTCCTTACGGTGTCCCGTGAAAGCCACTGTCTGATTGTTTCTTGTTTCCATGTTATCTTCTGTTTTTTGTTTTACATATATCCATTCAAACCGAACGGTATTTTATTTCCTGAAGGCTTTTCCGCCCCGGTCCGGAATTCCGCAAGGCTTGCCGTGAAAAAATACCGCAAGCACAGCGAGGATGATTATTTCACGCAACCAGCCCGCAGGCCGCCTTGCCGGGCTTCTCAGGACACGGGGCTACCTTTGCCGGAAGAAATGAAATGCCGCTTTCTCCTTATCCTGTTTTTACTGTTTCATATTGCCGGGAAAATCCTTTTTGAATGGTTGAAAATTCCCTGCCGATGTAACGCGATGACATACGGTGTCACAGGTCGTACAGTTTGTAAATCAATGAATTAAGCATTATATATTCGCAGTCGAAATGATTTTTTGTCTCACTAATTAAAAGTTTCGACACATGAAAAAAAGATTCTTTCTGGCAGCCATGACGCTGCTTGTTTCAGTGGGGCTTTCGCCCAGGGTAACGGTATCGGCGGCATTACCGAAGCGACCAACATGGTCACTTCGTATTTCGACCCCGGCACCAAGTTGATATACGCCATCGGAGCCGTTGTCGGTCTTATCGGGGGCGTGAAGGTCTATTCCAAGTTCTCGTCGGGCGACCCGGACACCTCGAAGACCGCCGCCAGCTGGTTCGGTGCCTGCATCTTCCTGATTGTCGCCGCCACCATCTTACGCTCATTCTTCCTGTAACATGGCGAAGTATCCTATCAACAAGGGAATCGGGCGCAGCCCGGAGTTCAAAGGGCTCAAGAGCCAGTACCTGTTCATCTTTGCAGGAGGCTGCTTGCCCTGTTCGTGGTGTTCGTCATCATGTACATGGCAGGTATCGGCCAGTGGATCTGCATCGGTTTCGGGGCCATCTCCGCCTCGGTGCTGGTCTGGGCGACCTTCCTGATGAACACGAAGTACGGCGAATGGGGCCTTATGAAACTCCGGGCGTTGCACAACCATCCCCGCTACATCATCAACCGGAGAAAATTCCTTCGGTTGTTTTCTTCAATCGTCAAAAACAGAAAAGCATGAGAAACGTAATGAAAACAGCGACATTGGAAAGCAAGTTCCCGCTACTAGCCGTGGAGGACGGCTGCATCATCAGCAAGGACGCGGACATCACCGTGGCATACAGGGTGGAACTGCCCGAACTTTTCACATTGACACGTGCCGAGTACGAGCCATGCATTCCACCTGGGCGAAAGCGGTCAAGGTGCTGCCGAACTACAGCATCGTGCACAAGCAGGACTTCTTCGTGGAAGAGGGTTACAAGCCTGACATCTGCAAGAACGGCATCAGTTTCCTCAGCCTCAGCTTCGAGCGGCACTTCAACGAGCGTCCGTACTTGCAGCACACCTGTTACCTGTTCCTCACCAAGACCACGAAAGAACGCAGCCGCACGACCAGCAGTTTCAATGCCCTGACACGGGGCTTCATCATCCCCAAGGAGATGCAGGACAAGGAGACCGTCACCCGTTTCATGGAGTGTTGCGGCCAGTTCGAGCGTATCGTGAACGACAGCGGCCTGATCCGCATCACGCGCCTGACGGACGCGGAGATAACCGGAACGGCCAGCTCGGCGGGCATCATCGAGAAATACTTCTCGCTCTCGCAGGAGGACACCGTCTGCCTGCAAGACCTCTCGCTCGGTGCGGGGGGAAATGAAGGTAGGCGACAACTACCTCTGTCTGCACACCCTTTCCGATCCGGAAGACCTGCCGTCAGGTGTGGCCACGGACTGCCGCTATGAACGGCTCTCCACCGACCGAAGCGACTGCCGCCTGTCGTTTGCCGCGCCGGTAGGCATCCTGCTTACCTGCAACCATGTGGTGAACCAGTACCTCTTCATCGACGATTCGGCGGAGAACCTCAGAAAGTTCGAGCAGACCGCAAGGAACATGCACTCTCTTTCCCGTTACAGCCGTTCCAACCAGATCAACCGGGAATGGATCGAGGAGTACCTGAACGAGGCGCACAGCAAGGGGCTGACCTCCATCCGTGCACACTGCAATGTCATGGCGTGGAGCGACGACCGGGAAAAACTCAAACGCATCAAGAATGATGTGGGCAGCCAGCTGGCGTTGATGGAGGCAAAGCCGCGCCACAACACGGTGGACGTGCCGACCCTGTTCTGGGCGGCGATACCCGGCAATGCCGGTGATTTCCCCTCCGAGGAGAGTTTCTACACCTTTATCGAACAGGCCCTGTGCCTGTTCGTCGGGGAAACCTCCTACAAGGACTCCCTTTCCCCGTTCGGCATCCGCATGGTGGACCGCCTGACCGGGAAGCCCGTCCATCTGGATATCTCCGACCTGCCGATGAAGAACGGCACAATCACGAACAGGAACAAATTTATCCTCGGACCGTCCGGCTCGGGCAAGTCCTTCTTTACCAACCACATGGTAAGGCAATATTACGAGCAAGGGACACACGTGCTGTTGGTGGATACCGGCAACTCCTACCAGGGGCTGTGCAGCCTTATCCATGCCAGGACACACGGCGAGGACGGTATCTACTTCACATACGAGGAGAATAATCCGATAGCTTTCAATCCTTTCTACGTGGAGGACGGTGTTTTTGACATCGAGAAGAAAGAGTCCATCAAGACGCTTATCCTCACCTTGTGGAAGCGTGACGACGAGCCGCCGACACGTGCCGAGGAGGTGGCGCTCTCCAATGCCGTCAATCTCTTTCTGGAGAAGATACGCAAGGACAGCAGCATAAAACCTTCTTTTAATTTCTTCTACGAGTTCATCCGTGACGAGTACCGGGATATCCTGAAAGAGAAGCGCACCCGTGAGAAGGATTTTGACGTGTGGGGATTCCTCAATGTACTGGAGCCTTACTACAAGGGTGGCGAATATGACTTCCTGCTCAACTCGGACAAGCAACTTGATTTGTTGAATAAACGCTTTATTGTCTTTGAGTTGGACAACATACGCGATAACAAAGTGCTGCTTCCGATTGTCACCATCATTATCATGGAGACTTTTATCAGCAAGATGCGCAAGTTGAAAGGTATCCGGAAAATAATTCTTATCGAAGAGTGCTGGAAGGCATTGGCATCCGCCAACATGAGTAATTATATCCGCTATCTTTTCAAGACCGTCAGGAAGTTTTTCGGCGAGGCCGTGGTCGTGACCCAGGAAGTGGAGGACATTATATCTTCTCCCATTGTCAAGGGCACCATCATCAACAACAGCGACTGCAAGATCCTGCTTGACCAACGGAAATATGTCAACAAGTTCGACGAGATACAGGCGTTGCTCGGCCTGACCGACAAGGAACGTGCGCAGATACTCTCCATCAACATGGCGAACAATCCGTCCCGGAGATACAAGGAAGTCTGGATTGGACTTGGAGGTACCCAGTCGGCGGTCTATGCCACGGAGGTCTCACTTGAGGAGTATGTGTGCTACACGACCGAGGAAACCGAAAAACTTGAACTCATGCGGCTTACGGAGAGGCTCGGCGGCAATATAGAGCTTGCAATAAGGCAGCTCGCAGAGAGCAAACGTAACAGTAAGTAACATTCAAAAATCAAGAAAGACATGAAATTTACCGAATGGATAAGACATCGGATTGTCGGTCGCTTCCGGGAACGGACTACCGGGAATTGCAGGAGATTGCTCAAAAAGCCAAACGTCTTGCCGGTGTGTACAATCACGGGGAACTTGCAAAGCTTATCCGGGAGTACAGTCATTCGGAAAAAGCTATTGAACAGATTGCCTGCTGATAGCGAAATCCGAACCCTTTGTTTCTCCATATCAACGATGAACAGGAATCCGTAGATATGATGGATGTATTGACGGATACTCCATTTATGGCGAAACACGGTTCTCAACTGACGGATATCCCACCATGGGAAGCCACATCAGTGCATGGTTTGTTCGCAATGTACACCATTATGCATGATTGGGGATGTACGAAATATCCGATGAATAGAATTGAACGCCCGCCACATAGTGAAGTAATATCCGCAATAAGAATATTGGACTTCCAGAGAAAGAGCCGGGATGTATCTGAACTATGCGAACTCGCCTCATACAACATGGTGCCATCGACCTACGTCAAGCTGCGCTATGGCATTGAGGACAAATGCAGTACCTATGAATGGCTCGAAAGCTATCTGATGGACAGGGATGACTGCTGCATTGAGCCTGATGTCAGGATGAACATTCCCCGTATAGAAGCTGAGATGTGCGCGGCGGCTGAAAAGGCGGTCGAGAATATCCCCGGAGTCCGTCTACCGGACTTCTATCTTGAGGGACTTAACCGGGATCTTTACAAATTGGGACGTATCGCCGTGTCACCGGATGCTTCAAACGACCTTATCAATGTGCAACCGGATTTTCTAATCAAATACGGTATTGACAAGACCGCAGCCCCGGAAGAACAATCCCGTCAGGCACAGAAAGCCTACAAAGAACTGGATGACAGATTAGTCCGGGTTACCAGCCGCAGACCGTATGCTGACGAATTCTTCGCATCCCTCAGACACGGGAAAGAAAAAGTGGCAGAGGTAGACCGTCCGAGACCGGTACACAAGCCTATCCTCCGTAACCCGCCGTCCAAAGGACGGAAAATGGGAATCTGACTTTTGACAGAATTATTCACAATTAAAAACAGAAACATCAATGAAAAAGAAAATCCTCATGCTGTGTATGGGCTGCTTTCTGGCCGGCCTCACGGCGAAAGCGCAATGGGTTGTGACCGACCCGACCAATCTTGCCCAAGGCATCATCAATGCCGCGAAAAACATTGTGCATACGTCTTCAACCGCAAGCAATATGCTCAACAATTTTCAGGAAACCGTCAAGATCTACCAACAGGGCAAAGAATTCTATGACGGCCTCCGAAAGGTCAAGGACCTTGTCCGTGACGCCCGTAAGGTGCAGCAGACCATCCTGATGGTCGGCGACATCACGGACATCTACGTGAACAGCTTCGAGCGTATGCTCAGTGACCCTTACTTCACGCCGGAGGAGCTGAGCGCCATCGCCCTCGGCTATACCAAACTGCTTGAAGAGAGTGCGCACCTGCTGAATGACCTGAAGACGGTGGTCAACGAGAACGGCCTGTCGATGAACGACAAGGAGCGGATGGACGTCATAGACCGCTGCTACACCGACATGCTGCAATACCGCAGCCTCGTGCAGTATTACACCAACAAGAACATAGGCGTTTCCTACCTGCGTGCCAAGAAGCGGAACGACCTTGACCGCGTGATGGCCCTTTACGGTTCTCCCAATGAACGTTACTGGTAATCCTGAATCCGAACGTTTATGGTATTGTTGGCGGCAAATTTCGACAACCTGCATCAGATCCTGCAAAACCTGTACACGGATATGATGCCGCTATGCTCGCAGATGACGGGCGTGGCAAAAGGGCTTGCGGGGCTGGGAGCCTGTTTTATGTAGCTTACCGGGTGTGGCAGTCGCTGGCGAGGGCGGAACCAGTGGATGTGTTCCCGTTCCTCCGTCGTTCGCTTGGGCTTTGCATCATGTTCTTTCCAACCCTCGTGCTGGGCACGCTGAACAGTGTAATGTCACCCATCGTAAAAGGTACGCATACCATTCTGGAAAGCCAGACCTTCGACATGAACGAGTACCGGGCACAGAAAGACAAGCTGGAGGTGGAGGCGATGAAACGCAATCCCGAAACGGCCTACTTGGTGGATAAGGAAGCCTTTGACAACAAACTGGACGAATTGGGGGCATTGGACGCGATAGAGGCCTGCGGGATGTATGTGGACCGTGCGATGTACAACATGAAGAAGGCTGTGCAGAACTTCTTCCGTGAACTGCTGGAACTCATGTTCAATGCGGCGGCGCTGGTCATCGACACGCTCAGGACATTCTTCCTGATCGTCCTCTCCATACTCGGGCCTATTTCCTTCGCCATCTCCTGCTGGGACGGTTTCCAGGCTTCGCTCAGCCAGTGGTTCGTCCGCTACATCAGCATTTACCTGTGGCTTCCGGTCAGCGACCTGTTCAGCAGCGTGCTGGCAAGGATACAGGTCTTGATGCTACAGCAGGATATCGAGCGGCTTGCCAACCCTGATTTCATCCCGGACGGTTCCAACGGGGTTTACATCACTTTCCTGATTATCGGCATCATCGGGTATTTCACCATTCCAACAGTGGCGAACTGGATCATCCAGGCCGGAGGCGGTGCGGGCAATTACGGCAAGAACGTGAGCCAGGCGGCATCCAAGACCGGTTCGGTCGTGGCAGGCACGGCAGGGGCGGCAGTGGGCAACATCGCCGGAAGGCTTATCAAGTAATCACATTAAAACGACATTGAAATGGAATTCAAATCATTGAAGAATATCGAGACCAGTTTCAGGCAGCTCCGCCTGTTCGGTATCGTCTATCTCTGCGCCTGTACCTTGCTCGTGGGTTTCTCCGTATGGAAAGCCTACGGCTTTGCCGAGGCGCAGCGGCAGAAAATCTATGTGCTGGACGAGGGGAAATCGCTGATGCTCGCCCTTTCGCAGGATCTGGAACAGAACCGTCCCGTGGAGGCGAGGGAGCATGTCAGACGTTTCCACGAGCTGTTTTTCACGCTTTCACCGGACAAGGGCGCCATCGAAGGCAATATCCAACGCGCCATGTTCCTGAGTGACCGTTCCGCGTATGCCCATTACCGGGATCTGGCGGAGCAGGGCTATTACAACCGCGTCATCTCCGGCAACATGAACCAGCGGATCGGGATTGACAGCGTGAAATGCGACTTCGACACCTATCCGTATGAGGTGGTGACGTATGCCCGCCTTTCCATCATCAGGGAAAAGAGCGTGACGGAGCGCAGCCTCGTCACGCGGGGCAGGCTGCTCAATTCCACACGCAGCGACAACAACCCGCACGGCTTCATCCTCGAAGCTTCCGCGTGGTGGAGAACAGGGATATAAGAGTGTATGACCGTTAAAATTCAACATGTATGAAAAGGATTTTTGCAAAAACAAGGGATTTGGCCGAAAGAAAACTGCGCGGCTTGTGCGCCGGGCTGAGTCCGAAAAAGAGAGTGATGACCGTCGTGGTGCTGGCGAGCCTGTTCGCCGTCGGGAATTTCTATATGATTTTCCGTGCCATTTATGACATCGGCCGGGAGGACGCAAGGCAGGAGGTCATCGAGATAGAGCTTCTGGAAATCCCGGACTTTGTTCCGGCAGACACGCTTCCGGACAGGAGAATCCGTGAGATGGAAGAGTTTTTTAACCAATTCAACAGACAAGGCAATGAGTAATGACGCGAACAAATTGAAAAATCGGCAGGAAATCAGGAAATACCTGGTCTTTGCCGGGATGTTCCTGCTGTTCATCGGCTGCATGTGGTGGATTTTCGCCCCGTCGGAGGAGGACAGGCAGGAAAAGGAGAAGAACGCCGGATTCAATACCGAGCTGCCCGACCCGAGAGGGGCGGGTATCGAGGCGGACAAGATCACGGCCTACGAGCAGGCGGACATGAGACGCAGGGAGGAGGAGAAGATGCGCACGCTGGAGGATTTCTCGGCGATGGCGGATGAGCCGGAGCCTCCTGCCGTGGAGATTGAATCCGCACCGGAATGCCCAAGCGGCGGCACATCCGGACGTAACGTTGGAAGCTATCGGAGAAGCGATACTTTCTCCTCTTCCCATTCCGCCTACAACGACATCAACGCCACGCTCGGCAGTTTCTATGAAACCCCGGAGGAAGACCCCGAAAAGGAGGCATTGAAAGCGAGGTGGAGCAACTCAGGCAGGCTGCCGCCATGCAGCAACCCGCACAGATGACCTACGAGGAGCAGGTGGCATTGCTGGAGAAATCCTACGAGCTGGCTGCCAGATACACACCGGGCAATACGGGAACGGAAAGCCGGGAGGATGCGGAAAGCGTTTCCAACGGCAGGAAAGCGAAAGCCGTTCCATGGGGCAGGTATCCGTGCCGGTGGTATCGTCGCTTCCGCAACCCGTCAGCGACTCTATGCTGTTTGCGCGGCTTGGGCAGGACGGAAACGCAGGATTCCATACCGCCGTGGGCAAAGCCGGAAACGGACATGCAAGGAACACCATCCGAGCCTGCGTGCATGGCGACCAGACCGTCATCAGCGGCCAAAGTGTAAGGCTAAGGCTTCTGGAGCCGGTGCGTGTCGGCAAGTACACCCTTCCGCGCAATACCCTTGTCACGGGCGAAGGGCGCATACAGGGAGAAAGGCTCGGCATCGGGATCGTCCAACTGGAACATGACGGTGTAATCATCCCCGTGGAACTCACCGTATATGACAACGACGGGCAGGACGGGATCTTCATTCCGGGGTCGATGGAAGCGAGCGCGGTCAAGGAGGTGGCGGCCAACCTGGGGCAGAACCTCGGCACGAGCATCTCCATCACCAACCAGTCGGCAAAGGACCAGCTGCTTTCCGAACTCGGCAAGGGAGCCATCCAGGGCGTGTCCCAGTACGTTTCCAAGAAGTTTCGGGAGAAGAAAGTGCAATCTCAAATCGGGCTATACCCTGATGCTTTACCAGAAAGACAACCAATAATAATCCATTAAAATTCAAGAAGTATGAAAAAGTTTTTTGTAATGCTTGCCCTCGCATTGGGCGCAACAAGTGCATTCGCACAGAATGAGACCGATACCGTATCGGCAGTATCGAATCATGTCACACCTGTCAAGGATCTCTATCCGCAGCAGGAAGACGGCGACCTCTATCACGGCCTGACCCGTAAACTGACCTTTGACAGGATGGTGCTCCCTACGGTCTGGAAGTGACCTACGACAAGAGACCCACATCATCTTCCCCTCGGCGGTGCGTTATGTGGACCTCGGTTCCCCGAACCTTGTGGCAGGCAAGGCTGACGGCGCGGAGAATGTCATCCGTGTGAAGGCTGTGGTAAAGGATTTCCGTAACGAGACCAACATGTCGGTCATCACCGAAAGCGGCAGTTTCTACACCTTCAATGTCAAGTACGCCGACGAGCCGTTGCTTTTGAATGTCGAGATGAAAGACTTTATCCATGACGGCAGCAAGGTGAACCGTCCGAACAACGCACTTGACATCTATCTGGAGGAGTTGGGCAGTGAATCACCGAAGCTGGTACGACTGATCATGGAGTCCATCCATAAGGACAACAAGCGAAACATCAAGCACATCGGCAGCAAGGCTTTCGGCATCCAGTATCTGTTGCGTGGCCTGTACACCCACAACGGGCTGCTCTATTTCCATACGCAGATCAGGAACTCTTCCAATGTGCCTTTCGAGGTGGATTTCGTGACATTCAAAATTATGGATAAAAAAGTGATGAAACGTACAGCCATTCAGGAGCAGGTCATTTTCCCTCTCCGTGCCTATAACTACGCCACCGTGGTTGCCGGAAACAAAGAGGAGCGTACCGTCTTCACCCTTGACAAGTTCACCATTCCGGCCGACAAGGTGCTGGTGGTTGAACTGAACGAGAAGAGCGGAGGTCGCCACCAGTCGTTCACCGTGGAGAACGAGGACATCGTGAGGGCTAAAGTCATCAATGAACTTAAAGTGAAATGACCATGCGTAGAATCGTTTGTATCATAATGGCAGTCGTGTCGCTTGCCCTGTTCTCAGGGCGGGCGCACGCCCAACGCTGCTCCCCGGAATGACGGGAGTGGAGTTTCGTGGAGGATTCGTAAACGGCTCGAAATCATCTCTGAACTATTATACGGGATTCGCGGTGTCGGGATATACCAAAAGAGCCAACCGGTGGGTGGTCGGTGCGGAATACCTGCAAAAGCACTACGGTACAGGGATGTGTCCCTTCCCCGTGCGCAGTTCACGGCCGAGGGAGGTTACTACCTGAAGTTCCTGTCCGACCCTTCCAAGACTTTGTTCCTTTCCATCGGCGGCTCGGCTCTGGCCGGCTATGAGACCGTGAACTGGGGCGGCAGGATATTGTATGACGGTTCAAGGCTGCTCGCCAAGGATGCCTTTGTCTATGGAGGGGCGGTAACATTGGAACTGGAGACTTACATCACCGATTGTATCGTGCTGCTTGCAAGCGTCCGCGAGCGTGCCCTGTGGGGCAGTTCGCTTGGAGTGTTCTCGACACAATTCGGGCTGGCTGTAAAGTTCATCATTCATTAAAACAGTATCGCTTATGGATATAGAAGATATAAGGCTATCCCCGTCACGGAATTGCTGGCACAGCTGGGGCATGAGCCGAAAAGGCAGCGTGGGGATGAATGTTGGTATCTCGCCCCTTACCGTGAGGAACGGACCGCCTCGTTTCAGGTGAACGTCCGCAAGAATGTCTGGCACGACTTCGGAACCGGAAAAGGAGGTGATATTTTTACCCTTGCCGGTGAACTTGCCGGCAGTACGGACTTCATGGAGCAGGCGAAATTCATCACAAGGGCCTGGGGCGGGCTGGCTCCGGAAAGGAAGACGGTCTTCCGTCCGAAAGAGAACGGCAAGGAAGATTCCGGAAAAAAGGAATGTCTGACGGATATCCGCTTCGGGCCGCTGTACGACAAGGTTCTGATCCGCTATCTGGAGGAGCGTGGCATTTGCAGCGATGTGGCGTTGCCTAATTGTGAGGAGGTCAGGTATTCCCTGCACGGGAAGCGGTATTTCGCCATCGGTTTCCGAAATCTAAGCGGCGGATATGAACTGCGCAACCGTTTCTTCAAGGGTAGCCTGTCGCCGAAGGACATATCTCTGATAGACAACGGTTCGGATACCTGCAACCTTTTCGAGGGCTTTATCGATTATCTCTCGTGGATGGTGCTGGGCTTGGGATGCGGGGACGACTACCTCGTGCTGAACTCGGTGGCGTTGCTGGAACGCTCGTTTACCGTCCTTGACAGGTATGAGAAAATCAACTGTTACCTGGACCGGGACGAAGCCGGGAGGCGCACGCTGGAAGTCTCCGAAAACGCTACGGTAACAGGATAGAGGACTGTTCCGCCTGTACAAGGGGTTCAAGGACCTGAACGAATACCTGCAAAACAGGGATGGAGCCGTCGGATGAAACAGTTACAATAATAAAATCATTAAAACAATTTGGATATGAAGAAAGAAAGATAACAAACGCATTGGCCGCATTTTTCGCGGCAATGCTGGTGGCACTGGTGGCAATGGTCCTGGTGTCTTGTGAAAATGAACCGGACGTGCAGCAGGCTTACCCCTTCACGGTGGAAACGATGCCTGTTCCCACACGCATAGTGAATGGTGAGACGGTGGAAATACGCTGCGAACTCAGACGGAAGGCCGCTTCTCCGATGCCCGTTATACCATCCGATACTTCCAGCCTGACGGCAAAGGCACGCTCCGCATGGATGACGGATGGTGCTGCTGCCCAATGACCGATATCCGCTTGACAGGGAGGTGTTCCGGCTGTATTACACTTCCGCATGTGAAGAACAGCAGACGATAGACATCTATTTCGAGGACAACAGCGAGCTGGAGCAGCTGTTCCTGCTCAGCTTGATTTCAACAACGAGAAAAAGGATGAACCCGGAGAGGAAATAGAAGATCCTGTGGTCGGTTCCGAAACTCCTTGGGTCAGGGATTCGCTCGTTATTGTAAGACCGCCTGTATCGAAATCTGAAAAAGTTTCCGTATGCGAGTGATTACAACGGCTATATATCTGATTTTGACTTGCTGTGGCATGGTGGTTCAAGCACAGGGAGCGGTTCGTCGCCTCCCGCCGCTGAACAGATTCCGGATTCGCTCTTTAATAAGGCGGTCGCCTGCATTAAAGGCCATGAAGGTTGGCATGGAAATCATCTGCCGTATGTAGGGTATGGGCACAAACTGTTGCCGGGCGAGACGTTCACACCGGATATGAGTGAGGCGCAGGCGGATTCTTTGTTAAAGGCGGATCTGATGAAACTGTGCAGGATGTGCGGCCGTTTCGGAAAGGACGCGCTTTTAGTTGCGACCCTTTCATATAATGTGGGGTATTACCGTCTGGTCGGCTATGGAAAAATTCCAAAGAGCAGGCTGGTTCAAAAACTGGAAGCCGGTGACAGGGATATTTACGATGAGTATATCTCTTTCCGATGCTACAAGGGGAAAGTAATACCAAGTATCGAACGACGGCGGAAAAAGGAATTCAACCTGCTGTACATACCTTAACAAACAAACTCTGATTCGATTTTAGATATTATCTTTAATGGAATCAGAGTTTGTCGTTTATGACTTTAATTATCCCCCTTACATCGCACACCCAATAAGAAATATGTTTTTTATCTTATGGTAATTTGGTGGGATAAAACAAAAGATCTATATTTGTAATAGAAAAATGGTCATAAGACCAAAAATATATTATACATTATGGAGATTAGACGTGATATACATCTGAAAAGACTCATGCAAGCAGGCATAATAGGTTGATAAAGATAGTGACGGGAATCCGTCGGTCAGGTAAATCATATCTGCTAAGAGTACTGTTCAAGAATTATCTTATAGATAATGGCATTAAGGAAGACCATATTATTGAGTTGGATTTTGAAAATCGCAGAAACAAAGAAGTATCGAGATCCGGACGCCTTGTTGGAGTATATTGACAGTCGGATAGTAGATGAAGAGATGTATTACATTTTACTGGACGAGATACAATTGGTAAGTGAATTTGAAGATGTGTTGAACTCATATCTGAGCATAAAGAATGCGGATGTATATGTGACGGGGTCTAACTCCCGTTTTCTGTCAAAAGATGTGATTACAGAGTTTAGAGGCCGAGGTGAGGAGATTCATATTACGCCATTGTCGTTTGCTGAATTTAGTTCGGCTCATCTTGAGATGGAATCATATGAAGCACTTCAAGAGTATCTCACTTACGGTGGCCTTCCTTATGTGTGCACCGAACCGGACGAGCAGAAGAAAATCAGTTATCTTCAAGGATTGTTTGAGAAGACATACTTGACTGATATCAAAGAACGATATCGTATTCGTGGTGTAGAAGTGATGGATGAACTGTTGAATGTGATAGCTTCGTGCATCGGTGGCTTGACCAATCCTTCAAAGATTGAGAATACATTCCGTAGCGTGAAAGGAATAAAACTGAATCAGAATACTATAAAGGAGTATTTGGAAATGTTGGAGGATTCTTTTCTCATTACTCGTTGCGTACGGTATGACATCAAGGGGCGCAAGTATATCGATACGCCCCAGAAGTATTATTTTGAGGATTTAGGATTAAGAAATGCACGCATTGGATTCCGTCAGGTGGAAGAAACGCATTTGATGGAGAATTTGATATACAATGAACTACGTATTCGTGGCTATTTAGTGGATGTGGGTGTGGTGCCTACCCGTGTAAAGGATGCAGACGGAGCATATCGTAGAAGTCAGTTGGAGGTTGATTTTGTGTGCAACCGTGGTTCTGAGCGTGTATATGTACAGTCTGCTTATCGATTGCCTACAGAAGAAAAGCGCAAGCAAGAAATGGCAAGTCTCTTGAAAATTGACGACTCTTTTCGCAAGATTATCATCACTGAAGATCTGATAAAACGCCACATGGACGAAAATGGAGTGGAATGGGTGAATGTGTATGATTTTCTAAAGAGTGAGGAATTATAAAAAGGACAAAATAATGAATTAGCAATAATTAGTAGGCTATGTATCTTTCAATACTCAGACTTTGGAATTTTAGGAAATATTGTACTGGCGCAGATAATGAACCAGGGATGGAAGTTCATTTTCAAGATGGTGTGAATGTACTGATCGGTGAGAATGATTCCGGAAAAACAGCCATAGTGGATGCCATACGTTATGTGCTGAGGACTCAAAGCGGAGAGTTTATCCAGTTTGATGACAAAGATTTCTATCAGGATTCTGACGGAAATAGAAAAGATGAATTCAAAATAGAATGTGTATTTGATGGGTTAAATGAGCAAGACTCTGGTTTGTTTTGGGAATGGTTGTCGTGGAACGATGATAAGACAAAATATTTGCTAAAAGTTTGGTTATATGTAAAGCGGAAAGATAATGCAATACTACCAACTTTTTCAGCGGGAATTGAAGGACAAGCCGATAGAATGGATTCTGAAGCGAGAGAACTTTTGAAAGTCGTATACTTTAAACCGCTTAGGGATGCTCTTACAGACATGACCCATGGCTACAAGTCAAGGTTGGCACAGATTCTTGGTGCACACGAACTGTTCAAAACTCAGAAAAATGCACAGGGTGGCAACACAAAGCACAAACTAGAGGCAGACTACGAGCATCTGAAAAAAAATATAGAGACCTATTTTCGGGCTGGTGGCACTGGCGAGAGTATAACAGTTGAAATCAATAATTTCTTAAGGGAGCACTTCCTGTTGAATGGCGACCCGAGAAATGCAGAGATTAAACTAACCGGAGGGGAGTTGACAGAAATCTTGAGGTTACTCGATCTGGTCATGGAGGGTAATAAATCGGGACTTGGCACGCTAAACCTTCTATGCATAGCAGCAGAAATGCTACTTTTTAACAACCAAAAGAAAGGTTTGAAGTTGGCACTTGTGAAGAATTGGAGGCACATCTTCATCCTCAATACCAGTTGAGATTGATTGAATACATTTCTTCGCAACAGAAAAATGAACAATTTATTCTTTCAACTCATAGTATTACGCTGGCTTCAAAGATAAAGCTTGCAAATTTAATTGTACTGAAAGGAAAAGAGGCATTACCAATGTCTTCGGAATATACATTGATGAAACCTGCTGACTATAAATTTCTAGAGCGATTCCTTGATGCAACAAAGGCCAACTTGTTCTTTGCTAAAGGACTGATTATGGTAGAAGGTGATGCTGAGAACTTGTTAATACCTGCTATAGCTCAATTGATTGAAAAAAATCTTTATAAGCACGGTGTATCTGTTGTGAATGTGGGAAGTACAGCGTACAAGAGATATGTTAGTATATTCAAACGCAAAGATGGTAAATCATTTGGAATGCCCATAGCTGTTGTTTCAGACCTTGATGTCAGAGCTCTTGAGTATTACGATGATAATTGTAATGATCGTAAAACACCAAAGTATTGGTTGAAAGAAACATTAAGACCTGAATTGGAGAATATCTCACGAAATGTGAATTATGATGCTATGGTCTCTGTTTTCAGAAGTAAATCTGCTTTTGAGAAAGAAGTTAGATTGCACAAAACAGAAACCTTCGGGCCTATTGTTGACACAATAAATCGCATGAAAGCTGTCTTGAATGAGGATAAAAAGACGGTCTTGAATGAAAAAATGTTGGCGCAGATTAGGGAAGAAAAGACAAAACGGCTGGAGAGTGATATCAACGCAGATAGGATAAAAATATTTCTACCCCAAGCATGGACATTGGAGTATGAGATTGCTGGGAGTGGTTTGTATAGATTGTTGGCAACAGCGATAAAAGCAGCCCAAAAAGAAGTAACCGACCCGGAACAAGAAATGACAGACGAGGTATTGAAGGATTTATGGAGCGAGGTTAAAACTGATTATCCCGACGGACAATA
>ENA-OQCX01000680-OQCX01000680.1-human-gut-metagenome-genome-assembly--contig:-NODE-680-length-17386-cov-3.043919_pt1 | contig 17386 bp, 20 predicted proteins | sample MGYA00242762_ERZ504587 | MGnify/ENA primary metagenome ERZ504587 (study PRJEB26092, sample SAMD00036337) | human gut metagenome | host: Homo sapiens | study: EMG produced TPA metagenomics assembly of... | reverse complement strand
CAAAAAAAATGATATATATTGCATAAAAATATGGAATGACAGATTGCACAAACACAAGAATGCAGAAGTTCGGGTATATGGGATAAATAAAATCCTCACAAATATTCTGGTAATAGTAAAATCTGAGGGAGTTTTAGTAAAATCTGAGGGATACTTCTGGAATATATTGTGAAAAAAAAAGAATGATGATACAATGACATCGAAATAAAGCAGAACTAAAGCAAACGTCAGGAGGAGATAAATCATGGCAATTTTAGTAACAGGTGGAGCAGGTTTTATTGGAAGTCACACAGTGGTAGAGCTGCAGAATGCAGGATATGATGTGGTTGTTCTGGATAATTTAAGCAACTCCAGTTGAAAAAAGCCTGGAACGAGTAGAAAAGATCACAGGTAAGCCGGTGAAGTTTTATAAAAAAGATATTCTGGATCGTGAAGGACTGAATGAAGTTTTTGAAAAGGAAGACATTGATTCCTGTATACATTTTGCTGGATTGAAAGCAGTCGGAGAGTCTGTTGTAAAACCTTGGGAATATTATGAGAATAATATTGCTGGTACACTTACTCTTGTAGATGTGATGAGAAAACACGGTGTCAAAAATATTATTTTCTCCTCTTCGGCAACTGTATATGGCGATCCGGCAATCATTCCGATTACAGAAGAATGCCCGAAAGGACAGTGTACCAACCCATATGGCTGGACCAAATCCATGCTGGAGCAGATCCTTACAGATATCCAGAAAGCAGATCCGGAATGGAATGTAGTACTTCTTCGTTACTTCAACCGATCGGTGCTCACAAGAGCGGTCTTATCGGTGAGAACCCGAATGGTATCCCGAACAACCTGATGCCTTACATCACACAGGTTGCAGTAGCAAGCTCAAAGAACTCGGCGTATTCGGAAATGACTATGACACACCGGACGGAACTGGTGTCAGAGATTACATCCACGTAGTTGACCTTGCCAAAGGACATGTAAAGGCTGTCCAGAAACTGGAAGACAATTCCGGACTCAGCATCTACAACCTTGGTACAGGTAAAGGATACAGTGTTCTTGACATTGTTAAGAACTTTGAAGCTGCAACAGGCGTTAAGATCCCATACTCTATCAAACCTCGTCGTGCCGGTGATGTTGCAACATGCTATTCCGATGCAACCAAGGCTAAGAAGGAACTTGGATGGGAAGCAGAGTACGATATCAAAGATATGTGTGCAGATTCCTGGAACTTCCAGCAGAAGAACCCGAACGGTTACGAAGACTGATTTTTATAAATACCATATACAATAAGAAACACCCCGCAGACGTATTCACAGCGTTCTGCCGGGGTGTTTTGTTTTGAAGAGATTTAGTGATATTTCTTTTCTTTTTCGAATTTCGGTTCACAGGTCAGCTCAATGCCGAGTTTGCGGAATTCCCAGATATCCACGGATGACAGCATGACAGAAGTATGTGCCTGGCATCCCTTGAGTGTGTGGAGCTGTTCCAGAGCCTTACGTGCTTCCGGGTTATCAGCGGCACTGACAGAAAGTGCGATCAGGGTTTCATCTGTATGAAGTCTCGGGTTCTTGCTTCCGAGATATTTGGTCTTGAGTTCCTGGATCGGATGGATCGCCTCCGGTGAGATCACATGATGCTCATGGTCGATGCCTGCGAGTTCCTTGAGTGCATTCAGAAGAAGTGCAGAGGAAGCACCGAGAAGGTCGGAAGTCTTTCCATAAATAATGCGTTCGTCAGGAAGTTCAAGGGCAGCAGCCGGTGCACCGGTCTCCTGTTCTTTGGCAAGGCTGGCAGGAACAACTTTGCGGTCATCGAGGGATGCGTGAGCCTGTTTCAGAAGAAGTTCGATCTTGCGTACTTCTTCCTCAGTACCGTCGCCTGTGAGAAGGGCATCGCAGCTCTTATAGTAACGGCGGATGATCTCCTGGCGGGAAGCTTCACAGCATACTTCGTCATCAACGATGCAGTTTCCGGCCATATTGACACCCATATCTGTAGGGGATTTGTAAGGGCATTCTCCCATGATCTTTTCAAACATTGCCTGGAGAACAGGGAAGATCTCTACGTCACGGTTGTAGTTGACGGTTGTCTCACCGTAAGCTTCCAGATGGAACGGGTCGATCATGTTGACATCATTAAGGTCTGCAGTAGCAGCCTCGTATGCCAGATTGACCGGATGCTTGAGCGGAATGTTCCAGATCGGGAAAGTCTCGAATTTGGCATAGCCGGCAGCAACGCCGCGTTTGTATTCATGGTATACCTGGGAAAGACAGGTTGCCATTTTTCCACTTCCTGGTCCTGGTGCGGTGATGACTACGAGAGGTCTGGTTGTTTCGATATATTCATTTTTGCCATATCCTTCATCGCTCACGATCAGCGGGATATTGCTCGGGTATCCTGGAATACTATAATGGAAGTAAACTTTGATGCCGAGTTTTGCAAGGCGGTTCTTAAAGAGAATAGCACTTTCCTGTCCGGCGTAGCGTGTGATGCATACACTTCCTACATAGAGACCGCGCTCTGTAAAAGCATCGATCAGACGAAGTACATCCTCATCGTAAGTGATTCCGAGGTCACCGCGCATTTTGTTCTTATCAATATCAGAGGCGCTGATGACAATGACAATCTCAGCCTGGTCGCGGAGTTGCATGAGCATGCGGAGCTTGCTGTCCGGCTCAAATCCTGGAAGAACACGGGATGCATGGTAATCATCAAAAAGCTTTCCGCCGAATTCCAGATAGAGCTTGTTGTCAAATTTGCTGATACGGTCGCGGATGTGTTCGGACTGCATAGTTAGATACTTTTCATTATCAAATCCAATTTTCATTTGTCGATTTCCTTTCCATCACAGTTAGCTATAGTAATTAGTTGGGTCTAGCTATCACGTGGATAGTATACTACAGTTATTGTTCACAGGCAATATCCCACTACTACAAACATTCACAGTTTTTCAGTTGATTTATAATGGAAATCTCTTTATAATATAGAAGATAACAAGAGGAGGAAAAGAATGAACGATCATATGGATAAGCGTCCGGATGATAAGCGTCCGAACCGAAATAACCCAGGAAATCAGGGACCGAACAAGAATCGTCAGACCATTCTTGGATTTTTGATCTGTCTCCTGATCAGTTTAGTTTGTCTGAGTTTTGTGACAGATATGATGAGCGATAAATCCAGTGAGATCACATATGATAAATTTATCGAAATGGTAGATAAAGATCAGATCAAAGAAGTGACACTCCAGTCCGGAGTGCTGACTGTCGTTCCAAAACTTCAGAAATCTTATCAGAAAGAAAGCTATAAGGTCAACCAGATGGAGGATACCAGTGCACTGACGCAACGTCTGGAAGGCAAAGGAATTATTTTCAAATATGAACAACCTGATGTGATGGGAGAGTTTGTATCTACATGATCAGTCTGCTGCTTCCGACGGTAGTGCTGTTCTTTATGCTGATGTATCTTATGCGGCGAATGAACAAAGGTAGTGGCGGCGGCATCATGGGAGTCGGCAAGAGCCGTGCCAAAGCCTACATTCAGAAGGAAACAGGTGTTCTTTTTAAGGATGTAGCAGGACAGGAGGAAGCCAAGGAATCTCTTCAGGAGGTTGTTGATTTCCTGCACAATCCGGGAAAATACACGCAGATCGGTGCGAAACTTCCGAAAGGAGCCCTTCTCGTAGGACCTCCGGGAACAGGTAAGACCCTTCTTGCGAAAGCCGTTGCAGGAGAGGCAAAGGTACCGTTCTTTTCACTTTCCGGTTCCGAATTTGTCGAGATGTTTGTCGGTGTCGGAGCTTCCAGAGTCAGAGATCTGTTTGAGGAAGCCAAGAAGAATGCACCGTGTATCGTGTTTATTGATGAGATCGATGCAATCGGTAAGAGCCGTGATTCCAGATATGGCGGCGGCAATGACGAGCGTGAGCAGACACTGAACCAGCTCCTTGCAGAGATGGATGGTTTTGATACTTCCAAGGGCCTTCTGATCCTGGCGGCAACCAACCGTCCGGAAGTACTTGACCCGGCACTTTTAAGGCCAGGACGTTTTGACCGACGTATCATCGTAGATCGTCCGGATCTCAAGGGCCGTGTAGAGATCCTCAAGGTCCATGCCAAGAATGTCATGCTGGATGAAACTGTGGATCTGGATGCAATCGCACTGGCTACTTCCGGGGCAGTCGGATCTGACCTTGCAACATGATCAACGAAGCTGCGATCCTTGCTGTCAAGAACGGCCGAAGGGCTGTCTCACAGAAGGATCTTCAGGAATCCGTAGAGGTTGTCCTTGTCGGCAAAGAGAAGAAAGACCGTATCTTAAGCGTGCAGGAGAGACGTATCGTTTCCTACCACGAAGTAGGACATGCACTTGTGAATGCTCTCCAGAAGGATGCAGAACCGGTGCAGAAGATCACGATCGTTCCGCGTACCATGGGAGCACTCGGTTACGTTATGCAGGTTCCGGAGGAAGAGAAATATCTCAATACCCAGAAGGAACTCGAGGCTATGCTGGTTGGATACCTTGGAGGACGTGCGGCTGAGGAGATCGTATTTGATACTGTAACGACAGGTGCAGCCAATGATATCGAGCAGGCGACCAAGGTTGCCCGTGCAATGATCACCCAGTATGGTATGTCACAGAAATTTGGTCTGATGGGACTTGCAACACAGGAGAACCAGTATCTTTCCGGTCGTGCAGTCCTTAACTGTGGTGATGACACAGCGACAGAGATCGACCACGAAGTAATGCAGCTCCTTCATTATTCCTATGAGGAAGCCAAGAGACTTCTGAACGAACACAGAGAAGCACTGGACAAGATCGCTGAGTATCTGATCCGCAGAGAGACGATCACTGGCAAGGAATTCATGAAGATCTTCCGTGCAGTCGAGAGAGGACTTGAGATTCCGGAAAACCTTGACGAACTTCCGGATTTTGACAAGAAAGACGAGGAAAAGCAGCCAGAGACAGAAGTGGATACTCCTGCGAAGGTAAATCTTTCCAAGGAAGCTCTGGCAGAGACAGAAGCGGAAGTCCCTGAGAATCAGGAGACACCAGAAACACCGGCAGAGATTCCGTCCCAGGAAACAGAATCAGAGACATCAGAAGGTAGCAGCACAGAGGCTTAATAAAGGAGCCGCGATATGTTTCAGATTGAAGAAGAATTAAAGAAGCTTCCCGCAAGACCGGGTGTGTATATTATGCACGACGAGCGGGATGCGATCATCTATGTGGGCAAGGCGATCAGTCTCCGCAACCGTGTACGGCAGTATTTTCAGAGCAGCCGCAACAAGGGAGCCAAGATCGAGCAGATGGTCACCCACATATCGAGATTCGAATATATTGTTACAGATTCTGAACTGGAAGCACTCGTTCTGGAGAGCAACCTTATCAAAGAGCACCGTCCGAAATATAATACGATGCTCAAGGATGACAAGAGCTATCCGTTTATCAAGGTCACGGTGCAGGAGGCATATCCCAGAGTTCTGTTTGCCAGGCAGATGAAGAAGGACAAAAACAGATATTTTGGTCCTTATACCAGTGGCGGCGCGGTCAAGGATGTGATCGAGCTGGTACGCAAACTGTACCAGGTTCGCTCCTGCAGCAGGAACCTTCCGCGCGACTGCGGTAAGGACCGGCCATGTCTGTATTACCATATGAAGCAGTGTACCGGACCCTGTACCGGTCATGTGGATCAGAAGCAATACAGGGAAAACATCCAAGAAGGTGCTCAGCTTTCTGAATGGCGATTTTCAGGATACGATCGATGAACTCACAGACAAGATGATGACGGCTTCCGAAGAAATGCGATTCGAGGATGCTGCCGGATATCGTGATCTGATCCAGAGTATCCGCAAGATCGGAGAGCGTCAGAAGATCACTGCTTACGGAGAAGAGGACCGCGACATCATTGCTGTGGCGATGGACGAGAGTCTGGATCTCAGGGAACAGGATGCCGTTGTCCAGGTTTTCTTTATGCGAAGCGGCAGGATGATCGGCAGAGATCATTTTTATCTGAGAGTTGCAAGAGGCGATACCCGTTCGCAGGTTCTGTCCAGCTTCCTCAAGCAGTATTATGCGGGAACACCGTTTATACCGAGGGAGATCATGCTTCAGGCTGATATTGAAGACAGAGAAGTGATCGAGGAATGGCTCACATCCCGTCGGAAACAGAAGGTTCATATCGTGATCCCTAAGAAAGGTACCAAGGAAAAAATGGTAGAACTTGCCTGGGAAAATGCCCGTATGGTCCTTGAGAAGGACCGTGAGCGCATCCGCAGGGAGGAAGGCAGAACGATCGGAGCTGTCCATGAGGTAGAGGAATGGCTTGGACTTACAGGAATCAGCCGTATGGAGGCGTTCGATATCTCCAATATCAGTGGTTTTGAGTCCGTTGGTTCCATGGTAGTCTATGAGAAGGGCAAGCCGAAGCGGAGCGATTACCGCAAATTCCGGATCAAGTCTGTTCAGGGTCCGAACGATTATGCCAGTATGGAAGAAGTGCTGACGAGGCGCTTTACACACGAGAGCAATGGAGAGTTCGACAGCTTTGCGAGAATGCCGGATCTGCTTCTGATGGATGGAGCCGTGGACAGGTCAATATCGCGCTTGGTGTTCTTGAGAAACTGGGCATTGATGTTCCGGTCTGCGGAATGGTCAAGGATGACTATCACCGTACCAGAGGACTTTATTATAATAATGTAGAGATCCCAATTGATACGAATAGTGAGGGATTCCGCCTGATCACCAGGATCCAGGACGAGGCACACCGCTTCGCAATCGAGTATCATCGTTCTCTGAGAAGTAAAGAACAGGTCCACTCGATCCTGGACGATATTCCGGGAATCGGAGAGCGCAGAAGAAAGGCTCTGATGCGCCGTTTCCGCTCGATCGAGGCGATCCGGGATGCTTCTGAGGAAGAACTGGCGCAGACAGAGTCCATGAATGCAGGAAGTGCAAAACAGGTGTATGATTTTTTTCATCGGCCAGATGATCCGGCAAATGAGAAATAAAAAGGCACTTGAAATATATAAACATTAAAGGAGAGCACATAATATGAAGGGTGTATTGATGACAAAGATGGTGCAGGAGCTGAATCTTACAAATCTGACTCCTGAGATTGACCTGTCAGACAAGAAGATCATAACCGCAGAGATTAACCGTCCTGCACTGCAGCTTACTGGTTATCTGGAGCATTTTGCCAATGAACGTGTTCAGATCATCGGTTATGTAGAATACACATATCTGATGCAGCTCAGTGATGAGAAACGCATGATGACATACGAGCGATTCATTTCCAGTAAGATTCCGTGTGTTATTTTCAGTACCATGACCAAGCCGTCTCAGGATATGATCGACATGGCAATTTAAATATAAATGTTCCTACATTTGTGACAGAAAGAACAACTTCAAGCCTGATGGCAGAGATCATCCGCTGGCTGGGCGTACAGCTTGCACCATGTATTTCCATCCACGGAGTTCTGGTAGATGTCTATGGTGAGGGGATCCTGATCACAGGAGAGAGCGGCATCGGCAAGAGTGAGGCTGCACTGGAGCTGATCAAGCGTGGGCATCGTCTGGTAAGTGATGATGTTGTAGAACTTCGTAAAGTAAGTGACGTCACTCTGGTCGGATCTGCGCCGGACATCACGAGGCATTTTATCGAGCTTCGAGGCATCGGTATCATCGATGTCAAAACGCTGTTCGGTGTTGAGAGTGTCAAGGATACCCAGTCTGTAGACCTTGTCATCAAACTGGAAGAGTGGGACCGCGACAAAGAATATGACCGTCTCGGTCTGCATGAAGAATACACCGAATACCTTGGAAACAAGATCGTGTGCCATTCCCTTCCGATCAGACCAGGACGTAACCTGGCTGTTATCGTAGAATCTGCCGCAGTCAACCACAGACAGAAGAAGATGGGTTACAATGCGGCTGAGGAACTCTACAAGCGTGTGCAGGCAAACATTGCACGTAAGAGAGAAGAATAAAAAATAAGAAAAGGTGGAGAAAAATGAAATCATATTGTTTTGGAATCGACGTAGGCGGAACTTCTGTAAAATGCGGTCTGTTCAACACAGACGGAACACTGTTAGAGAAATGGGAGATCCCTACCAGAACTGAAAATAAAGGCGAGAACATCCTTCCGGACGTTGCTGAGACGATCAAAGCCAAGATCGCAGAAAAGAATATTGACAAAGATGATATCGAAGGTGTTGGAATCGGAATTCCAGGACCGATCAACTCCAAAGGAGAAGCTGCCTGTGCAGTAAACCTCTACTGGGGATTCACACCGGTAGCTCAGATCTTAAGTGACCTCACAGGACTTAAGGCTCAGGCAGGAAACGATGCAAACGTAGCAGCACTCGGTGAAGCATGGAAAGGTGCAGCGGCAGGTTCTCAGAATGTGATCATGGTCACTCTCGGAACTGGTGTCGGCGGCGGAATCATCATTGACGGCAAGATCGTAGCAGGTTCCCACGGAGCAGGCGGTGAGATCGGACATGCACTCGTAGTCCGTGACGAAGCCGAAAAATGCAACTGTGGAAATCATGGCTGCCTGGAACAGTATGCTTCCGCAACAGGAATCGTGCGTGTGGCTGGAAGAATGCTTGCAGCTTCCGATGACGACAGTACCTTAAGAGAACTTCAGAATATCACAGCAAAGGATGTTCTGGACGCTTTCAAAGCCGGAGATGCAGTAGCAGTCCGTGTTATGGAGTATGTTGGAGACCTTCTCGGCGGAGCAATCGCAGGATTTGCTACAGTTGCTGATCCGGAAGCAATCGTTATCGGCGGCGGTGTATCCAAGGCAGGTCAGCCGCTTATCGACTGCATCGAGAAATACTATCAGAGATATGCATTCCCGTCCTGCAAGGAGACACCGATCGTTCTTGCAACACTTGGAAATGATGCAGGTATCTACGGTGCTGCCAAGATGGTACTCTGATAATCAGAAATTACATATTTTGAGCTGAACCTGAGAGGAAGAAGTCTTTTTACGAAGATTTCTTCCTTTTTTTAGAAAAAAATCCCAAAAAACCAAGGTTTTTGAAAGAAAATGTGAAGTTTTTAATTGGGGGCTTTATTTACGATTTTTTATTTGATATAATGGTACGGACTATAAAGGAGGAAAACCATGAATTACGGAAAAAAATCAGTCTCCAGGAAGCGGAATTCTCTGATTTCCCGTACCGCAATGATGGGTAAGAGAGCACATGTTTCTTTTATCAGAGTCCTGTTTGCGGTCCTGATCACAATATGTGTGGTCGTGGGATGTGTCGGGATTGGAGCTTTCAGGGGAATTATAGACAATGCTCCCGATGTGAATGATATTGATATTTCACCATTGGGATATGCGACTTTTTTGTATGATGGTGACGGAAATCAGCTTCGTAAATTAACGGCTCCCAGTTCCAACCGTCTGCCTGTCTCAATCGACCAGATTCCGGTGGATCTGCAGCATGCGGTAGTTGCGATAGAGGATGAGCGTTTTTATGAGCATAATGGAATTGACGTGCGCGGAATCCTGCGTGCTTTCGTAAAAAATATCACCTCAGGAAATCTTTCTGAGGGAGCAAGTACGATCACTCAGCAGCTTCTCAAGAACAATGTATTTACCAACTGGACCAAGGAGTCTACCTGGCTTGAACGTTTTACACGTAAAATACAGGAACAGTATCTTGCGGTAGAAGTTGAGAAGAAGATCAACAATAAGGATGTGATCCTTGAGAACTATCTGAATACCATTAACCTTGGAGCAGGAACTTATGGTGTACAGGCAGCAGCAAGGAAGTATTTTAATAAGGATGTCTGGGATCTGAACCTTTCAGAGAGTGCAACTCTGGCGGGTATCACACAGAACCCGACACAGTTCAACCCGATCGAACATCCAGAGGAAAATGCCAAGAGACGTAAAGAAGTTTTGGATCACATGATCGCTCAGGGCTATATTACACAGGCACAGTATGACGAAGTGCTCAATGATGACGTGTATTCACGCATCCAGGCTGCCCAGATCGAGAATTCTGAGACAGAGAATACGGTTTACAGTTATTTTGAGGATGAACTGATCGATCAGGTGATCAATGACCTGATGAATATTAAGGGATATACCAGAACACAGGCACAGAACCTTGTCTACAGCGGTGGTCTGAGCATTTATACAACACAGGATTCTGCAATCCAGAAGATTCTTGATGAAGAATATGCAGATCCGTCCAATTATCCGGATTATGTACAGTATGCACTGGACTATGCACTGACTGTCAAGAATCCTCAGGGTGAAGAAGTAAACTACAGCAAGGAAATGCTCGAGCTTTACTTCCAGAATGAAGATCCGGAATTTGACCTGCTCTTTGACTCTCAGGAAGAAGGTCAGAGTTATGTTGACCGTTATAAGGAAAGTATTCTCGCAGACGGAAGCACGGTTGTAGCAGAGCGTGTAAGCTTTGCACCTCAGCCACAGTCGTCCATGAGTGTAATCGACCAGCATACAGGATATGTCAAGGCGATCATCGGCGGTCGTGGAGAGAAGACTGCAAGTCTGACGCTGAACCGTGCAACGGATACAACCAGACAGCCTGGATCTACATTCAAGATCCTGTCTACGTATGCACCTGCTCTCAATGAGAAAGGCATGACACTGGCAACTACTTTTGAAGATGAACCATATAATTATCCGGATGGTTCACCAGTTAACAATGCATCGAGAAGTTATAATGGAACAACCACGATCCGCAAGGCAATCCAGAATTCTATCAACGTTGTTGCTGTCAAATGCCTGGAGGAAGTTACACCGGAACTGGGACTTCAGTATCTGGACAATTTTGGATTTACAACACTGGCACATGGCACAGAAGCAGATCGTGATGCTGATGGAACAGTATGGACAGATGCAAACCTCCCACTGGCACTCGGTGGTCTGACAAATGGTGTCACAAACATAGAACTGTGTGCAGCTTACGCGGCAATCGCAAACAGTGGAAATTATATTGAACCACTTTATTACACCAAGATCCTGGATCATAATGGCAATGTCCTGATCGAGAAAACATCTGCCGGACGTTCTGTTATCAAAGAAAGTACAGCATGGCTTCTTACAAGTGCAATGGAGGATGTTGTGACACAGGGTACAGGTACAGCGTGCCAGCTTGATAATATGACAGTCGCAGGTAAGACTGGTACTACAGATGCATACAATGACCTGTGGTTTGTAGGATATACACCATATTATACCTGTGCAGTATGGTCTGGATTTGACAATAACGAGAAACTTCCAGAGGATGCGAGAAACTTCCACAAGAATCTCTGGAAGAAAGTCATGACCCGTATTCATGAGGGACTTCCGGACAAAGATTTCGATATGCCTGCAAGTGTAGAGAAACTCAGTGTCTGCGCAGAGACAGGGCTTCTTCCGCGAGCCGGCTGCCCGATTATAACGGAGTACTTTGATATCGGTGATGTTCCAACGGATGAGTGCGACCAGCATTTCTATGGATATTCTGATTATGATAATTCTGATATGACGGAACACACCACAGAAGAGGGAATATATAATTCTGATGGTACACAGACAGATAATACGGACGATAATACCGGAGATAATACCGGAGATAATACCGGGGATAATACAGGCGATAACACTGGAGACAATACCGGAGACAACACGGGAGATAACACCGATAATACCGGAGACAATACCGGCGGAGACGACGGCGGAGATAACGGTGGTGATAATGGAGATAACACCGGAGGCGATGATGGTGGAGATTCTTCAGGTGGAGATGCCGAAGAATAATAAAGTATGAAACAGCAGCAGGCTGCAATCATCTGGCACAGGATGGTCGCAGCCTGTGTTGTACAGGCAGGGAGGATGAGAATGGAACAATACAAAACAGTACTGGAGGGCGGTACCGGGGAGATCGTCGAGAAGAAATCCCGCTTCATAGCAACGGTGCGCCCGGTTAAGAATGAGGAGGAAGCCCTGGCATTTCTGGAAGAGATGCGTAAGAAATACTGGGATGCCAGACATAACTGTTATGCATATTCAATCGGGAAGAACCGAGAATTTACCCGCTGCAGTGATGATGGAGAGCCATCCGGCACAGCAGCCGGCCGATGCTGGATGTGATCCTGGGCGAAGATATCTATAATGTTGCAGTAGTTGTGACGCGATATTTCGGAGGAGTGCTCCTCGGAACCGGCGGGCTTGTCAGAGCTTACTCCAAAGCCGTGCAGGAAGGACTTGCAGGAAGCCTTGTGATCGAGAAGAAAAAAGGCATTTCTCTCAAGGTTACAACAGATTACACAGGAATTGGCAAGATCCAGTACATCGCAGGAGAACGTCAGATCCCGATCCTCGACAGCGAATATACGGACAAAGTTGTTCTGAAACTTCTTGTTCCTGACGCAGAAACAGAAGCTGTGCAGAAAGCCATCACAGAAGGCACAAACGGCAGAGCAGGAATGGAAAAAGAAAAAGAATTGTACTTTGCAAAAGTAAATGGAGAAGTTCTTACGTTTGAGGACTGACGATCGAAAGAACGATTATTTTGAAATTGAAATACAAAAAAAAGCTGAAACGCATGTGCAAAACAACGTTCAGCTTTTTTGCCTATTCAGATCAGCATTTCTCCGGTTCCGGATAATCTACGCCAAAAGTATCAACAGTCATAGACTTGATCTCCTGGTCGTCAAGCGGACGGTCTCTGAAGTCTGTCTCAGTCTCAGCGATTTTGTTGACAACATCCATGCCCTCGATCACTTTGCCGAATGCAGCATAGCTTCCGTCAAGATGCGGAGCAGCTTTGTGCATGATGAAGAACTGGCTTCCGCCTGAGTTTGGATGCATAGCTCTTGCCATGGAAAGAACACCTGGGGTATGAGCCAGATCATTTGCAACACCGTTCTGTGCAAATTCGCCCTTGATGCTGTATCCCGGGCCGCCCATTCCGGTTCCTTCCGGGCATCCGCCTGATCATGAAACCGTTGATGACGCGGTGGAAGATCAGTCCGTCATAGAATCCTTTCCTTACAAGGCTTATGAAGTTGTTGACTGTGTTTGGAGCAACTTCCGGATATAATTCTGCTTTCATTACATCGCCGTTTTCCATAGTAATGGTTACGATCGGGTTTTTATTTGCCATAATGATAATCTCCTTTTGCAAAAAGTATTGTTTTTCTTTGTGGGCTCTATTATAATATGCAAAGAACAATTCTGCAAGGAAAAAGGTGATTTGCGTGATAATAGAGACAGAAAATCCGGAGGAAACTTTGCCCTCGGACAAAAAATTGGCAGAGCTGCCACTCCCGGACAGGTCTATACACTGACCGGTGATCTGGGCGTTGGCAAGACTGTTTTTACACAGGGGGTTGCATCAGGACTTGGAATCACTGAGCCGGTGAACAGCCCTACATTTACGATCGTACAGGTATACGAGGAAGGCAGACTTCCTTTTTATCATTTTGATGTATACAGGATCGGCGATATAGAGGAAATGGAAGAGATCGGATATGATGATTATTTCTTTGGAGAGGGTATCTGCCTGATCGAGTGGGCAGAGCTGATCGAGGAGATCCTGCCGGAAAACAGGATTTCCATAACCATCGAGAAAGATCTTTCCAGAGGATTTGATTACAGACGTATCACGATCGAGGGACTGGAATTATAATAATTGAGGAGAAAAAAATGAAAATTTTAGGTCTTGACAGCTCAGGGATCGTAGCTTCCGTAGCTGTTGTAGAGGATGATATTCTCGTAGCAGAATACACCGTAAATTACAAAAAAACACATTCACAGACACTGCTTCCGATGCTGGATGAGATTGCAAAGATGACAGAGCTTGATCTGAATACGATCGACGCGATCGCAGTCGCAGCAGGACCGGGATCTTTTACAGGACTCCGTATCGGTTCCGCAACTGCCAAGGGACTTGGACTTGCACTTAAGAAACCGCTTGTGGCAGTGCCGACAGTAGAGGGACTTGCATACAATCTGTATGATACACAGGGACTGATCTGCCCGATCATGGATGCAAGAAGAAAACAGGTCTACACAGGAATCTATCGTTTCGAGGCTCACAGACTTGTGACAGTAGAAGACCAGATGGCAGTGCCGATGGAAGAACTGATCACGAAGCTGAATGCATACCAGCAGCCGGTGACCTTCCTGGGCGACGGCGTACCGGTTTTCAAGGACCTGATCGCAGAGAAACTGACTGTACCGTACACATTTGCACCGGCACACGTAAATAAGCAGAGAGCAGCAGCAGTCGCAGCACTTGGACTTGTTTATTACAAAGAAGGTAAGATACAGACAGCAATGGAGCACATTCCGGACTACCTGCGTGTTTCTCAGGCAGAACGCGAACGTGCGGAACGAGAGAAAAAGGAGCAGCAGTCATGACTTTCCGGGAGATGCTGATCGAAGATCTGGATCAGGTCATGGAGATCGAGACAGATCTTTTTGCCATACCATGGACAAAGGAGGGAATGTTCACTTTCCTGACAAGAGAGGACACCATGTTCTTCGTAGTAGAAGAAAAGGGCAGAATCCTTGGTTACTGCAGCATGCAGACAGTGCTGGACGAGGGTGATATCCTCAACGTGGCAGTACGCAGTGACCGCCAGAAAGAAGGAATCGGCTATTTTCTGGTAGACAGCATGCTGATGCTTGCACAGGCACAGGGAATCAGCCTGGTTCATCTTGAAGTCAGAGAAAGCAACGGAACTGCCCGCAGACTTTATCAGAGACTGGGATTTGTCGAGGATGGACTTCGCAAAAATTATTATACCGATCCGCTGGAAAATGCGGTTCTTATGACAAAGAAACAATGAGAATTAGAAAAAGAGGAAAAATATGTTAGATGTTTGTTTACTTGGAACCGGAGGATGATGCCGCTTCCAAGACGCTGGCTGACTGCCTTATGACAAGATATAACGGAAGCAGCCTGATGATCGACTGCGGCGAGGGAACACAGGTGGCAGTCAAGGAAAAAGGCTGGAGTTTCAAACCGGTCGATGTGATCTGCTTTACCCATTACCACGGAGATCATATCAGCGGACTTCCGGGACTGCTCCTTACCATGGGCAATGCAGACAGGACAGAACCACTTACACTGATCGGTCCGAAAGGACTGGAGCGGGTCGTAAATGCATTACGGGTGATCGCACCGGAACTTCCGTTTGAGATCCGGTTTATCGAGATCACCAAACCAGAAGAAGTCATTGAGATCAATGGATACAGGATCACTGCATTCAGAGTGAACCACAACGTGATCTGTTATGGATACACACTTGAGATTCTGCGCCAGGGCAAATTTTCACCGGAACGCGCGAAGGAACAGGAGATCCCGCTGAAATACTGGAATCCTCTGCAGAAGGGACAGACCATAGAAGCAGACGGTGTTGTATATACGCCGGACATGGTGCTCGGACCAGACCGTAAGGGGATCAAAGTTACCTATACCACAGATACCAGACCGACAGAGTCTATCCTGCGCAACGCAAAAGGCTCAGATCTTTTTATCTGCGAGGGAATGTATGCCGAGGAAGAGAAGCTTGAGAAGGCCAAGGGCTACAAGCATATGATGTTCCGCGAGGCAGCGACACTTGCCAGGGATGCAGAGGTAGGAGAAATGTGGCTGACGCATTTCAGCCCGTCACTGATCCGGCCGGACGAATATATGGATAAAGTAAGAGAGATCTTTCCGAATTCATACCCGGGCAGGATGGCAAAAGTGTAGAATTAAATTTTGAAGAAGACTAGAGGTGTCTGAATATGGAAGATACATTAATTTTGGCAATCGAAAGTTCCTGCGATGAGACCGCCGCTTCCGTAGTAAAAAACGGCCGGACGATTTTATCCAACGTGATCTCATCACAGATCGAACTTCACAAATTATACGGAGGAGTTGTCCCGGAGATCGCTTCCCGTAAACATATCGAGAAAGTAAACCAGGTCATCGAGGAGGCTCTCAAAGAAGCTGACGTTACTCTGGACGATCTGGACGCGATCGGTGTAACTTACGGACCAGGACTTGTAGGAGCGCTTCTTGTGGGCGTAGCAGAGGCAAAAGCCATTGCCTATGCCAAGAAACTTCCACTGGTAGGAGTGCATCATATCGAAGGACATGTTTCTGCAAACTATATAGAGCATCCTGATCTGGAACCGCCATTTTTGTGCCTGATCGTTTCCGGCGGTCATACACATCTTGTTATCGTCAAGGATTATGGAGAATTCGAGATCCTTGGACGTACAAGGGACGATGCAGCCGGCGAGGCATTTGACAAAGTAGCACGTGCGATCGGACTGGGCTATCCGGGTGGACCAAAGATCGACAAATTATCCAAAGAAGGAAATCCGAATGCCATCGTATTCCCGAAGGCCAAGATTGGAGACTGCCCATATGACTTCAGCTTCAGCGGTGTCAAATCAGCAGTCCTGAACTATCTGAACCAGGCTCAGATGAAAGGAGAAGATGTAAACCGCGCAGATCTTGCAGCTTCTTTCCAGAAAGCTGTCGTAGATGTGCTTGTAGAACATACCATGCAGGCAGCAAAGGATTATCATATGGACAAAGTAGCGATCGCAGGCGGAGTTGCATCCAACGGAACACTTCGGGCAGCGATGGAAGAAGCATGCCAGAAACACGGATACAAATTCTATCGTCCGTCACCGATCTTCTGTACAGATAATGCGGCAATGATCGGAGTGGCAGCTTATTACGAATTTAAAAAGGGAACCCGTCATGGCTGGGATCTGAATGCAGTTCCGAACCTCAGATTAGGTGAGAGATAAAATCCTTTTTACTTTATTAAGAAAGATTTGATGGAGGGCTTATTATGAAGCAGGAGAGAAATACAGCGATCGTTCTGGCAGCAGGACAGGGCAAAAGAATGCACAGTAAGATCCAGAAGCAGTTTCTGGAGATCGATCACCGCCCGGTTCTGTACTATTCACTGGAATGTTTTCAGAAAAGTCCTCTGATCCAGGAAATTATTCTGGTAACAGGAGAAGAAATGATTTCCTATTGTAAAAGAGAAATCGTAGAACGCTATCATTTTACAAAAGTAACCAAAGTGATCGCAGGCGGCAAGGAGCGATATGATTCTGTATATCAGGGGCTTCTTGCCTGCGAAGACTGCGATTATGTATTTATACACGACGGGGCAAGACCGTTCATAACAGAAGAAATCCTGGAGAGAGGTATCTTTGGAGTGCAGGAGACAGGCGCCTGTGCAGTCGGCATGCCATCCAAAGATACCATCAAGATCGCAGATAAGGATGGATTTATCCAGTCTACACCGGACCGCAGCCAGGTGTGGTCTATTCAGACACCACAGAATCTTTGCATATCCCCTGATCAGATCCGCCCATGAGAGCTGCGTGCAAAA
>ENA-OQCX01000678-OQCX01000678.1-human-gut-metagenome-genome-assembly--contig:-NODE-678-length-17433-cov-1.802496_pt1 | contig 17433 bp, 24 predicted proteins | sample MGYA00242762_ERZ504587 | MGnify/ENA primary metagenome ERZ504587 (study PRJEB26092, sample SAMD00036337) | human gut metagenome | host: Homo sapiens | study: EMG produced TPA metagenomics assembly of... | reverse complement strand
TCGTAGTAGATAAGCTGAAAGAAATCGTAAGCGGCTTAAGAGCAATGTCTCCATTATATGAAGATTTTATTAAAAAACAGAAAAATTGATTAAAACACTTGCCAGGAGGAAAAAAGATGTATAGTGAGAAGTAATGGATCATTTCCAGCATCCACGTAATGTTGGAGAAATAGAGAATGCAAGCGGTGTCGGTACAGTAGGAAATGCCAAATGCGGCGATATTATGAGAATTTTCCTGGATATCGATGACGAGACACATATTATCAGAGACTGCAAATTCAAAACCTTCGGCTGCGGTGCCGCAGTAGCAACCAGCAGTATGGCTACTGAGATGGTAAAAGGTAAAACTATTGAGGAAGCATGAAGCTTACCAACAAGGCTGTTATGGAGGCTCTTGACGGACTTCCGCCAGTGAAAGTACACTGTTCTCTTCTTGCAGAGGAGGCTGTACATGCTGCACTGTGGGATTACGCACAGAAGCATCACATTGAGATCGAAGGTCTGAAGAAACCGAAGTCTGACATCCATGAGGGTGAAGAGGCAGAGGAAGAAGAGTATTAATAGTTACTGCGAACTGCAGTAATTATAAAGTGTCGTCATCGATACAAAAGAATAATATTTTTTACAGGAAACCGAATCCTTAAGCAGATTTATTTCGTTACAGATAAATAGGTGGTAAAGATGAGGCAGACCGTAAAGAGAATTCATCAGGGCGGATGTTATCATCTGCCTATTTTAATACAATGGCACGAACGTTTTTTTTGACCTTTTGACACTGGTATCATACAATGGGAAAAAGAGTAAAACGGAAACATCCTTAAATAAAACATAAGAATGAAGGAAGTAACGATGACAGGACTGACAAACGAACAGGTACAACAAAGAATTGAAGAGGGGAAAATCAATGTCAATGAGAATCCCAACACAAGGAGCTATAAGCAGATCGTAAGGGAGAATGTGCTTACATTTTTCAACTTTCTGAACCTGGCTCTGATGATTATGGTATTGCTGGTTGGTTCCTATAAGAACTCCATGTTCATGGGAATTATTGTGATCAATACGGTGATCGGAATCATCCAGGAAGTGCGTGCGAAAAAGACGCTGGATAAGCTGGCTATCCTTACAGAGAGCAAGGCAGTGGTCTTGCGTGAAGGGAAAAAATGGTCCATTTCCACGGAGAAGCTGGTTCTGGATGATATCCTTTTTCTGAAAACAGGAGATCAGGTGCCCGCAGATGCCAGGGTGCTTGAGGGCAGTATTGAGGTCAATGAATCCCTGCTGACAGGAGAATCTGACAATCTTCAGAAAAATGAAGGGGACGAGCTTTTTTCTGGAAGTTTTGTTACATCCGGAGAGGCCTGCTGTCAGGTTATCCATGTAGGTAAGGACAATTATGCTTCCCAGATCACCAGCGAGGCAAAGGAATTTAAACGTCATAATTCCGAGCTGCGCAACTCTCTGAATGCGATTTTGAAGACCATCAGTGTGATCATAGTTCCTATGGGAATGCTGCTGTTTTATAAGCAGTATTATATTGCTGGAAACGGAATCAGAGATGCAGTAGTTAATATGGTAGCAGCTGTCCTCGGAATGATCCCGGAGGGACTGGTGCTCCTTACCAGCGTGGCGCTGACGCTTGGTGCGCTGACGTTAACCCGTAAGAATACCCTGGTGCAGGAATTGTATTGTATTGAGACTCTGGCGAGAGTGGATACCTCTGTCTGGATAAAACCGGAACCATCACAGCCGGTACTATGTGCGTGGAACAGGTACAGCCCTATGTGGAAGGGATGGAGATCAAGGCTCCGGAAGCAGAAAATGAGAATATAAGCGAAAGTACAATAAATGGAACAGCGAATCAAGCTCAGAAAGTTCCAGAAATGGCAGCTGCAGAGGCGCAGTCTGAAGTATCCGTGGTTGCGGCACAATTGCAGATAGGAGTTGTTATGGGAACTACTGAACAGCTGTCAGCACAAGATTCACAGGGCAATGTCAATACTGATTTAGCCATCAGCGGCGCCCAGCCAGAATTGACCATGGGTGAGATCGAACGTGTCATGGCAAACATGATGTCCGTTTTAAAGGACAAGAACGCCACCGCAGATGCACTCCACAAACGCTTCTCCAGAAGAACGGACATGCCGGTAGATCATTGCATTCCGTTTTCCTCAGATCGCAAATACAGCGGTGTAGCCTTTAAAACAGAAGGAACTTATCTGATGGGTGCTGCCCAGTTCCTTTTCCCGGATGGAAATGAAAACTTGATCAAGCAGTGTGCTGCTTATGGAAAAGAAGGCTTACGTGTCTGGTGTTGGCGCATAGCCCAAACCTGAATCGGGAGAATGAGCTTCCGGAAGGGTTAAAGCCGGTTGCGTTATTTATGCTTACTGACATTATCAGGGATAATGCCCCTGAAACCCTGGCATTTTTCAAAGACCAGGGCGTAGATCTGAAAGTGATCTCCGGTGATGATCCTGTGACTGTTTCTGCCATTGCAAAAAAAGCAGGACTGGAGAATGCAGATAAATACATTGATGCCACTACCATCACCACACCGGAGGATATGGAGCGTGCCGTTGCAGAGTGTTCCGTATTCGGCCGTGTAACTCCGCAGCAGAAGAAAGAGATGGTGCTTGCCCTTCAGAAACAGAAGCATACAGTTGCCATGACCGGTGACGGTGTGAACGATGTTCTGGCACTGAAAGAGGCAGACTGCAGCGTAGTTATGGCAGAGGGAAGTGACGCTGCCAAGAACATTGCAAATGTAGTGCTCATGGATTCCAATTTTGCCGCTATGCCGGAAATTGTGAACCAGGGACGCCGTGTGGTGAACAACATCCGTACCGCAGCCTCCATGTTCCTGATCAAAACTATTTTCTCTGTGCTGCTGTGTCTGATCACTATTTTCTGGGGCGATAGCTATCCGTTTGAGCCAATTCAGATGTCCCTGATCAGTGCCTGCGCAGTGGGTATCCCAACCTTCCTGCTCGCCCAGGAAAACAACTTCAACAAGATTGAGAGTGGTTTTCTGCGTTATGTATTTATGAATGCATTCCCAGCAGCAGTCACCATTACGGGATGTGTATTTACCATTATGCTGGTCTGCCAGAACGTTTACCATAGCAATGTAATGCTGAGTACAGCCTGTTTCCTGGTAACCGGATGGAACTACATGGCAGCTTTGAAGACGGTATACGCGCCTCTAAGCAGGTACAGGAAAATCATTATTTACGGTATGCAGTTTATTTTCTTCTTTGCAGCCGTATGTGTGCAGAACCTGCTTGCACTTGGCTCCCTGGAGTTCGGAATGATCATCCTGGTATTTATCCTGATGACCTTCTCTCCGGTTGTAATCGAAGTTATCACAGAATGGTGCAGATCTTTGTATAACAAGGCACATGAGAGGGAAAAGAAAGGAATTATTTCTCTGTTTTTGGAGAAAGTGCAGAAATAATGACTGACCTGGTCTTGAGTGGTAATCAAAAATAATACTTCAGGCTGATTTATAAAGAAATGCAAAAAAATGCTTCATCGCTTGTTATGGCGATGAGGCATTTTTTAACACGTTCTAAAAGCCGGGCTGATTGCTTCTGCCGGGTATGGAAAAACAGGGCTTCGTTATAGTTTTACAAAGTTTGGTTTCCGATCTTTAAATACTGTATAATATTTAAATCCACATTCTTTCAGCACCTGCGCGGCCCTATCAAAAGCGTATCCTATTTTATCCGGCGTATGCGCGTCAGCACCAATGGTGATGATTTCGCCCCCTAGTTCTTTATAACGTCGGATGATATCCGTACATGGGTTTGGCTCTCCAAGACCGTAGTGATAACCGCCAGTGTTGATTTCCAGTCCTACATTTGTGTCTGTCAGTTTTTCAGAATCGCATCCAGAATGTTCCGATATTTTTCATAAGAATAAAACTGGTTTTTGTTTGGACCATAGCGGACAATATAATCCAGATGTCCATAAGTGTCCATTTCATGAAATGCATCCAGATTCTCCAGAATGGATTCAAAATATTCAAGATAAGCCTTTTCCTCGTCCCTGTCCTGGAAAAATTCCGGGTAGTAGGGGTCAGCACCGTGGACTACGTGAGAAGAACCAATCACGAAATCGAAAGGATATTCTTTTAAAAGATTGTGAAAATATTGTTTAAGATGAAGCTGCAAACCGATCTCAATACCGAAATGGATGTGAATCTGATTCTTGTAAGTCTCTTTCAGTTCGTTGAGTTTAGTGTAATAGGCGGGAATATCCAGGGCAAATTCCAGGTCATCCGGAGTTGGTGGATAGTCTGGATCCAGATGCTCTGTAAAGCAGATTCCCTTAAACCCCAGTGCAATGGCCTGGCGGATCATATCCGCAGTGGGAGTGCCGGAATCTGCGGAAAATTCAGAATGCATGTGGCAGTCCCACAAAACTCCGGGAGAGTTGGAAAGTATTTTCATAATAACCTCCTTATAAATTATAAACCAAGCAAAGTATTTTAAAAATATATTTTCTGTAAATATAAAGATATATTTTATGGATAAGTGTACAGCGAAGGAACATGTGAAAAAAATTCTTCCTACACGAAAAAGAAAGGAAAAAACGTGTATAAATGCTGCCGCTGTGTCATAAAAGGGACTTAACTGTCTCATTTGAGAGCAGTATATCATATCAGAGGATATTTGTGGCAATTTGCCTGTTATTTTTTGAAAATAGGCTTGAATTTTTGTTCGGAATTAGGTACAATACGCTATAGGTTGATGTTTCTTTCACAAAGATTGAAGCACTCACATAATTTTTACCATTTAATTCATAGGAGGAATTTATCATGGCAGTAAAAGTTGCAATTAATGGTTTTGGACGTATTGGTCGTCTTGCATTCCGTCAGATGTTCGGTGCAGAAGGATTTGAAATCGTTGCTATCAACGACTTAACATCTCCTAAAATGCTCGCTCACTTATTAAAATATGACTCAACTCAGGGAAGATATGCTCTTGCAGATACAGTAGTAGCTGGAGAGGATTCCATCACAGTTGACGGAAAAGAAATCAAAATTTATGCAAAAGCTAACGCTGCTGAGCTTCCATGGGGAGAGATCGGTGTAGACGTAGTTCTTGAGTGTACTGGATTCTATACATCCAAAGACAAAGCTCAGGCTCATATCGATGCAGGTGCTAAACACGTTATCATTTCCGCTCCGGCTGGAAACGACCTTAAGACAATCGTTTACAATGTAAACCATGAGACTCTTACAAAAGAGGATCACATCATTTCCGCAGCTTCCTGTACAACAAACTGCTTAGCTCCAATGGCTAAAGCACTTAATGACCTTGCTGCAATCAAATCCGGTATCATGTGCACAATCCACGCTTACACAGGCGATCAGATGACACTTGACGGACCGCAGAGAAAAGGCGATCTGAGAAGATCCCGTGCAGCTGCAGTTAACATCGTTCCGAACAGCACAGGTGCTGCTAAAGCAATCGGTCTTGTTATCCCAGAACTGAACGGCAAACTGATCGGTTCCGCACAGCGTGTTCCAACCCCAACAGGTTCTACTACAATCCTTACAGCAGTTGTTGAAGGAAATGTAACTAAAGAGCAGATCAACGCAGCTATGAAAGCAGCTTCTAACGAATCCTTCGGATACAACGAAGATGAGATCGTTTCCAGCGATATCGTTGGTATGAGATTTGGTTCTCTGTTCGATGCTACTCAGACAATGGTTCTTCCACTTGAGAATGGCACAACAGAAGTACAGGTAGTTTCCTGGTATGACAACGAGAACTCCTACACAAGCCAGATGGTTCGTACAATCAAACACTTTGGTAAATTACTGAACGCTTAATTTTCAGTAAGTGTAAAGGAATAGACTCCAACGAAGGGTCCGGTCTGATTTGGACCGGACCTTTTTCGCGTTGTAACAGTTAAAGAATATTATTAAGGAGGCACCACAAATGCTGAATAAAAAATCTGTTGATGATATCAATGTAAAAGGCAAAAAAGTTCTTGTAAGATGTGACTTCAATGTTCCTCTTCAGGATGGAAAGATCACAGATGAGAACCGTCTGGTTGCAGCTCTTCCTACAATCAAGAAGCTGATCGCTGACGGCGGAAAGGTTATTCTCTGCTCCCACCTTGGAAAACCGAAGGGAGAGCCGAAACCGGAATTATCTCTTGCACCGGTTGCAAAACGTCTTTCCGAATTATTAGGACAGGAAGTTAAGTTTGCAGCAGATCCTGAAGTAGTAGGACCTAACGCAAAAGCAGCAGTAGCTGAGATGAAAGACGGAGATGTTATCTTACTTGAAAACACACGTTATCGCGCAGAAGAAACAAAGAACGGAGACGAATTCAGCAAAGAACTTGCTTCTCTTTGTGATGTATTTGTTAATGATGCATTTGGTACAGCTCACAGAGCACACTGCTCTAATGTTGGTGTGACCAAATATGTTGATTACAGCAGTTGTTGGTTACTTAATGCAGAAGAAATCGATTTCCTTGGAAATGCAGTGAACAATCCTGAGAGACCGTTTGTTGCTATCCTTGGCGGAGCTAAGGTTTCCAGCAAGATTTCTGTAATCAATAACCTTCTTGATAAAGTAGATACACTTATTATTGGTGGTGGTATGTCTTATACATTCTCCAAAGCTATGGGCGGACATATCGGAAAATCTCTCTGCGAGGATGACTATCTTCAGTATGCATTAGACATGATGAAGAAAGCAGAAGACAAAGGTGTGAAACTTCTTCTTCCGGTAGATAACAGAATCGGTGATAACTTCTCTAATGACTGTAATATCCAGGTTGTTAAACGTGGTGAGATTCCGGACGGATGGGAAGGAATGGATATCGGACCGGAAACAGAGAAGCTTTTCGCTGACGCTGTAAAAGATGCTAAGACAGTTGTTTGGAACGGACCGATGGGCTGCTTCGAAATGCCAAACTTCGCTCATGGTACAGAAGCTGTTGCAAAAGCACTTGCTGAAACAGATGCCACAACTATTATCGGTGGTGGTGATTCTGCAGCTGCAGTTAACATCCTTGGTTATGGCGACAAGATGACACACATCTCCACAGGTGGCGGTGCATCTCTTGAATTCCTGGAAGGAAAAGAACTCCCGGGTGTTGCAGCAGCAAACGATAAATAAGAATATAATAACATCCCACAGGATACTAAGGAGATAAATCATCATGGCAAGAAAGAAAATTATCGCTGGTAACTGGAAAATGAACATGACACCAAGCGAAGCCGTTAAATTAGTAGAAACATTAAAACCATTAGTAGTTAACGATGAAGTAGACGTAGTATCTGCGTACCTGCAATCGATATCATCCCGGTTGTAGAAGCTGCTAAGGGAACAAACATCCAGGTTGGTGCTGAGAACATGTACTTTGAAGAGAAAGGTGCATACACAGGAGAAATCTCCCCTGCAATGCTCGTAGATGCCGGAGTTAAATATGTTGTTCTTGGACATTCCGAAAGAAGAGAATACTTCGGAGAAACAAACGAAGATGTTAACAAGAAAGTTCTCAAAGCTTTCGAACATGGAATTACACCTATCATGTGCTGTGGCGAAATCTTACTCAGAGAGAACAGGGCGTGACAATGGATTTCATCCGTCAGCAGGTTAAGGTTGGATTCCAGGGTGTTACAGCAGATCAGGCTAAGACAGCAGTTATCGCTTACGAGCCAATCTGGGCAATCGGAACAGGTAAAACAGCTACAACTGAGCAGGCTCAGGAAGTATGCGCAGGTATTCGTGCATGCATCGCTGAAATCTATGATGAAGCAACAGCAGAAGCAATCCGTATCCAGTATGGCGGATCTGTAAATCCTGCAACAGCACCTGACTTATTCGTTCAGAACGATATCGATGGCGGCCTTGTAGGTGGCGCTTCTCTGAAAGCTGATTTCGGAAAGATCGTAAACTACAAATAAGAATAAAAAACTGATTATAAGCAGATAATCTTTGTGTCCAAACGAGAAATAATATAATGCCCCTGAATACAGGAAAATTGGTAATTTTACTGATTGGATCGTATTCAGGGGATTGTTATAGTTGAAGCAGGTAAGTTACCTGCTTTAATTGCTGTTGCGAATATTTGTTTGGCTATGTCAGACACATAGTATCTTATGAAATTAATATGTATAAAGAAAAAGACAGCTTCATTACTGAAACTGTCTTTTTTATCTGGTGTAAAAATCTGCTGTAAGCTGTTTCTTTTGTACTTTGGGTAAATCTCTTTTGCACGAAAGGAATGCCTCGATACTTTTGTATTTTGACTATTTCTGAGTTTTTATCCTTGGTGATATAAATTTTTTTTCTCTTTGGCAATTCGATGATTTTCTCTTTTGTATGTACAAACTATATCATATTTTTCTACATTCGTCTACAAGTTTCAACAGAAATCAGTCAAAAACATTTCGACAGAATCCCTGCTTTTTCGACATTTGGAGAGGAAATTGACAGATAAATAAAGATTGTCTGATTGCGGGAATCCATTTTCGCTGATATAATGTAAAAAATGTGTAATTATAGAAAGCAGGTTAATATTTTATGGAAGAAAAAGTAACAAAATGTAGTGTATCAAAGAAATGCGGAAGCTGCCAGTATCAGGGTGTTCCTTATAAAGAACAGCTTGCCGCCAAGCAGAAAAGGATGAAGAAGCTTCTTGGAAAGTTTGCAAATGTAAAACCAATCATTGGAATGGATGATCCCTTTTATTATAGAAATAAAGTTCATGCAGTATTGACAGGGATAAAAAGGTAATAATTATCTGTGGAACCTACGAAGCGAAAACACATAAGGTTGTTCCGATAGAAGAGTGCATGATCGAGGATAGGATCAGTCAGGAAATCATCCGTACAATTCGGGATATGCTGAAATCTTTTAGAATCAAAACATATGATGAGGACACAGGATATGGACTTTTGCGCCATGTGCTGGTGAGAAGAGGGTTTTTCACAGATGAGATCATGGTGGTTATTGTGATTGGTTCCCCGATCTTTCCTTCAAAAAATAATTTTGTGAAAGCTCTGAGAAAGAAATACCCACAGATTACAACAGTTGTGCTTAACGTCAATGATAAGAAGACCAGTATGGTACTGGGTGAGCGTGATATCGTCATTTATGGAAAAGGATATATCCGGGATACGCTCTGCGGATGTACATTCCGCATTTCTCCGCAGTCTTTTTATCAGGTAAATCCTGTACAGACAGAAATTCTGTATAAGACAGCAATTGAATATGCGGGGCTTGGACGAAAAGAAACAGTGATAGATGCATACTGCGGAATAGGAACAATCGGACTTGTAGCTGCAAAGCGGGCAAAGAATGTCATTGGTGTGGAATTAAATCCGGATGCAGTCCGCGATGCCAGAATCAATGCAAAGGAAAATAAGATTACAAATGCACGTTTCTATCAGGGAGATGCAGGAGAATTTATGGAAAACATGGCAGAAAACGGAGAACATGCAGATGTTGTGTTTATGGATCCGCCACGTACCGGCAGTGATAAAAAGTTTATGTCCTCTGTTATCAAACTGAATCCATCAAGAATCGTATATATCTCCTGTGGACCGGAAACACTGGCAAGAGATCTGGAGTATTTGACAAAACATGGCTATGATGTGAGAAAAATACAGCCGGTAGATATGTTCAGTTTTACAGACCATTGTGAAAATATTTGTCTTTTGACGAAAAAATTTGAGAAACAGACGAAAAATCAAAACGAATACAAATACTAAAAGAATAATAAATAACCAAAAGAAAGGAAGGTTCATGGAAATAAGAAAAGCATCAGTGCAGGATCTTGGGCAGATCATGCAAGTTTATGATAAAGCCCGCAAATTTATGAGAGAAAATGGCAATGCAGAACAGTGGGTGAAGATTACCCCTCAGCAGACTGATAGAGCATGATATTGATAAAATGTATCTGTGCATGTCAGAAGGGCGGATTGCCTGTGTTTTCTATTATGCGGCGGAAGAAGATGAAGATTATAAAGAAATTAATGGAAAATGGCTGAATGAAGAACCCTATGGAGTAGTTCACAGGGTAGCGTCCACAGGAATAGTAAGAGGAGCCGCATCATTCTGTCTGGACTGGGCCTATGCTCAGACACTGAATCTCCGTATGGATACATACAGCGATAACATCCCCATGCAGAAACTTCTGGAAAAATGCGGATTTCAGTACTGCGGTTCATTTGAACGTCTGGGAATGGATAAATGGATGGCATACCAGAAAATATAATAAACAAGTCCCTATCTGTTTCAACTGTAAGAGACAGATGGGGACTTTAAGGTTATTGATTGCTGTAGTTGGAGGTATCCATCAGAAGAAATCCGGTCTTTTACAGATTCTCAACAATCTGGCGTGCTACATATACACCGCTTGCAGAAGCATGGGACAGGGAATGGGTTACACCGCTTCCGTCTCCAATGATATACAGGCCTTTGTATCTGCTTTCCAGATTTTCATCAATATCAACTTCCATATTATAGAACTTAACCTCCACACCATAGAGGAGGGTGTCGTCATTAGCTGTCCCGGGAGCGATTTTATCCAGAGCATAAATCATTTCAATGATTCCGTCAAGGATACGTTTCGGGAGAACAAGACTCAGATCACCGGGAGTAGCTGCGAGAGTAGGTCGTACCATACCTTCTTCGATACGTGCAACCGTACTCCTTCTTCCGCGCACCAGATCGCCGAAACGCTGTACGATCACTCCGCCGCCCAGCATATTGGAAAGACGGGCAATGCTTTCGCCATATCCATTACTGTCTTTAAATGGCTCGGAGAAATGTTTGGCTACCAACAGTGCGAAGTTTGTATTTTCTGTCTGTTTGGACGGATCTTCATAGCTGTGTCCATTTGCTGTGACAATGCCGTTTGTATTTTCGTTTACAACGATGCCATAAGGATTCATACAGAAAGTCCTCACATTATCTTCGAATTTTTCTGTTCTGTAGACAATCTTACTCTCATACAGTTCGTCTGTCAGGTGTGAGAAGATAACAGCAGGAAGTTCTACACGTACACCCAGGTCTACCCGGTTTGATTTGGTTGGGATATCAAGTTCTTTACAGATCTGTTCCATCCATTTGCTTCCGCTTCTGCCTACGGATACAATGCATTTGCTGCAGTCAGTGGTATCATTCTTTGTGATGATACGGTATCTGTCTTCAAGTACTTCCAGACGTTCTACAGGAGTGTTGAAATGAAAATCAACATGCTCTTTTAATTTTGCATATAAGTTCTCAAGAACCACATAGTTAATGTCTGTTCCCAGATGACGTACGGAAGCATCCAGAAGCTTTAATTTGTTCTGCATACAAAGTTTTTTGAATTTGGTTCCGGCTGTAGAATACATTTTTGTGTCCTGTCCGCCGTAGGCAACATTGATCTCATCTACGTAACGCATCAGGTCAAGAGCGTCTTTCTTTCCAATATGTTCATAAAGTGTTCCGCCGAAATCATTTGTGATATTGTATTTGCCGTCAGAGAAAGCACCGGCACCGCCAAAGCCGCTCATAATGGCACAGGTTTTACATTTGATACAGGTTTTTACTTTGTCACCATCAATTGGGCAATGTCTTTTACTGAGAGGATTTCCAGCCTCAAAAACAGCAATCTTTAAATCGTTATTTTGCTTCATCAGTTCATAGGCAGAGAAAATACCGCCAGGTCCTGCGCCGATGATCACTACATCATATTTCATATATACTACGATCCTTTCAGGTAAAAATATTTTGTAAATCTGCAGCAAGTCTCCTGAACGCACTATTTAACTGATAAATTGCGAAGCGGATGATATTATGCGCCTGAAGAGAATGCCATAGATAAGTCTGCGTTACTGAGAACGAAGGAGACAGTAATAAGTATATCATAAATAAATGAAAAAATCTTATGTTTTTGTGAATGGACTTATAGGATAACATTATAAATAATGTTTTAACCGAATCAGGTAAGTCCCCTGTGGAGATTGCGAATATCCGCCTGACTTTCTGCAGGATATGATAAGCAAAATATATTATAGATATGAGAAGATATCAGGTTAGGGGTAAAATACCTTTTGACCTAACATCATGAGAAAGATAAAAAGAACAAATAGTTCTATAAAAGGGCACAACTACATCATATTGATGCTGAACCCGAAAAAATTATTTTTCCTCAGGTTCAGCATTATCCGGAATGTGTTCTACAATATCACCGAAATCGCAGTCAAGGATTGAACATAAGATATCAAGACTGCGGATTTCCACATTTTCATTATGACGGAGTTTATCCAGAAAAGAAGTGCTTATGCCATAGTGAGTGTACAGGGCATACTGGCTGATTTTCCGCTCCTTCATAGTCTTCCATAATTTTCTATAGCTTATCATATGTAATAACCGTCCGATTTGTTCTTGATTCATATTTATTATCGGGTTAAAATAGGTCTTGTAACAGTGTCTTTATAAAGACACTATTGAGAAGGAAAGTGATATAATGAAGACGATCAGAAAGATAATGGAAGGCGTGGCCGCAGCTGCATATCAGTGGCAATGTATTACTGCTTCCTGAGTGGAGCCCCTGCCGGGGGAACAGAGAGAACTGTTTATATGATCCTGGATGGAATATTCTGTATTTCTGCCTGGGTGGCAGGAGTGGGGATATTATGGTATGTGAGATGGCTTCGCAGACGGAACAAAGAACTTGAAAATATGATAAAGATTTTGCTTAAAAATGCAGACAAACTTGACAAATAGGAAATTCTGCCATACTATAAAAACCAACGAAAACGAAAGGGGAATCCTGCAAAATGAATGAAAATGTCATCAAAGCCGCACTGTTAGGATTTGGAACAGTAGGAACAGGTGTATATAAGGTACTGAAGAATCAGGAAAAGGAAATGTCGGCCAAGATTGGCTGTAAAGTTGAGATAAAGAAAATCCTTGTGAGAAATATAGATAAGGCAGCAGCGAAGATAGAAGACGCCTCTTTGCTCACCAGCCAGTGGGATGAGATTATAAATGATCCGGAGATTGAGATTGTGATTGAACTGATGGGTGGGATTAATCCTGCAAAAGAGTACATCCTTTCTGCATTAAAAGCCGGTAAGCATGTAGTCTCTGCAAACAAGGATCTGATCGCAGTACATGGTCATGAGCTTCTGGATGCGGCACATGAGAGTAAAGTGGATTTTCTGTTTGAAGCAGCAGTAGCAGGTGGTATTCCGATCATCAGACCATTGAAACAGTGTCTGGCAGGAAATCACATGACAGAAGTTATGGGTATTGTAAACGGAACCACAAACTTTATTCTGACAAAGATGACTCAGGAAGGTATGGAATTTAAGGATGCCCTGGCACTTGCAACAGAACTTGGATATGCGGAGGCTGATCCGACTGCTGATATCGAAGGTCTGGATGCAGGACGTAAGGTAGCGATTCTTGCATCTGTGGCATTTAATTCACGTGTGGTATTTAACGATGTATATACAGAGGGAATTGCCAAGATCACATCAAAAGATATTCATTACGCGAAAGAAATGGGACGTGATATCAAGCTTCTGGGCGTTGCAAGAAACGAAGCAGACGGAATTGAAGCATATGTGTGCCCGATGCTGATCCCCAGTTCCCATCCGCTTGCAACTGTAAATGATTCCTATAATGCAGTATTTGTCCATGGAGATGCAGTGGAGGATGCCATGTTCTTCGGAAGAGGAGCAGGAGAACTTCCTACAGCCAGTGCAGTTGTGGTGATGTATTTGATATTGTGAGAAATATTCTTGCAGGATGCTGCGGCAGAATCGGATGTACCTGTTACAAGAATATTCCTGTTAAGAAAATGGAAGATACACATAACCGTTATTTCCTCCGTCTCAAAGTAGAGGATCGCTGCGGTGTTCTTGCCGAGATGACTGCTATTTTTGCCAAATATCAGGTCAGTGTTGCACAGATTATCCAGAAAGATACCAAGGTGGAAGGGTGTGCGGAAGTAGTTGTGATCACTGAGAAGGTAAGAGAAGGTGATTTCAGAACTGCCATCGAAGAACTGAGAAACAGGGATTCCGTAAGAAAGATTTCCACGATCATTCGTGTATATGGAAAATAAGTTACTGTTCTTTTCATATATATAGTAATGAAAATGAAACAGATACAAAAAAAGAATTGAAAAATCCTGAGATTTTGATACTATATAAGAGATGTCAGATATAAAAGTTTTATTGTGCAGAGATGATCAGTTTTCTGCTCCTGATATCAGCAAAACAGTTATCAATTATGAATAAACATAAAAGGAGAACATTATGAGCAAAAAACCAACCGTATTAATGATTCTTGATGGATATGGTCTGAATGACAAAAAGGAAGGAAACGCTGTATATCTGGCTAAAACACCGGTTATGGACAAGCTGATGGCAGAATATCCATTTGTAAAAGGAAACGCAAGCGGACTGGCAGTAGGTCTTCCGGACGGACAGATGGGTAACTCTGAGGTGGGTCATATGAATATGGGCGCGGGCCGTATTGTATATCAGGAACTTACCAGAATCACAAAAGAGATCAACGATGGTGATTTCTTCAAGAATGAAGCGCTTCTTGCAGCAATGAAGAATGCAAAAGACAATGATTCTGCTGTCCACTTCATGGGACTTCTTTCCGATGGTGGTGTACACAGCCACAACACACATCTCTATGCACTGCTTGAGATGGCTAAGAGAGAAGGTCTTAAGAAAGTTTATGTACATTGCATTCCTCGACGGACGTGACACACCTCCGGCATCCGGTAAAGAATTCATCGAACAGCTTGAAGCAAAGATGAAAGAAATCGGAGTTGGTGAGATCGGAGTTGTTTCCGGACGTTACTATGCAATGGACAGAGATAACCGCTGGGATCGTGTAGAGCTTGCATACAAAGCACTGACAGAAGGCGAAGGCGTAAGGGAACAGATGCAGCAGCTGCTGTTCAGGCTTCTTATGACAATGATAAGACAGATGAATTTGTACTTCCTACAGTAATCGAAAAGACGGACAGCCGGTTGCAAAGATCCAGGACAAAGATTCTAATAGTATTCTTCAACTTCCGTCCTGACCGTGCACGTGAGATCACAAGAGCATTCTGTGATGATGAATTCAAAGGCTTCGAAAGAGCTAAGAAACTGGATCTTACTTATGTCTGCTTTACAGATTATGATGAAACAATTCAGAACAAACAGGTTGCGTTCCACAAAGTACTTCTTAAGAATACATTTGGTGAATATCTTGCGGCTCATGATATGACACAGGTTCGTATTGCTGAGACAGAGAAATATGCACATGTTACTTTCTTCTTTAACGGTGGAGTAGAAGAACCAAACAAAGGAGAAGACAGAATCCTCGTTAAATCTCCGAAGGTTGCAACTTATGACCTTCAGCCGGAGATGAGCGCACCGGAAGTTTGTGACAAGCTGGTGGATGCAATCAAATCTGATAAATATGATGTGATCATTATCAATTTTGCAAACCCGGATATGGTAGGTCATACTGGTGTACAGGCAGCAGCTGTCAAAGCAATCGAAACAGTTGATGGATGTGTGGGAAGAGCAGTAGAAGCTCTCAAAGAAGTTGACGGACAGATGTTTATCTGTGCTGACCACGGAAATGCAGAGCAGCTGATTGATTATGAGACAGGAGAGCCATGGACTGCTCATACAACGAATCCGGTTCCGTTCATTCTTGTAAACGCTGATCCGAAATACACTCTGAGAGAGAACGGATGCCTCGCAGATATCATCCGACTCTGATTCAGCTGAATGGGAATGGAACAGCCTGCAGAAATGACGGGAGAAAGTCTTCTGGTTGAGAAATAATTACAATATCTAAAATAAACAGAACCATGAATAAACCTCTGAGTCTTAAGATTCAGGGGTTTTTTACTATAATGATGAAACTCTCGGAAAAAGAATATAAAAAAGCAATAAATTAAGGTGCAAAAATACAGAAGTATGTTATAATGGAAACGTTACAGGAAAAAACAGGATAAATAGATGGTTGTATTCAATTGTTTATATTCAGGGAGTATATTAAATGAGCAACAAAGAAATGAAAGACGAAACTTCAGGAAGACACTTCTGGAGTGTCGGATGAGAATACAGGCATTGAAGAAGAAATCAATGCAACCATGGATAAAATCATAGTTCCACCGGAAACGGACGAAGATGAGATGGATGATCTTGGAGATTATGATGATTCTGCAGAGGAAGAACCAGATCCACAGCCGGTAAGACATCATCGCAAATCTGCAGACCAGGTCCGGTTGTATATGTTCCGGTAGATGATATGGAAATGCCGGATCAGACAACTTCCAGGAAGAAAAAATCCAAAAAAAACAAATAGACAAAGAAACACAAGATCAGCAAAACCAGAGTATCAGAATCCTAAACCTGTGAAGAAACACAAAGGGGCGCGGATTTTTGGCCTATTATGTTGATGATCGTAGTTCTTGGCGGGTGTGCTTATGCGGCTGCAAGTTATTATTTTGCGGACAGATTTTTTGAAGGTACGTGGATTAATGGTGTGAACTGTTCTCAGATGACGGCAGCAGAGGTAGAAAATCTTTTCAAACAAAAGTTTGAGAATTATACCATTGAAGTTTCAGCCAGAGATCAGGCACCACAGACGATTTCCGGAGCGGATATCAGCTATCAGTATCTTTCTACAGGAGAGGTTCTGAAGCTTCTGAAACAGCAGAAGCCATATGAATGGATCAAAGGACTCTATGAACAGAAAAGTTATACTGTATCCGAGAATACAGGGTATAACAGAACACAGTTGCAAGAACAGCTTAAGACTCTCAGCTGTGCTCAGGCAGAGAATCAGACAGAACCGGAAAATGCATATGTTGCATATCAGAACGGACAGTTTGTGATCGTACCGGAAACCGTGGGAAGTAAACTGAATATCAAAGAAGCATATAAAGTAAACTATGAGCTGCTTCAGGAAGGCTTAAAGAGTCCAAAGACTACCTACGGACCATATCTGTTAAAGAAGAATGGCGGGGTTCTGGTATCAGAAGATGAAAGAAAGACTGCTTCTTTATTCTGCAATGGGGCAATTGAGGCGAGAGTCATTGGTCTTTCAAAACCAGCTATGAGCATCACCGGTTCTGGTGCCCATGGTATTATTGCAACCATGCCGTTATATGCTGTATACAAGATCAATAACTATACAGATGAGCAGCTTCTTCGTGCTACTGCACTAAGCTATCTGGTATGTATGTACATTAAGGAATATTCCGGCAAGCTGTCTGCATTCTGCGGCTGTGCTATTGCAGCAGGAACGGGAATGCCTGTGCACTGGCATGGTTAAAAGGCGCCTGTGCAGAGACTATGGAAAAAGTTATCAATAATATGGCAAGCAGTATTACAGGTATGATCTGTGACGGCGGCAATCAGGGATGTGCCATGAAAGG
>ENA-OQCX01000677-OQCX01000677.1-human-gut-metagenome-genome-assembly--contig:-NODE-677-length-17471-cov-2.235413_pt1 | contig 17471 bp, 17 predicted proteins | sample MGYA00242762_ERZ504587 | MGnify/ENA primary metagenome ERZ504587 (study PRJEB26092, sample SAMD00036337) | human gut metagenome | host: Homo sapiens | study: EMG produced TPA metagenomics assembly of... | reverse complement strand
CAAACCTGCTTCCAGCGGGAGAGGCCAAGAACACTTATGGCACAGGCTGTTTCCTTCTTATGAATACAGGAGAGAAACCGGTATTTTCGGAGAATGGTCTGGTAACAACGATTGCCTGGGGACTGAATGGCAAGGTGAATTATGCACTGGAAGGATCGATTTTTGTGGCGGGAGCTGCAATCCAGTGGCTTCGTGACGAGATGCGTCTGATCGATTCTTCAGAAGATTCAGAGTATATGGCACAGAAGGTTCAGGATACGAATGGATGCTATGTCGTTCCGGCATTTACCGGACTTGGTGCACCGCACTGGGATCAGTATGCGAGAGGTACGATCGTGGGAATCACCAGAGGAGTAAACAAGTACCACATTATCCGTGCGACACTGGAATCTCTGGCATATCAGGTAAACGATGTTTTACAGTCTATGAAGGCTGATTCCGGGATTCAGCTTGCGGCACTTAAAGTCGATGGAGGAGCCAGTGCCAACAATTTCCTGATGCAGACGCAGGCAGACATTATAGATGCACCGGTCAACCGTCCGAAATGTGTGGAGACAACGGCAATGGGAGCAGCCTATCTGGCAGGCCTTGCGGTAGGATACTGGAGCAGTAAGGAAGAAGTTCTCAAGAACTGGGCGATCGACCGGACCTTTGATCCGAAGATCACGCAGGAAGAGAGAACAAAACGAATCCGTGGATGGGAAAAAGCTGTAAAATATGCGTATGGATGGGCGAAAGACGAAGAGAACTGATCGAAGAATCAAGTGGACGATAAGTTTGTATTTAAAACAATTGCACATACTGGCGTGAAGAGGAGAGCCTGACAGGAAATCCATGAAAATGGGTTTATTTGTCAGGCTCTTTTATATATACAGGAGGTTTTTACAATGAATAAATACGATATTGCGATTATCGGTGCGGGAGTTTCCGGTACGGCGATTGCACGGGAACTGTCCCGTTACCGGATAAAGGTATGCGTACTGGAGCGGGAGGAAGATGTCTGCTGCGGAACCTCCAAGGCGAACAGTGCGATCATTCATGCAGGTTATGACGCAGAGCCGGGATCACTCAAAGCAAAACTGAATCTTCGGGGAAATCAGATGATGGAGCAGCTTTCCTGTGATCTTGATTTTCCATTCCGAAGAAATGGTTCACTGGTTTTGTGCCTGGATGAAAAAGACCGCCCCGGTCTGCAGAAACTTTATGAGAGAGGAATCCAAAACGGTGTAAAGGGACTTCGAATTTTAAATAAAGAAGAAATAAGAAAAATGGAGCCGAATGTTTCTGACCAGGCTGTGGCGGCATTGTACGCACCCAGCGGAGGAATTGTATGTCCATTCAACATGACGATCGCACTGGCAGAAAATGCCTGTGCAAACGGAGTGGATTTTTATTTCAATACAGAAGTGCACAAGATCACACGGGGAGAAAAAAACTGGACGATTGAGACAACAGAGGGAATTTTTGAGGCAGACTGTATTGTAAGTGCGGCAGGAGTTTATGCAGATAAATTCCACAACATGGTCAGTGAAAAGAAACTTCATATCACTCCGCGAAAAGGAGAATACTGTCTTCTTGATAAAGCTGCGGGGACACATGTAAGCCGGACGATTTTTACCCTTCCCGGCAAGTTTGGCAAAGGAGTTCTGGTCACACCAACCATTCACGGAAACCTGCTGATCGGGCCAACAGCCACAGATATAGAGAATAAAGAAGGAATCAATACCACCAGAGAAGGTCTGGAACAGGTTCTGAAAAAAGCGTCCGAAAGTGTCAAAAACATTCCGGTCCGTCAGGTGATCACTTCTTTTGCCGGACTTCGAGCACATGAGGACGGAGACGATTTTATTATAGGAGAGACGGAAGAAGGATTTATCGACTGTGCCGGAATTGAATCACCGGGCCTTTCCAGTGCTCCTGCGATCGGAGAAATGGTTGCTGACATTCTGAAGAAAAAATATGATCTGAAAGAAAAAGAGGATTTTCTTTCCACAAGAAAGGGAATTACCGATGTATCAAAGTTTTCACTGGAAGAACGAAATGCGTGGATTCGACAAAATCCGGCTTATGGAACGATTGTCTGCCGCTGTGAGATGGTGACAGAAGGTGAGATCATAGATGCGATTCGAGGACCTCTGGGTGCCAGATCACTGGATGGAGTGAAACGCCGTACCAGAGCAGGATGGGACGTTGTCAGGCAGGATTCTGTTCGCCGCGTGTTATGGAGATTTTAGCCAGAGAACTTGGAATTCCCGTGGAAGAGATCACAAAATCCGGAGGCAACTCTGGAATCATAAAAGGCAGCAACAAAGATTCTTTTGGGGAGGACGGCAAATGATAAAAAAATATGACATTGTGATCATAGGCGGCGGTCCGGCAGGACTTGCAGCGGCTATTTCAGCGAGAAAAAACGGAATCGAAAGTACTCTGATTCTGGAGCGGGACAAAGAACTGGGAGGAATTCTGAACCAGTGCATTCATAATGGTTTTGGGCTTCATACCTTTGGAGAAGAACTGACCGGACCGGAATATGCCGACCGTTTTATTCGTCAGGTCAGAGAACAAAATATAGAATACAAACTGAATACCATGGTCATAAACATCAGCGGGGAAAAAGTTATCACAGCGATGAACCGTGAGGAAGGCATGTTTCTGATTCAGGCAAAAGCGGTGATTCTGGCAATGGGCTGCCGGGAACGTTCCAGGGGAGCACTGAATATTCCGGGGTATCGTCCGGCGGGAATTTATTCTGCGGGGACGGCACAGAGACTTGTAAATATAGAAGGGTATCTTCCGGGAAGAGAAGTTGTCATCCTTGGCTCCGGGGATATCGGACTTATCATGGCCAGGCGTATGACACTGGAAGGTGCAAAAGTAAAAGTGGTAGCAGAGCTGATGCCGTACTCCGGCGGGCTTAAGCGGAATATCGTGCAGTGTCTGGATGACTTCGGAATCCCGCTGAAACTCAGTCATACTGTGGTAAATATTAAAGGAAAAGAACGTGTAGAAGGAGTTACTCTGGCACAAGTCGGAGCGGATGGAAAACCGATTCCGGGAACGGAGGAAGAATATGCCTGTGATACTCTGCTTCTTTCAGTAGGCCTGATCCCGGAGAATGAACTTTCCAGAGAGATGGGAGTGGAACTGAACCGTGTCACATCGGGCCGGTAGTCAATGAGAGTCTGGAGACGAATATCGAAGGGGTGTTTGCCTGCGGAAATGTTCTGCACGTTCATGATCTGGTAGATTTTGTATCCGAGGAGGCAGCAGCGGCAGGAAAAAATGCGGCAGATTACATAAAATGGCAGCAGCCAGTGGAAGTTCCGGAACAAAAGCAGAATCGGACAATTATTCTGGAATCCCGAAATGGAGTTCGCTATACTGTCCCGGCAGTGATAAGACCGGAGCGCATGCCGGAAGAAATGACAGTCCGTTTCCGTGTGGGAGCTGTTTATAAAAACTGTTATATCAGCTGCTATTTTGATGAAGAACGTGTTCTTCACAAAAAACGGACAATTCTGGCACCGGGGGAGATGGAACAGATTAAACTGACAAAGGAACAGATTTTAAATGCTTCATCACTGAGAAAAATCAGCATTCTGATTGAGGAGGAATAAAGATATGGAAGAAAAAAATCTTACCTGCATCGGCTGCCCGATGGGCTGTTTCCTCACTGTAAAAATAAAAGACGGAGAAGTACAGAGTGTAGAAGGCAATAGCTGTAAGCGGGGAGCCGTCTATGGAAGAAAAGAAGTGACCAATCCGACCAGAATTGTGACAACAACCGTTCGTGTATTAAATGGCACGGAAAAGGTCGTTTCCGTCAAGACAAAAGAGGATATTCAAAAGTCCGGAATTTTGGACTGTATCCGGGAATTGAAAGAGGTCACTGTTACTGCTCCAGTAGAGATCGGAGATGTGGTTCTGCATGATGTGGCAGGAACCGGTGTGGACATTGTTGCAACGAAAAATATTTCTGTTTCCATTGACATTACAGGGTCAAACGACTATCATTAAAACAGTATGTTTTTCTGTAGGCACCTCTTGCGGATTCGACAGATTTTTACAGAAAAAGATACAGGAGGAACACAAAGGAGAACAGAAATATCATGACAATATCCATGATAGGGATAGATCACGACAGAGCACCGGTAGACGTCCGTGCCCTGTTTGCATTTACGAAGAAAAATGCCGGAGAGGCAATGGAAAAACTGAAAGAAAAAGCAGGCATCCGGGGATGCATCATTCTGTCTACATGCAATCGTCTGGAAATCTGGGCGAGCCATGAGGATGAGCAGGAACTTTCTTTATACCAGTGTCTCTGCGAGCTCAGAAATATACAGGATCCTTTTTATGAAGAATATTTTATTTCAAGAGAAGATAAAGAAGCGGTTGAGCATCTTTTTTATCTGGCAGGAGGTCTGAAATCACAGATTCTTGGAGAAGATCAGATCCTTACACAGATCAAGGATGCACTCAATCTTGCGAGAGAACATTTTACCACGGACAGTGTGCTGGAAGTCCTTTTCCGCATGGCAGTGACCGCGGGCAAAAAGATCAAGACAGAAGCTCCGCTTGCACATGGAAATCCGTCTGTGATCCATCAGCAGTCAGCAGTCTGCGGGAACAGGGATATGACATGCATGGCAAAATCTGCATGGTTATCGGAAACGGAGAGATGGGTAAGGTTGCAGCGCAGACTCTCCGTGATGCCGGAGCGAATGTCACCGTAACCGTCCGTCAGTACAGAAGCGGAATGGTGAGCATTCCGATCGGATGCAGCAGGATCCATTATGGTGAACGAATGAACTTTCTGCCGAAATGTGATGTAGTAGTCAGTGCGACAGCCAGTCCGAACTATACACTTCGCAGAGAACTGTTTGATGATATCACGCTTACGAAACCACTGCTTCTTCTTGACCTTGCTGTGCCGAGGGATATCGAACCGGCACTTGGAGGAGAAGAGGGCGTTACCTTATATGATATGGACAGTTTCCGCACCGAGAGGATCTCTCCGGAATCCATGGAGAGCATCACAAAAGCCGGCGAGATCGTCAGGGCACAGATGGATGAATTTTTCCAGTGGCTGGATGGCAGGGATGTGATCCCGAGGATCCAGGAGATCAGGGAGGATGCAGTGCAGGATCTGAACCTGCGTATCCACAAGATCCTCAAGAATACACCAATGGATGACTCCGACCGTGCAAATCTTCTCAAAGCAGTAGATACTGCAGCAGGAAAAGTGGTCAACAAACTTATTTTCGGACTCCGGGACAGTCTGGAACAGGACACTTTCCTGGAGTGCGTGGCAGGATTGGAGAAATTATATGAAGAATAAACGTTTTTTTCCAATGTTCGTAGATCTGTCTGACAAGAAAATCGTAGTGGTAGGCGGCGGGAACATTGCGACCAGGAGGATTAAGACTCTTTTGCAGTTTACCAGGAACATTACCGCAGTAGCTCCAAAGACAACGATGGAGCTTCATGAACTTGGCAAGGCAGGATTCGTAAATCTGATCAACCGTCCGGTGAAACGGTCTGATTTTGCCATGGCATTTATGGTGATCGCGGCGACAAACGACTGGAAACTAAACGATGAGATCTATCGAGTCTGTAAGGAGCAGGGGATCTACGTCAATGTCGCAGATGACAAAAGCAAATGCGATTTTTATTTTCCGGGGATCTACATGCAGGACGAGGTTGTTGTGGGAATCACAGCGAGCGGGCTGAACCACAAGAAAGCCCGAAGAGTCCGTGTGGCGATCCAGGAGGCAATGGAGGCATCAGACAATGAAGAATAAGATCACGATCGGCAGCAGGGAAAGCAAGCTTGCAGTGCTGCAGAGTGAGATGGTGAGGGACTACATAACCGAGCATAATCCAGATCTGACAGTAGAGATCCTGACCATGAAGACAACGGGTGACAAGATCCTGGACCGCACCCTGGATAAAGTAGGCGGCAAGGGACTTTTTGTAAAAGAACTGGATCACGCACTTCTGGAAGGAAGGTCAGAACTTTCTGTTCACAGCCTGAAGGACATGCCGATGGAAGTGCCGGCAGAACTTCCTCTGCTGGCTTTTTCCAGAAGAGAAGATCCGAGGGATGTGCTGGTACTGCCGGAGGGCGTAACAGAACTTGACAGATCCAAACCGCTTGGCTGTTCCAGCCTTCGCCGGACCCTGCAGCTTCGGGAGTTATATCCGGATATGGAGGTCGCAAGTGTCAGGGGAAACCTTCAGACAAGACTCCGCAAACTGGATGAGGGACAGTATTCAGCTCTGATCCTTGCGGCGGCAGGACTTAAGAGACTTGGACTGGAATCCAGAATCAGCCGGTATTTTACAGAGGAAGAAATGCTCCCGGCAGCAGGTCAGGGAATCCTGGCAGTACAGGGACGTACCGATGTTGACTATGCATTTCTGGACGGCTACTGTGATGCAGATGCATGGAGCGCAGGAAGTGCAGAGCGTGCTTTTGTACGTTTTCTGGACGGCGGCTGTTCTTCTCCGGTGGCGGCGTTTGGTGTGGTCGAGGGAGAGGAACTTTTCCTTCGCGGACTGTATTATAATGAAGAAACAGGAAACTGGTTCAAGGACAGCATCCGCGGAAAGCGCGAGGACGCAGAGGTACTTGGCATCGCGCTTGCAAAACAAATGAAAGAATCCGACAGAACAAAGACGGATAAAGGTGAGGCAGAATGAAACAGGGAAAGGTATGGCTCGTAGGAGCAGGACCGGGAGATATCGGTCTTTTTACACTCAAAGGAATGGAGGTTCTCTCCCAGGCAGAGGTTGTCGTCTATGACAGTCTGGTGGGACAGGGCGTACTTGCAAAAGTACCTTCTTCTGCAAGACTCATCAACGTAGGAAAGCGTGCAGACAAGCACACCATGCCGCAGGAGCAGATCAATCAGGTGCTCCTTGAGGAAGCGCAGAAGGGATACCGTGTCGTGAGACTGAAAGGCGGAGATCCGTTCCTGTTCGGAAGAGGCGGAGAGGAGCTGGAACTTCTGACTGCCAATGGGATCCCGTATGAAGTGGTCCCGGGCGTGACCTCTTCGATCGCTGTGCCTGCTTATAACGGCATTCCGGTAACGCACAGAGATTTCTGCTCTTCCGTCCATATCATCACAGGACATAGAAGAGCAGGTAAGGAATATGACATCGATTTTCAGGCACTGGTCAACACAAAGGGAACACTCGTATTCCTGATGGGGATCGCTGCTCTGAATGATATCTGTCAGGGACTTCTGAATGCAGGAATGGACCCGGAGATGCCGGCGGCCGTACTGCAGAAGGGAACAACTTCCGACCAGAAAAGAGTCGTTGCCACAGTTGCAACACTCAAAGAAGAAGTAGAGCGTCAGGGTATCGAGACTCCGGCGATCATCGTAGTTGGTAAAGTCTGCCGTCTTTCTGAGGAATTTGGCTGGTATGAGAGACTTCCGCTCGCAGACTGGAAAGTCCTTGTGACACGTCCGAAGGGCAGAAGCTCCCGCACAGCAGATGAACTTCGAAGAAAAGGTGCAGAAGTCCTGGAACTTCCGTCCATCCGTACCGTGGCACTGGAAGACCAGAGCGCACTTTATCAGGCACTTGATGAGATCAGCGAGTATCAGTGGCTGGTATTTACTAGTCCGACAGGGACAGAGATTTTCTTTGAAGAAATGTTCTCCATGAAAAAGACATCCGTTGTCTTTCTTCATTGAAGGTGGCAGCGATCGGACAGGGAACAGCCAAAGTTCTGGAGCAGAGAGGCATTCTGGCGGATCTGATCCCGGAAATTTACGATGGAGACTCCCTGGGAGAAGCACTGGCACAGACCCTGCATGGCGGCGAAAAGATCCTGATCCCGCGTGCCTCAAAGGGAAATGCAAATCTGGTCAGAATCCTTGAAGAACACGGTGCCAGGGTGGACGATGTACCGACCTATGATACCATCTATGACAAAAATCCTCTGATCGATGTAGCAGCAGAGATCACGAGGGGCGGTATCGACTGCGTGGTATTTACCAGCGCATCTACCGTCAAAGGTTTTGTAGAAAGCACAGGACTTTCTGATTATTCAAATGTGACAGCAGCATGTATCGGCAAACAGACAAAAGCAGCAGCAGACAGCTATGGAATGAAAACATATATGGCATCCAAAGCTACGATCGACGATTTGACGACACTTGTTGAACAGATAAAAACAGATAAGGAGTGACAATAATGGATCTGATTCAAAGACCAAGAAGACTGCGTGGCAGTGAGACTCTGCGCAAAATGTAAGGGAAACAAGAATTGACAAATCTTCTCTCATCTACCCTCTGTTTGTAAGAGAAGGACAGGGGATCGAGGAGGAGATCCCGTCTATGAAAGGACAGTTCCGCTACAGTGTGGACCGTCTCCCGTATGAACTGGAACGTCTGACGAAAGCCGGAGTCAGCAACATCATGCTGTTCGGTATTCCGGATCATAAGGATGAATCGGAAGCGGCGCTTACGACGAAAACGGAATCGTACAGAGAGCACTCCGTGAGGCAAAAAAACAGTTCCCGGATCTCTACTATATTACAGACGTATGCATGTGTGAGTACACTTCCCACGGACACTGCGGTGTTCTATGCGGTCATGAAGTAGAAAACGATGCAACTCTGGAACTGCTTGCAAAGACAGCTCTTTCCCATGTTGAGGCAGGTGCGGATATGGTAGCACCTTCTGATATGATGGACGGACGTGTGCGTGCGATCCGTGAATGTCTGGACAAAGCAGGACACAAGGAAGCACCGATCATGTCCTATGCAGTAAAATATGCATCTGCTTTCTACGGACCATTCCGTGATGCAGCTGGTTCCGCTCCGGCATTTGGTGACCGCAAGAGCTATCAGATGGATTACCACAACCGCCGTGAAGGAATGAAAGAAGCCCTGACAGATATCGAGGAAGGCGCAGACATCATCATGATCAAACCTGCAATGTCTTACCTTGACATGGTATCAGAAGTTTATAAGGCAACCAATGTTCCGATCGCAGCTTACAGCGTCAGCGGTGAATATGCAATGGTCAAAGCAGCAGCCAAGATGGGCTGGATCGATGAGGACAAGATTGTGTGCGAGATGGCAGCAAGTGCTTACCGTGCAGGTGTTTCTATTTATCTGACCTACTATGCAAAAGAACTTGCCCGTTTTATCGATGAAGGGAGAATTGGATAATGGGAAGATCAGAAGACTTATTTGAGCGTGCAGTCAAAAGAATCCCGGGCGCGTCAACAGCCCGGTAAGGGCTTATGGTGCGATCGGAATGGCTCCGCGTTTTATCGAGCGTGCAGATGGCTGCTATATTTATGACGTGGATGGAAACAAATACATCGACTACATAGATTCCTGGGGACGATGATCCTCGGCCACAACTTCCCGGCAGTCCGTGAGAGCGTGCTCAAAGCCTGCGAAAACGGGTTAAGCTTCGGCTGTGCGACAGAGATCGAGGTCGAGATGGCAGAATTTATCTGCGAGCATATCCCGCATGTGGAGATGGTTCGTATGGTCAATTCCGGTACAGAGGCCGTTATGAGTGCGATCCGTGCCGCAAGAGGTTTTACAGGAAAAGACAAGATCATCAAATTTGCAGGATGCTATCACGGACACAGTGATGCACTTCTTGTAAGTGCAGGTTCCGGCGTAATGACCAGCGGAGTTCCGGACAGTGCCGGTGTTCCGAAGGGATGCACAGGACACCATGACAGCAGTTTACAATGATCTGACAGCGTCAGAGCACTTCTCGAGGAAGCTCCGGATCAGGTTGCGGCCGTGATCGTAGAGGCGGTTGGAGCAAACATGGGCGTTGTCCCGCCGAAGAAAGGATTCCTTGAGGGACTTCGTACTCTGTGCGACCAGTATGGAACACTTCTTATCTTTGATGAGGTCATCACAGGATTCCGTCTTGCATTTGGCGGGGCAGCAGAATATTTTGGCGTAAAACCGGATATGGTTACTTATGGCAAGATCATCGGTGCAGGAATGCCGGTCGGTGCTTACGGCGGAAGAAAAGAGATCATGCAGATGGTTTCCCCGGCCGGTCCGGTTTACCAGGCAGGTACCTTAAGTGGAAACCCGATCGCCATGGCAGCAGGACTGACACAGCTCAAATATCTTTATGAACATCAGGAAGTTTATAAGGATCTGGAAGCAAAAGGTCAGAAACTCTATGGAAGCATGGAAGAGATCCTCAAGGAAACAGGAAGCCCGTACCAGGTAAACCATGTTTCTTCTCTGGGAAGCATCTTCTTTGCGACAGAGGAAGTAAGGGATTACACTTCTGCAAAAGCTTCCGACACAAAGAAATTCGCAGAGTATTTCCTGCACATGCTGAAAAATGGAATCCACCTCGCACCGTCACAGTTCGAGGCAATGTTCCTTTCCACAGCACACAGTGATGCCGTGATTGAGGAAACTCTGGACAAAGTCAGAGGCTTTTTTACAAAATAAAAACTGAATAAGGATTAGGATCTGTCCGCAGGAACTCATTTTATTTATTTTTGGGAGGGCACTTATGTTTCGGATCGCAGTATGCAGCAGTCAGACGAACGATAAGAACGAAACCAGCAGGACCATACAGAAATGGATAAAACGAAATATCACAGCAGATGCAGAGCTCTGCCAGGTGGAAAGTGTAGAAGAACTTCAGAACATCATGGAAACACAGCCGGATAAGTATAACTTTTGCATTATGGATATGCCTGCCTTAAGAGTGCTTTTGAGGCGCAGACAGAGCAGAAGAAGCATCCATTACTGATCCATGGGACAGATTCGATCCGACATATTTTTGTGGAAGATATCATGTATGCAGAGAATTCCCTGCGGCGCATCACTTACACGCTGTACAACCGGCAGAAGATCATCAGTGTCCGGCGGGCGGGAAGTTTCGAGAGCGCAGTCGGGGAAATTGCAAAGGCACAGGCTTTTATGCAGCCGCACAAGTCTTTTTTTGTCCAGTTCCGGTACATTTCCGAACTGGGGACAGATCATATCCTGATGGCAGACGGCAAGAAGATCCCGGTAGCACAGAGCCGCCTGGTCACGGTACAGAGCAGGTATCTGCATTATCTCACACAAAGAACGAAAGCATGAATAAAAACTCCACAGACTGTTTGATAAAACGGTCTGCGGAGTTTTTATATGCATATCGTGGTCTGCGCAGAAACAAGGCGCAGTGCGCAGAATCAAAGAACAAGAAGTGTATAAAATCTGCTATGATAACACTACAGAAGAAAAAGAGATGCGTGACCGCTTCTTCAGAGTACCTGAATATTTTTTTGGAAAATGCCTGATGAGTTTTTCGGCAGTTCTTTGAAAATCAAACAGCAAAGGAAGGAGAGGTGGCGTTGAACGGTAAAAAAAGAATCACAAAGATACTTGCCATGATAATCTGCCTGATCTTCTGCACCAACCAGGTCGCAGTTTATGGGGCGGAACTTGTTTCGTTTTCCGATGGGGTGGAAGAGCAGGGAGAGATATCATCTGCAGGCATAGAAGAAATGGGTTCTTCAGAGACAGAAGAGGAGGTATCAGCTGACAACAGTCCGGGTGATTCAGAAGGGACGGAGATTTCGGAGGAAGATTTTTTAGATAACAGCACAGAAGAAAATCCACAGGAAATGCAGGGCGATGGATCTGAAGGTACTGCGGATGCTGCGATTGAAGATGATCTGCAGGACAGTACAGAAGATGTGCAGGAAGAAGTTTCCGATGCGTCAGAAGAACTGTTTCTCTCGGAAGAAACGCAGGATGTTTTTTTCGGCAGGAGCTGACAATATCCCAGTCTATTCATCCGAGATCAGCCAGGATATCTACTGGCAGGACAACAACGAAAGCGCACAGGCGGGACGTCTGAGTGCAGACGAGTATGCAGCGTGGTTTTATCAGTACGGCAAGGTGGAGGTGACATATCAGGATTCTGACAAGACACAGAAAACACAGATCATGAAGGTGAGTGAACTTCTGGTGAATGGTCAGAGCGGGATCACGATGGAAGATCTTGAGGGAACCGGACATTATGTGATGCATTTTGCACAAGATTCACTGAAAGGAAGTCTTTCCGTTACAGGAAGCGATGGCCAACTATTTAATGCGACGATTCAGACGATCACACTTCTCCCGCCGGATCCGGAGACAGACAGAGACTATCCACAGGATGATAAGCTGGCACAGAATTATAAGTTTCTGAATATTCCGGACGAGAAAGTGAGGGAGGAATACATCTCTAATAAAATATCGGGTTTGGAATGGTATTACATCAAAAAGATGGATGTTACTACACATGTAGAGATCCGCTGTGGCGATATGAGCTGTGGCAGTGATCTGACAGATGCAGTACAAAAGGAACTGTATCTTCAGTATCAGAAAAAGAATCAGGATGTGAACACCATTTCCAGTTCGCTGGAACAGACTCGAAATGCACAGGTAAAAGAACAGAAAGACGGAAGCAAAGTTGTTTCCATGGATATCACAGTTTCCGGACTGCCGCAGTATCGTATTGACGGCACGGAGATCCTCTATGATATCCGGGAAGGTGATTCGCAGGATTATCGCCTGAACAGCTATGATCCGGGGGAGGGAGATTATTTAGCATTGATTACAACAACACAGATCTCTCCAATCATGGCACAGATACTACAGCGGTTTATAATGGTGGAACGATCATCCTGACGCGGCGCGGCACGGCTTCCTATCAGGCAGAGAAAGAATGGAAGGATGCGGAGGACTGTACAGAGCGGTCGGAAGTATCTTTTACCCTGTGGCGTTACAGCGAGCGGGGGATGCGAGTTACCGGAAGGCATCTCAGGTGAAAAACAAAGAAGGGGATACGCTGAAATATGTGATCCCTGCAAACAGCACTGAAGACAGCCAGAAGATCACGTTCGAATATTTGGCGAATCCCGGAGCAGGAAGTGTATGCCTGACAGAGCAGGAAGCCCTGCCGAAATATGATCCCGAAGGATATCCCTATGTGTATTTCACACGAGAACGCATGGAGAATAATGGAAAGTATGAGCAGGTTCTCGGGAAGATTACTTACAAAAAGAATGGAGACTTTGCGATAAAGGATACTCTTCCAGATGGAGTTACCCGTGAAAGCACAGACAAAAGCATCTACAACGACGGCACGGTCAGCAACGTTCTCACCGGAACGGTAACGGCTGATTACACTAAAACCTGGCGTGCTCTTGCCTGGCAGGGTGAGCTTACGGATGTGCGGGTAGAATTTGCGCTGCAGGCCAAACATGTTGAAAGTTATGGAACAGATGATGACCAGTGGTACACAGTACAGGAAAACGGTGCAGATGTGACACAGAGCCTGTCTGGATTCGACGAGGAAATGACCTCCATGTCCGGAAGCAGAAGCATGCCGAAATATGACAAACTTGGACATGAACTGGAATACCGATGGATAGAGATTGGAGTATATCAGGGAAATGATACCACGAATCTGCTTAAGAAAGATGCAGATTCCGGGAATGCTTCGTTTGTCCTGACGCAGAAAAACAAAAAAGTTTCTTATACTTCTTCTGTGGAAAGTGTGCTTAAGGAAGACGGAAGTTATCATTCCGAGATCGTCAACCGGATAGAGCGAAAGGTAAATTACAAAGTTGTCAAAAAATGGCAGGAGGCCGAAGGCAACGAGACAGAAGCACCGGAAGATGCGAAGATCACACTGGCACTGCTTCGGCAGGATTCCACCAATCAGGTAAAAGAACTTGGCACACTGACTCTGGATGGAGAGAAGGACAGTGTGGAAACACAGATCCAGGATGAAGAAGGGAATGTGATCCGTGCGGCAGAGACAGAAAGCTGGCAGGGGGAATTTCTTGATCTTCCTCTCTATGATAAGGACGGACGCTGGCACGATTACCTTGTAGTGGAAAAGGACACAGATGCTTATCGTGTCATCTACGGCGAGGTTCAGTTTGATGAAGAAACTTTAACTTATTACAGGGAGATCATCAACCGTCCAGGTGCTGGGAATTTTCAGTTTATCAATGTCCGGAAGGAATGGATCGACGACAGCGACGCGGAGCATCGTGGTGACGTGACATTTACAATCTATCAGCGAATCGGAGAAAATGAGTTTCAGGAAATCCAGACAGTGACGCTTAAGGCACTGGATTTCTGGCAGAAACAGGTGGAGATTCCAACGGATCTTGATCTGAAAAATATCCTGGTGTTGGAAACGTCTGTTTCACATACCAGTAACAACGGAGAAGCAAAAGTCCCCTGTGATCTGTCATCCAACACTGCCAGAGACTATAGCGGTGAAGAAATGGAACAGATCTGGAAACGCTATCAGGACAGTTCTTCCGCGCAAAATCCGGCGATTTATTATCATTCGGATGAACACTGGTATCGTGTCATGTTCCAGACGAAAAACATCGAGGGGATTTCCTATTATACCATCACAAACCAGAGACTGGAAGAATCCTTCTGGATGTGACAAAAGAATGGATCGATGGTGACGGAACCAGAAGGACCGAACTGCGAGAAGCTCTTAAGACGCAGGGACTTGGTCTTTATGCGAAGCTGATCTGTGACCAGGCAGGTGTGATAGATTATCAGAAAGGGACGATCAACACCGGAACAGGTGAGCACGCTCCTGTTGATGCAGATGGAAAAACAGTTTCCATGTATCAGGAGATCAGCATTGACACGGCGGTAAAAAATCAGAAATTTTATTTCTATGATCTTCCAAAATACGATGAGAACGGATCTGTCGTTCACTATTCCGTGAAAGAAGTCTATGCAAAAAAGACTCCTGACGGCAGTTATCAGGAACTTTCCCTGAATGAATTAAAACAGACCGGGATCACAACAGAATACACTTCCCTTACTTCCAGTAAGTATCAGGTAGGAGATTCCCACACAAAAGACCAGCAGCATTTTTATCTGAGAAACAAACTCAGCGGAACGAAGAAGATCGTCTTCCACAAGCAGTGGAAGGATCATTATCGTTTCGAAAAAGGCGACCGCCCTGACATTTATCTGAATCTTTATCGTCAGGTGCATGAAGCAGATGGAAGCGTGAAACTGGAGCTGTTTTACAAAGATCATCTCTGGCGGCCGACAGAAGAAGGAGACAGCCATTATGACTGGACTGTCGATTTTGACAATCTGCCGAAGTATGATAAGTATGGATATGAAATTTTGTATTATGCGCAGGAAAAAATGCATGTCAACGCCGAGCTTTTTGATTACACAACGGTGGAATATCTTGATCCGGAAAAAAATCTGATCGGAAATGAGGAGGGATTTTTGGAAGAAGTGACGGAGAACACCCGTCTGGCGCAGCTGTCTGATGGAAGCTGGATTCTTGGTGAGAACGGAACTTTTGTCAATCGCTTGAAGGAAGATATTCGAATCGAAGGCAAAAAGATCTGGGGAAATGTCCCGAGAGGTTTTGACAAAGCGGTACTTCCAAAAGCAACCTTTACCATTTACCAGAAACTGGAAGAAGAAAAGGGAGAAGGCAGCGAATGTGCATCCGTTACGATCAAAGACTGGTCGAAACAGTATGTCAATGCAGCATACCGTTTTCTTCTGGAATATATGGGTGAAAACTGTAACCGGATCGATACAGATGCAGATGGCAGACAGAAACTGACTGCCGAAAGTGCAGATGGAACAGATCAGAAACTTCCTCTTTATGATAAGGATGGAAGACGATATTCCTATACAGTCAAAGAAACCATGGAGGGGATACCGAAAGACCGGGAAGGAAAGGTGTTTTTACAGCCGGAGATCCATAACTTTATGGTAGAGAATTTTTATGAAAGTGAGAAAGGAAATCTCACCGTTAAGAAAATTCTGGAGGCAGAAAAGACAGAAGAAGAAAAATATCCTTCTGTAACCTATGTTCTGACCCGTTATTATATGGGAAAAGACGAGAATGGAAAAGATGTACTGAAGCGGGATATATCCTTCAAAAAGATGTTAACGCTTGATTATAATGAGTTTTCTCCTGTTGGAAAAGATACAGGATTGGCATCCGCAGAAGGAACGTTTGAGGATCTGGAAATTTATGCACCAAGTGGCGAGAAATTTCAGTACAGAATTGAAGAGAAAAAAATATCAGAAACTTATGACAGTTACAGTCTTGCCTTTGCAAAGCCGGGAAACCGTGACAAAGCTGGCAGACTGATCCGGGGACAGACCGGAGATCAGCTACAGGGAGAAGAAAATCCACAGGAATATAGGGTAGAGAATCTGTATGCTTCGGATGATGAAGAAAAAATTCCAGATGCGACGTTTAAGAATGTTCTCAGCGATGACAGAATTGTGATCGAAGGAACCAAAAAATGGGATGACAACAATAACCTTTTTGGTTTCCGTCCGTCTGTGGATGAATTGAACAGTCAGGGACTTATTTCGTTTGAAGTGATTCGTTATGCAGAGGCACAGCCGGGAATGAGAAATGCTATCGGAAGTGCACTATATCCATTAAAAGTTGTTGATGAACAGGGACATAAACCATATCAGATTGTCTGGGAAAAAGTGAAAGGAAAAAACGACAGATATCTGTTTCAGATTACAGGAACAGATGGAGAACTGGAAAAGTATGCACCAAATGGAATACCATGGAAATATGGTATTCGTGAAATATATGCAAGGGACAAAGAAGATGGACTTCCGGGTTATCGCGACAATACGAGAGATTACTGGTGTTATTTTTATGGAAAAAAACATTTGCTGAAAGAAGATAAAACTTATGAAGCAGAGGTAGCAGAGACAACCGTTACCAATCATGTCCGGGTAGTGACTGCACGGATTGAAAAGAGATGGCGTACACTGGATGTGAAGCATAAAGATGCAGAGAATGCAGACCAGGTATTTTCTGAAAGACCTGAAAATATCACAGACAAATCAGATATCCGGGAATCTACGGGAGCAGATTATCTGGGATATTACCTGTCATTGCAGTTTGTATTGCAGGGAAGAGTAAAAGCCTGCTATAACGCGCAGGGAGAAAATGTTGCGCTGGAAGAACCTTCTTCCTGGATGGGACTGAAAGAATTATTTAAAGGAAGCAGGAAAGAAAAAGGCTTTGCACAGACACGACCGCTTCAGGAAATTCTGAAAAATCTGGTACAGGAGGATGCATCTGTTACAGTATCTGAAGATGGCGTGAATGTTATTTTGCAGGGTATATGAAAGATAATACATGCTGGATGCATAAGCTGCAATATCTTCCGAAATATGCAAAAGGTGGAGCTTACAATAAAGAAGGCTGTTATTATGAACTGGAATACAGGCTATGTGAAGAAAACATTTCTTTCAGGCAGTCGAAGGATGCGGAAATCTTATTTAAAGTGGATTTAAGTAAGGCATCACTTTCAGAAACACCAGATGGCATCTTGAATGAGATCATCAGCGCGGACAGGAAATTGAATCATTTTTGTGTATGGATTTTTATGAGGAACGTTCCGGTACGGATTATTCCTAT
>ENA-OQCX01000676-OQCX01000676.1-human-gut-metagenome-genome-assembly--contig:-NODE-676-length-17474-cov-1.924598_pt1 | contig 17474 bp, 26 predicted proteins | sample MGYA00242762_ERZ504587 | MGnify/ENA primary metagenome ERZ504587 (study PRJEB26092, sample SAMD00036337) | human gut metagenome | host: Homo sapiens | study: EMG produced TPA metagenomics assembly of... | reverse complement strand
TATAAGAATGGCGGACGTATCGATGTGGGAATTGATGCTGTGGAATGGGCAGCAAAAGTGGAGAAAACTTGGTGCGGGAGGAGATTCTTCTGACCAGTATGGACTGCGACGGAACGAAAGCGGGATATGATCTGGAACTTACAAGAGCAATCGCAGAAGAAGTAAGTATTCCGGTGATCGCATCCGGTGGAGCCGGCAATCTGGAACATTTCTACGATGCACTGACAGAGGGAAAAGCAGATGCAGCGTTGGCGGCATCTTTATTCCATTACAAAGAACTGGAAATCAGAGAAGTAAAAGAATATTTAAGAGGAAAAGGTGTATCTGTCCGTCTGTAGTTTGCAGTCTGTATGACAGCAGGATAAAAAAATAAAAGGATAGTGTAAAAGACAATGGCAGCAATCAATAATGACTGGCTGGACGCTCTGAAAGAAGAGTTCAAAAAGCCATATTATAAGAAATTATTTGAGACAGTAAATGAGGAATACAGAACAAGACAGATCTTTCCGCCGGCAGACGATATCTTCAATGCATTTCATCTGACACCGCTTCATAATGTAAAGGCAGTAATTCTGGGACAGGATCCATATCATAATGTAGGACAGGCGCATGGACTCTGCTTTTCGGTAAAAAAAGGTGTGGATGTGCCGGCCTTCGCTTGTGAATATTTATAAAGAACTGCATGATGATCTGGGATGTACGATCCCGAATCACGCTGTCTGACAAAATGGGCAGAGCAGGGCGTGCTGATGTTGAATACGGTATTAACCGTAAGGGCACATCAGGCGAATTCCCATAAGGATATCGGATGGGAAGAATTTACCGATGCGGCGATCATGGCACTTAACAGTCAGGACCGTCCAATCGTGTTCATCTTATGGGGAGCGCCGGCGCAGAGGAAGGCGAGGATGCTGAATAATCCGAAGCATCTGATCCTGGAAGCACCGCATCCGAGTCCGCTCTCTGCATACCGCGGATTTTTTGGAAGTAAGCCATTCAGTCAGACGAACGATTATCTGAGAGCGCACGGAATAGAACCGATTGACTGGCAGATTGAGTAAATGAGGAGTATATAGAAAAAGTATGAAAAGAGGAAAAGCACTACTTGCAATATTCAGTGCAGGTCTGTTACTGACTGCCTGTGGAAATCCTTCGAAAAAGGGAGTTGAGTATCTTGAAAAAGGAGAATACGATCAGGCGGTTGAACAGTTTGAACAGGCAATAGAAAAGAATAAGAATACCGGAGATGCCTGGAGAGGAATCGGCATTGTGAAATGGGAACAGAAAGATTATAAAGGGGCAAGAAATGCATTCAGGAAGGCTCTGGATAATAATGCTGAGAAGACAGGAACAATTTACAATCTCATCGGAAACTGTGATCTGAAATTGGGAAAAGCAAAAGAAGCGTTGAACTATTATAATCTCGGACTGGAACAGGATGACGTCAGCAAGAAGATGAAGAAAGAAATGAAATATAACATCATCGTTGCTTATGAGAAGATGGAAGACTGGGAGAGTGCGGAAGTAAAACTGGAAGAATATCTGGATAGTTACCCAAATGACAAGGCAGCTAAAAAAGAAGCAGAATTCCTGGAGACGCGTTAATAGAATATGATAGAAATAAAAGATGAAACAGAAAAAGTGATTCTGGTCGGAGTTGCACTCTCGGATCAGGATGATACAAAAGAATCACTGGAAGAATTAAAAGATCTGGTATCGACAGCCGGGGCGGAGACGGCAGGAATGCTGATCCAGAACCGGGAGCAGCAGCATCCGGCAACTTATGTCGGGAAGGGAAAGATAGAAGAATTAAAAAATATGATCTGGGAATTGCGTGCGACTGGGATTGTGTGTGATGATGAATTGTCTCCGGCGCAGATGAAGAACCTGCAGGATGAGCTGGATGTGAAAGTCATGGACAGAACCTGATCATTCTGGATATCTTTGCGGCAAGAGCATCGACCAGTGAAGGTAAGATACAGGTAGAACTGGCGCAGCTTAAGTATCAGCAGACCAGACTGACCGGCTGGGGAAGAGCGATGTCCAGACTGGGAGGCGGAATTGGAACCAGAGGACCGGGAGAGAAGAAGTTGGAGATGGATCGCCGCCTGATCAAAAGCCGGATCGCACAACTGAACCGTGAATTAAAGGATGTCAAAAAACACCGGGAAGTGACCAGAGAGCAGAGAAGCAGAAGCCATATTCCGGTAGCAGCAATCGTAGGATACACGAATGCGGGGAAATCTACATTGTTAAATGCTCTGACCGGTGCAGGAATCTTGCAGAAGATAAATTATTTGCAACTCTGGATCCTACTACCAGGGATCTGAAACTGCCAAGCGGTCAGGAAATTCTCATGACAGATACGGTAGGATTTATCAGAAAGCTTCCACATCATCTGATCGAAGCTTTTCGGAGTACGCTGGAAGAAGCAAAATATGCGGACATCATCCTGCATGTAGTGGATGCTTCGAATCCGCAGATGGATGAACAGATGTATACCGTATATGAGACACTGCAGAATCTCGGAGTGAAAGATAAGCCGGTGATCACGGTATTTAATAAGATTGACCGAATGGAAGATACCTGGGTTCCGAGAGACCTGCGTGCAGATTATCATGTAAAAATCTCGGCAAAGACGGGAGAAGGAATTACAGGATTTCTTCAGTCCATAGAAGCTGTATTGAGGGAGCGGAAAGTGGAGATTGAGGCATTGTATCCATATAAAGAAGCCGGAAAGATCCAAAAGATCCGGAAGTACGGAGAACTTCAGGAGGAAGAGTACCGGGAAGATGGTATCTTCGTGCGGGCATTCGTTCCGGCAGAACTTTATGGCAGGTACGTCCGGAAGGCGTTACACCGAACAATTGCTTATAAGCTCTGGAAACGTAGAATAATCTTTAAATCCACAATCGTAACAAACCTGTGTGCCAGGCACACCGGAAGATAATAGTTCTTTTGCAAGCAGGAGCCGCTTCTGGGAGATATATTGTCCCAGTGTATAACCGGTTTCCTGCTTGAATAATCTCATCATATAATATTTGCTGATATAAAAATGTCTGGCGATCAGGTCGATCGATAAGTTCTCGCAGAGATGTTCGCGACGTAGTCAAGGATGGCGAGCACCTTTTCGTTACAATTATCCGTGTCAATGTATTCCAACCGGTTTTTTCTTGCCGCACGGTTCAAATGGATCATGAATTCCAGGAACATTACCTGCCGGTAGAGTTCGGAAGCATAGCCGCCGTCAGTGAAAGAGTGTTCTAGATTGGAGATAGAACGGAACAGGGAACTCTTTTCAGGTGAAGGGATGCGCAGAACATTGGAGTGCTCCTGATCAGCTTTCTGGAAACAGTAACTCAGATCGTAGTTTTCGGTCTGGTATGCGTTCATAAAATTCGGAGAGATGTAGACAATAATCCTCTCATAAGGACAGGAATTGTCTACCGTCAGTTTATGGATATCTCCCTGTTTTACCAGAACGATATCATAAGGTTTTAGGTCGTAAGAGCGGCCTTCGATCATATAATTGACCTTTCCCCGAATAAAGATTGTAATCTTATCAAAATCGTGATAATGGTAATCTATTTCTTTGGTATCCTGATCAGTCAGGTGAAAAAGTCTGAATTCACTGTTCAAATATCCTTTTTTCTCGTATTGTTCCATATATATCCTCCATATATTATTAAAAATACAATATCAAAATCAGAGTGATTCGAGACAGATAAAAAGCTGCAAATAGTATCTGTAATCAGTTTATAGGAAAATGGCATTATTTGCAAGAAACATGGCATTATTTGTGTAGATTATGGAAATAATGCCTGTTATGATATGGATAAAGAGAAAGATGCAGCTAACAGATGCAGTAAGCGGCGAATACTCTGTGTGAACTATATACAGTCAAAAGAAATAAAAACACAACAGAAGAAATTTTTAAATGTAATTAAAGACGGGGATTAAAAATCAGGAGGAAGAAAGATGAAAGTAGTATTGGAACGTTATCATGGATTGGGGAATGATTATCTTGTATTTGATCCGAATCATAATGAATTAGAACTGGATCAGGCAAATGTAAAAATGATCTGTGATCGTAATGAGGGGCTTGGCGCTGACGGAGTTCTGGAAGGACCGATCCTGAAAGAAGACGGTATGCATGTAAAAGTATGGAATCCGGACGGAAGTGAATCAGAGACCAGTGGAAACGGTGTCCGTATTTTTGCAAAATATCTGAAAGATGCCGGTTACGTACAGAAAAAGAATTTCAAATTATATACAGGAAACGGTCCGGTGGAAGTGACATTCGTTAAATGAAGATGGAAGCCGGCTGCGTGTATCTATGGGAAAATTATCATTTTGGAGTGATGAGATCCCGGTCATCGGCGAGAGGCGTGAAGTGATCAACGAGGACATGGTATTCGGAAGGACGTTGTATCCGGTTACCTGTGTATCCATCGGTAATCCACACTGCGTGATCCCTATGCGTGAGATTTCCAAACCGCTGGTATGCAAGATCGGTGATTATTCCGAGATCGCAAGATATTTCCCGAACAGAATCAATACACAGATCATGCAGGTGATGGATAAAGAGAATATTGCGATCGAGATTTTTGAGCGTGGTGCAGGATACACCAGAGCATCCGGAACCGGAGCATGTGCGGCAGCAGGTGTAGCGTACAAACTGGGACTTACGAACAGTAAAGTGATCGTTCATATGCCGGGAGGAGAACTCCAGGTAGAAGTAGAAGATGACTGGAATGTATACATGACAGGAGATGTGTTCTACGTTGCGAAAATGACACTTAGTAATGAATTTGCAGAGAGACTGCGTGCATTATAAGATACCGGGGAAATCTTGCAAAAGCTGTCGTGAATGACAGTATAAAAGCAGGTTTTACGGCTATACACAAACATATATTCGTGTTATACTAGGGCATAAGGAGGAAACCTTATGCCTTTAAAATTTGTATTCGGGCCATCCGGCTCAGGAAAATCAACTTATTTATATCAGCATGTCATAGAAGAATCAGAAAAATACCCACTGAAGAATTTCATAGTGCTCGTACCGGAACAGTTCACAATGCAGACGCAGAAGGATCTGGTCAGTATGCATCCGAGACACGGTATCATGAATATCGATGTACTGAGTTTTGCAAGACTTGCTTACCGGGTATTTGAAGAGACCGGTACAAAGCAGATGCAGGTTCTGGATGATGAGGGAAAAAACCTGATCCTCAGAAAGATTGCAGGGGATTATGAGAACAAACTGACGGTATTGAAAGGGAATATTAAGAAACTTGGCTATATCAGTGAGGTAAAATCCGTGATATCCGAATTTACACAGTATGATATCGGGGAAGAAGAGATGGATGAGATGCTGGATCATCTGGATGAAGACTCCAGATTGTATTACAAGTTAAAAGATATCAGGCTTTTGTATGAAGGTTTTCAGGATTACTTAAGAGAGCGGTATATCACGAAGGAAGAATTGCTGGATGTATTGAACAGTCAGGTAAAAGAATCAGAACTTTTGAAAAACAGTGTTGTAGTTCTTGACGGATTTACCGGATTTACACCGGTGCAGAACCGGCTGATACTGGAACTTATGCGGTGCTGCAAGGAAGTCTGGGTGACAGTTACGATGGATGAACGGGAGAATCCGTATGCTTATAAACATCCATATCAGCTGTTTGGACTGAGTAAGCAGATGGTAACGACACTGGTCAGAATGGCGGGGGAAGATCATATAGAGGTAGAAGAACCGGTCTGCCTGTATGGATATCCGGTGAAACGATTTGAAAAGAACCAGGAACTTGCATTTTTGGAGAGAAATATCTTCCGGTACGGGTCTGGAAGGTATGATAAAGCTGTGGAGAATCTGGAAATCCATGCAGCAGGGAACCCAAGACAGGAAGCAGATGCAGTGGCAGAGGGAATCCGCAGACTGGTACGTAAAGAGCAGTACAGATACAGAGATATCGGTGTGATCGTCAGTGATATGAATGTATATGGAGACTATCTGGAACAGGCATTTGAGAATTACGGGATTCCGGTGTTTATGGATCATAAGAGAAGCATCCTGTTGAATTCATTTGTAGATATATAAGGAGTCTTCTGAATATGGCGGAAAAGAATTTCTCTTATGAAAGTGTATTCCGCTTCTTAAGAACGAATCTTGCAGGATTCGCCTGCGAGGAAGTCGATGAACTGGAAAACTATGTGCTCGGACTGGGAATCAGGGGATATAAAGGCTGGCAGAACCGTTGGATCCGCAGATTGAAGGGGATGGAAGAAGAGGAACTGGACCGGCTGAATCATTACCGTGTACAACTGGTAGAAAAAGTGGATAACCTGATGTTTGTATTAAAACAAAAGAGGAAAACGGTGCGAGATATCACGATGGCAGTATATGAGTTCATGGTGAAGGAAAATATCCAGGAACGCCTGCAAAGAACAGAAGAAGAATTTCAGAAAGCAGGTGAGCTGGCACTGGCGAAGGAATATTCACAGGTCTACCGGATCATTATAGAATTATTTGATAAATTTGTAGAACTTCTGGGTGAGGAACCGGTGGGACTGAACGAATATTGTAAGCTTCTGGATGCAGGACTGGAAGAGGCAAGAGTCGGTGTAATTCCTCCAAGTGTGGATCAGGTAGTGGCAGGAGATATGCAGAGAACAAGATTAAAAGACATCAGGGCACTCTTTTTTCTTGGAGCCAATGACAGCTTCCTTCCCGGAGCACTTATGAGAACCGGTCTGTTAACAGAACAGGACAGAGAGAAGTTCCGGCAGGCGGATCATGCGCTGGCGGCAGGCGGAAAGGAAAAAGCATATGTCCAAAAGTTTTACCTGTATATGAACCTGACTAAGCCATCGGAGAAACTGAAGATTTATTATAGTAAAGTGTCTGCAGGAGGGAAAGCACAGCGTCCGTCTTATCTGATACAGGAATTATCAAGATTGTATCCGGAGTTAAAGGTTCAGGATGAAGAAGCAAAAAAACTAAAGGAAAAAGAACTGACGGAGAAAAGTGGAGTTGCTTATCTGATCCGTGGACTGCAGGAGAAGAATCTGGACCTCACCTGGCAGGAATTATATACCTGGTATCAGAAATCTCCGGAATGGAAAGCTGCGGTGGACCGGATTTTGCGCGCATGGTACTACAGACGTCCGGAAGATCCATTATCGGAACGTGTAGCAAGAGAACTTTATGGAGAGAATTTCGAAGGAAGCATCACGAGAATGGAACGGTATGCGACCTGTGCGTGTGCACATTTCCTTGCTTACGGCTCCGCCTGAAGGAACGGCCGCTGTATGAATTTAAAGCAGTCGATCTGGGAAATGTCTGTCACAGGGCCCTGGAACTGTTTTCGAAAAAGGCATCGGAGGCGGGCGGTTGGACAGTATTGCCGGAAGAAGAAAGAAAAAAGCTGATCGATGCAAGTGTGGAAGAAGCAATTACAGATTATGGCAATTCTGTATTATACAGTACGGCAAGAAATGAACAGATGATCGTGCGCATGAAGCAGATGCTGGAGAGAACAGTATGCACTTACGAACCAGCTGAAAGCCGGGGACTTTGTGCCGGAGGCATATGAACTGCGTTTCTTCGGAGGAAAGATTGACCGCATTGATATATGTGAGACGGAAGAGCAGATATATGTCAAAGTTATGGATTACAAGACCGGAAGTAAGGCATTTGACGTGGTTGCATTGTATCATGGCTTACAATTACAGCTTATGATCTATATGGATGCAGCAGTCGAATTTCAGAAAAAGCGCCATCCGGATAAGGAGGTAATCCCGGCTGGTGTGTTCTATTACCGTATTCAGGATCCTCTGGTAGATAAGACAGAAGACAAAGAAAAAGCAGAGCGTGCGGTTCTAAAGCAGTTGAAGCCGGATGGTATCATTCCGCTTGGGACAGAGATATTAAAACATCTGGATCATAATACTTCGGGCGAATCTCTGGCAGTTCCGGTAAAATATAATAAGAACGGCAGCGTATCAGGGTATTCCAAAGTGGTTGCGGGAGAGGATTTTTCTGCAATGATGACTCATGCCAAAAAGCAGATGGAAGATACAAGAACGAAGATATTGAATGGTGAAGCAGGAGCCCTTCCTTATAAGCGTGGGCAGGAAAGTGGATGCGATTACTGTCCATACAGGCATGTCTGTGGATTCGATGTTAAAATTCCGGGATATGAATACCGTGATATCGGAACAATGGGAAAAGAAGAGCCATGGCGGCAATGCGGATAGAACAGCGTGAATCTGAAAATGACAGGAAAGGAGGAAACCAGGAATGGGTGTGAAATGGACAGAAGAACAGCAGAAGGTCATACAACTGAGAAATCGTAATATTCTGGTGTCGGCAGCAGCAGGTTCCGGAAAGACAGCTGTTCTGGTAGAACGTATCATCACGATGCTGACAGAAGATGACCCTCCGGTGGATGTAGATAAACTTCTGATCGTGACATTTACCGAGGCGGCGGCCTCAGAGATGAAAGAAAGAATACGTCTGGCGATTGAGAAGAAACTACTGGAATACCCGGAAGATGAGCATCTGAAACAACAGGCAACACTGATCCATAATGCACAGATCACAACCATTCATAGCTTCTGCCTTTCAGTGATCCGTGATCATTTTCATGCGATTGATATCGATCCGGGATTCCGGATTGGTGAAGAAGGGGAACTGAAACTGCTAAGACATGATGTACTGGAAGAAATGCTGGAGGAAAAATATCAGGAAGGAAGTAAGAGCTTCCTTGATTTTGCAGCAGCTTACAGTACCGGGAGAGATGATAAAAAGATTGAAGATCTGATCTTGAAGATCTATGAGTTCCAGAAGCTATCCGGACAGTGAAGCGTGGCTGGAGTCCTGTGTGGAAGCGTACAGGATACCGGATGTCGAGACACTGGAAAAAAGCAGCTTCATGCAAAAAGTAATGGCAGATATAAGGAAGAATCTGGAGGATGCCAGAGAATTGCTGGCTCAGGCAGAGATGATTGCGTTAAGTCCGGATGGTCCGGCGGTGTATGAAGCAACGTTGGATAAGGATATGCAGGTGATTGAAGAATTGTCAGCTATCCGGTCTTATGAGAAGATGGCGGAAGCATTTACGAATGTAAAATGGGCGAGGATTGCGGCAAACAAAGATCAGACAGTATTAGAAGAAAAGATCGAACAAGTCAAGAAGATTCGGGAACTTGTAAAGGGAATTGTAAAGAATATCAGCGGGCAGTATTTTTATGAAAGTCCGCAGGAACTGGTGGAGGATTTGAAAATGTGTGCTCCGGCGATGGAAGAGCTGGGGAATCTTGTGCGGCTGTTTGGAGAAAAGTTTGAAGAGCAGAAGCGGGCACAGAACATCATTGATTTTTCGGATATGGAACAATATGCACTGCGTATCCTGACAGAAAAATCAGAAGATGGGTTTGTACCATCAAAAATAGCGCAAGAATATCAGAACCAGTTTCATGAAGTTATGATCGATGAGTATCAGGACAGCAATCTGATTCAGGAAGCAATCCTTAACAGTGTATCAACTGCAGAAGCGGCAGGTATAATATCTTTATGGTAGGAGATGTAAAGCAGAGTATTTACAGATTCCGTCTGTCGAGACCGGAATTATTTCTGGAAAAGTTTTATACATATAATATAGAAGAAGTCAGACTCAGAGAATTGATCTGCACAGAAACTTCCGAAGCCGGAAGGAAGTGCTGGAGAGTGCCAACGCGATATTCCGGCAGATCATGACGGAGAAGCTGGGCGGGATCGTCTATGATGAGCAGGCGGCATTGTATCCGGGGGCAGAATATCCGGAGACAGAGAATCTTAAGACAGAGATTCTGTTAATGGACAGTGACCTGGATGAATATCAGAAAACGGATGGGGATACATCAAAAGGAATTGCCTCAGAAAGGGAACTGGAGGCTCGTATGATTGCCATGCGTATCCGCGAACTATTGCGTTCGCAGAAGTCGTGGATAAGGAGACCGGCGAACTCAGAAATGTGCGTTATTCGGATATTGTGATCCTGACAAGAAGTATCAAAGGATTTGCCGATGTATTTACAGAAGTGTTGAACCGTGAAGGTATCCCTGCTTATGCGGGAACCAGTGAAGGGTATTTTCAGACACAGGAGGTAGGTGTACTTCTGGATTATCTGAGGGTTCTGGATAATCGGAGACAGGATATTCCGCTGGCAGCAGTGCTGCGTTCTGCATTTGCAGAAATGTCGGATGAAGAGATGGCAGAGATAAGGTGTATGTATCCGGATAAGCCGTTCTTTGAGAGTGTGGCAGAGTACAGAGTACATGGGCGTGAACAAAAGATCCGGGAAAAGCTGGAAAAGTGCCTGGGACAGATGGACGAATTACGCCTGATCGTACCATATACACCGATGCATGAACTTTTATGGAAGATACTGGACAGAACGGGATATGGGGATTATGTGGCAGCAATGCCTGGTGGAGCACAGCGCAGAGCGAATCTGGATATGCTGATTGAAAAAGCCAGAGCATATGAAGCAACCAGTTATAAAGGATTGTTTCATTTTGTGAGATACATCGAACAACTACAAAAGTATGACGTGGATTATGGTGAGGCGAGCATAGAAGATGAATATGCGGATACAGTGAGGGTAATGACGATTCACAAAAGCAAAGGATTGGAATTTCCTGTCGTGATCACAGCCGGAATGGGAAAGCGTTTCAATATGCAGGATGCAAGAAGTGCGGTGGCACTCCATGCCGGTATGGGAGTCGGGCTGGATGCAGTGGATCTGGAATACCGTACGAAGATTCCAAGTATCATCAAAAAAGTGATACAAAAGGAGGAAGCATTAGAGAGTCTCGGGGAAGAATTGCGTGTATTATATGTAGCCCTGACGCGTGCGAAAGAGAAACTGATCATTACAGGAACGCTTTCAAAACCAGAGGATAAGATTGCCGGGTATCAGATGTTCAGGAAAGATACAGAAGGGACATTATCATTTTCTCAGCTTAGTCATGCCTCCACATACTGGGACTGGATATTGCCAGCAGTGTTAAAGTGCAGGGAGGAGCTGTTCAGAATACAGATCCTGCATATAGCGGATGTGGTAAAAGAAAGCATAGAGGAAGAAGAAAAGAGCGGTCTTTCAAGAACTGTTCTTGAAAACTGGAATGTAGAAGAAATCTATGAGCCTGGCTTGCATGAGATGATGCAGGAACAGTTTGCATTTTCCTATCCCTATGAAAAGAGCAGTGAAAGGAAGCTGAAATTCACTGTCACGGAACTGAAAAAAAAGAGCCTATGAGATTGCATCAGACGAAAGAGAGGAGGAACAGGGAGAATGTTTCTATGAAGAACCGGAAGTGGTGCCGCTTTTGCCCCGGTTTATGCGGCAGGAAGAAGGTCTGACAGGGGCACCGAGAGGTACGGCATACCACCGGGTGATGGAGCTGTTAGATTTTGCAGGGATGCAGAAATACGGGAATAAGCAGTGGTTCGGCGGTTGGCTGGAAGAACAGGTGCGGCATGGAAGGCTGGAAGAAGAAGCAGCAGGATGTATCCGGCAGGCAGATATCCTGGAATTTCTGCAATGTAATTCGGGAAGCGGATGCAGGAAGCAGCCCGAAAGCAGAAACTTTACAGAGAACAGCCATTTGTACTCGGTGTGGATGCAAAAGAGCTGTATCCTGAGGAAGAAGACGGGGAACTGATCCTGATACAGGGAATCATAGATGCTTATTTTGAAGAACCGGATGGATTGGTTGTGCTGGATTATAAGACGGATAAGGTGAATAACGGAAAAGAACTGGCAGAGAAATATCAGGAGCAGTTACGTTATTATGCGAAGGCACTGGAACAGATGTCTGGGAAAAAAGTAAAAGAAAAGATCATCTATTCATTTACTTTAAAAAAAGAGATTTATATAGAATAGTATATTGGGGAATATATCAGAAACAGGGAAGTACATCCGAAGTCACGGGTGTACTTTTTTTTGCGATATCTTACAATTTTGTAACATACATAATATATGTTGACACACTATATTATATGACGTATAATATATGTAACAAAATAATATGAAATCATAGTGCGAAAAGGAGTGAGGGCATGGTTTTTAATACAGGTGCAGCTCTTCTGGATGCAATTGTGCTGGCGGTAGTATCGCGGGAAGATGAAGGAACATATGGATACAAGATTACGCAGGATGTAAGAAAAGCAATCGATGTATCAGAATCTACATTATATCCGGTACTTCGAAGGCTGCAGAAAGGGGAATATCTGGAAGTCTATGACAGGCAGTTTGATGGAAGAAACAGACGTTATTATAAAGTTACAGAAACCGGAAGAACCCAGCTTATCATGTACCGGAAAGAGTGGAAAGAATATTCCGGGAAGATTAATGAATTATTTGAGGGAGGGATATTAGAATGAATCGAATAGAGTTTATGGAAGCATTATCCGGACTTTGCAGGACATTCCGGAAGAGGACAGAATGGATGCATTAAAGTATTACAACGATTATTTTGATGATGCAGGAGCAGAGAATGAAAAGAATGTGATAGACGAACTGGAAAGTCCTGAAAAAAGTGGCTGCAAAGATCAAGGCAGACAGAGAGGATCCGGAAGATGAAAAGCTGGAATGCCTATGGAGCAGGAAATAAACCATGGACGAATAAATGGTTAAAAATGATTCTGATCGTGGCGATCATTCTGATTGGGTGTCCGGTTATCGTTCCTGTAGCAATTGGCCTTCTGGCAGCAATTGCAGGAATCCTCATTGCAGCATTTACATTCTTTGTCACAATTGTGATAGGTTTTGCGGCAATTGTGATCGTGGCGATCGTTCTGACGGCAGCAGGTATTGGAAGTATGTTTGTGAATATAGGAGTCGGTCTTGCACTATTCGGAGCCGGTATGATACTGATTGCTGTTGGTGCGATCGGAACCGTGGCAGGGATAAGACTTTGTATCATTGTATTTCCAGGGATGATCAGAGGAATTGTATGGATTCTCAGAAAACCATTTCACAGGAAGGCGGTGGCGTAAGATATGAAAAAAAGATGGAAAATATTCTGGATCGTATGTGGCACATGTTTCCTGATCGGGATCATATGCTGTGGCGCAGCGTGGGGAATTGGGACAACAATGGATGATATCATGCATGGATTCCCGGAAGAAATGAAATGGGGATCAAAAGTTACAAAATATATCGTCACAGATAAGTGGGACCAGGATGATGATGACTGGGACAATGATGACTGGGACAATGATGACTGGGATGATGATGACTGGGATGATGATGACCGGTATGATGAGCAGGATGACTGGGATGATGATGACGAAAGACGTGATAATATGAATGGTATAGCAAATATACTTGAAAACAACGGAAAGGCTTCATATAAAGATATCAATTCGATTAAGAGTAATGTTTATACAGGAAGTATTCATTTGAAAAAGGGGACGGATACGGATGTAATTACGGTAGAAAGCATAGATATTAATGAAAAACTGGGCTTTCGTGCATTTGAAAAAGATGGAATCTTATATTTGACTTCAAATAAAAAGATTAAAAAAAGTAATAACATTGGAAAAGGCACAATTACCGTGACGATCCCGGAAAACATGGCATTTAACGAAATAGAACTGAATATGAAAGCCGGAAAATTAAAAGCGGATCAGATCAGAACGAAAAATCTGGAGGTAAATGCCGGAGCAGGAGAAGTGAATATCCTTGAGTTTCAGGCAGAGGAGGCAGAATTTGTATGTGGTGCCGGATCCGTCACAGCATCAGGAGATGCCGGAAAGAAATTAGAAGCAGACTGTGGTGTGGGAGAACTTTTGCTGAATTTAAAAGGTGTAAAAGAAGATTATAATTACGATCTGGAATGTGGTATTGGAGAAATCAGATGTGCAGATGAGAGCTATTCTGGATTTGGAAAAGACTATACGATAGACAATCATGCGGCAAAAAATATGGAAATCGAATGTGGTATTGGACAGATTACTGTTAAATATATGAATCAGATGTAAAAAAGAAGGAGATACAGGAGGTAACAAAATGGATGGAAAAAGATTATACCGGTCAAAAAAAGACAGAATGATATGCGGTGTGTGTGGCGGAATTGCAAATTATTTTAATATTGATCCGACACTGGTAAGACTGGCATTTGTGTTGATTGCAATGGGAGCAGGTTCGGGGATTCTTGCATATATAATAGCGGCGATCATTATACCAGATGAAGATTAAAGCAGCAGAAATGTATAGGTAAAGGAAATCAGGCATAATGAAAGAAAAACGAAAGGAATCAATCATTATGCCGGCAAAAAAGAAACATCCCGTCCGTTTGGAAGAACTTACTCCGGATGAAAAAGTAAAATATGAAATTGCTGAAGAACTTGGTCTGTTAGACAGAGTGATGCAGGACGGATGGAAATCACTTACATCAAAAGAAACAGGAAAAATCGGCGGTCTGATCACGAAAAAGAAGCGTCAGACTGGCAACAATGAAAAAAATGACAAAAATATTACGAATGTTAATTAGTATGAATATTATGTAATAAAGGTTGAAAAGGAAATATCCATTTGCTATAATCGAACAACTGGTAAAAGAGTTAGCAGGTGAGGATATGAACGAGAAGATTAATGTTTTAGGTGTAAATATAGACAGTTTTACAGCGAAAGAAGCCATGAAGGAAACAATTGCATTTCTGGAATCTGAACTTGTGAGTGTGATAGATGTTGTATCGGTAGATGCGCTGATGCAGATGAACGATCTCCCGGAACTGAAAGAAAAGATGAATGAATTTGATATGATATTGCCGGGGGAAAAGCTGATCCTTGAAGCAGCGGAAGAACCGGAACTGCCGGAAGAGATTAATATGAAATTGTATCTGAAGATGTTTATGCGCTATCTGCATAAGAACCATAAAAGACTCTATCTGCTGGTAGAGTCAGAAGAAGAAGGGCAGGAGGCATTCCGGTATCTGCAGAAGGCATATAGTGGGGTTCAGTTAGTTGGGTTGGCGAAGGTATCTGCAGAAGGCAGAGCGGATGATATGCTGGTGAATGCGATCAACGGAAGTGAAGTGGATTGTGTCCTTTCGGCATTATCGGTTCCATTACAGGAAGATTTTATTGCAAAAAACAGAAATCTTCTGGATGCAAGAGTTTGGATCGGAGTTGGAAAGAAGATATTCTCGCCACGTAAGCGGGATTCGGTCAGGGGAAAATTGCAAAGTATCTCTTGAATCACATTTTCAGACGTGAAATGGAAAAAAATAAGCTGAAAATGAAATCCTAAGAAAAATATAAGAAAGTTATTTCGTCACTATGTCTATGCAATAAATATGTACAAAATGTAAAAAAACTGAGGAAATCACCAAAAAAGTGTGATTTCCTCTTTATTTTTTTGGTTATATATATTAAGATAAGATTTGACGATATGTATTTTGTAGATTATTGTAGTGAATTTGTTGTGTAAAATGCATATTGAAAAGAGTGGAGGAGATGGAATATGATATCTAATCAAATACTTCAAAATACAATTGAAGGATTGAAAGGGATTACACGAATTGACTTTTGCGTGATGGACACAGACGGTAAATCTCTTGCAAGCACATTCTCAGAACAGGAGAACTACGTAGAGGAGGTACTTTCCTTTGTTGAATCCCCGGCAGACAGTCAGGTCGTGCAGGATATCAGTTTTTTAAGATTTTTGATGAACATCAGCTGGAATACATACTTCTTGCCAATGGGGGAAGTGATGATGTTTACATGGTAGGCAAGATCGCGGCCTTTCAGATTCAGAATCTTCTTATCGCATATAAAGAAAGATTTGATAAGGACAATTTTGTTAAAAACCTGTTGCTGGATAATCTGCTGCTGGTAGATATTTACAACCGTGCTAAGAAATTACATATTGACACAGAAGTAAGACGTGTTATCTTTATTATTGAAACAAAGCATGAAAAAGATACGAATGCGCTCGACAACGTGAGAACACTTCTTGGTAACCGTACCAGGGATTTTGTGACAGCTGTTGATGAGAAGAATATTATCGTGGTAAAGGAACTGGAACCGAATGATGGCCATGCGGAACTGGAGAAGATTGCGGAGAATATGTATACGCTCCTGAAAGAAGATGGAGAAGAAGATATTCTGATAGCATATGGAACAGTTGTCGGTGATATCAAAGAAGTTTCAAAATCATATAAAGAAGCCAAATTAGCTCTTGATGTTGGTAAGATATTCTTCAGTGAACGCAGCGTTATTGCATACAGTGCTTTGGGAATTGGACGTCTGATCTATCAGCTGCCGATTCCACTTTGTAAGATGTTCATACGTGAGATTTTTGAGGGAAAATCGCCGGATGATTTTGATGAGGAGACATTGATAACGATCAATAAATTCTTTGAGAATAATCTGAACGTATCAGAAACATCCAGACAATTATATATACACCGTAATACACTGGTATACAGACTGGATAAACTGCAGAAGAGTACCGGTCTGGATCTGCGTGTGTTTGAAGACGCCATTACATTTAAAATCGCACTTATGGTAGTGAAGTATATGAAGTATATGGAGTCGCTGGAGTATTAATAATCAGGAGGAACTTATGATTGAACTAAGAGAAGTAACGAAAGAGTACTCAAAAGGGGTTGCAGCCTGAATGGAATCAATCTGAAGATTGAACAGGGTGAATTTGTGTTTATCGTGGGAGACAGCGGATCTGGTAAGTCTACGTTGATTAAACTTATCATGAAAGAGCTGGAGCTACATCTGGAACAATTATCGTAAATGGTAATAACTTAAGCCGTATGAAACATCGGAGAGTGCCGATGTACAGAAGAAATATCGGTGTTGTATTCCAGGATTTCCGTCTGTTAAAGGATCGCAATATCTATGAAAATATTGCGTTTGCACAGAGAGTCACAGAGACATCTACAAGAATTATCAAGAAAAAAGTACCGGCGGCATTGTCACTGGTAGGGCTTGCCCAAAAATACAAGGCATTTCCAAAGGAATTATCCGGTGGTGAGCAACAGAGAGTTGCAATCGCAAGAGCAATCGTGAATGAACCTGCAATTCTGCTTGCAGATGAGCCTACCGGTAACCTGGATCCAACAAATTCATGGGAGATTATGAAACTGTTGGAAGAGGCAAATGACAGAGGAACTACGGTTCTGGTCGTTACGCATAACCAGGAAATCGTGAACGAAATGCAGAAGCGGGTTGTTACAATGAAAAAAGGTGTCATTGTAAGCGACGAGAAAAAAGGTGGGTACAAGCATGAGAATTAGTACAATAGGATATTCGATGAAACAAGGAGTTAAGAACATCCGCAGAAATAAGATGTTTTCCATTGCTTCGATTGCAACGATGGCGGCATGCATCTTCCTGTTTGGACTGTTCTATTCCATGGTAATGAACTTTAATTATATCGTGGAAAAAGCAGAAGAAGGTGTG
>ENA-OQCX01000675-OQCX01000675.1-human-gut-metagenome-genome-assembly--contig:-NODE-675-length-17475-cov-2.938091_pt1 | contig 17475 bp, 17 predicted proteins | sample MGYA00242762_ERZ504587 | MGnify/ENA primary metagenome ERZ504587 (study PRJEB26092, sample SAMD00036337) | human gut metagenome | host: Homo sapiens | study: EMG produced TPA metagenomics assembly of... | reverse complement strand
TGAAAATTACAGAGTATGGAATTACGGTTGTTTACCTGATGATCTTATGCCGTATTGCTTATGCGGACTGGAAATATCAGATCATTGAGCCGTGGACACATATAGGAATCCTGACACTTGCCTGTATGGAAATGTTATTCCGTGTGGGAGTGTCTGTCCAGGAACGGTGTCTGGGTGCTGTGGTCATTGCAGTACCAATGCTGGTGTTGACAGTTCTGTTAAAAGGCGGATTTGGAGGCGGCGATATAAAGCTGATGGCGGTATCCGGTTTCCTGAACGGCGTGAAAGTTATCACATATGCAGGAATGCTGGGAATCATATTGAGCGGCATATATGTAAGCATGATGCTGGCAGCAGGAAAGATGGGACGAAAAGGACAGTTTTGCTCTTGGTCCCTTTCTTGTTATGGGAATTATTGGAATGAAATTATGGACTTCAATTAGTTGATATGGTAGCATATTATATGCGAGAGTATATTTTTAGACACGATTAGAGGAGAATATAGATAAATGGGAGCGTTAAGTATCAAGCGTGGGACAAAGATGCAGAGGAAAAGAATCAGCCGAAGCTGATCCATTGTGCTGACGAGAAGATGTATAAAGACAAAAAAGAGGATAAAAAGAAAATACACCTTCTGCATAAATGATAGTTTGGAAATGATAGAAATGCGCAATATATGATTACGAGGTGACGTATGAAATTACTGGTGACCGGAAATATCGGATATATTACAACAGAATTTATCGAGGAGGCTTTCCCTGAGTGTCAGATCCTTCTTCTTGGAGAGACTGAACAAAAGTCAAATCGCAATAAGAGCTTATCGGTATACCCGATGCCGAAGACGGAGGAAGAATTCAAAGACATTTTCAAGACGTATGAATTTGAGGGAGTGATTTATTTTTCTAATTATCTTACATTTCATGGGACGATGGAGGGTGAGATTGAGACTTTACACAAGCTATTACATTACTATAAGGGGAATCTGAATTCCAGGCTTCTGTATATTACAGGACCGGATAGTTTATATGAAGATACAACAGGAAAGACGCTGATGGTCCGCTCGGCAGAAGAGTTCTGCAGGCAATACGGCGAACTGCATCAGATCGCTGTCAAGATTCTGCGTGTGCCGTATCTTTATTCCGGTACTTATGAGGAGGATTATTTTTTCAAGCTGTTCTCAACTGTGATCAATAAGAAGCAGATTACATTTGAAGAAGCACCGGCACAGGAGATGCATTTTCTTGCTTTGAGTGATCTTGGGGATTTATTATACAAGATTTTTGATAACTGGGGAGAGGGGAGCGCCTGTCTTCAGGTTCCGCAGGTATTTCATTTTACTTTTCAACAGTTCGGGGAGAGACTGGAACAGATGTTTCCGGCTGCAAACATTACCTATTTGTCAGATGTGCTGATCCGGGATGGGATATCTGATGACCACGTTCTGAGAAATGAATACGGCTGGTTTCCGAAGATTTCTCTTTTGGAGGATCTCACAGAAATTTATGAGGATTATTGTGAGAAAACGAACCATAAGACACGGAAGATCGATGTAGTAAAAACTTTTTTGAAAGCACATGATAAAATCGTGAAAATCGCGGAATTGCTGCTCACATTTTTTGTTTTTGAAGCACTGAACCGGGTGGCGGGAAATCAGGTGCAGTTTCAGATGATCGATCTGAGGCTTGTTTACATCGTGCTGTTCAGCAGTCTGTACGGCATTAATTACGGGCTTGCAGCAGCGGGGCTGGAAACACTTTCATTGCTGGCAGCATATACGAAAACCGGGATCGGCTGGACGACACTTTTCTACGAACCTTCGAACTGGATTCCGTTTATCTTCTATTTTGTAGTCGGCGCGATCTGTGGTTACATCCGACTGAAAAACAGAGATAATATTCAATTCATGAAAGAGGAGAATAAACTGATCCTGGATAAATTTCTGTTTATGAGAGAAATGTATCAGGAGACGCTTTCTGATAAACGGCAGTACAAGAAGCAGATTCTGGGAAGCCGTGACAGCTTTGGTAAGATTTTTGATATTACGAAAAAACTGGATATCATTCTTCCGCAGGAGCTTTTTATTGAAACTCTGCATGTGATGGAATCAGTTCTTGAGAATCATACATTTGCGATTTATTCAGTTGGAAAGAATCAGAGCTATGGACGTCTTGAGATCGCATCCCAGGGAATGACAGATGTGTTGAAAAAATCCATTTGTCTGGATGATTATCTGGAAGCGAAAGAGACGATTGTGTCCGGAAAGGTGTGGGTAAACCGGAATTTCCTGGACGGCTATCCGATGTATATGAACGGGATTCACAAGGATGGAGAGCTTGTGATGCTGATTTTCATTCAGGAAGTGGGAAATGAACAGCTTTCCCTCTATTATCTGAATCTGTTCCAGATTCTCTGCGGTCTGGTAGAAACAGCACTTTTGCGCGCACTGGAATATCAGGAGGCAATCAAGAACAGGCAGTACGTGCAGGGTACACGTATATTGAAGCAGGAGTATTTTGAAGAACGGCTGTATTCCTTCCATTCTATGAGGGAGGAGAATCGGGCATCCTATGTGCTTTTGAAGCTGGAGTATCCGAAGATGACACTGGAAGAGGCAGACACAGCGCTACAGGCTTCGGTCCGTGAAAATGATGTCAGGGGGATTTCTGAAAAAGGAGAGCTCTTCCTCATTCTTTCACAGACGGACAGAAGTTCCTTGCCGATCATTCTTGCAAGACTGGAAAATGACGGCTTCGTCTGTCATGAGATCAATACCGTGGAGAATGCAAATACAGGAGAAAAATTATGATTCAGACAGTGCTTGGAGTATTCCTGATCCTGTTACATATTGTCTGCTGTGTGCTGGTCTGGCTGGGGATAAAGACACATCTGCTGAAGGTGAAAAAATATCTGATGGCACTTGTGATCTTCGTTCCTTTCTGGGGAACAGTGTGCGTGCTGCTTTTGCATTTGCAAATGCTGACCAGAAGAGACAATAGGATAGAACCGGGAGTGGAAAAGCTTCGTGTAAATGAAGAGATTTATAAAAATATTTTTCAGGCAGTTTCGGATACGGACAAAAAGATCGTTCCGTTAGAGGAAGCACTTTTGATTAACGAACCGAGAGTGCGCCGTGAACTGATCATGGATGTGTTAAATGATGATCCGGAAGAATATATGGATCTTCTGAAACAGGCCCGCATGAATGAAGATGTAGAGGTTGTCCATTATGCGATCACAGCCATGGTTGAACTTTCCAAGGAATATGATTTTCGTTTGCAGAAGATGGAGAAGCTGTATGCGGCATCACCGGACGATCCGGAGATCCTGGAGCAGTACTGTGATTTTATGGAAGAGTATCTGAATCAGGGGATTCTGGAAGCCCAGATGGAGAGAGAACAGAGAAAACGTTATATCCGTCTTTTAAGACAAAAGCTGAAGGTGAAAACGACGCTTTCCACATGTGTGCGTCTGTTCCAAAATCTGATGAAAACAGGAGATTATGTTCAGGCGGAAGAGATTCTAGGGCTGATGGATCAGAAATGGCATCGGAAAGAGGAGTTCTGGATTTTGAAGATCCGGTATCTGGCAGAACGAAAAAAGGGAGCGGAGTTGCAGCAGTGTTTAAGACAGATGAAAGAGGAGCAGATCTATCTGTCGTCTAAGAGTAAGGAGGTATTGGCTTTTTGGCTGGATTAAAATCATTGAAAACATTTCCGTTTAAAAGTATGCTGGTGATCCTGGGTGTATTTCTGATGATCGCGGTCTTCCTTTTTGCTGAACGAAGTGGAATTCAATATACTGAAAAAAACAGAAAAGTCGCATATCTCAGTCAGGAAGAAGTGGTTACGGAACAGATGGCTGCGAAATCACTGCCGAAGACCTGTCTGGTACTTCGTAACAGTGAAGATGAGGCGAGTGTGGCTGCATGGGAGCAGTTTCAACAAATTTTTAAAGATATGAAGGTTGGAACAGATGTGGTAGACCTGCAGAGTGCATCCTCTATTCCAGATTATCATGCTTATGAAACGGTTGTTGTATTACTGAGTGATGTAAGTCCGTTGAAAGAGAATCTTATGGAACTGTGTGATTGGGTGTCAGAGGGTGGGAATGTACTTTTTGCCCTGACACTTCAGAAAACAGCGTATTCATCAGTGATTGAGCAGAAGCTTGGAATCATTTCTTCCGGATATGACAATACACTTGTAGACAGTATTTATTTTGAACCGGAATTTATGCTTGGCGGGGGACAGGCTTATACGATCACAGATCCGTATGATGCTGCCTGGGCGGTCGAGTTGAGCGAAAAAGCACAGGTATATGCGAGAATCAGAGATGAAAAGGGAGCGCCGCTGATCTGGGAAAACCAATATGGAAAAGGGAAGTTTGTAGTAGACAACTTTGGACTGTATGAGAAAGCGGTGCGTGGATTCTATGCGGCTTCCTACAGTCTCCTTACTGATGTGGGGGTTTATCCGGTGATCAATGGATCAGCATTTTATCTGGATGACTTTCCATCACCGGTTCCGGAGGGAGATGCTACTTATGTGAAGCGGGACTATGGAATGAGCATTAGTGATTTCTATATGGATGTGTGGTGGCCGGATATGCAGGAGCTTGCATCTGATCACAACGTTCGCTATACTGGTGTGATTATTGAAAATTATGAGGATGCGACGGATGGAACGATTAAGAAACAGAAGGATACCAGACGTTTTCAGTATTTTGGAAATATGCTGCTTCATCAAGGTGGAGAACTCGGGTATCATGGATACAATCATCAGCCGTTGAGTCTTTCAAATGCGGATTATGGTGACGTGCTTCCGTATGATACATGGAAAAATGAGGCGGCCATGAAAAAGGCTGTAAAAGAATTGATCCATTTTGGAGAGGATACATTTCCCGGTGTATCAATGTCAGTCTATGTACCGCCGTCCAATGTATTGTCAGCAGAAGGAAGGAAGATGCTCGCGAAAGATTTCCCGGAGATCCGGACGATCGCCAGTAATTATTTCACCGGTGAGTTTGCGTATGTGCAGGAATTTGAAGTTGCAAAGGATGGGATTGTAGAACAGCCGCGTATCATCTCCGGTGCAATTATCGATGATTATATGAAGATGGCGGCACTGTCGGAATTAAATATGCATTTTGTGAACAGTCATTTTATTCATCCGGATGATCTTCTGGACGAAGACCGCGGTGCAGCACTTGGCTGGGAAAAGATGAAGAGCAACCTCGCTGAATATATGGACTGGCTGGTGGATTCGGCACCGTCCTTGAGACAACTCACCGGTTCGGAACTATCCGGTGCGATTCAGCGTTATGGAGCGGTTACATTTACAAAGACAGTGACAGAGCAGTCTATAGAATTGAAGCTTAAAAACTTCTATGATGAAGCATATTTTATGGTGAGGATCAATGAAGGAACACCGGGTGAAGTTTCGGGAGGAAAACTTACACATCTGACAGGAAATCTCTATCTGCTTCAGGCAAAGGAACCAACAGTAACTATCGAGAAATTAGAAGATTGAAATACAAAGCGGTAACACGCGACAGATAAGGAGTTAATTGTGAGAATCTGTCTCATATTGGAGGGGTGTTATCCCTACATATTTGGAGGTGTATCCACCTGGATGCACCAGTATATCAATGAAATGAAAGAGCATGAGTTTGTTCTGTGGGTGATTGGGGCAAATGCGAAGGATAAAGGGAAATTTGTCTACGAGCTTCCGAAAAATGTTGTAGAAGTTCACGAGGTCTTTCTGGATGACGCCTTGCGGCTGAAGGATTCAGGAAAAATGCTTCATGCCTTTACAGAGGAAGAGACGAACAGCCTGAAAGAGCTGATGCTGTGTAGACGCCCGAATTGGGAAATCTTGTTTCGGCTCTATCATGACCAGAAGCTGAATCCTATGTCTTTTTTAAGAAGTGAGGAATTCCTGAATATATTGACGGAGTGCTGTATAAAAGATTATCCATATACTCCGTTTGCGGATGCATTTCACACAATGCGTTCTATGCTGCTTCCGGTCTTTTATCTAATGGGAAGTGAAGTGCCCAAGGCAGATGTCTATCATGCAATCTGTACAGGATATGGCGGACTTCTTGCATGCCTGGGCGGGCATGTTTATAAGAAGAAAGTGCTGCTGACAGAGCATGGGATATACACAAGAGAGCGTGAAGAAGAGATCATTCGTGCAAAATGGGTACAGCCGGCATTTAAAAAGCAGTGGATTTCTTTCTTCTATATGCTGTCGGATATTATTTATACGAGAGCGTTTCTAGTCTCAGCATTATTTACCAATGCCATGCATGCACAGATCCAGATGGGATGTGACAAGGAGAAATGTCGTGTCGTTGAGAACGGAATCAACTATGAAAGGCTTTCCCCTATTCCATTGAAAGAGGAAGACGGATGGGTTGACATCGGTGCGATCGTGCGTCTGGCACCGATCAAGGATATCAAGACGATGATCTATGCGTTTTATGAGCTTTGCACGACAAGAGAGCATGTGCGTCTCCATATTATGGGAGGCGTCGATGATGAGGAGTATGCGCAGGAGTGCTATGCGCTGGTCGATCAGCTTCATCTGGAAAATGTGATCTTTACAGGACGAGTGGATATCATCTCTTATATGGAGAAGCTGGATTTTACAATTTTGACGAGTATATCGGAAGGACAGCCGCTGTCTGTTTTAGAATCATTTGCTGCAAGGCGGCCTTGTGTGACTACAGATGTAGGATGCTGCAGGGAGCTTCTGAATGGTAATGAGGAGGATCGATACGGAACAGCAGGATATTGTGTTCCACCGATGTATCGAGAGGGGCTCGCGCAGGCAATGGATCAGATGTGCGCTTCCAGAGCTCGGAGACTCCGCATGGGGGAGAAGGCACAGAAACGAGTGAAAGCATATTATCGAAAAGAAGAAATGATTGAAAAGTACCGGAAGATGTATCAGGAGGTGGAAGAGGCAGATGGCCGGAATCGGATTTGAGTTAAAAAAATTATTCCAGAAGCGCGGACTTGCAGCGACGGCAAAAGCGTATGGGTATGCAGGAGTGATCTGTACAGGTCCGATGCTGCTCGGTATCGTGCTGTTGGTAGGAATCGCTTTTATCTGCGATCATACCGGTGCGACGAGACATAACCGGGAACTTCTGAACTGTATGATTACTTACACACTTCTCGCTTCGTTGACCGTGACCAGTTTCTTCTCTATGGTCGTGACGAGATATATTGCGGATATGCTGTATGAAGAACGCCACGAGGCGGTGCTTTCTTCTTTCTGGGGTTCAACAGCGATCCTGCTTTTAGTCGGCGGAATCATGTATGGGATTTTTCTTCTGTTTTCAGGAATCAATCTGATCGATCAGTTTTGTGCCTGGTAGTTTTCGGAGATTGATCGTCACCTGGAATGCGATGAGTTATCTGACAGCGATCAAGGATTACAAAGGGATTCTTATTTCATTTATTACAGCGGTAGCGGTATCATTGTTGGTCGGATTCCTATTGATCCTGATTGGGATTCCACATGTAGAGGCGTTGATGATCGCAGTTACGATCGGTTATGGAATTATGCTGCTTTGGGATGTGACGCTGTTGTACCGTTATTTTCCGCAGAGAGAGATCAGTGCATTTTTCTTTTTACGCTGGGTGGATCAGTTCCTTCCGCTTGCGTTTACAGGCTTGTTCACGAACATCGGACTATTTGCACATCTTGTTATCATGTGGTGCGGACCGATCCGTGTACATGTTCAGGGATTATTTTATGGTGCACCGTATCATGATGTACCTGCGATGATCGCCTATTTGACGATTCTTATTACAACCGTTAATTTCGTTGTATCTGTGGAAGTGAATTTCTATCCGAAATATCGGAATTATTATAGTTTGTTTAATGACAAGGGAGAAATCAAGGATATCCTGCAGGCGGGAAATGAGATGAGAAAGGTTTTAAACATGGAGCTGAAATATACGGCGTTAAAGCAGCTACTTACAACGGCACTGGCTATTTCGATCGGACAGCTGCTTTTGACATATCTTCCGCTTGGATTTAATGATCTTATGGAAGGATATTTTAGGACACTCTGTGTCGGCTATGGACTCTATGCAATTGCTAACACAATGATGCTGATCTTACTTTATTTTACAGATTACAAGGGAGCATTATTTGCAACAGGAATGTTTGCCGCATGTACGACGACATTTACCTGTGTGTCTTTATTCTTCCCACAGGTGTATTATGGGTTTGGATTTTTGCTGGGAAGTGCAGTGTTCTTTTTGATCTGTACACTGCGTCTTGGATATTTTATAAAAAAAACTTCCGTATTATATTTTGAGCGTACAGCCGATTGTGGCAGAGGATAAAACAGGTTTCTTCACACGGCTTGGATGCTTTTTGGAAGAGAAAATAGAGAGGGGAGATAAGCTTGAAAAAATATAAATTACTTGCGTTGGGATGTGCCCTTTTATTAGGAATGTCCTGTTGCCTGACGGGATGTACCACCCGGAGAAAACAGGGGATACTTCAAAGAAACAGACAGAACAACAGGAAGAGATAAAAAAGGCAGAGACACAGGATATCAACGACGTTCACCTCAGGGATAAGGATAGTCTCTATGAAAATGATGACGAGACAAGTGTTGTGACGATGTATCTCACCGTTTCCCGCGGAAATTCTTCAGAGGGAACGGATCACACCTGGAAGGAGATCAACAGTTATTCGGCCTATGATTATGACAAGATGGGAGTAGACCGTTACCAGACAGCGGCGCTTCTTCAGGTTGGTGATGAGTCAGGTCGCAGAGCGGGGAGGTTGGATATGGTGAAAATGTGCCGAATGCTACCGTGCAGATCAGAGGACAGACATCGAGCCGTAATTCGCAGAAAAACTATAAGATTGAGCTGAAGAAGAATAAGGGAACCTGGCGTGGACAGCGCACGATCAATCTGAATAAACATCAGACAGATGGAATGCGTTTCCGTAATAAGCTGTCCTACGATCTTCTGAAAGGGATACCGCAGCTGATGTCACTTAGAACTCAGTTCGTACATTTATATGTAAGAGATCTTACCGAGGGGGACAGCTCAGAATTCCAGGACTATGGATTGTACACACAGGTGGAACAGCTGAACAAGACAGGAATGAAGAACCATGGAATGGATTCGAAAGGACAGTTGTACAAAATTAATTCGTTTGAGTTTTTCCGCTATGAAGATGTAATAAAAAAAGAAGACGATCCGACCTATGACCAGAAAGCCTTTGAAAAGCTCCTGGAGATCAAAGGAAATTCAGATCATACGAAACTGATTCAAATGCTGACAGATCTGAATGATATTTCTCAACCGATTGCGGATATCCTGGATCAATATTTTGACAGAGAAAATCTGACGTACTGGATGGCGTATCAGATACTGACCGGAAATGTAGATACACAGAATCGTAATACATATTTATATAGTCCACAGAATTCGGACACATGGTATCTGATTGCGTGGGATAATGACGGCTCTTTCATGAGAACCGAATACAACATTCAGAATCGTTTCGATCAGGAAAGTTGGGAATGTGGAGTCAGCAATTACTGGGGAAATGTTCTTTTTCAAAGATGTCTGCAGTCCGAGGATTTCCGTGAGGAACTTGACGCGGCGATCCAGGATCTGAGATCCTATCTCAGTGTGGATCGGATCAGTAGTATGATAGAGGAATATCGTACAGTTACTCAGAAGTATTTAAATCAGATGCCGGACCAGATGTATGCACCGTTGACTGAAGCGAAGTATGAAACAATTGCATCGGCAATCCCTTCAGAGGTAGAACAAAATTATGAACTTTATAAGGAGAGCCTGGAAAAGCCAATGCCGTTTTATATCGGAAAACCGGTGATCAAGGAAAATATTTTGAAGTTCAACTGGGACGCATCGTATGACTTTGATGCAGAGACGATCACTTACACAGTTGAACTGGCAAAAGATTATAAGTTTAATGAGATTGTATTTCGTAAGGATAATATTCAAATTCCGGAAGCGGAGACTACAGTTCCGGCAGATGGTCAGTATTTTGTGCGTATCCGTGCGACAAATACATCTGGACAGACGCAGGATGCTTTTGATTATTATGTAACAGACGCTGGAAAGAATTATGGTATGAAATGTTTCTACATTACAGGCGGACAAAACGTTGAGGAAGATATTTATGAGGAATGATTTATCAAAAGAACGCTTCCGTAATGAATGGAAATATCTGATCAGTACCAGTGAGAAAGAATTGCTGGAGCTGAGGATGAAGCATTTGCTGAAAAAGGATCCAAATGCAAAGGGAAATGGCTATATGATCCGCAGTCTCTATTTTGATGATTATTTCAACAGTGCCTATGCGGAAAAGGAGTCAGGTGTTCTGATGCGTAAAAAATACCGAATCCGCATATATGACTGTAGTGACCGTTCGATCAAGCTGGAGCGGAAGAAGAAATTCGGAAGTTATATTTATAAAGAAAGTGCTCCGCTGACAAAGGAAGAATTCTATAAGATCCTTGATGGAGATTATAAATTTTTGTTAAGTAGTCCGTATTCATTGTGCAGAGAATTTTATGTGGAATGTGTCAGCAATCTCATGCGTCCACGCACGATCGTTGACTATGACCGTGTACCGTGGATCATGGATGAGGGGACAGTCAGGATTACATTTGACAGTGATGTGAGGGCTGCGGTCGGAAGTTATGACATCTTTGATCCGTCCCTTCCGACACTTCCGGTGCTTGAACCGGGGAAACTGGTTATGGAAGTGAAATTCACAGAGATGCTTCCACAGATCGTGCGTGACTTGCTTCCACCAAATGCACAAGAATTCACAGCAGTATCAAAATATGTACTCTGTTATGACAAATCGCAGTATTTGCATGGATTTGAATATTGGAATGAAACACAGGAGAGAAAACTATTATGAGTATACAAGATATGATTAAGAAGTCGGTGCTGGAATCCGGCGTATTTGACAGCTTTAATGCACCGAAGATGGCAATTTCGCTGATCATTGCATTGCTTCTTGGAGCGGTGATCTATATGGTTTACAGCAAATTTTATGTAGGGGTAATCTTTTCCAGAAGCTTTGCGGTTACTTTGGTCGGAATGACGCTTCTTACCTGTATGGTTACTCTGGCGATCAGTACGAACATTGTGATCTCACTTGGTATGGTCGGAGCGTTGTCTATCGTTCGTTTCCGTACAGCGGTGAAAGATCCGATGGATCTGCTATATCTTTTCTGGGCGATCACTACAGGAATCACAACCGGAGCAGGAATGTATGTGCTGGCTCTGATCGCGGCAGTTGTAATGATCGCAATGATCTTTTTGTTCTATCATAAGCAGCAGAAGGGCAGGATCTATATCGCAGTGATTCATTATCAGGGAGATGAGGCAGGTGATGAAATTATCCGCAACTTTGGAAAAATGAAATATTTCATAAAGTCAAAGACGATGCGTGGGGAGAAAACAGAGATGGCAGTTGAGGTATTCTGTCGGCAGAATGATCTCGATTTCACAGAGAGGATCCGGAAGATCACAAATGTAGAAGATATTACATTGATCCAGTATAATGGAGAGTATCACGGATAAAATGAAAAGATTATAACTGGTTGATTCATTAAGAATATATATTCCCTTTCGTGGACAGAATGGATGGAAGTGCAATCCGGTCACTGAAACATCCAGATGCTGAGACGATCCCGATTATTGCCATGACTGCCAATGCTTTTGCAGAAGATGTACAGCTGGCCAAAAATACAGGAATGAATGAACATATCGCAAAACCACTTGATATGAATAAGCTGAATGATGTTCTGGAAAACTGGCTGTAATTAATGTCCACAGTGCGCTGAAAAAGCAGTACTTAATTTGGAGAGAATTATATGAAAAAATTTAAGATAAATGTACAGAGATATATCTGTATTTTATTATGCCTTGTTTTATATATTACTGTGTTTCCCTTTCCTGTATCAGCAGAGGAAGAAAAAAACCGGACAGTCAGAGTAGGCTGGTATGAAGGAACCTATAATACCACAGAACCAAACGGTGAGAAAAGAGGCTACAGTTACGAATATCAGCAGGCAGTGGCTGCGCATACAGGATGGAAATATGAATATGTGGAGGGAAACTGGGCAGAACTGATGAGTATGCTGAAAAATGGAGAAATCGATCTGATGGGAGATATGTCCTATGCAGAGGAACGTTCTGCTTCCATGCTCTTTTCAGAACTGCCCATGGGCGAGGATTAAGTTATTACCTTTATATAAATCCTTCTGATACAGATATCTCGGTTTCAGATCTGACTACATTGAATGGGAAGAGGATCGGGGTGGTGCCGGATACACTTCTGCCAGTCGGTTCTGTGAGTGGGAGAAAAGCCATGGAGTAAACACGCAGCAGGTTGATATTACCAGTACAGATGATGCCCGTCAGAAACTACAAAATCAGAAAATTGACGGATTTGTTTTAAATGAGTCTCCACAGTGGGAAAGAGACGATATTTCTCCTGTGCTTCTGATTGGCAGCTCCTATAATTATTTTGCAATCAACAAAAAACGCCCGGATCTGAAAGAGGAGCTGGATCAGGCAATGCAGAAGATAGAAAAAGAGAATCCTTTTTATGAAGAAGATCTTTATAAGAGATATCTCTCCGCAAATTCTATTGAAACTCTTACGGATGAGGAGCAGAACTGGCTGGAACAGCATGGGGCGGTCAGGATTGGATATCTGAAAAAGGATGTGGGTGTCAGTCTTGCGGATGCAGAGTCAGGGGAACCGACAGGAATTATTAACGATTATATCAGTCTGGCTTCCGATTGTATGGGAGAAAAAAGCATAGAATTTCAGACGACAGGCTTTGATTCCCAGGAGGAAGAACTGCAGGCATTAAAGGATAACAGGATTGATATGATTTTTCATATGAACCAGAATCCATATGAAGCTGAGCAGAACGGCATTATATTGTCAAATACTGTTTTTGAAGTCAATGTTGCAGTGCTCACCGGTGTTGAAAAGTTTGATGAAAACAGGAAAAACACAGTGGCGGTGAGTAGAAATAACCTGCTGGGAAAGTGGTATATTTCTTTTAATTATCCTTTCTGGAAAATAAAGGAATATGATTCATCTGCTGAGGTTGAGAAAGCAGTTCGCAGTGGTGAGGCAGACTGCTTTGTTGTGAAGGCAGGACAGTCATTAAAGACGCTGGCAAACAGCAAAATGTACAGCGTTTTTTCTTACGAAACCCGGCGATTCTTGCTTTGCAGTCACCAGGGAAAATATAACATTAATGAATATCCTGAATAAAACCATCCAGACTCTGCCTGCTTCCAGACTTTCAGGCCTGTTTTCTGTATATGAAAACGCACCGGGAAGGGTTACTCTGGCAGAATACATAAAGGATAATTTGCGGGTAGTTTCCATGAGTTTTGTAAGTGTGACCCTGGTTATTATACTGATTATAGTTTACCTGATGATGAAAGCAAGGAAAGCCCAGATTCAGGCAGAAAAGGCTAATGCTGCCAAATCGGATTTTCTTTTCAATATGTCACATGATATCCGTACACCGATGAATGCCCTGCTGGGATACAACGGGCTGATGAAAAGGGAACTGACAGATCAAAGCTTTTGGATTATCAGGAGAAGATGGAACAGTCTGGAAATCTGCTGCTGTCTATTATCAATAATGTGCTGGACATGGCCAAAATTGAAAGCGGTAAGATGGAACTGGATGAGAATTATGTGAAGATTAGAGATGTTTATCAGGGAGTTTACAAAATTTTCCAGGCAGAAGCGGAGAAAAAGGGTATTCACCTTGAGATGGAATATGAGGTGCAGCATGAACATGTATCTGCGATGAGACAAAGAACAGGGAAATTTTCCTCAATCTGATCAGCAATGCGGTAAAATATACAGCTTCAGGGGGAGCAGTTACCATAAGGATTACAGAGCTTGACTGTGACAGGAAAGACTATGTGAGGATACAGACTCAGGTAATTGATACCGGTATTGGAATGAGTGAAGAATTCCTGCCATCCCTGTTTGAGGCTTTTGCCCGGGAACGCAATACAACAGCCGCAAAGGTTGCAGGAACAGGTCTGGGAATGCCGATCATAAAGAAATATGTTGATATGATGGGCGGAACCATTAAAGCAGAAAGTAAGCTGGGAGAAGGAAGCAAATTTACAGTTATCATGGAATACAGGATTGCTGATAAGGGTTACTACGAGCAGGTTACGGATCCGTCCCCGGATACAGAGGAAACAGACAGGATCAGCGGAAAATATGTTCTGCTGGCTGAGGATAATGACCTGAATGCGGAAATCGCAGAGTTTATCCTGGAGGATATGGGACTTATGGTTGACCGTGTTGAGGATGGAGTTCAATGTGTGGCAAGGATGGAACAGAAACCGGCAGGGACCTACGATCTGATCCTTATGGATATCCAGATGCCGAACATGGATGGCTATAAGGCAACTCAGGCAATCAGAAGGCTGGAAGATAAGAAAAAAGCCGGTATTCCGATCATAGCTATGACAGCCAATGCATTTGAGGAAGATAGAAAAAAGGCATTTGAAAAAGGAATGAACGGACATATTGCAAAGCCTGTTGATGCAGAAAAGGTTAAGAAAACCATTCTTTCAGCTATACGATGAGATGAAGGGAATGAGGAGAAATAAGAGATGAACGGAGAGGCTCATCTCTTATTTCTTTTTAGGTAGCAGGATTCAAGCTGATTGATGAGTGCATACAAACACATGGCAAACAGGCAGAGAAGACAGATGCTCATGAGGAGCCAATCCATTTTGAACACCTGACTGGAATAAATAATCAGATACCCCAGCCCTTCTTTCGCAGCAAGAAATTCCCCAATGATCACCCCGACCAGACACAATCCGATATTTACCTTCATATTGCTGATGATCGCCGGAATCGAACTTGGAAGCACAACTTTAGTCAGTACCTGATGCCGTTTCCCGCCAAGTGTATAGATCAGCGTCATCTTTCCCGGATCCGCGGACATAAAACTGGTATACAGATTCAGGATGCTTCCGAAGATAGCCACCGACATACCGGCAACAATGATGGTGGTACGTGTGGCACCGAGCCATACGATGAGAAGCGGGGCCAGGGCGGATTTTGGCAGACTGTTTAGAACAACCAGATACGGCTCCAGGATTTCTGAAAGCTTCTTACTGAACCACAGAAGCACCGCCGTCAGGATACTGAAGACGATAACCAGAAGGAAACTTACGATCGTCTCATATAAGGTGACGCCAAGGTGCAGGAAGATGCTGCGGTCTGCGACCATGTCGAGAAAACACCGGGCAATCTTAGAAGGACTGCTAAAGATAAAAGAATCGATGATTTGATGTGAGGCGGTCAGTTCCCAGACAGACAGGAAGACAACCAGAAGGAGAACCCGGGCAGCAGCTACGAACTTTTTGTGCAGCCGGTACTTTGATAAAAAGGTTCTTTGCGCTGTAGAAGATGAGGCGGCGGTAGAGATGGCACTTGCATTGGAAGTGATATTTGTGCCAGAGGCAGTAGGAATCTCAGTCTTTGACATTCGGTTCATCTTCATTTAACTCCTTCCATATCAGATTAAAATAATTCTTGAATTCCGGCGCACTTCTGCGGTTCAACGGAGTATCGTGCTCCAGATGGAACAGCAGAGGAATCGTTTGTTTGATTGTTGCCGGACGATTAGAAAGGACAATGACACGGTCGGCAAGTGAGATCGCTTCCGACAGGTCGTGCGTGACCAAAAGTGCAGATTTTCCTTCATTCCGGATGATCTGACCGATGTCATCGCCAACCTGAAGCCTGGTCTGATAGTCCAGGGCGGAAAAAGGTTCATCCAGAAGAAGAAGCTCCGGCTCCAGGACGAGTGTGCGGATCAGGCAGCACGCTGCCGCATCCCGCCGGACAACTCCGAAGGCCTTGCATTCTTAAAGTCACCGAGTCCATAGATGTCAAGAAGCTCATGTGCCCGTTGTTTCGTACGCGCTGTCAGTGCGTGCTGGACTTCCAGCCCAAGGATTACGTTATTATAAATCGTGCGCCATTCAAAGAGTTCATCGTGCTGTAACATATAGCCGACATTTGTCGTGCTCTCTTTCAAAGGCTTTCCGTTGATCTTAATCTGCCCCTCTGTACAAGGCAGCAGTCCGCAGATCAGCGAAAGCAGTGTAGATTTGCCACACCCGGAAGGCCCCACAATGGCGGCAAATTCGCCTTTTTTCAATGAAAATGAGATATCAGACAGAGCCAGGGTCTCCCCTTGCAGAGTATGATACGTGTAAGAAATGTGCTGTAGATTTAAAATCTGTTCCCGAACCGGTTCCATAGAAGACCTCCTACAAGCAAAAAATAACCTATATAAGTAAGATATGCCGCAGACAGAAAACAGGTGAATAAATGTGGTGTGTGTGGTAAAATGCTGATATGGAAATGTCAGAAAGACATTAACACACCAGGAGAGGTCATTATATGTTACAAAAAATAAATTATCAAAAAGAACTGGATAGATTAATCACGGATCTGCAAAAAGAAGAAAAAGTCCCGACGCTTCTGCTTCACAGCTGCTGCGCCCCGTGCAGCAGTTATGTGCTGGAATACTTAAGCAATTACTTCAGGATCACGGTACTTTATTACAACCCGAACATTTACCCGGAGAGTGAATACAGCAAGCGCATCATCGAACAGCAGACACTGATCGGGGCGATGCATACGAAATATCCGGTGCAGTTCATTGCGGGCAGCTATGAGAAAGAGAAATTCTATGCGATGGCAAAGGGACTGGAAGAAGTAAAAGAAGGTGGCGTGCGTTGCTTCAAATGCTATGAACTCCGCTTAAGAGAGGCCGCAGAGATTGCAAAAGCCGGAGGATATGAGTACTTCACGACGACGCTCAGCATCAGCCCGCTTAAGAATGCAGCAAAATTGAATGAGATAGGATTAAAACTTGCAGAAGAGTATGGCGTGGCATATCTGACGTCAGATTTCAAAAAGAAGAACGGATATAAGCGGTCCGTAGAATTATCCGCACAGTACGGACTTTACCGGCAGGACTACTGTGGCTGTGAGTTCTCCATGCGCCAGCGTCTGGAAGAACAGCAGGCACGAAAAGAACAGTGAAAATCATAAATGGAATTAGAAAATTGCATGGATTAAGAAAAAAATCACGTTTTAGAGTGAATAAATATGTAAATTTCTGTAATAATATTTGCTTTTACGCGGAAATGTGTTAAAATCGGAAACAGTAAACTTAAAAATGAAAGGAAGAAATCCATATGGCACAGTTATGGGGAGGCCGTTTCACAAAAGAAACAGACCAGTTAGTATATAATTTCAACGCTTCCATTACATTTGACAAAAGATTCTATAAGCAGGATATCAAAGGCAGTCTTGCACATGTAGCAATGCTTGCAAAGCAGGGAATCTTAACGGAAGAA
>ENA-OQCX01000674-OQCX01000674.1-human-gut-metagenome-genome-assembly--contig:-NODE-674-length-17489-cov-2.488308_pt1 | contig 17489 bp, 22 predicted proteins | sample MGYA00242762_ERZ504587 | MGnify/ENA primary metagenome ERZ504587 (study PRJEB26092, sample SAMD00036337) | human gut metagenome | host: Homo sapiens | study: EMG produced TPA metagenomics assembly of... | reverse complement strand
AGTAATCACTAAACCCTAATCGCTAAACACTCAAATTACATGCTCATCAAAGTTTTTGGAGCGGCTGTTCAAGGTATTGATGCAACCCTCATCACTATCGAAGTCAACAGCTCCAGAGGCTGTATGTTCTATCTCGTCGGCTTGCCGGACTCTGCTGTCAAGGAAAGCCACCAACGCATCATTTCCGCACTGCAAGTAAACGGTTACCGGATGCCTACCAGCAATATCGTCATCAACATGGCACCGGCTGATATCCGCAAAGAAGGCGCCGCCTACGACCTGCCGTTGGCTATCGGCATGTTAGGTGCCAGCGAAGTAATCAAACCGGACAAGTTGAGCCGCTATCTGTTAATGGGAGAACTAAGTCTCGACGGCAGCCTGCACCCCATTAAAGGCGCACTGCCCATTGCCATAAAAGCCAGAGAACTCGGTTTTGAAGGAATCATTATACCCAGGCAGAATACACGGGAAGCCGCTGTTGTAAATAACCTGAAAGTTACGGAGCAAAGAACCTGAAAGAGGTCATCGAGTTCTTCAACGACAAACAGGAACTGGAGCTGGTACATGTCGATACCCGTAAAGAGTTCTATACCCGACAGAATGACTTTGATCTGGATTTCTCCGACGTGAAAGGACAGGAAAACGTAAAACGCGCGTTAGAGGTAGCGGCTGCAGGCGGACATAATATTCTACTGATAGGTGCTCCCGGCAGCGGAAAATCCATGCTTGCCAAGCGCCTTCCCTCTATCCTCCCCCCGTTAACATTGGGCGAAAGCCTTGAAACCACCAAGATACACTCTGTTGCAGGGAAGCTGGAACAGGAAAGCGGACTTATCTCCAAACGACCGTTCCGCGCTCCTCACCACACAATTTCCACTGTAGCCATGACAGGAGGCGGCAGTTTCCCGCAACCGGGAGAAATCAGCCTGGCACACAACGGAGTCTTATTCCTCGATGAGCTGCCGGAGTTCAATCGAAATGTACTTGAAGTACTGCGCCAGCCGCTGGAAGACCGGGAAATCAGCATTTCCCGAATTAAATGCAATGTCAAATACCCGGCCAGCTGATTCTCGCAGCATCCATGAACCCCTGCCCTTGCGGATACTACAACCATCCTACCAAAGCCTGCGTATGCAGCCCGGGGCAAGTACAGAAATACCTGAACCGCATTTCGGGACCTTTGCTCGACCGTATCGACCTGCAAATCGAAGTCATCCCCGTTCCCTTTGAGAAGATGTCGGATGCACGTCCCGGTGAATCGAGCACTCTCATTCGGGAACGCGTAGTACGCGCACGTCAGACCCAATCCGAAAGATATGCCGAGATTCCCGGTGTATATTGCAATGCACAGATGAACAGCAAATTACTTGCCCGTTATGCCCGTCCCGATGACAAAGGGCTGGCACTGCTGAAAACGGCCATGAACCGCTTCAACCTCTCGGCACGCGCCTACGACCGCATCTTAAAAGTTTCACGCACCATCGCCGATCTTGAGGCTGCGAACTGATACAGCCTCGCATTTGGCAGAAGCGATCGGATACAGAAACCTGGACAGGGAAGATTGGGCCGGATAGCCCCGTATCAGTCTTATATAGCCCTCTTTTTCAGTTTAAAGACTACCTCTCTGTTATCTTTACCTTCATACCTGCCGTTTCCACCTTTCGGATTCATCTTTATATCCACAGAATCGGTCTGGTAAACCCCGGTAAGGTCCTCACAGATAATACGGAAGTCCTGATAACCGGTTATGGTATTCTGATAAAGATACTCTCCGTTTTCTTTGGTATAAACCGTATCGGATAAAACAGCATAGCCATATGAACCGTCGGCAGGAGAAGCTATATGCTTTACCAGGATTCTGGCATCGGGCACAACCTGCCGGCTCTCTCCCAGTACTTTACCTCTGAATTCATATTTGGCATAAGAAGTACAATTCTCACTTCCTGCCCCATACTGTTTTCATCGCAATATGCGAACCCCAATAAAATCAATGCACCGAACATCACGCCGTTGAAAATTCTAAGCCATTGTTCTTTTTCTCTCTTCATAGTGTGTTTATAGTCTAAGTTATATCCTATAAACGCTATCCAACAAATACATGCACAACAACCCGACTTTTAACGTATAATCAGTTCTTTTCTATTCTGATGCGGGCATCCACTGCTATTACGTACTTTTCCGTGGCCAACAACGGATTGATATCCATTTCCTTAATTTCCGTAGCAAAGCGCAGCAAAGTGGACAAGCGGACAATAATTTCGGCAAACCTGTCCTCATTCACCCCTTTCTGCCCGCGCGTACCTTTTATTATCTTATAGGCGCGCAACGAATGAATCATCGAATAAGCCTCTTCATAAGACAAAGGAGCCAGACCGGAGGATACGTCTTTCAGCACCTCCACAAAGATACCGCCTAAGCCGCAAAGCACTACATGCCCGAATTTCTCCTCATACTTGGCTCCGATAAACAGTTCCGTTCCTTTCAACATAGGCTGCACCATGATACCCGTTACTTCCGGAATCTGCATCATCCGTTCAAACTCCAACGCCAGATGCTGTTCACTCTTTATATTCAGTACCACACCGCCTACATCGGATTTATGTACGGGCCCCACCACCTTTGCCACTACCGGGAATCCGGCACGACGGGCAAATGCAAGCACCTCTTCCTTGTTTGCAGACACAAACTCCTCCACTACAGGAATACCGGCAGAATGCAGCAAAGCCTGCACGTAATGCGGTTCTATATAACCGTTTTCGGGGATGGAATCAATGATGCGGCGGATGCGCGGAACATCCACGCCAAAAAGTTCTATTTCATTATTCGCCGGCTTCGACGCATTCATAATGCGCGATAAAGCCGTACCCAACGTCACTTCATCGGCAAAGTTCACGTGACCTTTGGCAAGAAAAGCGGCCACTTCGGCTCCTGCCGTATTAATGGACGGGAGAATAGGGAATATCGGTTTCCTGCAAGCCTGCATCTTCTCATGCAGCACATCGTACATTTCGAACATGGTGACCAGTCCCGGCGTACCGAAAATAGCCATTACCGCATCCACATTATCAAACTTCTCCTCGCAATATTCCAAACAAAGCCGCAGATGCTCAGGCGTACCCGTAGCTAAAATATCTATCGGATTACCAACAGCAGCTCCCGGAAAAAGCTTGCTTTTCAGCTCTTCGGCAAGCTCACCTTCCAGTTTCGGCACATTCAGTCCGCCCTTGCTCAAGGCATCGGTCAGCATCACCCCCGGTCCGCCGGCATGGGTGATAATGGCAAAATTCTTTCCTTTCAGTTCCGGCAAAGTGAAGATACATCCTACCGTGGTCAACTCCTCACGGGAGTAACAACGTACGATACCTGCTTTACGGAACAAAGCCTCCACCGCCGAATCGGAACTGGCGATAGCTCCCGTATGCGAGGATGCCGCACGGCTGCCACTCTCACTGCTTCCCGACTTGATAGCCGCAATCTTACATCCTTTTCTTATCAACGAAGAAGCATGGAACAGCAATCTGTCAGGGTCGCCTATACTTTCTATATAAAGCAGTTTTATCCTGGAATCGTTTTCAGCATCGAAATGCTCGTCCATATATTGCAGCACATCTTCCACTCCAATCTGTTTGGCATTGCCCACAGACCATACGGAACTGAACTGCAAGCCTTTGGTAACCGCGCTCTCCAGAATAAACACCGCAGTGGCCCCGGAACTGGAAATCAAATCAACACCCTGCGGGTTCAAATTGGGAATAGCTGGCTGAACACGCTATGATGCCACGTATTCATCAGCCCGATACAATTGGGACCTATCAACGAAGCGCCGTACTTATTCACTGTTTCCAGAATACGGTCTTCCAACAACGCCCCTTCATGCGTTTCCTCTCCGAAACCCGCAGAGAGAATGATGAACGCACGTACCTGCTTTTCCGCAGCAAGCAATTCTACCGCATCCGGACAAAAAGATGCCGGTATGGCAAGTATTGCCAAGTCCGTATCCGGAATATCTTTTACATCAGCATACGCTGTAACGCCCTGTACTTCTGTTTCTTTCGGATTGACGGCACGCAGTTCTCCGGTATAACCGCCATTAATCAGATTTCTCAAAATAGCTCCACCGGGTTTATGTACATTGTTGGAAGCTCCCACCACCACAATACTGGCAGGACGCAGCAATTGGTTTGTTATCATAGTCTGTTCATATTAGTAAAGTACGACAATCGCACAAATATACAATTTATATACATAATGACAAGAAGATAACCTTTTAATATTACCGTATCCTTGTTCTTCCAAAGACGAAATATGCCGGACACGAAGTATATAGGGCTCTTTTTGTAGGTTTAAGAGAAAACCGTTATCTTTGCACTGCTTAAAAGCGTTCATAACAAAAGAGATACATAGATACAATGGAAAAGAAATTCAAGCGTACCACCGTGACATCGGCGTTGCCTATGCCAACGGCCCCGTTCATATCGGACACTTGGCAGGGGTTTACGTACCTGCCGACATCTACGTCCGCTATCTGAGACTGAAAAAAGAAGACGTGGTCTTTATCGGCGGCTCCGACGAACACGGAGTGCCCATCACCATCCGTGCCAAAAAAGAAGGGATTACACCGCAAGATGTAGTAGACCGCTATCATACGCTTATCAAGAAGTCTTTTGAGGAATTCGGCATTTCGTTTGACGTATACAGCCGTACTACTTCAAAAACGCATCACGATACAGCTTCCGAATTCTTCCGCAAACTGTACGATAAGGGCGAATTCATTGAAAAGACCAGCATGCAATACTACGACGAGGAAGCCAAGACTTTCCTTGCCGACCGCTACATCACCGGCGAGTGTCCGCATTGCCACGCAGAGGGCGCTTACGGCGACCAATGCGAGAAATGCGGTACAAGCCTCAGCCCTACCGACCTGATTAATCCGAAAAGCGCCATCAGCGGCAGCCAGCCCGTAATGCGCGAAACCAAGCACTGGTATCTGCCCCTCGACAAACATGAAGCATGGTTGCGCCAGTGGATATTGGAAGACCATAAAGAATGGCGTCCCAACGTGTACGGCCAATGCAAGAGCTGGCTCGACATTGGGCTTGCAGCCGCGTGCCGTGAGCCGCGACCTGGACTGGGGCATTCCCGTTCCGGTAGAAGGCGCCGAAGGTAAGGTGCTTTATGTATGGTTCGATGCTCCCATCGGTTATATCAGCAATACCAAAGAACTACTGCCCGACTCTTGGGAGAAATGGTGGAAAGACCCTGAAACACGTCTGGTTCACTTCATCGGAAAAGACAACATCGTATTCCACTGCATCGTATTCCCTGCCATGCTGAAGGCGGAAGGCAGTTATATCCTGCCCGACAACGTGCCCAGCAACGAGTTCCTGAATCTGGAAGGAGACAAGATTTCCACTTCACGCAACTGGGCCGTATGGTTGCACGAGTATCTGGAAGACTTCCCCGGCAAGCAGGACGTGCTGCGCTATGTGCTCACTGCCAACGCTCCGGAAACAAAAGACAACGACTTCACTTGGAAAGACTTCCAGGCACGTAACAACAACGAGCTGGTAGCGGTATACGGCAACTTCGTAAACCGTGCCCTGCAACTCACAAAAAAATACTTCGACGGTGTAGTGCCCGCTGCCGGCGAACTGAACGACTACGACCGCGAAACACTGAAAGAGTTTGCCGACGTAAAAGAAGAAGTGGAGAAGCTGCTCGACGTATTCAAATTCCGCGATGCGCAGAAGGAAGCCATGAACCTGGCACGTATCGGCAATAAATATCTGGCAGACACCGAACCCTGGAAGCTTGCCAAGACGGATATGCCGCGTGTAGCCACCATCCTGAATATCTCCCTGCAACTGGTTGCCAACCTTGCCATCGCTTTCGAACCGTTCCTGCCGTTCAGCAGCGAAAAGCTCCGCAAGATGCTGAACATGGACAGCTTCGACTGGGCAGAGCTCGGCCATACAGACCTGCTCCCCGCCGGACACCAACTGGCAACTCCCGAACTGCTGTTCGAGAAGATTGAGGATGATGTTATCCAGGCACAGGTAGACAAACTGCTCGCCACCAAGAAAGCAAACGAGGCAGCCGGCTACAAAGCCAATCCTGTCAAGCCCGTTATCTCATTCGAGGACTTCGAGAAACTGGATATCCGCGTAGGAACCGTATTGGAATGCGAAGCCGTACCCAAGATGAAGAAGCTATTGAAGTTCAAGATAGCCGACGGACTGGAAAACCGTACTATCGTCAGCGGCATCGCCCAGCACTACCAACCGGAAGAGCTGGTAGGCAAGCAGGTACTGTTCATCGCCAACCTGGCTCCCCGCCAATTCAAGAACGGACTGGTGAGCGAAGGCATGATACTTTCTGCCGAAAACTATGACGGCTCACTGGCAGTAACCTCACTGTTGCGTGAAGTAAAGCCCGGCAGTGAAGTGAAATAATCCGTATGAGCGAGTCTTCACTGAAACAAAAAACAATAGGAGCATTGCTCTGGAACTTGCTGGACCGTATGGGCCAGCAAGTTCTGTTGTTTATTGTCGGTATCCTCGTAGCCAATATACTCTCCGTTGAAGACTATGCGCTGGTAGGGATGCTTGCCATTTTCAGCGCAATTGCCAATATCGTACTGGACAGCGGATTCAGTGCCGCACTCATTCAGAAGAAAGAGACGACTGCAGAAGAGTTCAGTTCCGTCTTCTGGTTCAATCTGGGAATGAGTATCCTGCTGTATGGAGTGCTGATGGGCTGTTCCCCGCTGATAGCCCGCTTCTTTAACCAGCCCAAACTGGTGGAACTGTCGGCTGTCATTTTTCTGGCACTTCCCATCAATGCGCTCACTATCATACAAAGCACCATACTGAACAAGCAAATCCGCTTCAAGCCGTTGACGCAAATAAACCTATACTCCATGACGGTTTCGGGCATAGCTTCGCTTGCCATGGCACTGACCGGCTGTGGAGTATGGACATTGGCCCTGCAACCGGTAATACTGGCAGCAGCGCGCGCCACCCTGCTATGGAGCCGCGAGAACTGGCGTCCGCAACGGACTTTCCGCTTCGCAGTCATACGGTCACTGTTCGGATTCGCTTCAAGCCTGTTATTGGCAAGCCTTATCAATACCTGCTTCCTGAATATCTATTCCGTTATCATCGGCAAACTGTTTCCGCAAAAACAATTGGGATATTATACGCAAGGAAACAAAATGTGCGATATGGGTGTCAGCCTGATTTACGGAAGTATACAGAATGCCACCTTCCCCATATTCAGTACCATCCAGAACGAACGGGAAAGCTGATAAGGCTTATCGCAAGACCATCCGTTTTACGGCATTCATCACACTCCCCATCATGGCAGGTCTGTTCGTTACGGCAGGTCCCGTTATCCGTTTGCTGCTGAAAGAGGAATGGTGGCCTTCCATTCCTTTCTTCCAACTGCTCTGTCTTGGCGGTTGCTTCACCATACTGACTGCCATCAACAATAATTTCATTAAAGTAAGCGGACGTTCGGACGGCATACTTAAAATAGAATATTACAAGATAGCCTTCACCGTGGCAGTAGTGCTGCTTACCTATCGGGAAGATGTGCTGACGATGGTAGCAGGCCTTGTAGTCACCCGCCTGCTGGTATACATTATCAATATGATTTACACCGCCCATTACACGGGATACCGCTTTTCCATGCAACTTATGGATTACTGCCATATGCAGGACTCAGCATTCTGATGACCTTATTGCTACTGCCCATTGGCGGATGGATAGAGAACCAGTTGCTACTGCTCGTCACACAAGCGGCAGCCGGCACGGTCATTTATATAGGTACGGCCTATATCACCGGTTCGAAGATACTGAAAGACTCGCTGGAATTAATACGAAAGAAAAAAGGACATGAACAATAATACCGGACTTAAAGTCAGCGTCCTGATGCTCACCTACAATCAGGAACGTTACATCAACGAGGCCATCCGCAGTGTAATGCTGCAAGAGACAAACTTCCCCTTTGAACTGGTCATAGGGAACGATGCCAGTACGGACTGTACGGGAACGATTTGCGCAGACTGGCAAAAAAGTACCCGGAACAAATCGTCCTATTCAACCGGAAGAAAAATCTGGGACTGCAACAGAACTTCATACAAACCTACGCCCAATGTCGGGGACAATATATCGCCATCTGCGAGGGCGATGACTTCTGGACAGACAAACGGAAACTGCAAATCCAGGTAGATTTCTGGATACGCATCCCGACTATTCCACCTGTTTTCACCGGGTTATCAACTACTACGAAGACCGCGGAACCAAGAGCCTCAGCAATGGCGGGCAGAAGCAGGATACAGACATATCAGACCTTGCACGCAGCAATTACATCTCCAACGTATCCGCCTTGTTCCGCCGGGGCTTGTTTGGCGAACTGCCCGAATGGTTTGCCCGTGTCAGCACCTACGACTATGCCATACATTTGCTGAATGCACAATTCGGGAAGATACATTATATAAAGCGTCCGATGCTGTCTACCGCCAACACGGAAAAGCAATCTGGAGTGAAGCCGGAACAGACCGGAAACTGGACATCGCACTCGTTGTCCGGGAGTTGCTAATGGATTATTTTAAAGAAAGAAGGACTGACGTATACGACAATCTCCGGCAATCCCATGCGCAGATATGCCTGAACCTCATCCGCCATTACACCGGCAAAGGACAGCAAGAACAAATAGAGCATACGGAAAAACGGCTTCTGCAATATCAACCGCAGTGGACTATGGAAGATGTGAAACGTATGGAATTGCCCCGCCCGCAATCAACCACACAAAGGCTGGCAGGATTTGTCAAAGGCATGATGAAACGGGGAAGAGCCGCCGTTTCCAGAGTGATACCGTTACCGCATATCTGACACGTCCGGCGAAAACGACCCATCCACACGCAAAGAGGACATTACAGGAATTTCCCAACCGTCTTTTCCAGCACACCGTTATCGCTCAGCAGCTTCTCCACAAACTCGCGAAAAGCTCCATAACCGCCATGTGCGGCCGTTACATACTTTACTTCCCGCTTCACATATTCGGCGTATTGCTGGGAGAGCGCTGTAACCCACCAGACGCAGCAGTGGCAAATCATTCAGGTCGTCACCGATAAAGGCAACCTCACTTAACGAAATACCCAACTCGCGGCATAACTCCTCAGCCTGCTCCACTTTATCCTTGACCCCTAAATAACAATAGTCGATTTTCAGCTTATCGGCGCGCTTCTGCACGATTTGCGTATTCTCGCCGGTCATAATGGCAACGGGTATATCTAATTCGCGCAGAAAAATCACTCCCCAGCCGTCTTTCACGGAAAAGCGTTTCATAACGTCCCCTTCGGCAGTATAATACATTCCGCCGTCGGTCCATACACCGTCAATATCGGTAATAACTAATTTCGGTAACATGCCTGTTATTTCTTTTAAGATTAAGAATGTAAGAATATCTATTGCCCACGCTCTCCCAATTTACCGCGTTTTCCGTCACGATAGCCGTCCCACAGAGCTTTCCATTTGGCTATCTTCTGCTTTTCATACAACAGCACAAAGACAATCCGTTTATATAGATGGTAGCGTAAATGCTTTCAGGTTCAGGCTCTCAGGATAGAGTCTGTGAAGTACCATGCCATTGCGCACATTGTAATAAGTACGTGCCGGCGGATACTCGTTCGGAAAAACCTCCTTACCCAGCAAGCGGTGTTTCTTCTTCTGATACCCCAAATCGTGTTGCAACAGGATATTTTTGAAACAAACCGTCCGTACTCCTTTACGCGCTGCACGCCAGCAGTACTCGCAGTCGATGCCCCATACAAACAACTCTTCCATAAAAACGTCCAGTTCTTCGAACAAGCCGACCGGATAAACAGTACCGGAAGTCATGGCGGAAGAGACCTCATCCACCTGTCAGCAACGGGATAAAGCGGAGCCTGCTGAGACTTTATAAAATAATTGACGGAGAAAATAACCCGCTTTTCTTCCCCGTAACTCCGGATGGCAGCCATATAATCCGGGAAAGCTCCTGGCAGGAAGTAACTGTCCTGATCCAATGTCAGAAGATGCGTATATCCATGCTCGCGGGCATAAGCCACGGCATCATTCAGCGCAGTACCGATGCTACATTCCGCCCGCAACCCCTATATTCCAGACGCTCCGGATGAGTGACGCCCGACAAGGGCAACTGTTCCTTTCCGCCTCCGGGCGTATTATCCCACAACAGCAATCTATCCACCTGCGGCAGATAACTGTTGATATTCCCGGTCAAATCCTTACCGGATGATAAAGTACAACAACGGCAAGCAGTCTCATTCCTCAATCAATGACGGATAAATAATCTCGTTACGCGGTATCTCCTTCCGTACCCGACGGCCTACCACCTTATCTCGTTCTGCCCACTTAAAGCCGTCGCCCGGACTAAGCAGGTGAATATCCTCTTCCGTGATAATATCGCCGGGATGCAGCGCCTTGTTCGTAGCAATGGAACGTTCCAGCTTCACCTTGGCGGCAGAGACGGCAGGGTCGATATACAATTCCTCCTGCCCAGCCAATGCTCGGCGATGCGGATATCACGAATCATGCGGTTCACACCGTCCGGTCCAAAGAACCTTGTTGGTCTGTTCCCTTCATACGGCGGTCAATGGTGACGTGCTTCTCTATAATCTCCGCACCCATTCCTACGGCAACCACCGGAGCGGCAATGCCAATGGTGTGGTCGGAAAAGCCGATATGGTATTGTCCGTAATGCTGTTTCAGATAAGTTATCGTTCTCAGGTTCAGGTTATCGGGCTGAGTGGGATACTGCGATACACAGTGCAGTATGGATATATCGTTGTGATAACGGGTAATAACCTCCAAAGCATCGTCCAGTTCCTTCTTGCCTGCCATACCGGTGGAAAGGATGATAGGAATCCTGGTTTCTGCCATCACTTCCAGCAACGGCAGGTTGGTAAGGTCGCGGCTTGCCACCTTGAGGCGGTCGGGCGTAAAGAGCTTCAATAAAGACATGCAGCCTTTTGAGCACAGTGTTTCCACGAAGTCCAGGCCCAATGACTTGGCATGCTTGTAAACTTCAAAATGCTCCTCGTCCGTCAGTTCCAGATAAGCGCGGTGCTCGCCATAGGTGCGTCCGAAAGAGTGGGGAGAGTCGTACGGACGGTTCATCTGCGAATCGGTCAGTTCTTCATTCAAATCCCGCTTGGTCATCTTTACCGCGTCCATAGGACGGAGTTCCAGATTAAAGACTTCTTCGCGTACGGGACGTGACACCAAGTCGACAATCAACTTGGCGATATCGACGGAACCGTTATGGTTCTGTCCTATTTCTCCGATAATGTATGTACTCTTCATTCGGCAACTGTTATTTTTGTTTACTATCATCAAATCTATCTTCCTTCCCTGCCACAATACACTGTAGAAAGGGGGACAATGAGTCAGGGAGTGAAAGGCATTCAGTCAGGGAGCCATCCCCTTTCAGTCAGTGGCTGAATGGAGTCCGGTCAGCGACTGTTGCCGGCCTCTTCCCGGCAGTATAATCTTTTTTCCTTTTCCAAGAAGTCTCCCTGCGATAAAGCCGGAGCTTATTTCTCGTTTTTCGCTATATTTTCCAGCATTTTGACCCTATACTCCGGATGTGCCTCCACCAACCGGAGCAGTGCATGGATGCTGTGGTCGGTCTGCTCGCAGAAAGCGACGTAAAGCTCTTGCAACAGGGTGAAATCCTCCATTGTATCGAGCGTAAAGCGAAGGTCCAACCGCCCTTCCAGCTCATCGGGCAACGGAAGCAGGCGAACGCTGAACGCTTCGGGGTGTGTATAGAGATAAATCGTAACGTGCTCTATGTACAGTTTTTCCTGCGTAGCGGCGGCTGCACGGCGCAGGGCATCGGCAGTCGTCAGCTCGGCAAACAAGCCCAAATGAGATTTGATAGTGGGACGGCCGTCTGCAAAACCGTAAGCGATATAATCTGCCGGGCGGGCATCGTACTCCTCGAAGAAAGCCCGGAAACTGTCGGGACGCAGGAAAGGATTGTCAGAACAGACACGGATAAAGCGGTCAAGGTTGAATGTTGCGGCAGCCCGGATAAAGCGGTCGAGTACATTGTCCTCGTCTCCCCGGTAGCAACAGATACCTGCTTCGCGGGCAACCTCTGCCAGTATATCATCCTGCGGACGGTCGGTAGTGGCAAGCACAATAGTCTTATCGGCGCAGGCCTGCTTGATATTTCCGATTAAAATGTCGATAATGCGCTGCCCGCCATAGAAAGGGAGCAGTATTTTATTATGCAACCGGGTAGAACCGGTACGTGCCTGAATGATGATTCCGTCTTTCATACTTTCATTCGTTTAAAAGCGTCTATATAACTGCCCGGCGTAACGTTGATCACTTCCTTGCCCAACCGACGCGCATAGGCTTCGAGCACGAAATAGGACTTAAAGGCCACATACATGTGGTAGAGTATCGTATAAAGCCGTGCGCTATGCAGATTCTCCTGAGTCACCGTTGCCGCCTGCGACTTATTCTGGTCATAGAAATGTTTTTGGTGCATCAGTACCACGTTGTCGTCCGTCACCGTGATTTCCGGCAACCAGGAGTGATCGGCGCCTGCCAGATAAATTTTCTTGAAAGGCAAACGCAACCCGATGGCAATAGAAGGAATCAGTACGTTGTGCGGACGGGGCACACCCCAACCCTTAGCGAATACCCAGTTGCAGAATCCCTGCACACCTTCTATCGGAGTGGTATTGTAAATGCAGAGGCGGATATTCCTATTACCCGCCAACATAGGCTGCCACTCTTTATTCTTCAAAGCACGGGCGGGAATAAACAGACTCATCGGCCAAGCGGTTTTTTCGGCAAGCGTCCGGAACAATTGTACCGCTTCTCGGGAACAATCCAGAACAGAGGGTCGGCTATCAGATATATCTCCGGGCGAAGCTGCTCGAACATCGGGGAAGTAACGCAGAAATTCACCGCCAGCAGCGTCTTGCCCTGTACAAAGTCCGGAGCTTCCCGAACCGTACGGTTCAATGAAGGACCGTTGGCAAGTATCAACAGCTCTTCCGGATTACTGAACGACGACGGTAGGTGCGTACGCCATTTGGATTGTAACAGAATCTTCACCACGCTCAGGAAAGTCTGCCACAGTTGCTCCAGCTTTTTCATTCCTTTATCTCCCATATTCACATTTATTTTCTACCGATGAACTCCAGGTTTCTTCCGGCGAAAAACTCGTTTTCCACGACGTTCAATCCGTTGCTCAGCGCAACATCTCCACTGCTCCCGGCATTACGAGCTTTTAACCTCGGCAAAGATAGGGAGTTTAGCGGTTACAGACTAAAAAAATAAAAGATTTATAGAGCAGAAAGCAGCAAAAGCAGTACTTTTGTCCAAACATTCCGCAAAAATGAGAGTACTATTAATCAATACATCCGAACGCATCGGTGGGGCAGCCGTAGCGGCCAGCAGACTGATGGAGTCGCTCAAGAACAACGGCATCAAGGCCAAACTTCTGGTACGCGACAAGCAGACCGACCAAATCACCGTGGTTTCATTAAACTACAACTGGCGCATGATATGGAAATTCGTATGGGAGCGTATCGTCATATGGAAAGCCAACCGCTTCAAAAAGGAGAATATCTTTGCCGTGGACATCGCCAATACAGGTACGGATATTACCTCTCTTCCGGAGTTCCAGCAGGCGGATGTCATTCATCTCCACTGGATAAACCAGGGAATGTTGTCTCTGAAGAACATCGAGAAAATCCTTGCATCGGGCAAACCCGTGGTATGGACCATGCACGACATGTGGCCGTGTACCGGCATCTGCCACCATGCCCGCGAGTGCACCCGCTATCAGCAGGAGTGTGGCAACTGTCCTTTCATCCACGGCAACGGCAGCAGAAAAGACCTCTCCTACCGGACTTTCCGCAAGAAGCAGGAGTTGTATCAGGGACGGCACATCAATTTCGTAACATGCAGCCACTGGCTGGAAGGACTGGCCAAGAAAAGCGCCCTGCTCGCCGGACACACGATTACCTGCATCCCCAACCCTATCAATACCAACCTGTTTAAGCCGCACAACAAGCAAGAAGCACGCAACAGATGCCAACTGCCGCAGGACGCCAGACTCGTACTGTTCGGTTCGGTGAAAACAACGGACAAACGGAAAGGCATCGACTACCTGGTAGAATCGTGCGCACTACTGGCGGAAAAACACCCCGAACTGAAAACGGAGCTCGGTGTCGTCGTTTTCGGCAAAGAGTCGCAGCAACTGGCCAACTTGCTGCCTTTCAAGGTCTATCCGCTGGACTTTGTGAGCAACGAACACCAGTTGGTAAACATATACAATGCGGTAGACCTCTTCGTCACCCCTTCGCTGGAAGAGAACCTGCCCAACATGATTATGGAAGCCATGGCATGCGGCATTCCCTGCGTCGGCTTCAACGTGGGCGGCATTCCCGAAATGATAGACCACCTGCACAACGGATACGTGGCGCAATACAAGTCGTCCGAGGATTTTGCCAACGGCATCTATTGGACACTGACCGACCCGGATTATCCCAGCCTCGCCGAGCAGGCCTGCCGGAAGGCCGTCACCCACTATTCGGAAAGCGCCATCGCCAAGAAATATATTGACCTGTACAACAAAGTCACCGGAAGAAATGCATAACCATCCCACCCCAAGTTCAGCGTCATTACCGTGACCTACAATGCCGAGGCTGTATTGGAAGATACCATCCAGAGCGTTATCTCGCAAACCTACCGCCACGTGGAGTATATCATTGTGGATGGAGCGTCGAAGGATAAGACACTCTCTATCATAGACCGTTATAAGGATCACATCGCAAAGGTGACAAGCGAACCCGATAAAGGCCTGTACGATGCCATGAACAAAGGCATCCGACTGGCTACGGGCGATTACCTCTGCTTCCTTAATGCAGGCGACAGCTTCCACGAAGACGATACGCTGCAGCAAATGGTACATACGCTGCCGGGAAGCGAGCTGCCCGATGTGATGTACGGTGAAACGGCCCTGGTGGACAAAGAAGGACACTTCGTACGTATGCGCCGTCTTTCCGCCCCGGAAACGCTGACATGGAAAAGCTTCAGACAAGGGATGCTTGTCTGCCATCAGGCCTTCTTTGCCAAACGCACTTTAGTAGAACCGTATAACCTGAAGTACCGCTTCTCCGCCGACTTTGACTGGTGCATCCGCATCATGAAAAAGGCACACACGCTGCACAATACCCGCCTCACGATAATAGACTATCTGGACGAAGGCATGACTACCCAAAACAGGAAAGCCTCGCTTAAAGAACGTTTCCGCATTATGGCGCAATATTACGGTCTGATAAGTACGGCAGCCTATCATGCCTGGTTCGTACTGAGGGCGGTACTGAAAAAATAATCCGTACAGCTTGAAAATTGTATGTGCCACTTCATTGGCAATCTTGTGCCAGTATATAGGCATAAGCGTGCCATTAAAGTGGCACATACATAGACTGTGAACGGCACGCCTAAGGTTTAAGCAACGAGCGCAACTCCTGCACGCCTTCCGATGCTCCTTTTTGAATTACATGTATCTGCCGCATGGAATGTACATCCACCGGCTTAGGGTCTATCAGGTACACTTCGGCATCGCGAGGCACATAGTTGAGCAATCCGGCAGCCGGATATACATTCATCGAAGTACCGATAATGACGAATATATCCGCTTTCTCCACATAATCCACAGCCGTTTCAATCTCAGGAACCGACTCGCCGAACCAAACGATAAACGGACGAAGCTGAGTACCGTCGCCGGCTTTATCTCCCAACTTCACTTCGTACTCATCCGGTTTCAGTTCCTTTATGTAGTGCGGATTATAAGGGTCGCGGCTGGAACAGACCTTTGTCAGCTCGCCATGCAGATGAATCACGCGTTTGCTCCCGGCACGCTCGTGCAGATTATCAACATTCTGCGTAACGACCGTTACATTGAAGTCCTTTTCCAACTCTGCAAGCCGATGTGTCCGGCATTCGGCTTTACATCCAGCAATTGCTTGCGACGCTCGTTATAAAAGTTGATAACCAACTCCGGATTACGGGCATAGCCTTCGGGAGTCGCCACCTGTTCCACCGGATATTTATCCCACAGTCCGCCCGCATCGCGAAAAGTACTGATACCACTCTCGCGCTCATACCTGCACCGGACAAAACAACCAAGTTCTTCATCTTTATATCTCCTTAAAGTTCATATAGTCATACAAATGTATGAATAATACCCCAAAAGAGGGAAGTTATTTTCACTTACTAAGATTTTTTAATCTGAAAAAAACAAAATCATTCAAATAAAAGACGTATTTTTGCCATTCATTAATTTGCAATAGGCTGGAAAAGAAATGATTTCAGCCGCCAACAAAAACATTTTATGGATAAATTCAGTTATGCTATCGGCCTTGGAATAGGTCAGAATCTTTTAAGTATGGGTGCTAAAGGCATCGCAGTAGATGACTTTGCACAAGCAATCAAAGATGTCTTGGAAGCAACCAGACGGCTATCAGCCATACGGAAGCCCGCGAAATAGTAAATAAGTACTTCGAAGAACTGGAACAGAAAATGAATGCCGCCAATATCGAGGCCGGCAAGAAGTTCCTTGAAGAAAACAAAAACGCCCGGAAGTGGTTACACTACCCAGCGGGCTCCAGTACGAAGTTATCAACGAAGGCAACACAGCACTTATGCCAAAGCTACCGACCAGGTACAATGCCACTACGAAGGTACGCTGATTGACGGAACACTGTTCGACAGCTCCATCAAGCGCGGGCCAGCCTGCCACATTCGGTGTCAACCAAGTAATCCCGGGCTGGGTGGAAGCCCTGCAACTGATGCCCGAAGGCGCCAAATGGAAACTCTACATCCCCAGCGAACTGGCTTACGGCGCCCAGGGAGCAGGTGAGATGATTCCGCCGCACAGCACACTCATTTTTGAAGTGGAACTACTTAAAGTATTAAACAAATAATTTTAAAAGCAAAATGAAAAAAAGTAACATTTATCATGGCTCTTGCAGCAGCTGCCGGTTTGGCATCCTGTACTGCACAAAGCCCGAAAGCGAACCTCAAAACAGACGTTGACTCATTATCTTACGCTATCGGTATGGCACGTACCGAAGGCTTGGATCAATATCTCGCACAGCAGGGTATCGATTCTACTCAAATGACAGACTTCCTGAAAGGTTTCAACGAAGGTGCAAGCAAAATCGACAAGAAAGACGTTGCTTACATGGCTGGTCTGCAAATCGGACAGATGGTAAGCAAACAATGGGTAGAAGGCTTCAACCAACAGATTTTTGGCGGAGACTCTACACAAACCATCAGCGTGAGAACCTGTTGGCAGGTTTCGTTGCCGGAGTTGTAGGCAAAGGCATCATGACCAAAGAAGAAGCTCAGACTTCATGCAGACTCAGATGGATGCAGTAAAGGCTAAAGCCA
>ENA-OQCX01000673-OQCX01000673.1-human-gut-metagenome-genome-assembly--contig:-NODE-673-length-17495-cov-2.290189_pt1 | contig 17495 bp, 29 predicted proteins | sample MGYA00242762_ERZ504587 | MGnify/ENA primary metagenome ERZ504587 (study PRJEB26092, sample SAMD00036337) | human gut metagenome | host: Homo sapiens | study: EMG produced TPA metagenomics assembly of... | reverse complement strand
ACGTCAATCGTCAACACCTTCTTCCACATGATTACAACACCTCCGGACGCTGTTTAGCGCCGTAGCAGTTAACTTTTGCACGAAGTCCCTCAGAGTAGGATTTGCGGAATACTTCTTTAACTTCGTTCTTGTATGGATCATACTCAGTCTCTACATATGTAAATCCGTTGATACGGGAGATGATCTGAGCAGCGTCTTTTCCAAGACCGTTCAGGATAACACGAAGAGGTTTCTGACGAACTTTGTTTGCTTTCTCAGCGATACCGATAGCACCCTCAGCTGCTGCGAAGGACTCATGTCCAGCCAGGAAGCAGAAGCAGTCTGTTTCTTCTTCCAGAAGCATTTTACCAAGGTTACCATGTCCAAGACCTACTTTACGTGTGTCAGCAACGGATCCAGGAATACAGAAAGCCTGAAGTCCTTCACCGATAGCTGCTGCAGCGTCTGCTGCTCTTCTGCAGTCTTTTTTGATTGCGATAGCTGCACCTACGATGTATGCCCAGCAAGCGTTCTCGAAGCAGATCGGCTGGATGCCTTTGATCTGGTTGTATACGTCAAGGCCTGCATCTTTGGTGATTTTCTCTGCTTCTTCGATAGAAGCGATTCCATAGCTGTTTAAAACTGAATTGATTTTGTCAATTCGTCTCTCATATGATTCAAATAAAGCCATTTACTTATCCTCCTGAAATTATAATCGGTATAATTATTCTTTACGTGGGTCGATGATCTTAACAGCATCTGCAACACGGCCGTACTGACCTTTTGCTTTTTCCCATGCAGTGTTCGGGTCATCACCTTTTTTGATGAAGTCAGTCATTTTGCCAAGGCTTACAAACTGATAACCGATAATTTCATTATCTTCGTCAAGAGCGATACCTGTAACATAGCCTTCTGCCATTTCCAGGTAACGAGGACCTTTCTTGAGTGTTCCGTACATTGTACCAACCTGAGAACGAAGTCCTTTACCAAGATCCTCAAGTCCTGCACCTACTGCAAGTCCGTCTTCAGAGAAAGCAGACTGAGAACGTCCGTAAACGATCTGAAGGAACAGTTCTCTCATAGCTGTGTTGATAGCATCACATACAAGGTCTGTGTTCAGAGCTTCCATAACAGTAAGTCCTGGAAGGATCTCAGATGCCATAGCTGCGGAATGAGTCATACCTGAACATCCGATTGTCTCAACCAGAGCTTCCTGGATGATACCTTCTTTTACGTTCAGGGACAGCTTACAGGCACCCTGCTGCGGAGCACACCAGCCTACACCATGTGTGAAACCGGAAATGTCCTTTACTTCCTTAGCCTGAACCCATTTTGCTTCTTCCGGAATCGGAGCAGCTCCGTGATGCACACCCTGTGCAACTGGGCACATTTCTTCTACTTCGCGTGAATAAATCATGTTAAAACTCCTTTCAAGTATAGATTTACTATAATGTTGTTAAAAGATAAACTAACAACCTGACAGTATTTTCTCATAAAACCCCTTGTTAGTCCAGTCAAACTTGAGTGTTTTTGTCATTAAAACTCATATTTCAGTGCATCTTGAAAAAAAATTATCCATTTCACGCTTGCTCTGGAACGTCGCAATGTAGATCTGGTTGCCCATCGCGGCCGCCAGAACATCCGGCAGACGGTCTGCCATACGGATATTTTTGCTGTATTTTGTCATGATGTCTTCATGACCCAGGATAAATTTCTTACCGTCCTTCGTCCCACAAATGCACAGTACTCTCTGTCTCCCGGCTGCATCTGCGTCCGGTTAAAGGCAATCATGTCTGCCCAGATCTTATAAACATCGGTCTTGCATGCAAAATCCATCATATCCGGAGAAAATCCGCCACATGGGCGCATATTTACCTCAAGACCGACGATATCACCCTTTCTTCCAAGACCCTTCTGGTCTTTCTGCAGGCGGAAAAACTCAAAATGTACGAAGCGGCTCCGTACATTGAAACTTTTGACCGTGGCACGGCCTGCCAGCCTGACATCACTGGAAAGCTGCTTCACGATATAAAAGAGCGCATTGTCCTCGTGGTTCACGATATCCATGATGGAGATCGGTGTCACATTTCCTGTTTCGAAGATCGGATCTCCGTTGGAATCGATGATGGCATCGTAGGAATTTACCTCCGCGACTACGAACTCCTCCATTATATAGGAACTTCCGGTTCCTTCGTTCGGAAAAATTCTTCGAGCTGCCCCTGATCTTCCAGTTTGTAAGTATGGCTTGCCCCTACTCCATTATCCGGTTTTACGACCACCGGATAGCCGACTTCTTTGATAAATTTCTCACATTCTTCCAGAGTATCTACCAGATGATAGCGTGCTGTCGGGATTCCCGCCTGTACATAGTATGCTTTCATCTTAGATTTGTATTTGATCCTCGGAATATCGTCCTCCTGAAAACCGCTTGTGATATGGAAGGCGGTACGGAGTCTGGCATCACGCTCCAGCCAGTACTCGTTGTTGGACTCCAGCCAGTCGATGCGTCCGTGCTTGAAGATCAGGAATGCAACCGCACGGTATACTTCTTCCTCATTTTCGAGACTGCTGACCTTATAGTATTCATCCAGGCTGTCTTTCAGTCCCTGGCTCAATTCCTCATAAGGCTGATCTCCGATCCCGAGGACATTCAGCCCGTTTTTCTTGAGTTCCCGGCAGAACATCCAGTAATTTTCAGGAAAATTTGGAGAAATAAACAGAAAATTTTTCATAATATCACTCTTTCCTTTTAGATTTTATCAATCGTTTTTTAACAGATATGGAACAAAATATTCTACCTGTTTATACCACCAGTACCAGTCGTGAGAACAGTCATAGCCCCAGAAATCCACCCAGGCATGGATATCCTTCTGGGCAAGGATCTGCGCGAGCTGCCTCGTGGAGTCCGGAAGTTCCCATGGTCCCTGACCGACGCAGATGACTGCTTTCTTGAGATTATACAGCGCGATCCTTGGATCATCCTTTGGCATATCACCGAGGAAATCCACCAGCGAATTCCGGCGCACCACCTCGTCCGTGTAGGAACCGAAGCCGTATCCTGCTGAATAAAGACCGCTCAAAGCCAGAAGCCGGTCAAACAGATCCGGTCTTCTGAAATAAAGATTTGCCGCATGCGTCGCACCCAGCTGCATCCAAACACCATGATCCCCGGATATCCCGTCCAGCCATTCCTCTCGTTGACCATCTCCCGCATAAAAGACCATCTCATCTGTAATATACTGAAGCCACTGTTCATACCGACGGATGCGCCAGTACGGATCCCCGGCCGTATCTGACCAGGTCTCCTGATCGATCGTATCTATGGAAAACACCATCACTTCACCGGATTCCAGCCACGGGCTCCAGGTATCTGTCATCTGGAAATTTTCGAAATCAAAAAAACGTCCATCCTGACACGGGATAAAGAGCACCGGTCTGCCCTTGTGTCCATAGATTTTGCATTCCATGTCCCGCCCCAGGGCAGGACTGTATTCTTTTCTGTATTGTACTTCCATCTCTTTATTCCTCGTACAAAAGTGTATTCATAAAAAACGGGATCTGTCTCTCCCAGCTTGCCTCGCAGTGTGTGCCGCCCGGGATGATCCTTGCCTCCAGAAGGACTTTCTTCTGGAAAAATGCCGCCGCGATCCGCTCAAAATCTCTGCGGATCTTTGGGCGCTGTTCCAGTTCTACAGAACCATAGTCCATATAGATCACTGTATTCTGCCGGATCTTTGTCCTGCGGATGAGCTGTTCCAGTTTGTCGACATTTGTCCATACAGACGGAGACAGTGCCGCTGCTCTGCCAAAAACAGAATTGTACTGTGCCACTGCATACAGGCTCATCAGTCCGCCCATGGAGCTTCCTGCGATAAACGTATGCTCCGGTCGCTGAGAGTTCTAAGATCCCGGTCGATCTGAGGTTTCAGCGTGTGGACCATCCAGTCCATCGTAATCGCACCCTTTGCTGCGATGCTACCGCATCTTGCGTCATGAAAGCTGAACGGAGCATACTCCTTGAGCCGTCCATTGTCCGGGCTGTGGTTGCATTCGACTGCCACAATGATCACCTGTGTATTGGTATGATCCATGTATTCCTTCATGCCCCAGCATTTCCCATAGGTGGCATCAGAATCAAAAAAGACATTATGTCCGTCAAACATATACAAAACAGGATAATATCGTTCCCGGTCCCAGTCATAGGAATCCGGAAGATAAATATAAAGATTCCTCTCTTCCTCCCCGGTCAGCTCGGGAATCTGGATCTTATGTCTGTTTACCATAATCTTTTCCTCCTAACTGCGCTGTTTTACCGTTTCACTTTATTACTTTAATATAGCACAATCTGCTTTTCCAGACAAGAAACTTGGTAAAGCAGATCGTTTTGTGTTAAAATGATGTTGTTCATTTTGAAAAATTTTATTTTACATAAGGAGATTTTTATGACTACGCAAACACAGCAGACACTGCCTCCCAGTATTTTTCCGGCAAGATTTCAGATCTTAAGCGGCAGTGCCCTGAAACTTCTTGCCTGTATCCTGATGCTGATCGACCACACCGGCGTTCTGATCCTCGCCAACTGGAAACCTGCCCTCCGGGTACTCTTTACCATTGGTTCCACAGAGATCACCTGGTACCGCATCGTCCGTGATATCGGCAGATCTGCTTCCCGATCTTCTGTTTCCTTCTGATCGAGGGCTTCCTTCACACGAGGAACCGCCGCAAATACGGACAGAACCTGCTTCTCTTCGCGCTGATCTCTGAGATCCCGTGGAATTTCGTATTCAGCAATACCTGGCATCATCCGACGCAGAATGTATTTTTTACTCTGTTCCTCGGATATCTCGGGCTCTGTGCACTGGAAGCTCTGTGGGAAAAACCGGTCCTTCAATTATCCTGTATCGTGGGACTTTTTGGCTTTTCTTATATTTTCCATGCTGATTATGGCTGGCATGGTTTTCTGCTCATCATGATCATGTACCTGTTCCGCACGCGGCGGATCCTGCAGCACTTGTCAGCACACTCTGGATGAATTACGAATGGAAAATGTGCTTTTCCTTTATCTCCATTAATATGTACAATGGAAAACGCGGCTTTATCCAGGGAAAAGCCGCGAAATATTTCTTTTATCTGTTTTACCCGGTGCATCTCACAATCCTGGTGATCCTCCGCAGATTCTTTTTCTCAGTTAAATATTAATTCTTTTTGACGATCTCTGCTGCATTTTTGTAGATACTGTCTGCAGGAATGCAGCCTCTTACTGGTGAAAGCGGGTAGATATTGGAATTTCTTCCGATCACAGTTCCCGGATTCAGGACAGAACCACAGCCAACCTCTACATGATCTCCGAGCATTGCTCCGAATTTCTTGACACCTGTCTCGATCTTCTCATCGCCGTCCTTGACTACGACAAGCTTCTTGTCGGATTTTACGTTAGAGCAGATGGAACCGGCTCCCATATGGGATTTGTATCCAAGGACAGAATCCCCTACATAGTTGTAATGCGGAACCTGTACTTTGTTGAATAATACGGCATTCTTAAGCTCTGTGGAGTTTCCTACGACAGCACCCTCACCTACGATGCGTTTCCACGGATGAATGCACAGTGACGCACTTCTGCTTCCTTACCGATGATCGCCGGTCCGTTGATGCAGGCAGTCGGTGCCACTTTCGCGCTTTTTGCATCCAGATGTTGCCGTCCTTACAGTCATATTCCTGCGGATCCAGTGTCTCACCGAGCTTTACGATAAAAGCTCCGATCTCCGGAAGGACTTCCCACGGATAGGTTTTGCCCTCAAATAATTCACCTGCGATCGTCTCGTTTAGATCCAAGAGATTTGCGATTGTAAAATCCTTTAACATTTATACTTTTCCTCCTCGTTTTGGCGTTGTCTGTTTTTTCTGATAATTGACCGCCGCCGCATCAAAAAACTGCCGCAGTGCATACTGATAGTTGCTCTGTTCCACCTGGTCGGTACGGATCCTGACAAAATGCTCCAGTTTGTCCATATATTCCTGAGACGTGATACTGCCCTCTGCGACATAATTCAGACCCTTTTCCCAGCTTGCAGTCAGTTCCGGGTTCAGAAGCTGGCGAATGGAACAGTAGACCACATCAAAGATCATCTCCCCGAGAAGCGTCGGCGTAATCACCTGTGTCTTCTTGTTCAGGGCAAGATATTTGATGGAAAAAAGTTTCTTCAGGATCTCTGCCCTGGTCGCACTCGTTCCGATCCCGCTTCCCTTGATCTGCGCACGCAGTTCCTCGTCCTCGATGAGCTGTCCTGCATTTTCCATTGCAAGGATCATCGAACCGGAATTGTAGCGTTTCGGCGGTGAAGTTTCGCCTTCTTTGATATCCAGCGAATCTACCGTCAGTATATCACCCTTTTTGAGCTTATGCAATGCAGCAAGAAGCTGTGCATCACAGGAGACATCCTCACTGTCACTTTTTTCTGTATCCTGCGCTTTTGCGCCTCTGCGGGCGAAAGAATTCGTCGCATATTTAAGGTATCCTTCCTCCTGAAGTACCTTGAAGCTGGAAAAAACTTCTCCCCCTGCATCATTGTCACCAGGCTGACTTTCTGATAGACTGCCGGCGGACAGAAAATGCACAGAAAACGACGCACGATCGTCTCATAGACTCTCTGTGAAGTGACCGGCAGACTGTTCAGTGCATTTAAGCCCTGACCGGTCGGAATGATCGCATAGTGATCTGTGATCTGCTTGTCATTGACGTATCTTGTCTTCGCGATCGTCTTGTAGCTTCCCATCTGAGGACTTCTTCTGCGGTAGTTCCGATTCGCAGGGATAATTGCGAAGTCCTGAGATATTCTTGTAAATCTCCTTTGATACTGCGGTAGAAAGCACTCTGGCGTCCGTTCGCGGATAAGTGACAAGTTTCTTCTCATAGAGTTCCTGCGTGATACGGAGAGTCTCATCCGGCTGATCTTGAACAGCTTGGAGCAGACATTCTGAAGCTCCGCCAGGTTAAAAAGAAGCGGCGGGTTCTTGTTTTCTTTCTTGCGCTCAATCTTGTCAACGCTGCATCTGAGCGGCTGCTCCGTGCTCAGAAAATCGATCAGTTCCTGTGCGTGTTTCTTTTCTTTGAAACCATTTTCCTTGTATAAATAAGGAGACTGGAAATAACGGCTTCCCTCCACGGCTCTCCATTCACCGTCGAATTTCTCCCCTTCCAGTGTGATTCCTGAGATCACCCTGTAGAATGGTGTCTTGACGAAAGAGCGGATCTCTCTTTCCCTGCGCACGACCATGCCAAGGACACAGGTCATAACGCGGCCTACCGCGATCGCCTGATATTTGCTCTTAAGGTAGCTCGAAACGCTGTTTCCGTAGCGCAGTGTGAGCACTCTGGAAAAATTAATCCCCATGAGATAGTCCTCCTTGGCGCGGAGGTAGGCAGAATTCGCCAGATTGTCATAGGATGACAGGTCCTTCGCTTCGCGGATCCCCCTGAGGATCTCCTCCTCCGTCTGGGAATCGATCCAGACTCGTCTCTGTTTCTTGTCCTTCACTCCTGCCATCTGTGCGACCAGACGGTAAATATATTCTCCCTCTCGCCCGGAGTCGGTACACACATAGATGATCTCTACATCCGGCCGTTCAGAAGCCCTTTCACAATGTCAAACTGTTTCTGAACCCCCGGAATCACCTCGTATTTAAATTCGCGCGGCAAAAAAGGCAGGGTATCAAAACTCCACCTTTTGTATTTGATGTCATATTTTTCGGGATAGCTCATAGTGACCAGGTGTCCTACACACCAGGTCACTATGGAATCCTGAGATTCTAAGTATCCGTCTTTTCTCTGTCCGTTGATTTTTAATGCTTTTGCAAATTCCTGAGCGACGCTCGGTTTCTCTGCAATATATAAAACCTTACCCATATTATTGATCTGCACTCATCTTTCTAAGCGGCCATGCAAGAAGTACTGCACCACCGACCATATTTCCCAGTGTGACGATCACCATGCTCTTGATCATCGCACCAACGGAAAGTCCTGGTACCAGGCAGGCTGCTGTCACAAAAATACCCATATTTGCAACGCAGTGCTCAAATCCGCTAACAACGAATCCTGAGATACACATAACGATCATCAGGAACTTCGCGGCTTCACTCTTTAATTTGATTCCGCAAAGTACCCCGAGACATACAAAGAAATTACACAGAACTGCACGGAAAAACATCTGACCTGCCGGGATCGCAAAGTTTGTTTCCGATAAAACCAGCAAAATAATCCTTGGTTCCTGATGCGCCCGCCCATACAAAGATCAGGGACAGGATCAGGCATCCAACAAAGTTCCCTATGTAGCTGACAAGCCATACCTTACCGGCATCACCCAGAGTCACTCGCTTGTCATAGACCCCAAACGCCATGACCAGGTTATTTTCCTGTAAAAAAGCTCTCCTCCGACCATGGAGATCAGAAGGACTGCGATCGAGAACACCAGTGCTCCCAGGAACTTGCCCCACGCCGGCTCCTCTGCTCCGGCAAAAACATTACCGACTACATTAGAGAAAATCATCGCAACCACAATGAAGAATCCTGCCATGATCGCCCGCATAAAGTACTTCAGAAAATCGTTCTGAAGAAGGGTGATCTTCGCGTTTGCTGCATTTGATAATTTCTGTACATCCTCGTGATTCATAAAAAATACCTCCCTTTCCCTGAACACATTGTATTTGTACTTCAATGTGTCCTCCGCATATTGTGTTCACTTATTATAGCATTTTGAACAATTTTTCTCAACAAAAATCGGTTAAAGTTCGGTATTTTATCTATAAACTTTTCCATTTACTGATAACTTTCAGCTATCGGATCAGTAATGCGTAATCTTTCCTGTCAATGACCTCACCGATCACTGCACAGGGCAGATCAAGCCCTTTTAATTCGGCAAGAAGCTTCTCGGCTTCCTCTGCCGGAACTGCTGCCAGAAGTCCTCCGGATGTCTGTGGGTCAAACACAAGATCCTCTCTCCAGAGCTCTGCGCTACTCTCATATCCTGCTTTGCCCGCGAATTCACGGTTGCGGTATGCGCCGCCCGGAATGAGCCCATAGATGCATATTCCTCTACATCCGGAAGAACCGGCAGGAATCTCGTGTCGATCACCAGTGTCTTCTGGCTGCCCTCTGCCATCTCGGTTCCATGACCGCCAAGACCGAAGCCCGTGACATCCGTACACGCATGGACCGTATACTTCTTCAGGATCTCTGCTGCGTATTTGTTCAGTGTCTTCATGGATCTGAGAGCTGCCTCACGTGCTTCCTCCGATACAAGGTCCGCTTTGATCGCGGTATTGACGATCCCCGTTCCAAGAGGTTTGGTAAGGATCAGCTTATCGCCGGTCTGCGCCCCGTAATTTTTCCAGAATTTCGCCGGATGGACGAAGCCTGTCACACTTAAACCATATTTCGGTGTGTCATCCTGGATCGTATGACCGCCTGCAAGGACTGCGCCTGCCTCCAGTACTTTGTCTGCGCCTCCCTTGAGGATCTCGCCCAGGATCTCGGTATCCATCTCCTTCGGAAACGCTACGATATTCAGTGCGGTCTTTGGTTCGCCGCCCATCGCGTAGACATCACTCAGGCATTCGCCGCTGCGATCTGTCCGAAATCATAAGGATCATCTGCCACCGGCGTAAAGAAATCCAGAGTCTGGATCATTGCCAGTTCGTCTGAGATCTTGTAGACAGCCGCATCATCTGAGGTTTCTGTTCCCACAAGAAGATGTTCATCATGAAATTTCGGCAGTTTGCAGAGCACTCCCGCAAGCGTGCCCGGTCCTACCTTGGCAGCACAACCACAGTTTGGTGCAAGTTTTGTCAGATACACCTTTTCCATTTTGTCTGATACTCCCTTCTATATTATATGTTTTTATGAAAAATCATTTTTCAGTCTTAGACTTTATCATAACACAAATTCTCCAGATTCTCCACCGCAAAAAAACCGCCCTGCCAGATTTCTTTCTGACAGAACGGTTCTCCTGTTTTTATGTTTGGATTTATTTCTTTGTGATATATCCTTTTGCCTTGAGTGTCTCTGCACAAAGTACAGCTCCGCCGGCAGCTCCTCTTACGGTGTTGTGGGAAAGTCCTACGAATTTGTAATCATAAACTTTGTCCTCACGGAGACGTCCGATAGATACGCCCATTCCGTTTTCGTAGTTGACATCCTCGCTTACCTGCGGACGGTTGTCTTCTTCGAGGTACTGGATAAAGTGCTTCGGTGCGCTCGGAAGTTCCAGTTCCTGTGGAAGTCCCTTGAAGTTTCTCAGGGCTTCGATCAGCTGCTCTTTGGTAGGTTTCTTGCGGAATTTAACGAATACTGCTGCTGTATGTCCGTTCAGTACCGGAACACGCAGGCACTGGCAGGTGATGACTGGCTCTGTAGCCGGTACGATCACACCGTCTTCGATCTTGCCCCACAGTCTCAGCGGCTCTTTCTCGCTCTTCTCTTCTTCTCCACCGATGTATGGAATGATGTTGTGTTCCATTTCTGGCCAGTCTTTGAAGGTTTTTCCTGCTCCGGAGATTGCCTGGTATGTAGTAGCAACTACTTCATATGGCTCGAATTCTTTCCATGCAGTAAGTACCGGTGCGTAGCTCTGGATGGAGCAGTTTGGTTTAACAGCGATGAATCCTCTTGTTGTTCCAAGACGTTTCTGCTGATATTTGATAACATCGAAGTGTTCCGGGTTGATCTCCGGCACTACCATTGGTACATCCGGTGTCCAGCGATGTGCGCTGTTGTTGGATACAACAGGAGTCTCTGTCTTTGCGTATTCTTCTTCGATCGCTTTGATCTCGTCCTTGGACATGTCAACTGCTGAAAATACGAAATCTACAGTAGAAGCAACTTTTTCTACTTCGTTTACGTTCATGACAACGATCTTCTTTACTGCTTCCGGCATCGGAGTGTCCATTTTCCATCTTCCGCCTACTGCTTCTTCGTAGGTCTTGCCTGCGCTTCTCGGGCTTGCAGCAAGGGTAACAACCTCAAACCACGGATGATTCTCCAGAAGGGAGATAAATCTCTGTCCTACCATACCAGTAGCACCTAAAATGCCGACTCTCAGTTTTTCGCTCATAATAACATTTTCTCCTCACTCATTTATTCTTATGTGTCTTTGTGTGGCACACATCTGTTTTCTTTGTACATACTATACCACTTTGTATAAAAATGCAAGAGGTTTTTTAATTATTTTTTAAATATTCGCGATTTAATGCGATGATCTGCTCCATGACCTTCGGGCCAGGTGCACCGTAAGTCTCACGTTTTTCTACGCAGGTCTTCATGCTGATTGCTTCATAGATGTCCTGCTCGAAGACCGGAGAGATCTCTTTGTACTCTTCAAGCGGAAGCTCATCCAGAGAGATTCCTTTGTCGATACAGGTCAGGACAAGGCGGCCTACGATACCATGTGCATCACGGAACGGTACCCCGTGGTTTACGAGATAGTCAGCGGCATCTGTCGCGTTGGTAAAGCCATTCTTTGCGCTTGCTTCCATAACATCCTTGCGGAATTCCATGGTGGAAACCATGCCTGTGAACAGGGCGATACAGCCTTTTACTGTGTCGATCGCGTCAAAGGTCAGTTCCTTGTCTTCCTGCATGTCTTTGTTGTAGGCGAGCGGAATGCCTTTCATGGTTGTAAGGATGGAAGTCAGCGCACCATAGACACGGCCTGTTTTTCCTCTTACAAGCTCTGCGATATCCGGATTCTTCTTCTGCGGCATGATGCTGCTTCCGGTGCTGTAGGCATCGTCGATCTCAACGAAACGGTACTCGTTGGAGTTCCAGAGGATGATCTCCTCGCAGAAACGGCTCAGATGCATCATGACAGTGGACATAGCAGAAAGAAGCTCGATCACGTAATCCCTGTCAGATACGGAATCCATGCTGTTTCTTGTCGGCTCATCAAAGCCAAGCAGCTCTGCTGTATAAAATCTGTCCAGCGGTAGGTGTTCCTGCAAGTGCGCCTGCACCGAGCGGACAGGTGTTCATACGTTTGCGGATGTCTGCCATACGGCTTCTGTCTCTGCGGAACATCTCGAAATATGCACCTACATGGTGTGCCAGGGTAACAGGCTGTGCTTTCTGAAGATGTGTGAATCCAGGCATGTAGGTGTGCACATTGTTTTCCATAATGGTCTGGAGTGCTTCCAGAAGTTTCTTGAGTTCTGCGTCGATCTCTTCGATCTCGTCGCGGACATAAAGTTTCATGTCAAGGGCAACCTGGTCGTTACGGCTTCTTCCTGTGTGAAGCTTCTTGCCAGGATCTCCGATGCGGTCGATCAGATTTGCCTCAACAAAGCTGTGGATATCCTCATATTCGGATGTGATCTCCAGCTTGCCGGATTCCACGTCTGCAAGGATGCCATCCAGTCCTTCAAGAATCTGATCTCTCTCCTCTTCTGTCAGGATTCCCTGCTTTGCAAGCATTCTGACATGCGCTTTGCTTCCGCGGATGTCCTGTTTATAAAATTTCTGGTCAAATGAAATAGATGCATTAAAGTTGTATACAAGTTTGTCCGTTTCCTTCGTGAAACGTCCTCCCCATAACTGTGCCATAATGTCCTCCTTATTGTACGGTGATTTTGCTGCTGCCGGTTCTTCAACGAGTCCTGACAACGCATAATTTGTTATCAGTTACCACATTCCAGTGAAAAATCAAAGAGCAGAACCCTCTGAAATTTGTTTTTGCTTCAATTTTTCTTCCTGTTCGCGCTTCGAAAAGACGCAGCCACAGTAATTCTGCCGGTAAAGATCGTATTCGTGGGACAGTTCGATGGAACGTTTATAGCCATTTTTCTTCTTGAAATCGGATGGAAGATGGGGTACTTTATAGATTTCTGCCAGTTCTTCTCCGATCTCGTTGATCTTCTCTGTGTTTTTGAGCGGGCTGATCGAGAGGGTTGTTGTGAAGTAGTCATAACCGCCTTCTTCGGCAAGTTTTGCGGCTTCTTCCATGCGGAGACGGTAGCATTTGAAACAGCGTTCACCGCCCTCCGGAACTTTTTCCATGCCTTTTGCCATTTCATAAAAGACCTGCGGATCGTAGGCGCCCTCTTCGATGTGGACCGGGTGTGTGAACGGCATTTCAGCTACCAGACGGCGAATCTCTGCGACTCGTTTGCGATATTCTTCCTCTAATGAAATATTGGGATTGTAAAAAAACACAGTGATCTCAAAATACTGGGATAAATATTCCAGCACGTAACTGCTGCACGGCGCACAGCAGCTGTGGAGAAAAAGCCGCGGGACTCTGCCTTCTTTTTTTATATTATCGATAAGTTTATCAAGTTCTTTCTGATAGTTTCGTTTGTTCATGATAGTATTCCTCTTGTAAGATTTCTATGTGGATCCCCTGTATCAGGCTATCGACGGAATCCTTTTTCCTATCATAACACAGATGCCCTCTCCCGCATATCTTAAAATATAGATTCTCTTTTGAGGTATTTTGTATGAAACCCCTTCTGGAGATCAGAAATGTTTCTCTTTCTTACCATACCGTATCCGGAGAGACAAAAGCCCTTTCAAATATATCGTTTGACCTGATGCCCGGCGAATTCCTTGCTGTTGTCGGTCCGTCCGGCTGTGGGAAATCCACGCTTCTGAACCTGATCTGCGGCATGTTCCCGGCAGAGGAAGGCACGATCCTTATGAACGGCATCCCTCCGTCCCCCGGCGATCCGCGCATTGGATATATGCTCCAGAAAGATCATCTTCTGGAGTGGAGAAATATCTATCGAAATGTCCTCCTCGGTCTCGAGATTCGCAGAGAAAAAACGCCCGAAAAACTTGCCTATATCGAAGAAATGCTTGATACCTACGGGCTCAACAAATTCCGCACAGCCCGTCCTTCGCAGTTATCCGGCGGCATGCGCCAGCGCGCAGCTCTCATCCGCACACTCGCCCTGAAACCGGAGCTTCTTTTGCTTGACGAACCTTTTTCCGCGCTGGATTATCAGACACGGTTAAATGTCAGCGATGACATCGGCCGCATCCTCAAGAAAGAGCAAAAAACCGCAATCCTGGTCACACATGATATTTCTGAGGCGATCAGTATGGCAGATCGCGTGGTCATCCTTTCTGCCCGCCCTGCTCAGGTCGCCCGCATTGTCACAATCCGGCTGTCGCTGGATGAGAGAACCCCTCTTGCCTCGCGCAGTGCACCGGAATTTAAGTCTTATTTCAATCTAATCTGGAAGGAGCTGAACCAGTATGCCTGACCTTTCCCCTGCACAGAAACAATATCTCTTTCGTGTCCGGCGTGAAAAATATCTGATCCATGTGTCCAGGATCTTTTTGTTCCTGGGCTTTCTGCTTTTGTGGGAAGTGTCTGCCAGACGGGGCTGGATCGACTCTTTTATCTTCAGCAGTCCTTCTGAGATCTGGCAGACGTTTCTTCGGATGGTGCAGGATCAGTCTCTTTTTACACACATTGGCATCACGCTGATGGAGACTCTGGTCAGCTTTGCTTTTACTGTTTTTCTTGGAATCGGCACAGCGGTTCTTCTGTGGTGCTGTCCGAAGCTTTCGCGGATCCTGGAGCCTTACCTCGTCGTCCTGAACAGCCTGCCAAAATCCGCCCTCGCCCCGCTTCTGATCGTCTGGCTTGGTGCCAACGTCCGGACGATCATCGTTGCCGGAATATCTGTGGCGATCTTTGGCTCAATCATCAATCTCTACACAGGTTTCCGCGAAGCCGACCCAGAGAAACTCAAGCTCATCCGCACCCTCGGCGGCACAAAAAAAGACGAACTGACAAAGATCGTCCTTCCGTCTTCTGTGCCCTCATCTTAAGTGTGATGAAAGTCAATATTGGATTGTGCCTTGTCGGCGTGATCATCGGAGAATTCATCGGCGCCCGCCAGGGACTTGGCTACCTGATCATCTACGGCTCCCAGACTTCAAACTGACATGGGTGCTGATGTCCATCGTGATCCTGTGTATCATTGCGATAGGGCTGTATGCCATTCTGGATTTTATTGAGAAGCATGCCCAGAAATGGTAAACATGCCATCCTCTGCCGACCCATTTCTCATTTAATAGAATTCAGGTCATCTGTTCTATGGACGACAATGGGACCTTTCACAACTTTCGAAAATTCAAGTCATCCATTTCAAACTTCTTAAGTGACTTGTTTTCTGTTTTCCATAAAATAAACCATCCATTTGCAGTGCTCCTGGATGGTTTATTTTTGTCTTTGTAGAATTTTGGTCATCTGTTTTCTCTTTTTTTGGTTGGCTCTATACTTTATTTCTTGTAATCAAGTTCAAATGTTTGCCTGTAATTTGGATGGTTTAAATTCTGCCATATGCATATCAGGGTAATTTTCAATCCCTTTTGGATGACTTTCATACAGCTATATACATATCAGATCAATTTCCAGATTCTCTCCAGATGCATCTGACATAACTTCTGTATCACAATTCATCATTTCTTCCCAGGATACACTCCAACAAAGGAAATCTGTGGCAGAACTCTGTAATCGTTCAGTACGATCCTGATCTCTCTCACGTTTTCTTTAAAAACCGGGATGATTTTTTTGTAGCCGATCACGGTTCCGGTATAGACTTCTCCCACTCTCCCTGATCCCTTACAAATACTTCAAAAGCCTCTACTCTCTGACTGTGCCGGATCTCTTCTTTTAAGACCAGATACCCGACATCTTCTGCTTCATCCAGTGCGAAGACAAGTTCCACCGGCCTGTGGGATTCTTCCAGCAGATTACGGGAAAAGCTTCTCTGCTGCCATTCTCCCAGTTCCCTCAGGCGCTCCACATCATTCTCATGCAGAAGCCCGTTCGGCATCGGCGGGATATTCAGAAGAAACGTTGCATTTCCACCAACAGACCCCAGATAGATATGGACCAGTTCTTCCAGGCTTTTTACCTGGTCATCCTCTTCCGGATGATAAAACCATCCCGGCCGGATCGAGGTATTTACTTCTGCCGGATACCAGATCAGGTCACGTTCGCCTCAAGAGCGGCACGGCTTCCAAGGTCTTCCATATCACTGGTGATCTTCCTCTGGCGGAATTCTTCATCGTCCGACTGCTGGCTTCTTTCCTGCACACTTTCTGTCAGGGCCGTCCGTGCAGGAACTACACTCCACTCTGAGTTTCTTACATCGCCGGCTTCATTTCCGCACCATCGGATATCCGGTCCGCAGACGCAGATGCAGGCATCTGGCTGATAGTTCCGTACACATGCATAATATCTCTCCCAGTCATAAACCTGCTTCTTTCCATTCGGACCTTCCCCACAGGCCCCGTCCAGCCAGACACTGAAGATCTCCCCATACCCGGTCAGCAGTTCTGTCAACTGTGCAATATAATAATCGTCATATTCCTTCCCACTTCCATAACATGGCTGATTCCGATCCCACGGAGAAAGATAGATTCCAAACTTCAATCCATAACGGCGGCAGGTATCCGAAACTTCCCGCACTACATCCCCTACCCCATCCCTCCATGGACTGGAAGCGACACTGTGCTGCGTATATTTCGTCGACCACAGACAAAATCCGTCATGATGCTTGCAGGTAAGGATCACGCCTTTCATTCCTGCCGCTTTCACTGCCGATACCCATTGACCGGCATCAAATTCCTGCGGATCAAAAATCCCGGAATCTTCCGTACCGTCTCCCCATTCCCGGTTCGTGTACGTATTCATCCCAAAGTGAAAAAATGCATAAAATTCCGTTTCCTGATACTTAAGCTGACGCTTCGACGGAACAATCTTAATCAATTCCTGATCTGTCGGCATATCTCTTCTCCTTCTTCAAAAAATCCATCACCCTTTCAATCCGCCTGCACCGATTCCCTGCAGCAGATATCTCTGCCCGATCAGATAAATGATCATGGTTGGAATCATAATGATCACAAGTCCGCAAACAGTGCGCCCCAGTCTGTCGCATACTTCTGTACTTCAAACAGATTTGCCATTCCGATCGGAAGGGTCTTTTTGGCATCATCGGTCAGAAGAACCAGTGCCAGCGGATATTCATTCCAGAATCCCATCGCGCTCAACATTGTGATCGTTGCAATTCCCGGTTTTGCAAGCGGGACCATAACTTTCAGAAGAAGCTGAAGGTTTGTGGCACCATCGATCCGGGCAGATTCTTCATAGTCTTTTGGCACAGCAGACATAAAGCCCTGCAGAGTAAAGATGCAGAACGGAAACTGCATGACCGCATAGACCAGGCAGAGTACCGGCAGATTATTCAGTCCGTTGATCGCCTGTAATTCCAAGAACAGCGGGATCATGATATACGTTGCCTGGAGGAAAATACATGCCATATAGATCGTTGAGATCAGTTTGCTCCCGGCAAAGCGGTATCTTGCCAGTACATAAGAAATCGGTATGACAAACAGCAGAAGCAATGCCGTAGACAGCACTGTCACAAACACAGAATTTCCAAAATACGCCGCTATATTGCCTTCTGCCATGCAGCGACAAAATTATCCAGTTCAATGATACCGGCAGCGCATA
>ENA-OQCX01000670-OQCX01000670.1-human-gut-metagenome-genome-assembly--contig:-NODE-670-length-17543-cov-2.740641_pt1 | contig 17543 bp, 24 predicted proteins | sample MGYA00242762_ERZ504587 | MGnify/ENA primary metagenome ERZ504587 (study PRJEB26092, sample SAMD00036337) | human gut metagenome | host: Homo sapiens | study: EMG produced TPA metagenomics assembly of... | reverse complement strand
TTCAGTTCTTCTCCATATTCACATTCGCACGTAAGCTGACGACTGTTCAGTCCAAGATCTCTGACAAATCTCTGTGCTTCCGTACCACCAAATCCTACCCAAAGGTAAGACCATGGGTCCGTTTTATCTGCCTGATAAAAGGTAAGCTTTCCGGCTCGATCAGAAAGGCCTGTCCTTCTTTCAGCTGATACTTCGTTTCGCCGACCTGATAGATACCTTTGCCCTTCATTACATAATGCAAAATATAATTGGGTCTTGCGGCTGGCCCGTAGCTATGTAATGGCTTGCATTCTGCAAATCCGCAGAAACACAAATGAAAATCTTTAAACTTTGGTTTTAACAATTGCAATACGTAAGAATCTTCCATAATCTGTATCCTCTCTTAATCCCTAAGATCACAAGCACTTTCCAGTCATGCTTACTTTTGCTGTTGCTCACTCAGCAATAGTTAGTTTAACCATTTTCCTTATTCTATCACAGTATCGTGTTATTCTTCCATCAGTTTCAAACCAAGTATTAAACGGTGCCTCTTCCTTTATAAAGTTTCCACAAAAAAGACAATGTGTTTTTTCTTGTATGCAAAGAAATAAGGATGTAAAATAAAATTAGTTTTCAAATAAAAAAATAGTAATAAGTGAAATGGCAAATTCTGATTGTAGAACTGACATGTGATTATAAGGAAGGAATAATATGAGAAGAAAGATAGAGAAATCACAGATATACACAAGATTGAAAAAATATTGTCGAGTGCAAAGTATTTACATCTGGGGGTATTAGATGATGAATACCCATATGTTGTGCCGCTTCATTACGGTTATCAGATAAACGGCGGGAAACTAACATTTTATGTTCATAGTGCGAAAGAGGGGCATAAACTGGATTGCATTCGGAAAAATGACAGTGTTTTTGTGGAAATTGATTACGGAGAAAAACTTATAGAAGCAGATGTTCCCTGCAAATATAGTGCTGAATATGCGAGTGTCATGTGCCGAGGGAAAGCAAAAATCCTCCAGAATGCAGCGGATAAGTGCGCGGCACTTCGCATTCTTATGAGAGCGCAAACCGGAGAGGAACACGAAATTAATGAAAAAATGGTAAATGCGGTATGTGTAATTGAAATAAATGTAGATTCGTATACGGCAAAAGCGTGTGTAAAATAAATTTCAGTTTTCGGCATTATTGCTTCCACTGGTGATTAGCCTGTATTATATTTGTATTCGTGCATTACATAAAAAGACAGTAAAAAAGCCATAAACACCGTCCCCAGTGCTGCGATATTATGTTAAAATGAAGTAAACAAGAAAACTGGAAAAACAAAAAAGTTGTTCAAGATATACGGGATGAGAGGGATTGGTTATGGATGATTTTAAACAACTTACAGAGCAGCTTTTAAAATTTTATATCGACACGGAATCCATAGATGATACAGGCTTTGAAAACTTCTTTGATGATAACAGCAGTATAATCGGAACAGGAAAGCATGAGTTTTTCCGGAATCTGCATGAATTTCAGGAATCATATAAATTCGATGTAAAGCGAAGAGAAAAGATCAGACTTCAAATAAGGGACTTACAGCAGGAAGAAACAGAGCTTGGAGATGCCCAGGTCCTTGCGTATGGAACGGTAGTTTTTACCGGTTTATTTGAAGATGGGTCCGTCTGTTTTGAGATGGACACCCGGTTTAGTATTATCTATAAAAAGGTGAACGGGAAATGGCTGGTTCAGCATCTGCATCAGTCAGTACCGGACAGAGACCAGATGACAGGGGAAGAATTCCCGGTTACGCTGGGAAAACAGGTGGAAGAGGCACACCGGGCAATCAGTGCATTAGGTACCGCTTATTATCATATCTCACGTCTGGATTTAAAGACAAAGAAGATCGAACTTGTGAAAAGATCCCGGAAAATGGAGCTGGGCATTTCCCAAAAAAGCGCAGACTGGAATTCGCAGTTTGAGGTCATCAAAGATGTGATAGCAGAACCGTTTGTACAAAAGTACATAGATTTTTTTGATACACAGACCATGGCCGCACGGCTTCGTAATAAAGAGTCCATGTCTTTTGAATTCAAAGGATGGGAAATGGTTCCTTGCCATGATCGTTCCACAGAACTATGATAAAGACGGAAATATTACATCGGTGCTGCTTGCAAACCGGGATGTGACAGATGAAAAACTGCGGGAATTGAGGCAGGAGGAAGAACTGCGGGAAGCTAAATTAAATGCGGAAGTTGCAAGTAAAGCCAAATCCGCATTTCTTTTCAATATGTCCCATGACATCAGAACGCCTATGAATGCGATCATCGGTTATGCAGATCTGGCATCCAGACACCTGGAAGACACAGAAAAACTTAGCAGATATATCGATAACATTCAGGTATGCGGGGAAAAACTTTTATCGTTACTCAGTAATGTCCTGGATCTTGCAAGAATTGAAAATAACAAGGTCGAAATGCAGTATGCCGTGTCGGATGTCCGGGAAGACTTTACGAATTGTGTTACAATGTTCCAGCAACAGGCAGAAAGTAAGAATCAGACTCTGTGTATGACAGAACAGATCCTGTATCCGTATGTATATGTGGATGAACCACATTTATCGGAAGTCTGCATCAACATCATAAGTAATGCGGTCAAGTATACAAATGCGGGCGGTACAATATCCTGTAAGGTTGCACAGAGACCTTGTGAGAATGAAGACTGGTGTGATATGATCATCAGTATTACCGATAATGGAATTGGTATGACAGAAGAGTTCCAAAAGCATATCTTTGAAGCGTTTGAAAGAGAGCGGACTTCTACGATTACCCATATTGAGGGTATCGGCATCGGCATGGGAATCGTGAAAAAGCTTGTGGATCTGATGGGTGGTACGATAGAGGTGGAAAGTAAACTTGGTGAGGGATCCACTTTTACAGTGACGATCCCTTGCAAAAAAGCATCAAAAGAAGAAGCTTTAGAGAAGAAAAATCAGAATCCACGAAGTAAGAAGTCGCTAAAAGGCGTCCGGTCCTGCTGGTCGAAGACAATGAGATCAATGCGGAGATCGCGACAGAACTGTTGAAAGAAGAAGGGTGTATTGTCGAAGTTGCAACTGACGGAGTTGCATGTATCAGCATGATTGAAAAGGCAGATGCGGACTATTACAAGATGATCCTTATGGATATTCAGATGCCGGTTATGAATGGGTTCGATACGACATTAACCATCCGGAAGATGAAGGATGATAAAAAAGCGATGATCCCGATCATAGCTATGACTGCCAATGCCTTTGCAGAAGACAGACAGAAGGCGCTTTCTGTCGGGATGAATGATCACGTTGCCAAGCCTGTTGATATGAATATTCTTGCGCCAACGATGATGAAATATTTATAAAAGTGGGGAATAAAAAAATGAACAAAGAAAAAAAACAGGTTGTCACACCGGACAATCTAAAAAGAAATTGCCGTCATGACGATAGCAGTGGGGATCATCGCTGCGGCCGTGTATTTCTTTCTGATTCCGAGCCAGACCTCGATCAGCAGCGTATCTGCGCTGGCGATCATTATTGCGCATTATGTACCGTTACATGTATCAACGGTTACGATGATACTGAATGTGGTCTTACTGCTGATCGGATTTATAACCTGTGGGAAAGAATTTGGGGCGAAGACGGTATATACAAGTATTTTGCTGCCACTGTATCTGGCAGTATTTGAACATGTATTTCCGGATTTTGAATCGCTGACGAACAGTACGGAACTGGACGTGTTATGTTATGTTCTCGTCGTAAGCTTCGGACTCAGCATCTTATTTAATATGAATGCGTCATCCGGCGGACTGGATATCGTGGCAAAGATCATGAATAAATATCTTCATGTCGAACTGGGAAAAGCGATGTCCATCTCAGGAATGTGTGTGGCACTTTCTTCCGCATTGATCTATGATAAAAAAGCGGTCGTACTGAGTGTGCTTGGTACATACTTTAACGGTATTGTGCTGGATCATTTTATCTTTGGACAGAATGTGAAGAGACGTGTCTGTATCATCACAAAATATGAAGAAGAGGTACGCCGGTTCATTCTGCATGAGCTGCACAGCGGGGCAACGTTCTACGAGGCAGTAGGTGCTTACAATATGCAGAAATACAGAGAGATCATTACAATCGTAGATAAGAACGAATATCAGAAACTGATGAATTATGTCAGTAAAAAAGATCCGGAGGCATTCGTAACCGTATACACGGTATCCGATATGCGCTACCGGCCGAAAGTTAAATCATTTTAACGGAGGAAAACATATGAAGACAAAAGCTAAAATAATCATCGCGGCAGTTCTTGCCATTGCGATCAGCATCGGTTCGATAGCCATATATAAGCATATTACCGGTCCGAAAGAAGAGAGCATACCGCTTGAGACGACGCTGGAAGATGCAGCGGAGCTGACGACACAGAAGATGATCATCTCGGATGTATTCAGGAGCACAAAGGGAGAGATCCCGCTGATCAACAAGAACAGATTTCTCGTACAATACAAGACGACAGTGACTGCGGGACTGGATGTACAGAAAGCTGTCATAAAGGAGACAGACGACAAGATCCAGATATCTATTCCGCACTGCACGGTCAATGAGGATTCTATTAAGATCAAATCCAGTGATCTGAAGATATATGATACGAATTTTGCGATTATGAGTATCGATAAAGAGGCGGTTATGGAACTTGTCGCAGAGGCTGAGAAGAAAGCAAAGGAAAAAGCCGGATCGGATGAATACGGATTTCTTGAAAATGCGGACAAGAATGCAAAGAAAGTAATCAAGGGCATGTTCGAAAATGTATCGAATGGAAAAGAAGTAATCGTGTCTTTCCAGAATTAGACCGGAAATGAAGGAGGTAAAAAATGACAATACAGGAATGCTATGAAGCGATTGGAGGAAACTATGAAGATGTCTTAAGACGCCTTCGCAGTGAAGTACTGATCCGGAAATTCACATTAAAGTTCCTTGAAGATCAGAGTTATTCACTGTTAAAGCAGGCTTTGGGGGATAACAATTATGAAGAGGCTTTCCGTGGTGCACACACACTGAAAGGTGTATGTCAGAATCTTTCCTTTGACCGTCTGTATGAAGTGAGCAGTGAGCTGACAGAACTTTTGAGAGACCGGACCGGAGAGAAGCCGGGGATACCGGAAGCAATGGAAAAAGTAACAAAAGAATATGAGGCAACAATCGAAGAAATTAAGAAGCTGCAGGAGTAATCTCCTACAGCTTCTTTTTTAACATTTCCGGATTGGATGCATAAGCCAGTACCGTGTCAGCAGTAATGCGTCCGTTTTTATAGAGCGAAAGAAGACTGGAATCCATAGAGACCAGATCATTTCCCGCAGAGGAATAGATGAGACCGTCGATCTGCGGGATCTTGTTATTACGGATCATGTTGCGGATCGCAGGATTGACGATCATGATCTCGAATGCAGAGGTGATACCACCGTCAGCAGTCATCACAAAGGTTGAAGGTGAGAAGGGAACGATTAATGGAGCTAATGTAACATTAGATACACTTGCACCTGAGTAACAAAAAAGTAATAAAAATCAAGAAAAGGATCACGGACCGGAAAAAGGACCGGCCGTTCTTTTTTGTTGAGTTAACCGGGGAAAAGGATTATAATGGAGAATGCGTGGAATAAGACGCAGGAAAGACAGGAAAAGGGCAAAGTATATGTAAACGGAGAAAAAGTAAGATACAACGGAGAGATCGGAACGGTGAAGGTGTCCGATATCGAAGGAAAAATTGAGTGGTATATGGGAAGACCATAACAGAACGACAGAGGAGAATAGAAATTATGCGGGGGAAAAAACAGACAGCAGCCGTAGTTCTTGCGGTGATACTGGCGGTGACAGCAGGGATGCCGCACAGTACGGTATACGCGGAGCCGGACAGCACCGGGAATGCGCAGTCAGCAGACGCAGCGGCAGATGATACCCGGAAAGAAGAGAAAAAAGAAGAAGACATGACTCCGGAAGAGCTGGAGAAGAAGGCAGAAGAAGATGCCTATAAGATGGAGATCCAGTCGAACAGCTGGAAGAACTGGCCGCAAGGACCGGGAACATACGGAGAAGCAGCGATCGTGATGGATGCAGGAACCGGAAGCATCTTATATGCGAAGAATATTGATGGGCATGAATATCCGGCCAGCATCACAAAAGTTCTGACCAGTCTTATCGCATTAAAATATGGCAGCCTGTCAGATCAGGTAACATTTTCGAATGACTGTATATCTTTTATGCAGCCGGGAGATTCTTCCGTAGGATTAAAAGAAGGAAATGTGATCTCATTGGAACAGGCGTTGTATGCGACACTGCTTGCCTCGGCAAATGAAGCAGCCTATGCGGTTGCGGAAAATGTCGGGAAGAATGCCGGGCATGATTACAACTGGTTCATACAGCAGATGAACGAGGAGTGCAAAAGTCTCGGCGGGGAGAACTCGAACTTTGTCAATGCGAACGGGCTTCATGATGACAATCATTATACCTGCGCACGTGACATGGCTTTGATCGGTCGGGAGATCTGGCGTTATCCGGAATTCTTAAAGATCTGTCAGGAGCAGAGTTATACGATCCCGGCATCCGATACAACGGAAGAACACGTATTTCCACAGCATCATAAGATGCTCATAAAAGAAAATAAAAATTACTACCAGTATGTGGTTGCAGGAAAGACGGGATATACATCCAACGCTTTATCCACACTGATCACTCTGGCCGATAATGGTAATATGAAACTGGTGTGTGTCGTACTCAGGACGCATGGAGCGAATATATATCCGGATACAAAGAATCTGTTTGAATATGTATTTAATAATTTCCAGAAGATTTCGGTGGCAGATGAGAAGAAGCCGGCGGAAGTAAAAGAATTCATATCGGTATCGGATGAAAGTGAGGATGCTAGATCCGCACAGACGGGCGGGAATGAGTACCGGCCGCTGGAAGATGGCTATGTGATCCTGCCGAAGGATGTCTCATACAAAGATACAGACTATGAGATTACAGACGTAGATGAAAAGACCGGAGAAGGGACGATCCAATATACTTATGATGGTCATCCGGTAGGAAGTGCGACAGCAAAGTTCACGGAAGAATACCTGCAGAAAATAAGTACGGGAAAAGAACGTGTGGATAATAAGAAGGAGAATGTGGATAACTCCTGGACAACGAAGAACTCCGGTGGAAAATTAAGTGCAAAGAGCATCTGGGCGAATTTCGTGCAGAAAGCAAAAGCGGCATGGACGTTCAGTCAGAAGAAATTTGCCGGGAAATCAGCTTCGGAACAATATATGATCGCCGGGGGATGTGTGGCGCTGGTGATCCTGATCTTCAGTCTGATCGTTGTATTGATACGCCGGAGAAGATAAATGGCAGAGGATACATGAAAAATAAGGTAAAACCCCTTGACGGATTTTAGGATTGTTGCATATAATAAAGGGTGTGAAAAACGCTGACGAAGACAGTAGGATATAACAGAACGCAGCAGCGAGCCGGGGATGGTGGAAGTCCGGTGCAAGTAAGATATATCTGAATATCACTTCTGAGTTGCAGATTTTGAAAGGTTTCGGTAAGATGTGTAGAAAGATCCGGTGACCGAGTAAAAACTGACGGCATTCCTCCGTTACAGGGAAGACATATGATGGTATGTTAGGTGGTTTATAAACGTAAGTACAGCTTTCGTCCTATACAGGGCGGAAGCTTTTTTTAATTCAATGTTTTAATTTTATGGAGGTAAATATGTATAAGAAAGTTTCTACGGATCTTAATTTTGTAGACAGAGAAAAACAGACAGAGAAATTCTGGGAAGACAATGACATCTTCAGAAAAAGTATGCGTGACCGTGAAGGCAACGAGATCTATATGTTCTACGACGGTCCTCCGACAGCCAACGGAAAACCGCACATCGGACACGTTCTGACACGTGTTATCAAGGATATGATCCCAAGATACCGTACAATGAAGGGATACGAAGTTCCAAGAAAGGCCGGATGGGACACACACGGACTTCCGGTAGAGCTGGAAGTTGAGAAGCTTCTCGGACTGGACGGAAAAGACCAGATCGAGAAATACGGTATGGAGCCGTTCATCAAGAAATGTAAAGAAAGCGTATGGAAATACAAAGGTATGTGGGAAGACTTCTCTAATACCGTAGGTTTCTGGGCTGATATGGATGATCCATATGTAACATATGATAATAACTTTATCGAGTCTGAGTGGTGGGCACTCAAGAGAATCTGGGACAAGAAGCTCCTGTATAAGGGATTCAAGATCGTGCCATACTGTCCTCGTTGCGGAACTCCGCTTTCTGCACAGGAAGTAGCACAGGGCTATAAAGATGTAAAAGAACGTTCTGCGATCGTTCGTTTCAAAGTAGTAGGAGAGGATGCATATTTCCTCGCATGGACAACAACACCATGGACACTTCCGTCTAACATCGCACTCTGTGTGAACCCGGAAGAAGACTATGCGAAAGTAAAAGCTGCTGACGGCTATACGTATTACATGGCTGTTGCACTTCTCGATACCGTACTTGGCAGACTTGCCGATGAAGAAAACGGAACAAAGGCTTACGAGATCCTTGAGACATACAAAGGAAAAGATCTCGAATACAAAGAGTACGAGCCATTATACCAGTGTGCTTACGACTGCGCTTCTAAGCAGAACAAGAAAGCATTCTTCGTTACATGCGATACCTATGTAACACTGACAGACGGTACCGGTGTGGTTCATATCGCTCCTGCGTTTGGTGAAGACGATGCCAAGGTCGGACGTAGATATGATATGCCGTTCGTTCAGCTGGTAGACGAAAAAGGTAACATGGGAGAGACGACTCCGTTTGCCGGATTATTCGTTAAGAAGGCTGATCCGGAAGTATTAAAAGACCTCGACGGACGCGGACTTCTCTACGATGCACCGAAGTTCGAGCACAGCTATCCACACTGCTGGAGATGTGATACACCACTTATTTACTACGCTCGTGAATCATGGTTCATCAAGATGACAGAAGTAAAAGATGACCTGATCGCCAACAACAATACAATCAACTGGATTCCGGAAAGCATCGGTAAAGGACGTTTCGGCGACTGGCTTGAGAACGTTCAGGACTGGGGTATCAGCCGTAACCGTTACTGGGGAACTCCACTGAATATCTGGGAATGTGAGTGCGGACACCAGCATTCGATCGGAAGCATCGAAGAACTGAAAGAAATGTCCGACAACTGCCCGGATGAGATCGAACTTCACCGTCCATACATCGACGAAGTAACGATCAAGTGCCCATGCTGCGGAAAGCAGATGCACAGAGTACCGGAAGTTATCGACTGCTGGTTCGACAGTGGATCTATGCCATTTGCACAGCATCACTATCCATTTGAGAATAAAGAGTTATTTGAAAAGCAGTTCCCTGCAGACTTCATCTCCGAGGCTGTTGACCAGACACGTGGATGGTTCTACTCACTGCTTGCGATCTCTACACTGATCTTCAACAAAGCACCATACAAGAACGTTATCGTACTTGGACATGTGCAGGATGAGAATGGTCAGAAGATGAGTAAGTCCAAAGGAAATGCAGTTGATCCATTCGACGCACTGGAGAAATACGGAGCAGATGCGATCCGCTGGTACTTCTATGTCAACAGTGCACCATGGCTTCCGAACCGTTTCCACGGAAAAGCCGTTGTAGAAGGACAGAGAAAGTTCATGGGAACATTGTGGAACACCTATGCGTTCTTCGTACTGTATGCGAATATCGATGATTTCGATGCAACAAAATACACACTGGAATACGACAAGCTGTCCGTTATGGATAAATGGCTTCTGTCTAAGCTCAATTCCGCAATCAAGGCAGTAGACTATGACCTGTCCAACTACAAGATCCCGGAGGCTGCAAAGGCACTTCAGAGCTTCGTAGACGATATGAGTAACTGGTACGTAAGACGAAGCCGTGAACGTTTCTGGGCTAAGGGAATGGAACAGGATAAGATTAATGCTTACATGACTCTGTACACAGCACTGGTTGAGATCTGTAAGACGCAGCGCCGATGATCCCGTTCATGACAGAAGAGATCTATCAGAACCTGGTAAGAAGCGTGGACGAGAGCGCTCCGGAAAGTATCCATCTGTGTGACTTCCCGGTTGTAAATGAAGCACATATCGATACAGAACTGGAAGCTAATATGGACAATGTTCTGAAGCTGGTTGTTATGGGACGTGCATGCAGAAATACTGCAAATATCAAGAACCGTCAGCCGATCGGACAGATGTATGTAAAAGCTGATTTTGAAGTACCGGAATTTTACAAAGACATCGTAAAAGATGAATTAAATGTAAAGAATGTAACATTTACACAAGATGTTCGTGACTTTACTTCATATACTTTTAAACCTCAGTTAAAGACAGTAGGACCAAAATATGGTAAAATGTTAGGAGGTATTAAAGCAGCACTCGATAACCTCGAAGGAAATGCAGCAATGGATGAGTTAAATGCTACAGATGCCCTGAAGCTTGATATCAATGGAACAGGAAGTGACTCTGTTCCGCGAAGATCTGTTGATCGATCTGCACAGATGCCGGGATATGTATCTGAGAATGATAACGGAATTACAGTTGTTATGGATACAAACCTTTCCGAAGAACTTCTGGAAGAAGGATTTGTACGTGAGATTATCAGTAAAGTACAGACCATGCGTAAGGAAGCCGGATTCGAAGTTATGGATAAGATCGCAGTATCTTATGAAGGTACAGAAAAAGCAGAGAAAGTATTTGCAGACAATGCATCTACGATCGCAGATGAAACACTTGCACTGGAAGTTACAAAAGCAGTACCTGCAGGCTACACGAAAGAGTGGAAGATCAATGGAGAAGCTGTAACGATCGGTGTGGAAAAGAGATAATCAAAGCCCAGTTTTTTAGAAGGGAAGTAGAAAATGTATAATCCAAGATTTGAAAAAGACGTATTTAAAAGAGATGTACGGAACAATGTAAAGACATTGTTCCGTAAGGAAGTAGAAGAGGCAACTCCGCAGCAGTTGTTCCAGGCAGTTTCTTATGCTGTAAAGGAAGCCATCATCGATGACTGGCTTGCAACACAGAAACAGTATGAGAAAGACGATCCGAAGACTGTATATTACATGTCCATGGAATTCCTGCTCGGAAGAGCTCTCGGAAACAACTTGATCAACATGACGGCATATAAGGAAGTAAAAGAAGCTCTGGAAGAGATGGGAATCGACCTGAACGTGATCGAGGACCAGGAGCCGGATCCAGCACTTGGTAACGGTGGACTCGGACGTCTGGCAGCATGTTTCCTGGATTCTCTTGCAACACTGGGATATGCATCTTATGGATGCGGTATCCGTTACCGTTATGGTATGTTCAAGCAGAAGATCAGAGACGGCTATCAGGTAGAAGCACCGGATAACTGGTTAAAAGACGGCAACCCGTTCGAGCTTCGCAGACCGGAATATGCGAAAGAAGTACGTTTTGGCGGAAATATCCGTGTGGAATACGATGAGACAGGAAAGACACACTTCGTTCAGGAGAACTATGAATCTGTAATGGCGATCCCTTATGATTATCCGATCGTAGGATACGGCAACCACATCGTGAATACACTCCGTATCTGGGATGCAGAAGCGATCGTAGATTTCCAGTTAGATTCCTTTGACCGTGGAGATTATCACAAAGCCGTTGAGCAGGAGAACCTTGCGAAGAACATCGTAGAAAGTGCTTTATCCAAATGATAACCACATCGCAGGAAAAGAACTGAGACTGAAACAGCAGTATTTCTTCGTATCAGCAAGTATCCAGGCTGCAATTACAAAGTTTAAAAAGAAACATGGTGATATCAGCAAACTGCCGGAGAAAGTAACATTCCAGATGAATGATACACATCCGACAGTAGCAGTAGCAGAGCTGATGCGTATTCTTCTTGATGAGGAGAATCTCGGATGGAATGAAGCATGGGATATCACAACAAAATGCTGTGCATATACGAACCATACGACCATGGCAGAAGCACTTGAGAAATGGCCGATCAATCTGTTCTCAAGACTCCTTCCACGTATTTATCAGATCATCCAGGAGATCGACCGCCGCTTTGTCGAGCAGGTAAGAGCACAGTATCCTGGTAATGAAGAGAAAGTAAAGAAGATGGCGATCCTGATGGACGGTCAGGTTAAGATGCACATCTTGCGATCGTTGCAGGCTATTCTGTCAACGGTGTTGCAAAGCTGCATACAGAGATCCTGAAGAACCAGGAACTGAAAGATTTCTATCAGATGATGCCGGAGAAGTTCAACAACAAGACCAATGGTATCACACAGAGACGTTTCCTTATGCATGCGAATCCGCTGCTTGCCGACTGGGTAACAGAGAAGCTCGGAACAAAAGAGTGGATTACAGACTTATCCAAGATGAGCGGACTGAAAGAATGGTAGATGACGAAGAGGCTCTGAAAGAATTCATGACGATCAAGTTCAAGAACAAAGAGCGTCTTGCAGCTTACATCAAAGAGCACAACGGTGTAGAAGTAGATCCAAGATCGATCTTCGATGTACAGGTAAAACGTCTGCACGAATACAAACGTCAGCTGCTGAATATCCTGCATGTAATGTATCTGTATAATCAGATCAAAGAGCATCCGGAGATGTCCTTCTATCCTAAGACATACATCTTCGGCGCAAAGGCTTCCGCAGGATATATCCGTGCAAAAGAGATCATCAAACTGATCAACTCAAGTTGCGGATGTGATCAACAATGACCGCAGCATCAACGGCCAAACTGAAAGTTGTATTTATTGAAGATTACCGCGTATCGAACGCAGAGCTGATCTTCGCAGCAGCAGATATCAGTGAGCAGATTCTACAGCTTCCAAGGAAGCTTCCGGAACAGGTAACATGAAGTTCATGATGAACGGTGCACCGACACTCGGAACGATGGACGGAGCGAACGTAGAGATCGTAGACGAAGTTGGAATCGACAATGCATTTATCTTCGGACTGAGTGCAGACGAAGTTATCAACTATGAGCAGAACGGTGGATACAATCCATACGATATCTACAACAACGATCCGGATATCAGAAGAGTGGTAGACCAGCTGGTAGACGGAACTTATGCAAACGGTGATAAAGAGATGTATCGTGACCTTTACAACAGCCTTCTGAACAATCAGGGTGGTGCAAGAGCAGATATGTACTTTATCTTAAAAGACTTCCGTTCTTATGCAGATGCACAGGCCCGTGCAATGGAAGCTTACAAAGATACAGACAAATGGGCTAAGATGGCTCTTAAGAATACCGCTTGTTGCGGTAAGTTCTCGGCAGACAGAACGATCCAGGAATATGTAGATGATATCTGGCATCTGGATCATGTTGTGATCAATGAGGATGAACTGGAATATTAAAAAAACCCTCTCATACCTTAAGGTATGGGAGGGCTTTTTTGTGCCAGTGGGGACGGGGAAAGTGGCTCTGCCAGTGTCAATGGGGACGGAGAAAGTGGCTCTGCCGTCGGGGAGGTGTGCAATATATGAGACGATACAGGATAATAAGTGAAAAAGTGAAACAGGCCGGCTGCTGGCTGCTTATCATAGTTCTGCTTCCGTATATCATAACCGTATTTTTAAACGGACCGAAGGTTATCACTGCTTCCAAAGCAGATGAAACGATGGTGAAAATAAAGAAAAACGGAAAGATGCCTGTGGAGGAGTATTGTATCGGAGTGCTGGCCAGGGATATGCCGGCAGATTATGAGAAAGAAGCACTGAACGCACAGGCAGTGCTCATCCGGACAGAAGTATACCGCATGATTCAGGAAGCCGGTGGAGACGGTACACTGCCGGAAGAAGCAGCAGACGAATTCTGGACAGAAAAACAGATGAAATCCGCGTGGGGCATGCGGTATGCGGAAAATTACCGGAAGTTAAAAAACGCACTGGAATCTACTGCGGGACAAGTGCTGTTCTATGGAAATGGTCTGGCAATGACACCATTTTTTAATTTGAGTAACGGATATACAAGGGATGCAAAAGAGGTGCTTGGAAAGGAAGAGTATCCTTATCTGAAAATCGTGGAATGCCCCGTGGATGTAAATGCTGAAATGAGATACAGACGGTGATACTGGAAGTGAAGAGTGAACAAAAAGGCGAAAATAAAGGAACTACAGGTATTGAAACGCTGGATGTGGAGATACAAAAGACGGATTCCGTGGGATATGTATTGAAGATCCGCGTGGGAGACAAGGTAATGAGCGGGGAAGAATTCAGAAATAAATATCAACTGGCTTCCAGTTGTTTTACGCTGCAACCTTATAATGGAAAGTTAAGAGTAACCACAAGAGGAGCCGGTCACGGAATCGGTATGAGCCAGTACACAGCGAATGAGATGGCAAAAAAGAAACAAGGATATAGAAAAATATTAAAATATTTTTTTAAAGGAACGGATATAAAAGAAGTGACAGAAATTATAAAAAATGTATAACTACATCACGATCTGGCAAAAATATGGTCAGAGGTGGTGATGAAATGAAGAAAAACGAAAAAACGTCTATGTCCAAACGGCGTGCTACCGTGGCAGCAGTGTTATGTTTTGTGGCAGCAATTGCAATAGCAGGAACATATACATTTAACGATTACAGGAAAACGCAGAAAAATGAGCTGGCGAAGGCGGAAGAAAAGAGCAGGCAGGAAGAGACAAAGAAAGACAACAAAGACAACAGCGATCTGACAAGAGAAACCGGAACATCAAAAGTAAAAAGTGAGAATACCGGAAGCAGTACGGAGAAAAGCACAACAACTGAGAGTACCGATAATGAAAAAAACGGATCAGACGGAACCGGAATGACAGATCAGCCGGAACAGAATACAACGGGAACCCAGGCAACAGCAGGAAAGAGTCATAATATCAATTTTACAGAAGACAGCTACATCCTATGGCCGGTGAACGGGGCTGTGATCATGAGTTACAGCATGGATAAGACGGTATATTTCCAGACGCTGGATCAGTACAAGTATAATCCGGCCGTGATCATCGAAGGTGCAGAAGGAGATCAGGTACTCTGTGGCGCACCCGGGATCATCAAGTCGATCGATGTCAGTGCACAGACGGGAACAACGGTCAATGTAGACATCGGAAACGGATACGAGCTGTTATACGGGCAGCTGAAAGAAGTACCTGTGAAGGTCGGGGATTATGTAGAAGCGAAGAGTGTGCTTGGCTATGTTAGCCAGCCGACGAAGTATTACAGCAAAGAAGGCTGTAATGTATATTTTGAGATGCGGAAAAACGGGCAGCCGGTGAACCCGGTGGAGTATACAGCGGATCAGGATTAAAAGAAAAGGACAGGGATTCCCGGAGATCTCTGTCCTTTTCTTGTGCAGTCCTTCTTTTGGGGTGGATAAAATTGACTTTCCGCAGGATAACGGATAAAATAAAGTGGATTATTACAGGAAAAATCAGACCGATTGTGGATAAGTGGGGACAGCTACATGAATTATACCTATATCATAAAATGTGCAGACAGTACGTTATACACAGGCTGGACAAATGATCTGGATAAGAGGATAAAAGCACATAACAGTGGAAAAGGCGCGAAATACACGAAGACAGAAGACCGGTGAAGCTTGTGTATTACGAAGAACATGAGACGAAGAATGAGGCAATGAGCCGGGAATATGCGATCAAACAGTTGACACGGAGAGAAAAGGAACTGTTGATCAAAGGAAACGGAAACTTATGTGAAAAAGAGTGTGGATAAGGAGATCGAGATTGGAGAGAAGATCCCGAATGAATTCGAACTCGCAGAATAAGTAAAAATAAATGATATTAAGTGAAAAAGCTGCCACCGGCAGCTTTTTTCATATGAATTTCATTAAAGTACAAAAGCATACATCACCACAAAGTGGCAGGCGCTTCCGGCCATCACAAACAGATGAAAGATCTCATGGCTTCCGAAATATTTGTGCTTACTGTTAAAGATCGGAAGCTTCAACGCATAGATCACGCCGCCAACGGTGTAGATGATACCACCGGCCAGCAGCCATACGAAAGCCGCCGGACTTAAAGAATTCAGCAATTGTGTAAATGCCAGTACGCAGGTCCAGCCCATGCCGATATAAAGCACGGAGGAAACCCATTTCGGACAGTATACCCAGAATGCTTTGATCAGGATTCCGGCGATGGCAAATGACCATACGATCGCAAGAAGGATGATCCCGGTCCTGCCGCCAAGTACTAACAGGCAGATCGGAGTGTAGCTTCCGGCGATGAGAACGCTGATCATCATGTGATCGATCTTTTTAAGAATGGTATTTACTTTTTTTGATTTATCGAATGTATGGTAAGTTGTGCTTGCCGCATACAGTAAGATCAGACTTGCCGCATACACAGCAATTGCGATAATGTAAATCTTACTTGGTTCGCGCGCTGCTTTTAAAAGCAATGGGATTGCTGCGAATATTGCCATCAGCATTCCGATAAATGTGTGATCGCACTTCCCGGATCTTTAATGTGTTCTTTTAACTGCTCTGCCATAGTCATGCACCTCCTGAATGTCGAAAATATGACATGTAGTTTTTGATACTATGTTTGCTATATGTGTATATTATACCAGGAAAAGAAAATCAAGCAGAAAAGGAAAATATTTTTAAAATCAAAATAATCCTTTTCCGCTTGATTTTTTACATATCAGGTTCTAATTTATTTTCATTGCGCCAGCTTCTTGGAGAAGTTCCATAGATATTCTTGAATGCTCTTGAAAAATGTAACTGATTCGGATATCCAATGGCATTTCCAATATCCGCAATGGATAAAGAGGTCAGTTTCAGAAGCTCTGCAGCCTTCGTCATGCGGTAACTGATCAGGAATTCCTGAGGAGATTTTCCGATGGAGTCATGAAAAATCTTTCCGAAATAACTCCGGTTCAGACCACAGAAAGAAGCAATGTCTTCAATGGTAATATTGTTCTGAAAATTTTGCTCAATATAAGATAATGCTTCTTTGATGTAAAAATCTCTGATCTTCCCGCTATGGTTCATACGCACTGTAGCAGCAGAACGCATGAAATAATCCAAAAAGAGATACAAATGTCCGATTATATGGAACGGTGATTCGCAGGAGGAACCGGAATGTCTGGCAATATATAACATTTCGTTCATCATTTCATTACGAAGATCTTTCAAACCGGCATGATAGACGGATGATCCGGACTGAGTCCTGCAGTAGAGACGATCTCTTTGGCACGGAGTCCGTCAAATTCAATCCAGGTATATTCCCATGGGAGATCCTGATCTGCGATGTAAGTATTGATCTGATTAGGAAATAGCATAAAACCCTGTCCGCTTTTCACCTGATATTTTATTGTATTGCCGGAAGAATCGTCGGCCATTAAAGTTCCGGTTCCGGATATCACATAGTGAAAGATATAATGGTTTCTGGCGGCAGGTCCAAAAGAATGGGAAGGTTCACATTGTTCCCAGCCATACTGATAAAGTCCGATATCAACAAAATTTTCATTTGGAAATACAGAAAA
>ENA-OQCX01000669-OQCX01000669.1-human-gut-metagenome-genome-assembly--contig:-NODE-669-length-17564-cov-4.213110_pt1 | contig 17564 bp, 19 predicted proteins | sample MGYA00242762_ERZ504587 | MGnify/ENA primary metagenome ERZ504587 (study PRJEB26092, sample SAMD00036337) | human gut metagenome | host: Homo sapiens | study: EMG produced TPA metagenomics assembly of... | reverse complement strand
CGTTTGTTTCCATTGCTTCTTTAAAGGATTTGAAGCTATTATTTTTACTTTCTTGACTGTGCGGTATATACAGGGGCAGAATATTCCTGCTTTGTTACATCTGAACCGATACATATATGCCAGTATCTGGAAACAGTCTTCTCTTACGCTTTTTCTTGCACTTTCTCTTTACGCTTTTTCATTAAAATTGCCATTTTGAGCAGCATCACTCCAGGCATTTTTATATTTCGCGTCCAGGATCAGCGCAGGTGTGGTTTTATTTTCTTTTTTGTAAATACACAAATCTGGTTTTAATTTACGTTGTGATTCTTTATCTGGTATTCTGAAGAATGTCTCTCTTTCATTCTGTGGTTGGAAAGTATACTCTTCTTTTATTTCATCTTCCAGAATACTTTGCAGATACTGTTCCCATACCCAGTTCATATTAATCAGGACGCCGTGAATCGTTTTTTCTGACTGTGTTTCTCTGACAAAAATCCCCATGTGCCGCAGGATCAGGATTGCTGTCTTGCGTACTTCTTCCCAGTCATGGTATATGGAATGGGTGATCTTTCTGCGCTCGCGCTGGACAAGTTTCTGTGCTTCCTGTCTGGATGCAGGCTGCATGATATTGCGGAACTGCGTGATACATTCACCAACCGTTATTCCAAAGATATCAAGATATTTTATGACTTCCGGATGGTGCAGAAATTGTTCTTCTTCGCTGAATTCAGATTCGACCAGATTCATAAATTCCCTGTCTATTTCTTCATCTGATTCAAAAAACCAGTCGTTTTTCACATCCCTTTTCCATTCGTCTCCATAAGTTCTGATGATAATAAAACTCATTCATTTCCCTCTCCAATATACACTCTGCTGTTCACATACTCTCTTCCTTCATCTTTAAAAACCGGGATATCCTTGTCAATCACCCAATGCATTCTCACCGTTCCCGGTTCAACAGAGAGGGTTTCCAAATCATAGAATTCTTCGAAATCATAAGTTCCCTTGATACAACAGCTCCCTCTCTGAAACTGTGAAGGAAGGTCATCCCAGGAAAGTCCTTTCTGTGTCAGTAACATCTCTTTAATCTGGCAGCAGTTTTATGCTGTAATTCTTTATGGCGGAAATTTGCCTGTCCAAGCATCTGGATTGAGTTTCTCATGGCATCCAGCTGACGCCAGTAAAGATTATTCGCCACTTCTTCCTTGGGCACATTAAATACGCGACAGTCAAATATTGCTCCGTTGCTGACTGCTTTTGCATAGACTTCTGCCTGTTTTTCTTCTTTTTCATCTGATGCGGTGTCAGCATATGTTCTGGAATACATCTGCATTTTGCGGTTAAATTCCAGAGTCGCCAAGCCTGCTGCAATACTGCACATTTTCTGCACTTCATAATCAAACCAGGGCTCTGATGTAAATTTTTTTGTAATCTGTGAGAACCAGTGTTATCTCATCCGACTGTGTATAGCCAAGAACACATCCCTGAATATTTTCACACAGGTACTTCATGGTATCCTGCATGGCTTTCATCAAAACTTCATCGAACGGTTTCACGAAATTTCTGGTAAAAGTGTGAAATGCCCTGCCATCCAGCCTCATAATTACAGGTGTTCTTCTCATTAATACGTTTTTGGGTACTGCCTCATATTTTTTCATTCGTCTTGCAAGTTCTGATGTATCCATTGCTTTTCTCCTGTTCTACTATTTTTCTGGAAGGTCTGTTACATCATTCAGGTCTTTTTTCCATTTTGAAGCCATATCTTTGGTTATTTTATGCCATTCCATATTTCCTTCAGCATTTATCTCGTATGCAAAAAGTATCCGTGTAACTTCATCGTCTTTCCTGACAATATATTTTTCCAGTTCTTCTTCTGTCATTTCTTCGTTTCATACACAAAAGAAACTGTCGGGCATTCTTTGCTGTAATAAATACGGAGTTTTTCTCTGTCTTTTTCAAACATCCGCTCAAACAGATCAAAGTAGAATTCTTCTCTTAATTCCTGTATGTTTTTTCTCCCATGTCACTACATCCTTTCTTGTTTTTCCTGATATATATATGATAGCATCGGCCTAAAATTAGTTCCAGAGCACTTGTAAGAGAAATTTTGACCAGGGTAGAACTTTTTTTTATGTCAGGGACAACTCGGGTCATAAGGGACCACAAATATCAAGGGGATTTTACAAAAAATTTTGTTATTGTCGAAATACATCAAAAAAGGTAAAATGAAGTTATCAAAATCAAGGAGGAATGACTATGAAGAAGAAAAATTTCAGAAAGTTATTCGCAGTTCTTATCGCAGCCTGTATGATGGTTCTCTGTGTTCCGGTTACTTCACAAGCCACCGTCAGGGTTTCTGCCCCGCGATTAAAAACTGCCAGAAGTACCAGCAGTGGTATGTATCTTAACTGGACACGTATTTCGAATGCTTCCGGATACGTGATCTATCGAAACAACAAATGTATCGGCGGTGTAAAGGGCAGCAGAAGCCTTGCCTACCTGACAAAAAAGCCAAAACAGGTAGCAGGTATACCTACTCTGTAAGAGCCTTCCGCCAGTATGGCAAAAAGCGTGTTTACAGTAATGCCAGCAACCGAATTCAGGGTGTCAGAAAGGCAGTCTCCAATAATGGACTGGGTACTCCGGTTCAGTCAGGTGTCCGTTTCTGGAAAAACCTCAGTGCAACCGGTGGAAATGGTGTCACTTACGGAACAACATGGAATAAGATTAAAGGTGCTGCCGGATATCAGGTGCAGATTCGCGGATATGAATATGGAAATGTCCTTACCTATTCAAAATTTACCAAAAAAAACAGCTACGGCGAAAGCTTTTCCAGTTACGACAAAATTGGAATGAGAATAAGAGCCTACAAAATCGTAGGTGGAAAGAACGTATATGGTCCATTCAGCAAATGGTCCTTCAGTAATGTTCGTTAAGTGCTGACATAAAAACAGCCCGGATTGATAGTGTTCCTATCAATCCGGGCTGTCTTTTTATTCTTCTTCAGAATTAGTTTCTTTATCCTGATTTATCACTTTCTGATATGCCTCATCCATATCTCGAATGTTCATCTTGTTTACCAGATAAACCTTATCTCCGACAACTGCTGCATAGAAGTTTGTGTCGTATTCGTAGTACTCTGCGGTAGTCTCGTTGCCGTCTGTGTCTTTGAATACGAAGGTGTATGCAGGATCGCCTTCCGGGGTATAGTCTTCGGTGAGACGCTGCTGGGCAGTCATGTTGATGAGTTTATTGTAGAAGGTTGTGAATATTGTCTCATCCAAATCTGCTCCATCCAGTTTATAGGAAACGGTTGTTGTCTCCTCTGCTTCCTCATCATCACTGTCTTTCGTCGTCTCTCGTGTTACTGTCACTGTATGGTCGCCGTTTGGAGTTTTTACTTCCAGAGAATCCAGGCTGTTGACAGAGAGATAATTTACAGAAAGACTGTAGAAATCAGATACTGTGCTGTCAAGGATGTCTGTCAGGGAATCCTCTGTGATCGTGTAGACTTCTTTGCTGTCGTCTACTTTTACGTAGCGGTCACTGCCTGTTTCATCACCGACATAGATAGTGATTTCTTTGTCGACTGTGACTGTCTTTGTCTCTTCTTCCTCGGAATCGTCCTCTGTGTCAGAAGAATCCGCATCCTCTGTATCGCTGTCCGTTGAGCTTTCATCTTCAGAAGATGTCTCAGAATCTGTATCCGTTTCATCTGTGCTTTCCGATGTATCTTCGGCATCCTCAGAATCATCTTCTACCGCTTCTTCCTCCGTATATTTCGCAGTGATCACTGCATACGGATCGTCAAATCCATATTTGGAATCATCTGTGCAGTTATAATCCACAAAGCTGTCATATGCCAGTGAACCGATTGCTGATGTCACCGTTCCGGCCTTATCAGTATCTACTTTTTCGGATATCTTTCCGTCTGACACATTCCAGAAGAGATTGTCAGGATCCTGGGTCAGTTCATAGCCATCTTCTTTATCAACTTTAACCTCTGTGATCGTTGAGGAAGTTACAGATGGGAACGTTCCGCTCTCTGCAAAGTCATACAGAGTTCCCATAAATGGCTCCACTGCGGAGCTGTCTACCAGATATACATTCTTGTCATCATCGCTTTTCTTCACATAATACTGGCTGGTGGATTCATTCTCCATACCGATCTGAAGTACTGTATCTCCGTCATCTGTCGTAAGTTTGATCTCATTCTGTGGAGAATCCAGATCATATTCACTTAAATCCTCCACATCAGAGATTTCCTGTGCAGCAGAGAGGGATGCGATCCCTCCCACTGCAGTATTTACAGTATCCTGATCCACCGGGAAATCCGCATCGCTTTTTTCCGACCAGACGTCGTCTTTTTTTGTCAAATTCTACATTGTCCTGTCCTGCTGTGAATGCAACCGAAGTAATATCATCTGTAGACAGGCTGGTCAGTTCAACACTTGTGTCCTCTTCCTCAGATTCTTTCTTTTCCTGAGAAGAAACATAAGAATTTACGCCCACATAAGCTCCGGACACCACGCCAAGTGCAACTACAGCAGAGACAAGTTTTACTGTCTTTTTTTTCATTATGCTTTTCTCCTTTTCAGCCATACGCCGAAGCCGATCACCAGAAATGCAACCGGAATCAGACCCATGATAATGATCTTCCAGAAACTTGCATCATAGGCAGTCAGAGTCAGGTAAGAAACCTGGAGGTCTTTTGCCGGAACAGAAATCGTAGAAGTTTCATCGGAGCTGCACATCCAGCTTAAGGATTCCATGATCATCTGCTCATTTCCACCGGATACCATCTGATTGATCTGGCTGTCCATCAGATTGGAGGAAGCATAATAAACGATCTGTGTTTCTTTGTCATCATCCAGAGATTCTGTGATGCTTACACCTAGGTCAAATGGTCCCTTGATATCGTCATCTGTTTCCTCAATGCTTCCACTGTTTACATCCACCTTGGAATATGCACTGTCTGATGTAGTAAGAAGACTGTTGATCGTTACCGTATCTCTCACATCATCTGTTTTCTGGATACCCTGTGCTGTAGGCATCAGCACATAATATCCCTTGGAAGCAAAATCTGTGATCGCATCTGTGCTGTTAACTGTCGGAACCAGATAATATGGCATCTGTGCGTAATGCTGGGAATCTCCCTCAATCACGATTCCCTCTGTTCTCTCTACGCCGTAATTTGCAAGTACAGCGTCAAAGTTTGTCATGGATTCTTCCGTATAATCAGAGAAGATCATAGCCTTGCCGCCGTTTTCCAGATACTCGATGATCGCATCTTTTTCTGTCTCGGAAATATCACTTGTCGGTGCGTTGATCAGCAGGCAGGCTGCATCATCCGGCACGCTCTCTTCTGTCAGAAGATTCAGGGACTGGATATCGATATTCGCTTTCTCGATATCTTCTTTTAAGGTAGAATCGAGTTCCTTCTCTCCATGTCCGTCGAGTGTGTACAGGATCGGAAGATTTTCGGATGTTACATAAGAGATCGCGCTGTCGATCTGTCCTTCGCCGTCGAATCCTGTTGTTGTATAACTGTAAGTGTTATAGTCCATGGAGGACTGGTAGATCGTATCGTAAGATACGACTTTGCTTCTGTCACCGCATACAACGATCAGGCTGTTTGCAGAAACATCATCACTTGTATACTGAGAAGTAAATTTCGGATTTACAACAGGGTCTTTTGTCTCAACTTTAATATGCGAAGATTCTTCCGCATATTTTTCCAGAAGTCTCTTTAATGTCTCATCCTCAGAACCACTCTGGACAACCTGATAGATCGTGATATCCTTGTCCAGCTTCTTGAGATAAGCTTTCGTCTCATCGCCGATACTATAAAGCTTCTGTGAGCTTACATCAAACTCTGTATATTTGGATGGCAGAGATCCGACGATCATATTGATCACAATTACGATCACAATAAAAATCGCACTGATCACAACACTATAGGAACCGTTTTTCAGATATTTTCCATTCATGGATTCTTTAATCCTCTGCTTTAACGGCTTCTTTTCTTTCTTGTTCTGCCCGTCTTTTTTGTTAAACTTTTCCTTCAGTTTCATCTTTCTCGCCTCCTTAATTCCAACGTCTCTTCGCAATAGACTGTACGGTCAGGAAAAGACAAACTGCGATCACTGACACGAAATACAGGATTCCCTTGATGTCAAAGATCGAATTGGCAAAGTTATCAAAATGGCTGCTCAGGTTAACGATATTCAGAACCTTCTGGATCCCGCCTGAGAAGAAAGAAGAATTTACCACATATATAATCGCAAGAATGATCTCTCCGATCACACATACTGCTGCCGAGATCAGCAGATTCTTGATCATCGTATAAATGATCAGAGCTGCCGCAAGGATCAGAAGTCCAAATGTAATGCAGGTAGACAGAGCTCCCTCTGAAAAGAATGAGGAAATTCCGTTCATCATATAAAATGCAAACAGAAATACAAAGGTAAGAACTGCTGCAATAACCTGACTCTCAGTCAGGGAAGATACAAATACACCAATTGCAAGGTTTGCACAGCCAAGCAGAAAAAATCCCAGAATACCTGTATAGGCTCCTGCAAAAGAAATTGTTCCGAATTTTGACATCAGAAGTGGGTAAAAGCACATGATGACCATCGGAATCGCAAAGATCGTTACCAGTGCAAGATATTTACCAAGAACGATCTGGCCGACAGAAACCGGCGCTGTCAGAAGCAGCTGGTCTGTCTTCTGTTTCCGTTCTTCTGCAAGAACTCTCATGGTCAGGATTGGAACACTGATCAGAAATACAAAGGTCAGCGCACTTAACGTATATTCAAATTTCGGATAAGCTGCTGCCAGCTGATAGGCCGAAAAATAAATACCTGTAAGAAGCAGGATAAAGAAAATAAACAAATATCCTACCATAGATGTGAGATAACTTCTCAGCTCTCTCTTATATACTGCTGTCATTTCGTTTCTCCCTCCTTCTCCGGTTCCTCAGGTTTTTTCTTCTTGTCATCTTCGGTCAGCTCCAGGAAGATCTCTTCGAGGGATACTTTCTTGGACTGCATTTCAAGGATCGGATAATGATGTTCTGCCATCTTAAAGAAAACTTCCTCACGGATATCTGTATTTTCTTCTGTGGAAAGTTTCACTTCCCAGCCTTCCTGATCCTTGGCTGCGTTGATCGCGATCTCCTTGATCCCCTCGATCTCTCCAAGCAGAATACGGATCTTGTCCTTATCTCCTTTGACAAGAAGTGACAGATTGTTAGAACCCTGCGCGAGTTTCCCCAGGTTATCCGGCGTATCGCTGGCAACCAGTTTGCCATGAGAAATGATCAATACATAATCACATACTGCACTTACCTCAGAAAGAATATGAGAACTCAGGATAACGGTATGTTTCTTTTTAAGGCTCTTGATCAGATCGCGGATCTCTATGATCTGCTTCGGGTCAAGTCCTACTGTCGGCTCATCCAGGATGATAACTTCCGGATATCCTAGGATCGCCTGTGCAAGTCCAACTCTCTGTCTGTAACCTTTGGACAGATTTTTGATCAGGCGGTTACGCATATCTGAGATCTTGACCATCTCCATGACTTCTTCAACCATGGATTTCTTTTCGTTTTTTGGGATTTTTTTGAGATCAGCGGCGAAATTCATATATTCGAGCACTGTCATATCGAAATAAAGAGGCGGAATTTCCGGCAGATAACCGATACATTTCTTTGCCTGTTCCGGTTCTTCCAGTATGTCATGACCGTCAATGGTTACCGTTCCTTCCGTAGATGCTATATAACCGGTAATCATGTTCATAGTCGTTGATTTACCAGCTCCGTTCGGCCCGAGAAAGCCGTAGATTTTTCCCTTCTCTATCTTAAAAGAAAGGTGGTCAACTGCTGTATGGTCGCCATAACGTTTGACCAAATTGTTTACTTCAATCACAAAATTCTCCTCCTTTTCTTTACAAACAGAAGATGCTTCCGGGCGAAACAGAGATAGGGGGTACCCGGAAACATCTTTTATTACGGAGCGGATCTTACATCCGCTCCTTGAAATATTCTATGAGAAAGTTGTGATAAAAATTGGATAAATCTGTGAGGATTCTGTGAAAAGGAATTTGAGAAATTCAGGATAATTTATGACAAAGGTTCTTTAAGCGGAGTACCCGCTTTGCGTGGATAACGTCCCGGGGTCGCTTTGACCTTCTCGATCACAACGAGGGAGCGCTGGATCTCTGAATCCGGAAGCTGGAAATAGACAACATCCTGGATCCTGCCGCCGAGGATCTTGACTGCTTTCTGTGCCTGCTCTACTTCTTCCTGTACAGTACCTGATTTATAGGAAATAAAAAATCCACCTGTCTTCACATATGGAAGACAGTATTCTGATAAAGTTGCCAGATTGGATACCGCACGGGAAACACAGAGATCATAAGTTTCGCGGTATGCTTTGTTTTTGGCAAATTCTTCGGCTCTGCCGTGGATCGCAGTGATATTCTCCAGTTTCAGAAGCTGGAAAGTCTCCTCAAGGAAGTTCACTCTTTTTTTGAGAGAATCCAGAAGGCAGGCTTCCAGATGCGGGAACGCGATCTTGAGCGGAACGCCCGGAAAACCTGCACCTGTTCCGATATCCATGATCCTGTTTACCTTGCTCATATCCACTGCTTTTACGCAGGCAAGGCTGTCCAGGAAGTGCTTTACCAGCACTTCCTGAAATTCTGTGATACCGGTCAGGTTCATGACTTTATTTTTTTCTACAAGATATTCGTAAAAATCTGTAAACTGCTTTTTCTGGACTTCATCGAGAGTGATGCCAAGTTCCTGGCAGCCTTCTTCCAGTATTGTTAAATCATATGCCATTGATCTGCTCCTTCTTTATGCATTTCGTCTGTACTGTTCCAGATATACAAGAAGCACAGAGATATCTGCCGGAGATACGCCGGAAATTCTGGACGCCTGTCCGATAGATACCGGGCGGTATTCTTCCAGTTTCTGTCTTGCTTCAATACGGAGGCTTCCGACTTTTTCATAATCCAAGTCCTCCGGGATCTTCTTTGCTTCCAGTTTCTTGAACTGTTCTACCTGTTTCATCTGACGCTTGATGTAGCCTTCGTATTTCAGATTGATCTCAACCTGTTCTTTTACGTCCCATGGAAGTTCCGGACGTTCTTTGTCGATCGGCGCAAGGTCTTCATAAGTGAGTTCCGGTCTGCGAATCAGTCTGCGATGGTTGTTCCGGATTTCAGAAGAGTGCTTCCTTTTTCTTCAAGAAGCTTCTGCACTTCCGGATTTCCTCCGATCGTCGCATGTTCTGTTCGCTCAATTTCTCTTGCGATCGCTGCTTCTTTTTCAAGAAGTTTCTGATAAGTCTCCTCGTCGATCAGACCGACCTGATAACCTTTCTTGCGGAGACGTAAATCTGCATTATCCTGTCTGAGAAGCAGACGGTATTCTGCACGGCTTGTCATCATACGATATGGTTCGTGGTTTTCTTTCGTAACAAGGTCATCGATCAGAACGCCGATATATGCCTCGGAACGGTCAAGGATCAGCTGTTCCTGTCCCTTAACTTCCATAGCCGCATTGATTCCGGCGATCAGTCCCTGTGCAGCTGCTTCTTCATATCCTGAGCTTCCGTTGAACTGTCCGCCGCTGAAAAGTCCCTTGATCTTCTTGAATTCCAGTGTCGGATAAAGCTGCCGCGGATTGATGCAGTCATACTCGATCGCATAGGCGTTCTTTACGATCTTTGCATGCTCCAGTCCCGGTACGGAGTGGTACATCTCATCCTGAACATCTTCAGGAAGGGAGCTTGACATTCCACCGACATACATCTCGTTTGTATAAAGTCCTTCTGGCTCGATAAATACCTGATGGCGTTTCTTATCAGCAAATCTTACTACTTTGTCCTCGATGGACGGGCAGTATCTCGGTCCTGTTCCCTCGATCATTCCGGAATACAGAGGGGAACGGTCAAGGTTTGCACGAATGATCTCGTGTGTTTTTTCGTTTGTGTAGGTAAGCCAGCAGGATTTTTGCTCGATCTGCACGCTTTCCGGGTCTGTGAAAAAAGAGAACGGTACAACTCTCTTATCACCAAACTGTTCTTCCATCTTGGAATAGTCGATGGTATTTCCTGCGATTCGTGCCGGTGTTCCTGTCTTGAAACGGAACATTTCGATTCCAAGTTCCTTGAGTGAATCCGTCAGATAGTTTGCCGCCTGCAGTCCGTTCGGACCTGTATAGTTGCTGACATCACCATAAATACAGCGTGCCTTGAGGTAAGTTCCTGTGCAGAGTACGACCGCCTGGCAGTGATAAACTGCACCTGAATATAATTTTACACCTGTGATCTTTCCATCTTCTACAAGAAGTTTGGTTACTTCTCCCTGTTTGATCGTAAGGTTTGGCTGGTTTTCCAGAGTCTTACGCATCTCTGTGCTGTATGCCTGTTTGTCTGCCTGCGCTCTGAGTGAGTGAACTGCAGGTCCCTTGGACTGGTTCAGCATTTTGGACTGAATAAAAGTCTTGTCAATATTTTTGCCCATTTCCCCGCCGAGTGCATCCAGCTCTCTTACCAGATGTCCCTTGGAGCTGCCTCCTACGTTCGGGTTACACGGCATCAGTGCGATACTGTCCACACTGACTGTAAACATTACGGTATCAAGTCCCAGTCTTGCACAGGCAAGAGCTGCTTCACATCCTGCATGACCGGCTCCAACTACAACGATATCACAGTTTTTCTCCAGTCTTCTGTCCTCCATTTTTATCTTCCCTTCTTTTCTAAATTGCGTTTATTTTCCTGTACAGAATTTGCTGAAGATCTCATTGACCAGATCCTCCCCTACGGATTCTCCCACGATCCTTCCGAGGCTTTCGTATGCATTCATAAGGTCGATGGAAAAGAAATCTTCTGCCATTCCCATATCAATACTGTTCTTCACAAGTTCCAGGCTTTCTTTCGCTTCTTCCAGTGCAGCTTTGTGTCTTGCATTTGTGATGTATACTTCATCATTAAAAGAAAGTTCTCCCTGGAAAAACATGTTCTTGATCTCATCTTCCAGTTACGGATCCCTGTTTCTTCCACTACAGAAACAGGGATCACCGGACTTCCGGTACGCTGCTTTATTTTCTCCATATCTACGACCGGCTCAAGGTCTGTCTTGTTGTAGATCACGATGCTTTTTCTTCCGGAAAGTAATTCTATGATCTCTTCATCGTTTTCGTCAAGTGGTCTGGATGAATCTACAACATACAGGATAAGGTCTGCGTCCTCTGCCATCTGTTTGGCTTTGCCGACTCCGATCTTTTCCACTACATCCTCGGTTTCGCGGATTCCTGCGGTATCGATCACGCGAAGTGTAATTCCGTTCAGAGAAATGTATTCCTCCAGGATATCCCTCGTTGTGCCTTCGATCTCTGTGACGATCGCGCGGTCTTCGCCTACCAGGAAATTGAGGAGGGAAGATTTGCCGGCATTTGGTTTACCGAGGATAACTGTCTTGATCCCCTCCTGGATCATTCTTCCGTCGTCGGCAGTTTTCAACAGGTCCTGGATCTCTTTGGTCTCTTTATCCACAATGACTCTTAATTCCTGTGGATAGCCGGTGAGATCGTAGTGCTCCGGATCATCCAGGGCAGATTCTATATATGCGATCTGGTAGAGCAGTCTGCTCCGGATCTCTTTTACGGCACGCTGTACGGAGCCTTTGAGCTGTTCTACGGAGCTCTTGAGTGCCATGGAGTTTTTGGCCTGAATGACATCCATGACAGCCTCCGCCTGCGACAGATCCAGCCTTCCGTTTAAGAAAGCTCTCTTTGTAAATTCTCCTGGTTCTGCGATCACGGCTCCGTTTTTGAGCACGGTTTCCAGAACCTTCTTCATGGCATAGACTCCGCCATGACAATCTATTTCTACGGTGTCCTCACCAGTATAAGTGTGAGGTCCTCTCATGATCATAACCAGAACTTCATCAACCACATCTTCTCCATCATAGATGAAACCGTAATGGATCGTGTGGCTCTGTACTTCCCTGATATTTTTCTTTCCGTTTTTGGAACGATAGATCCGGGAAATCACATCCATTGCTTCATCTCCGCTGATACGGACGATCCCGATTCCGGACGCACTCATAGCAGTTGAGATCGCAGCGATCGTTTTTTCCATAATTCCTCCTTATAAAAAAAATGTTATCCCAGAAGAACGCACACGCCAATCACGTGTTATTCACGCTTTCACCTAGAATAACATTTTATATTTCAGTTGTGAACTGTTTTCACTGCTGATTTAATGTTACTGTTCACTTCGTTCACAGTAACTTGGTCAAAATCCATTCCAAATCACCTACGGTGATGGGATTTTGCCCTGTATGTCTCGGGATTTTGCCATATTCATGGCAAAACACCTCGCGGGATACTACCTGTGAGCAGTAACACTTTAGTATCTCTTTAATTTGACAACTACGTGACGGTATGGTTCTTCACCTTCACTTACTGTCTCTACGAATTTATTTCCCTGAAGTGCAGAATGGATGATTCTTCTCTCGTAAGGATTCATTGGCTCGAGAACTACAGGTTTTCTTGTTTTCTTGACCTTGTAGGCGATTCCCCTTGCCAGGTTCTCGAGAGTTTCTTTTCTGCGTCTTCTGTAATCCTCTGTATCGAGTTTTACTCTGATATAGTCGGATTTGCCTTTGTTTACAACGAGGCTTGTAAGGTACTGGAGAGAATCAAGTGTCTGTCCTCTCTTACCGATCAGGATTCCCATATCCTGGCCTTCAAAATCGACTTCCAGACAGCCATCTGTTGTGTTATATTTGGATGTGATCTGGACTTCTCCGAGATCCATGGATGCAAATACATCATGAAGGAAAACAGATGCTCTCTCTTCGATCTCTTTGATCTCTGCCGGATCAGTGATGATCTCGATCGGCTTGGATACTCTTACCGGTTTTTCTTTGGCCGGTTTCGGCTCCCTTACTGGTTTCTCTTTGTAAACTCTTTCTTTCGGCTGTTTCTCTCTGACCGGTTTTGCAGGTTTTTCTTCTCTCGCTGCCTCTGGCTTTACTTCTTGTTTATTAGAAGTTCTGGCAGGTGCCTTTGGTGCCGGCTTCGGCGAAGATTTCTTCTGTTCCGGTTTCGGCTCGTCCTTGAATGCATCCAGTTTGACAGAAGCTACGATTTCCTCGAGTTCCTTTTCTTCTGAATGATCCTCTACTTTGCGAGCTTTAATGATCGCAGGCTTACTTCCAATTCCGAAAAATCCGGAACTTCCTTCGCTGATTACCTGAATGTCAAGCTGATCACTGGTCACGCCCAGTTCAATACATGCTTTTGTGATTGCTTCATTTTTGGTTTTTGCTGAAAACTGCATATATTCATTCATGATAAAACCCCGACCTTCCCTCTCTATTTCTTCTTGTTTTTCTCATCAAAAGCTTTGACCATATTTGCTTTTGCGGTAATGCTGCCTTCTTTTGCATGGGAAGCATTCTGGTAAGCTTCTTCTACTTTCTTCGCACGGTTTGCTTCATCAGAACCGCTCATACCTTTGTCGATCTTGTTGATATTCTTTACGCTCTGATGTGCCTGGTTTGTGATCTTCTGCGGCGGAAGTCCTTCTTTTGCACGTTTGGCTTCCATCTTCTTCATATTCTCGTTTACGAGATCATCAATGTTCATCTTGTTCAGGTGACGGTTGATGAGAAGCTGCTGGATACTTCTTACTACGGCACTTGCGATCCAGTAAATACCAAGACCTACCGGGAATGTGAAACAGAAAAATGCAGACATAAGCGGCATTACTGTATTCATAGTCTTCATGGAGCTTGCCATTGCATTATTCTCGCCACCGCCCTGTGTTGCTGCCTGTGGCATAAGCTTCAGGTTGAGCATCTGTGTTGCCCATGACAGAACCGGAATTGCAAGAGCTGCAATGATCAGGATCAGGGATCCTGTTTTGATATAGCTCAGCGGCTGGTCTGCGATGTTGAGCACACCAAAAGTCTGCATCTTCTGGATCTCGGAAGCAGTTTTGCTGATCTGATCTGAGAATCCGGAGAACTGACTGATATCCTGTAAGGATTTCCACTGGGATGGAGACAGAGCATACAGGAAATCTACGATAGAATCTGCATTATCTGTGACCTGTCTTACTCGTGTCATCTTGTTGTCTGTAATAAAGTTATTGATGATATCTGCAAATCCATCTACTGCAAGGATCTGTGTGCAGACACCATTGAACACATTATATACACTGCTTACATAAGCAGGGATATTCTGGATTACCTGATACAGAGCATACAGGATTGGGAGCTGGATAGCGAGCTGAACACAGCTTCCTGTAGGGGATACACCGTATTTCTGATATACCGCCTGGGTTTCCTCCTGCATCTTCATCATTGAATCCTGATCTTTTTTACCCTGATATTTCTTCTGGATTTTCTGGATCTCCGGCTGCATGATCGCACTCAGCTTAGAGAATTTCTGCTGTTTGATCTGCAGAGGAGTCATAAAAAGATAGATCAGAATACTGAAAATAATAATACAAAGGCCAAGGTTCTGAATTCCAACCATATCCAGCACTTTGTAGATACCGTTCATGATCCAGCCCATCACGATTGCGACCTGGCCGATGATCGGGGTACCACTTTTAGTAGCCAAAATCATACTTTCCAATTTACTTGTTCCTCCTGGATGATCTTATGGAACAACTTCATGATTGATCCATTTACCTTTATGGTACGGGATCATATCCCCCATGAGAAAAAGGATTACAACGTAATATTCTCCATATTGCCAGTAATCCTCCCCTGATTGCACCATATTTTTCGATTGCTTCCAAACCATATTGAGAACATGTGGGAATATAAGGACATTTAGTTCTCTTCATCGGTGATATATATTTCTGATAGAGACGAATCATTTTAATAAGAAGTTTCTTCATCAGTATGAACCTCTTCTATGATCTGATGTTTCCCTGCCAGATGCATGAAAGCACTCTCTATCTCCTGATAGCTCCTGCCCTTCGCTGCTGGTCTGGCAATTACAACAATATCAAGATTTCTCCTGAAAAGTTCTTCATTCAGACGATAGCTCTCTCTTACCAGTCTGGTGAGCCTGTGGCGAACCACACTATTCCCTACTTTTTTACTTACTGATATTCCCAGACGATTCTTCATGTACTGATTATCCAGTACGTACATCACCAGATACCGATTTGCTTTTGATGTTCCATGTCTGTATACCTGCTGAAAATCTTTGTTTTTCTTTAAGGACTCTGAATATTTCATCGAATCCCCTTTCTTTATTATAGAAGAAAAGACCACATAACTGCGGTCTTATATCTTAGGCTGATAACTGCTTTCTTCCTTTTAATCTTCTGGCTGCTAATACTTTACGGCCGCCCTTTGTACTCATACGAGCTCTGAAACCATGAACTTTCGCTCTAGATCTTTTCTTTGGCTGAAATGTCATTTTCATAGGTAAAGCACCTCCTTTATCTATTATCCCTATTCATACTATTATCATAGAACATCGTTTTAATTATATTCATTCTGCACCCGTTCGTCAAGCAAAAATTCACAAAAAATCCAATAAAATTAAGTGTTTCCGACACTTTCAAAATAACCCACACTCAATTGTGGAAATATCTGGTTTACGTAAAGTTATCCACTTTTTGTGGATAACTTGTGGATAACTTAAACTTTTTCGGCTGTTTTATCCTCACATACCCCCATATTTTTACACATATTCCTAAAAAAATCCTTTATTTTACAGCATTCTCTCTGTGGACAAAGTTATACACATTCCACAGGGGTAAGTATCCGCCTGTACGGATGTTATGTAAACTTATAGGGGATTATCCACACTTTCCAACTTATGCACATGTGGATAAAGTGGATAACTTGTGGACAACACCCGATTTTAACCACACAAACCATTTTTTCAGGGGATAATTTTACACAAATAATGATTGATTAACCACTGGATTTATTATAATATATAAAAAGGATATCTATGTCCAATTGACCAATTGTAACTGTGAAAGTACTGAACAGTTACGAATAATTTACACACATTCAAAGGAACCAGGAGTTTGAAATATGGATAACGTTATAGAAAAATGGGATGAAATTCTTCAGACAGTCAAACATGACTACAATATCAGCGACGTAGCCTTCAATACATGGCTCAAACCGCTCGAAGTCTACGATGTGACTGACAATGTCATCACAATTTTAGTCCCATCTGAACAGGTAGTTCTGATAAACCTTCTTAATAAAAAGTACAAACTTCTTCTCCAGGTTACCATCTGCGAACTGACTGGAATAAGTGAGTGCGATGTCAAATTCATATCTCCTGATGAAGCACCTCAGAAAGATGTTCCTTCTTATGATAATGCAGCACCTGCAATGTCAGATATCGAACGTCGCTGTGAAGATGCACATTTGAATCCGAAATACATTTTTGATACTTTCATTGTCGGAAATAATAACAAATTTGCTCAGGCCGCAGCCCTTGCTGTTGCAGAATCCCCGGGAGATACCTATAATCCGCTGTTTATCTACGGAGGTGCAGGACTTGGCAAGACTCATCTGATGCATTCCATCGCTCATTATATTATTGAACATGATGAAAACAGCAAAGTTTTGTATGTAACCAGTGAAGAATTCACAAATGAACTGATCGAAACGATCCGAAACGGAAATAACTCCGCAATGTCCAAATTCCGTGAAAAATACAGGAATATTGATGTTCTTCTGGTCGATGATATTCAGTTTATTATAGGAAAGGAATCCACACAGGAGGAATTTTTCCACACTTTCAACAGTCTGCACAGTGCCAAGAAACAGATCATCATTTCTTCAGATAAACCACCGAAAGATATGGAAATTCTGGAAGAACGCTTCCGTTCAAGATTCGAATGGGGTCTGATCGCAGATATTACCTTACCTGATTACGAGACCCGAATGGCAATTCTCCACAAAAAAGAAGAGCTCGAAGGCTATAATATCAGCGAAGAAGTCATTAATTACATTGCAACAAACATCAAATCCAATATCCGTGAGCTGGAAGGTGCCTTTAATAAGGTAATGGCAAGTTCCAAACTGGAGAAAAAGGAAGTAACCCTTGAACTTGCAGAGCAGGCACTCAAGGATATCATCTCCCCAAATGAGCAAAAAGTTATCACTCCGGATTATATTATTTCCGTTGTTGCAGAACACTATCATGTAACTGTAGCGGAACTCTGCGGAAACAAGCGTAGTTCCAAGATCGTCATGCCAAGACAGATCGCCATGTATCTCTGCCGTGAGATCATTGACACTTCTCTCAAGACGATCGGCAAAAATCTTGGTAACCGTGATCACACTACAATTATGCACGGAATTGAGAAAATCGAAAAAGAATTAGCAACAAATGATAACCTCAGAAACTCCATCGCTACCTTGAAGAAAAAAATTAATCCACAGGGTTAAGTGACTTATCCACACCCACTTTCAAAGTTATCTGGTAGTTTTACACGTAGTTATACAGTCCTCAAAACCTTTATTTTCAAGGTTTGAAAGACTTTTACACATAATCCCCATCCCCTAAG
>ENA-OQCX01000668-OQCX01000668.1-human-gut-metagenome-genome-assembly--contig:-NODE-668-length-17586-cov-2.767054_pt1 | contig 17586 bp, 19 predicted proteins | sample MGYA00242762_ERZ504587 | MGnify/ENA primary metagenome ERZ504587 (study PRJEB26092, sample SAMD00036337) | human gut metagenome | host: Homo sapiens | study: EMG produced TPA metagenomics assembly of... | reverse complement strand
TGTGAAGATTCCTATGACTCCAGAGGGATTAAAAGCAGTTTCTATATTGTCGAAAGAAGGAATCAAGACTAACGTTACCCTGGTTTTCACAGCGGCTCAAGCTCTTTTGGCGGCGCGGGCCGGAGCGGCTTACGTTTCTCCTTTTTTGGGACGGCTGGACGTACATTTCTACTCCGGGCATTGACCTTATAGAAGCCATTGCGGATATTTTTGCCATTCACAATATTCTTCCATTCCTTTTAGAATACCTTCTAAAAAATTAAATTACAGTGTCTTTTAGTATTTTCAAGATCGTTAATAGTTAAGTCCCTTGAACATTTGCTAAAAACTAAATGTCGCCATGTGCAAGAGCGTTTCGATTTGTTTTTAACATTATCTAATATGTTTTTATCATCTATGACAGTATATCTTATGTGGTGTTTATTGCATATGTCTTTAATTGATTTAGCATTTAAATTTCCACTTATATTAATCATGCCTTTATGAAGGGTTATAGGAACCTCATTGATTATGTCATTAACGATATTTTCAACACGATTTGTATATGTTTTAAGTATTGTTTCAGGTTTGTAAATTTTCACGGATTTTGTTTTCTCGCCATATATTTTGAATTTCTTTTATCAACTCATTATATGTACAATTGTTACTTTTTTAAATCTTCATATATTTCTTCAAATCCATTAGTTATTGTAGATTCAACTAAATTTGTATAACATAAGTATAAAATTTGATTTCATAATTCTAAAAAATTTTTTTGTTATCAATAGTATTTATTACTTTTGTATTATTATCATTGTAATCTAAAATAACAGAGAAATAAAATTCAATTTCTGATTTTCTATCAGCAAAAATTTCAAGTGTATTCGTCATATACTTGCCTCTAACAACTTATCACGCACATACTCTATTCTGCTTTTTAATTTATCTGTGTTATTGCTTGCATCTGTTGTTGTTAATTTCTGAAAATCTTCTGAAAAAATCCAATCAACATTGCTTACTTTTAAATTTGGTTTTGTTTTTAAAGCTAAGCCAGTTCCAACAGCAATCGCCTCAAATCTAACTCTAGGTGTAGTTCTCGCATTTTTTGATTTTGCAAATCCAAATTCAAAGTGCTCTTCAACAAAATCTAACATATTTTTGAAATCTATTTTATATTTTTCTTCATCAAATGTGTTCAAATTATTTTGTAGGAATTCATCTAAAAATGTTTTAACACTGTGTACAAAAGAAGTGTAATCATTGAGGTAAGCAAAAAAGCGCAAAATTAATTCAAAATCCTCGCATCTTTTACGTTTGTTTTCAGGAATAGGACATAATTGCATAAATTTTTGGTTATTACGACATTCTTCTATAAATGTTGTTAATTTTCCTTTATATGATCCTCTTCGAATTTCTGAATCATTAGCTTTCTGTCCAGTCGTATTTATTCTGTTAAATAAATCTTGGCGGATATCATTTGATGTATTTTTGTCTAGTATAACAATTCTTAAAGTTCTATTTTTAAATCTTCTTTGTTGTGGTATTGGCAAATATGAATATTTGAACCCATTTAATGAATTCAATTTTTCTAAATTGGTTAAAATTAATTCGTCCTTGAAAAATTCTACTATAGTTTGAATACGTTGCGCACCATCAATTATTTCATACCTGCCATCTTCACAATCAGCAAAAAACATAAACGGTATTGGAAAACCTAATAAAATTGATTCTATAAACCTAGTTTTATTATTTTGATTCCATATATATTCTCTCTGATAATCAGGTATAAAGAAATCATTGCTTAAAAATTTTTGATTCAACAATTCTAATGGATAATCTTTAGTATCATAATCAATCTGATTTTGCCAATCATTGAGTTGCTTATTACATAAATCAAGTTGCTCTTTTGTTATATGAACATTTATTTTTTTTTCATTTTTGTAGACCTCCAGATGATTGACAATGCTTTGTCCTATTGCTTTACCTATTCGACTGGAACTGCATTTCCGATTTGTATACCAATTGTTCTTTTATTGTACGCATTATCTTTTTTTATAAATGTATAATTTTTAGGAAACGACTGTAATAATGCTCCTTCTCTTAAAGAAATTGCTCTGTTCTGTTCGGGGTGTCCAAATCTACCATTTCCATACCCATAAAATTGAGTTGTAATAGTTGGTGAAGGTTCATCCCATATCATTCTTCCATATACTGACGGATAACTTTTGCCAGATGATTTTTTATGGCATGATAGTTGTAGGTTTTCAGGCCAATCTCTCCAAGTTCCCCCAGGTTTTGAATAACGTATACGCTCTAAATTTAGTTTTGATAATTTTGTAGCAGTGTGTAATGGATCATTCTCACAGGTTTCACCTGCATTTATTGCAGGTAATTTTCCAATTGCATCTCTAACAGTCAAAAATGTTCCTTCATGATGTGTATGGGGAATTAAAGTTATTTCACCATAAGTGGATGCAAGTAGTACCAATCTTTTTCTATTCTGTGGAACTCCGTAGTATTTACAATTTACTATTTTATAAAAAGTGTAATATCCTAATTCTTTTAGTTGATTTACAAAATCAATAAAAAACATTTTTGTGACTTAATTCTGGTACATTCTCCATAGCGATAATTTCGGGTTTAACTCCGCTTACTATACGAGAAAATTCATAAAGCAATTTCCACTTTTCGTCTTTGTATCCATCCTTTTGATATCTTAAAGAATACTTAGAAAAGGGTTGGCAAGGAGCACAACCAGCTAATATTTTTATTGCGTTTTTGGGATACATAGCAACAACCTGGCTGTTAGTTATATTATGAATATCATCATTAATAAATCTGGAGTTAGTATTATATTCATATGCAAATTTACAATTTTTTTCAAAATCAATTCCGTATAACACGTTTATTCCTGATAACTCTAAACCTTTAGTAAGTCCGCCGATACCACAAAATAAATCAACAGCGTAAACCGGCATATTTTACCTCCTTGCTTAAAAATCTTCTACAAATTTTAATTATATAAAATTTTTTCCAAATAAGTCAATAACTAGGTAGCGGAGTGAAAAATAAATTTAGCTTTATTATGTTACATAGTAAAAAATCTTTGTGCTACGGTGTAATAAATTTTAAAAATATATTATCTTGTTTCCTTGAAAATCGGCAGGCAAACTAAAATGACAGTAAGTTTGACAGTAAGTTTGACTGCATTTTATCTTGTTTTAACTTAATTTAAAATTACTCAACTGAATTTTTGAAATCTCAAAAACCCAGTGTTTAAGCCACTTTTAAGGCATTTTAAGTAATTTTGGCAAAAAATAAAAGGCGGTTAAAAAACCACCTTTACTGGTGCGGATAACAGGACTTGAACCTGCATGAAATTGCTTTCACATGGACCTGAACCATGCGCGTCTGCCAATTCCGCCATATCCGCATATGTTTAATTTTGTGTACAAGAAGTCGATAGTGAGCATTTAAACTGAAATATGTTAGCAACGCTACCCCTGACCTACTGCTTAGAAGGCAGTTGGTCACTCTTAGCATCCATTATTTGTGCAACACCCAAAATGTGCTATATTATTATAGCAGACCGGCAGGTAAGTGTCAAGTGACATTTACTTTATCGGTCTGTTTTACGCTGATTATTTTTCAGAATCGGGTTTGCGGATTTTGAAACCGTCATATTTTCCGATGTCGCAGAGGGCAATTTCGTGGCAACCCATTCTTGTTGACAGCGGTGCAAGTTCCATATAGTCGCCATAGAGGAAAGTAAGGTACTTGTCATATTCCTTTGGCACGGGGAACTTGTAACCCTCAAAGTCGGCATAAGCAACATCGTCAAGATATTCCTTTGGAAAAGCACCGTTATAAATATTTCTGCCCATTCCGTCATAGAGATATTTTGCGTTCTTTTTGTTTTTAAAGAATTTTAAAGTACGGACTTCAAGCCACATACTGAATCTGAGCGGAAATATTTTTTTGCAGAAATTTGTTACAATGCTCTGGATCCTACTGCCGTTTTCAGCCTTGCGATTGTTCCATTTATTGAACACCAGCGCTCTTGTGAACAGAGTCACAGCCATATGAATTTTTCGTCCGATTGCTGAATTGGCTGTGTTATCATGACAGAAAATATCAAACGCAATTCCGTTGTGCATTGCGTGATGGTCTTTTGCAAAGTCGGTTGCAAAGAAAGTGTCGTCCAGTCTGACCTTGGCAAATTCATAGAAACAAGCCTTGTCCGTATGGTACGATTGAAAAGTCATATTGCTCGGAAGTTCCTTTGGCGCAATCTCGCAAAAGCGGTCAAAATCTTCACGCAACATCATAATATCGGCATCATCATCCACGGAATGAAGCCTTTGTGACGAATTGCACCGAGAAGTGTTCCGCCGCCGAGAAAATATTTTATGTTATGCTTTCGGCAAATTCTGTCGGTTTCAAGCAGAAATGCAAGCTGAATTTCGTGAATTGAATCAAGTCTGCGTTCGTGTGAGTGGGGGATACGCAGAACTTTTTCGGACTTCATCTTGTCCATTATACAGATTTTCAGCATGGTTTCAAGGTCAATGTCGGGAGTACATTCGTTTACGGAAATCTTGTTTGAATTAATTGCACAGCCGTCAAGCTCCGTAAAATTGCCCGACTCAATTGTACAGCGACTGCCGTAAATATCGTTGAGAACAGCCGCAATCATAATCAGCGATGCGTTGCAATTTTTGCCGCCGACATTATAAACTGCGTTTTCTTTAAGAGTTGTCATTGCGAAAACAATCGCCTTTAAAACATCGTTGATATAAACAAAGGTGCAGCGATCCCTTGTTGCCGGAACAACTGTGTTACGGCGGTTGGCTATATCGTCAAAAACAGAATCAAGCACGCTTGTAAAGTTGCTTGACGCTCCCAAAATTATGCCCGTTCTGAGCGTTGTAACGTTGATTCGCTGTTCTTCAAAACCGAGTGCAAGGCGGTTTCTCTCGTTCTCATAAGCTGACCTGCAAGCGATGAGGGAGAGGTTGCGTCAAGTTCTGCGTACTCGTTTTCGGAATAAACTCTGTGCGGTTTGGCTTTGCCGTAAATTCTGCTGTCGTTCACAACGACAACCCTTGCACCTGTGGCTTTTGCAATTTTGGCACAGGCATTTATCTCTGCAATGCCGTCAATCATAATCTGTGGGTTGTTGTCTGTATGTTCACCGCAGATTCCTGTTGTAATTACATAGTCGGCACTTGAAATTTCTGATGCAGAATTATAATCGACAAAATCAAAATCATCTCTTAACAAGAGTTCGCTGTGGTATGATGCCATTGCGTTGCGTGATTTGCCGAGAAGGATAACTTTTATTCCGAGCCTTTTAGCCTCGTTATTGTACAGAAAAGCATAGCAAAGACATCTTGCAAGTTCACCGCCCGAGATGACAATTGTTTTGTTTCTGAGCTTTGCAAGAGTTTCTTTTTCAACTCCGGCAATGCCGCCCTGTCGGCCTCAAATTCGTTTAAAAAATCTTTAATACGCATTACTTTATCCTTCGCAATTCTGCACGCAGTTCTGTTGCTCTTATACTGCGTTTTATTCCGTCTTTAAGCGTGGTTTTCGGACTAAAGCCGAGTGATTTTATTTTATCATTGCACAAAACATACGGTGTGGGGGATGACGGAGAAAATTCGGGTTCTTCTTCGTCTTTTCTGTGAACGAACACTACAGAGAGATTCTTTTCGGGATTTGCCGATTTTACAAGCTGTGCAAATTCCCGCATTGTCACATTTGCGTTATCGTTTGAAATGTTGTATGCCTCGCCGCTTTTTCCGTTAAGCAAAATATCAATCAATGCCGAAACCGTGTCCGTCACATAGCAAAAGCTGAACTTTTCACCGCCGTTATCTGTAAGCATAATGCTCTGATTTTTTGCCGCACTGACAATCAGCTTTGCCCATTTTCTTTCATCGCTCATTCTGACACCTCCGAGTGTGGGGCAGGGACGGGCGATTTTTACATTCATACCGAACTTTTCAGCATAGCAAACAGCAAGTGTTTCGGCTGAACGCATACTTTGTGCGTATGCACTGTCGGCATCGGTTGGATCGAGATAGCCGAGGTCGTTTTTCGCAAATGTTATTTTTACCGCTGAAAACCTCCCCGTAAACCATATATGAAGATACGAGCAGAACCGATTCGGCATTTGACTCTTTTGCATATTCAAGCACATTTGCAAAGCCCGAAGTGATTGCATCCGCAATTTCGGGATTACTGCAATCTTCCTCTGCAACCTCACACGGGCAGTTGCAGTATATTACAAAGTCGGCTCTTTCAATCTCCGGAAAGTTCTTTGACTCTCCGATTTCAACAACAAAATCTTTGCGGAGAGTAAGGCTGCCAAACTGCTTTTCGGCATCTTCACGGCTTTTTGCAAGGGTGATTACCCTTGTGTTGTTTTCGAAAAAATCATTGCCCTCAAGCAATGTGCATATAATGTAATATGCAATAAATCCGTGACAGTCCGACACGAAAACAGTCTTGTTTTTTAACTGTTGAAAATTCATCCTGTTGTCTGCAATTTTTTTAATGTCCTCAAAAATTTCGGAGGGCAGATTGCCTTTTACGGTACAGTCCATATGGGTTTACCTCTCAGATAAATCAGAAAAGCTCCGCAATTGTGGAGCTTTTGCTTTATTCCGAAACGGAATTATTTTTTCTTTTTTGATTCCTCATACACTCTGAGGGTTTCATCTGTCGGGCCGTCAAACATAACAGTTCCTTTTTTCAGGAAGATTGAACGCGCGCAGATTTCTTTAACCGAAGCGGCATTGTGACTTACATAAAGAACAGTTACACCGCTTTCGATAATCTCTTTAATTTTATTTTTACACTTCTTTTTGAAGGTTGCGTCACCGACCGAGAGCGCCTCATCAACAACAAGAACATCGGGTTCAATGTTGACATTGATAGCAAAACCAAGACGCATTTTCATACCGCTTGAGTATGTTCTTACAGGCTGGTCAATGTAATCTCCAAGCTCTGCAAAGTCGATGATTTTCTCCTCAATCTGCTTAATGTAGCTGTCCTCAAGACCGAGAACATAACCCTTCAGATAAATGTTTTCCCTGCCTGTCATTTCCATGGAAAAGCCTGCAGTGAGCTCAAGCAATGCGGCAACCTTGCCGTCAACGGTGATTTCGCCTTCGTCGGGAAATGCAACGCCCGTAATCATCTTGAGCAGAGTTGACTTGCCTGCACCGTTATCGCCGACAATACCAACCGATTCGCCACGATTGATTACCATTGAAACATTGTTAAGTGCCTTGTTCGTTTTTGCATTTCTCGGCTTAAAGAAAAGAGCCTTGAATCTTGCCTTATCATCTTTGTAGAGAGTGTAGGTTTTGCTGACATTTTTAAAGGTAATAATCGGATCGGATACTTTTGTTTCAGCCATAATATTACCTCCTTAAAGTACATCAGGAAGTTTTTTCCTGAGTCTGTTGTAGTTGAAAATACCAAGGACGAAAATTACAACAAATTCAATTGCAAACACAAGACATTCCGTTTTGTTTGCATAGAACGGTCTGTTGTAGAGGAAACAGTTGCGGTAGCCGTTTACGAAAAAGTTAATCGGATTGATAAGCATAAGCTTGTTGAGAAACGGCGAATCAAAGCCGTAGGAGTTGTACATAATACCCGATAACCAGAAAATACCTGACATAACGGAAACAATCAGGCTTTCAAAGTCCTTACTGAACGCAGACATCGGGGCTGTTGACCATGTGAGTGCAAGGAAGAAGATAAACATCAACGGACAGTACAGGAAAAATTGCAGATTGTACCAGCTCGGTCCGATTGTGAAAAGTACATATGCGTACATAAATGCCATAAGAATCAGGTGAACAAAAAGCCTTGAAACCTCTGTATAAGTAAGGATTGTTGAAACGGGGAACTTAACCTTTGTAATAAATTGACGGTTGATTCTCAGCTCCTTTGCACCCTGCGTTATGCTGTCCTGAATAAAGAACCACGGAATGATACCGATGAACATAAAAGTAAAGAAGTCAATGGAAAAAGGCTGTGCTCCGCCGATGTCAAGGTGAAGTGTTTTAAGCTGTTTGATACCGCAGGAAAAAGCGAACCAGTAAACAAAAATTGTAAACGCAGGCTTAACAACAGCCCAAAGAGGACCGATTACGGCGCCTTTGTAGGTTTTAATAAGTTCGTTTTTGGCAAGAGCAAAATCTGCTTCCCGAAGCCACGATGTTCTTTCAAAATTGTAAACAATTATTATACCATCCTATCTCTTTTGTGATGCACAGGCGCCCGCCTGCAAGTGAATAAAATCGAAAAAATGTATTATGCACTCTTTAACAGTATATATTATATTACTTTTTCCTAATTTGTCAATCAAAACAAGGTAATTGAAATCTATTTGTAAGATTGAGCGAATCCCCGTTAATTCTGTGTATTTTGGGTGTTCGCAGAGCAAATATGACAACCTGTCACGGAAACCTTTTAAAATAAGGAATAATACTTTTCAGATAACATAAAATTTAAAGGCTGTATAAATGGGGGATGATTAATTTTAAAAAATTACCAAAATTAAAATCCCGAACAGAGCCTTTAAAAGCTTTGCTCGGGATTAATTTTATTGCTTATCAGTCTGCCTGGATTTTTACAAACTGTTCCTGCATATAGGAATAAACCTCATCGGAAACATTTGAAAATACATAGCATTTGTCAAGATACTCGTCACTCGGGAAGATGAATTCGTTTTTCTTTGCGTCTTCATCAATGTATCGTCATATGCAACCTGATTGGGTGTTGCATAGTTCAGATATTCAAAGTTTGCGGCGGCAATTTCAGGGTCCTGCATAAAGTTGATGAACTTCTCCGCATTTTCCTTGTTCTTACTGCATTTCGGAATACACATTGCGTCATAGAAAAGGTTTGCGCCGTCCTTTGGCATTGCGTAGTCAAGATCCTCGTTGTTATCAATCATTGTCATAATGTCGCCTGCGTAGTACGGAGCAATTGCCGACTGGCTGTTTTCCATTTCCGTAAATACCTGATCCATTACATATTTTTTAAGGAGAGGCTTCTGCTCTTTAAGCTTAGCGGCGGCTTTGTCAACATCTTTCTTAGTGCAGTCAGCAGGATTAATGCCCTCAAGCTGCATTGCAATTGCCATTGCGTCACGGCTGTTGTTAAACATAAGAATCTGACCCGAAAGATTTTTGTCCCAAAGTGCGTTCCATGAATCGGGCTTTGTTTTAACCTTTGTTTTGTCATAAACCATACCTGTTACGCCCCAACTGTAGCATACGGTATATTTACCTTCGGGATCGCAGGCAAGCTTTTTGAAACGCTCCATAAGATTGTCGTAGTTAGGAATATTGTCAAAGTTAAGCTCCAACAGCATATCCTCGTCAATCAATCTGCTGATCATATATTCGGACGGAATGACACATCATAGCTTACATTACTGTTTTTCAGCATATTGTAAAGCTCTTCGTTGGTTTCATAGGTTGTGTAGTTTACCTTAATGTTGGTGCGTTTTTCAAACTCCTTGATAATATCGAGGGTGTCGTCTTCACCGTTTGAAATGTACTCGCCCCAGTTGTAAACATTAACTTCTCCTGCGTCAGCTGAGTCAGCCGAAGCACCTCCGCCGCAGCCCGAAAGGCATGCCGCACATGTTGCCGTCATTGCAGATGCAAGGACAATGCTGATGATTCTTTTCATTTCTCAATCTCCCTTTAATAAAATTTTATAAATCAAGTTCTCTTTTCTGCACCTTTTCTTCGTGTCTGTCACGCAGATTAATAATAACCATAACAATGAGTACAGCAAGGAAAAGCAGTGCGGAAAGAGCGTTGATTTTTGGTGAAATTCTCCTGTGAGTCATCGAGTAAATTTCAATAGAGAGGTTCTGGAATTTTGCACCTCTTGTGAAATATGTTATGATGAAATCGTCAAGAGAATATGTAAAGCTCATGAGCAGACCCGAGAAAATACCGGCATAAGCTCGTGAATAATTACCTTGTAAAATGCCTGCCATTGGTTACAGCCAAGGTCAAGGGCGGCGTCGTAAATGCTTTGATCCATTCGTTTGATTCTCGGCATAACATTAAGCACAACAAACGGAACGCAAAAGCATATGTGCGAAATTAAAACCGTGAAAAATCCCATTTCAAAGTTAAAGATAACTCCGAGAGTCGTAAACAAAAGCATGAGAGAAACACCCATTACTATGTCAGGGCTGATGATCGGAATGTTTGACGCATTCTGAATAAGCATTCTTTTTCTGCCCTTGAAATTACTGATGCCGATTGCGGCGGCAGTTCCGAGGATTGTTGCAAAAACAGATGCAAGAACGGCAATAATAACAGTGTTCCACAATGCGTTCATAATATTGTCGTCACGAAAAAGCTGTACATACCATTGAATGTAAATCCTTTCCAGACGGTAGTTTTGCCGTTGTTGAAGGAATAGAAGATAAGTACGGCAATCGGCGAATAAAGGAAAATAAGCAGGATTGCAATATAAATTTTTGAAAGAATACCTGTTTTCTTTTTCATTATGCAATCGCCTCCTCATCACCGAACAAGTTCATGATTATCAGGAACACGAAAATAAAAATCATTAATATCAATGAAATTGCCGAACCCGTGTTTTGGTCTGTCCAGAATATTTTTTCAATGACATCACCAATCATAATGTCATCCGGACCGCCGAGATACTGTGCAACCAGGAATGTGCTTGCACTCGGAACAAATACCATTGTCACACCCGAAATAATTCCGGGAACGCTGAGCGGTGCAACACCTTTCTGAATACGGTAAAGTTGTTTGAACCGAGATCCTGCGCCGCCTCAATAAGACCGTTGTCAATCTTGCTCATAACGGTGTAAATCGGCAGAACCATAAACGGAAGATATTCATACACCATTCCGAGAATTACCGCACCCGTGTTGCCGATGTAGGTTGAATGAATACCCAAAAGCGAAAGCATCATATCAATCGGACCGTTGTCCTGCAAAAGCGTTACCCATGCGTAGATTCTCAGCAGAAAGTTCATCCACATAGGAATCATAAGCAACATAATGAGCGTGTTCTGGTTGATTCTTTCATTCTCGTGAGAAGGTATGCAAGCGGATATGCAAGTACAAGACAGATTGCCGTTGAAATAAGCGCAATCCAAAGTGATTTTACAAAAATATTTGTGTAGTAAAACGCATTTGTAAATGCCTGAAGCGAAAAATTACCGTTTTTGTCGGTAAAGGCGGTAAAGCCGATCATAATAATCGGAATCATTGTGAAAACAACCATCCAGATTATGTAGGGAATAGAGGGCTTGCGTGATTTCATTTATCAGCCCTCCTTTTCCGAAAACTCTGAGATTACCTCAAACCGAGCCTTTGAAAAGTTGAATGAAAGCGGAACATAGGTTGCAACCTGCTCGTCCGTATCGCTGAGCATAAGCCACTTTCTTTCGTCTGATTCAAGAATGATTTCGTTGTGTTCACCCTTGTAAACTACGGATTCAATGTACAGATCCTTTAAATCGCCCACACCGTCGCCTGCAAGCGAAAGAGCGTCGGGTGGCAGAGTGATTTTTAGCTTTGTACCTTCTTCATAGTATTTATCGGGAACGGTAACGGTTTCGCCCTCAAGCTCAAATTCAAAGGAATTGTCGTTCTGATTCGAGTATGTAACGGTTGTCTCGATAACATTATCGTAAAACGGAAGAAGCTTGTTCATAATCTGAATGTTGAACGGGATAACCCTCATACCGATTTTGCTTCCGATTTCAGCCGATTTGGTGGAGTGGATAAGGATTTCACACTTTCCGCATCTTACGCTCATCTCATAGTGAACGCCCTTGAAGGTTGTGTTCTCAACAATTCCGACAAGCTGACCGTCCTCGGGAGCGGTAACTTCAATATCCTCGGGACGGATGACAACATCAACAGGAGTATTTCTGCCGAATCCCTTGTCAACACATTCAAGCTCTTTGCCGAGAATTTGAATTCTGCAGTCATCAAGCATAATTCCGTTGAGAATATTTGCCTCACCGATAAAGTCTGCAACAAATGCGTTCACAGGCTCGTTGTATATATCCTCGGGAGAACCAATCTGCTCGATTACACCGTTGTTCATAACAACAACACGGTCGCTCATGGTCAGAGCCTCTTCCTGATCGTGAGTAACATATATAAATGTTTTCTGAGTTTTCTGCTGGATTTCCTTAAGCTCAAGCTGCATACTCTTACGCAGTTTAAGGTCAAGAGCACCGAGAGGCTCGTCAAGCAGAATGATTTCGGGATCGCACACAAGCGCTCTTGCAATTGCAACACGCTGCTGCTGACCGCCCGAAAGCTTTGCAACGGAACGCTTTTCATAACCCTTGAGGTCAACGGTTGCAAGCATATCGGTTACACGCTTTTTTATTTCGTCTTTCGGCATCTTTTTAAGCTTGAGTCCGAAAGCCACATTATCAAAAACATTGAGGTGGGGAAACAAAGAATATTTCTGGAATACCGTGTTTACATTTCTTTTATTCGGAGGAGTTCCGTTAATTCTTTTGCCGCCGAAAATGACATCGCCGCTGTCGGGTTCAACAAAACCGCCGATGATGCGCAGGGTTGTGGTTTTACCGCAGCCTGACGGACCGAGAATAGTTACAAATTCCTTTTCATTTATATCAAGGTTGATGTGGTTAAGAATTACCTCACCGTCAAATTTGATGAAAATATCCTTGAGTGAAACTATTGTTTTCTTTGATGTCTGTTCCATTTATGCACCCCTGTTCCGTTGTGATAACAGTAAAATTCGTAAAAATAAAGCGGATTGTGTCAGCCTGAAAAATGCAGGCGAACACAGTCCGCTCTGCCGTTTCTGCAAAGACATAACCATGATGCTCAGAATTTTTGAACAGAAAAATAAGACGGCTGTGTCGCCCCGTCCTTTTTCTTCACATAAAATCCTTATTAACCGCTTAAAAGCGATTGCACGCAATACAATTTAAATTTTCCGAAATGTCACCCGTCACATAAGCATCAGGGGACAACTGCTCTTTGATTATATTCTAAATGCACAAAAATGTCAATCAATATCGTGTAAAAAGAAAATCAAATTTGCATCACTAATATTCTTTTAAAGAAGTATAGCCCATACAGAGTCAGAAAAGGTTAAATATAATGCTTTTTGGTGCAAAATTATTGTTTGAAAAATTTTTACAACCGTGTAAATCTGCACAAAAAACAGCCCTCGAATTTGTAACATAAAGTATATACTTTTTTGGTGAAATTTGTTATAATGAAATCGAGAATTTTATGAAAGGATGTTTTCCCTATGAAGAAAGCAAAAAAGATTGCAAGTCTTGTTGTTGCGTCTGCGCTTCTGACATCTTCTTTTGCGGCAATTACCTCCGTAAATGCTGCCGAGGTTGATTCCGCACAGACTGCATCTGCCGACAGCACCCTTCGTGATAAGGTCGGCGACGGTGTTATGCTCCACGCATTCAACTGGTCTTACAATACAATCAAAGAAAACCTTCCCGCAATTGCAGCGGCAGGATACACAACAGTTCAGACTTCTCCCGTTCAGCAGCCAAAGGACTACTCAACCTCAGGCGATGTAACAGGTCAGTGGTGGAAGCTTTATCAGCCGATCAGCTCCATATTGCAGAGGAGTCATGGCTCGGCACAAAGGACGATCTTAAATCACTTTGTGATGAGGCTGACAAATACGGCATCAAAATCATCTGCGATATCGTTTCAAACCATATTGCAAATGCCGATGAAGATAGGCCGAATGTTGTGAGCAATCAGGTTAAAAAGTACGAGCCTGAGTTCTATAAGAAAAGAAAAACCTACACCCGTACATACACAGGCCATGCAAACGACAGTTCGGTTCAGGCAGTTGTTCAGGGTCATGTTTCAAGTTGTCCCGACCTTGTAACAAACGATACTGCTGTTCAGGGATACATTATCAACCTCCTCAAGGAATGCATCGACTGCGGTGTTGACGGTTTCCGTTTTGATGCCGCAAAGCATATTGAAACAGAGGATGACGGCGAGTATGCGTCTGATTACTGGAAAAATATAACAACCTCGGCTTCTTCTTACTACACACAGAAAACAGGCGATGACCTCTACATCTACGGTGAAATTCTTAACAACTGCGGTGCAGACAGAAGCTACTCCTCATACACCAAGTATATCAATGTTACTGACAACAAAACGGGCGACGCAGTGCTTTACAATGTCACAAAGGGTAAGGCAAGCACAGCTACCAATGCGAAATACAAATCAGGTGTTGCAGCGTCAAATGCAGTTCTCTGGGCAGAAAGCACGATACATACGAGGGCAGCTCGGGTTCATCGGGATTCTCAAACACTGCCGGTATTTCGGATGAAAATGTTGTAAAGGCATGGGCAATCGTTGCGTCAAGAAAAGATTCAACAGCACTTTTCTTTGCCCGTCCTGGAACAGCTCTCATGGGTAACATTTCAACGGATTCAACTTATAAGAGCACAGCTGTTTCCGAAATTAACAAGTTCCACAACCTTTTTGTAGGTCAGTCAGAAAAGCTCGGTTCTTCAGGCGACATTGCTTATGTTGCAAGAGGCACAAGCGGTATCGTTCTTTCAAATTGTAACGGTACAAACGCAAGCGTAAGTATTTCCGGCACAGGTCTTGCAGACGGCAAATATACGGATACGGTTTCAGGTGCTGAGTTTACGGTTGCAAACGGCGTTCTCACAGGTTCAATCGGCAACACGGGTGTTGCTGTTGTTTACAACGGTACAACAACCCCGAAGGCAATAAACTCTGTTGAAAGCGGTTCGTCGTTCAAGGGCGACACAATGACCCTTACACTCAGTCTTGAAAACGCAACATCGGGTACTTACTGTCTTGATGATTCAACTCCTGTTAAGTTTACGGGTACAACATCAATCCGCATCGGTTCAGATTATAAGCCGGGCGAAACAATCAATCTCACAGTTACGGCAACCGACGGCGTAAAGACCTCTTCAATGGTTTATAAGTACACAAAGAGTACCGCTCAGGAATCGGGAGTGTATGTATTCTTCAACCCTGCTACCAAGAAGAGCTGGTCAGCACCTTACCAGGTTTACATCTATGATGAAACCACAAACAAGGGTACTGTTTACAAGAATGCAAACTGGCCCGGCGAAGCATGACTCTTGATCCTGCAACAGGTTACTATTACTACGAAGTTCCGAAGTCATCAAGTATTTCAGCTGATGAGGATGATGAAAATCAGGCTGCGTCGGATTTTGACCTTTCAACTTCAGCCAACACAAGAGTAATCATCTCTGAAAAAGGCGGCGAGCAGTATCCGGGCAGAACCGATACACCTATCAGCCTCAACGGTTCATCAAAGGCATTCTCACTTACAAAGGCAGGTACATGGGAGGATACAACTCTTACACCTACAAAGGTTGAGATTGAGGCTACTGATGTTACAAAGGGTTCTGTAGCAGAACCTACAACAAAGCCTGTTCCGTCAACTCAGCCTACAACCGCACAGCCCGCAACAGAGCCTTCGGGCAATGCTGTTTACGGTGATGTAAACGGTGACGGTGACATTACAGTCGTTGACGCTACACTCGTTCAGAAACATGTCGTTCAGCTTGAAACACTTTCGGCTGACAAGCAGATTCTTGCTGATGTTAATGGGGATAATACAATCTCTGTTGTTGACGCAACATTGATTCAGAAGTACATTGTTCAGCTCAAAGACTGGGGTCGCACGGGTGATGTTTATCAGGCAGAACAGCCTACAACACCTGAGCCGACTACCGCCGAGCCTACAACCGTAAAGCCGACTGCACAGCCTACAACAGCAGAACCTACAACAAAGCCTGCTGACACATACACTCTTTACTTCAAGACTAAGCTTGGTTGGATGACATCTGACGGTGTTTCACTCTTTGCTTATGACCTTGACACAGGTGCAAGCTATCAGTTTGAGCAGGATACAGATGCTTACCCGAATGTTTACACAGTTGAAGTTCCTGCAACAGTTTCAAATGTCAGTGTTTATCGTTCTCTTTCAGAGGTTGACGAAAAGCCTGTAGGCGGTGATGACGGTAATGTTTACAATTGCTGGGATGCAACAGTTTCAAAGACAAACAACTGCATCACACTCAGCAATGACGAAGCTGTTTCAACAGCTCCGTATGTTCCGGAGCAGAAGCCTGCATTCACACTTTCAAGAGTTTACTTTGATAACTCAAAGGCACACTATACTGATGTTTATATCTACGGTTGGGCAGAGAGCGGACTCGGCAACGCAGCAGCTCACATGAATAAGATTGCAGGTACAGATATCTGGTACTACGATTTTGACACACCGCTCAGCCCCGGTTCAAACTGTTTCCTCTTTAAGGACACAGAATCAACATGGAAAACACAGACAAGCGACTTGACAGTTGCTGACGGTAAGAACTGTTTCCGTGCAAATCCGGGTTCAAAGTCCGGCGGTGTCTGGGTAAGCTATTCAGAATAACAGAACTACAGAACAACCTTTTCTTAATATTCTGCTAACAGTAAAGCATTCCCTCCGATAAAATTCGGGGGGAATGTTACTTTTAATATGATTTTACTTGAAAAAGAATGTAATATACAGTATTATATTAGGAGTATTAAACCGAAATTTAAGTGAATTTATGGACGGGAATTTATGAAAACAGAGCAGATTTTTCAGGAATTTGAACAAAGGCTTGAAAAAGAATATTATGCACAGCTTGCAAGCAAAGAAATTCTGACTGTTCCTTTGCTTATTGAGATTTTTCTTGACGATGATTACGCAAATGCTCACTGGGCGGAACAGGTTCTTGAGTATATTTGCGAAGTAAATCCGAAACTTGTCTATCCGTTCTTTGAATTTGTTGCCAAAGGTCTTGACAACTGCAACGGCTTTCTTGCGTGGAATACTTGGAAGATAATTACAAAGCTTTTGCCGACTGACACGGAAAATAAATTTGAAAGCGTAAAAGGAAGGTTTTACGACGCACTTGCTTCAAAAACACCGGCAGAATTTTCCATAGCCTGTGATTGTGCCGTGTCCGTTTTCATTAACAAAGCGGATGAACAGAAAAAATTGCTTGATATTTTGAAGAAATCCGCTGAACACAAGTTTTACATTGGCGATACCGAAATTGAAAACAGCGGAGAGATAGCCAAAGAAAAAGTACAGTTATTTCTTGACGAAGCATAAGCTCCAAAAAGATTTGGAGGCTCGGATGTTGCCCGTTATTCTCGATATTAGCGAGATAACGGGGAGAAAGATACATTTCCTATCATTGACCTAAATACTTCTCATTATGTATTCAGGGAAATTTCTATTTTCTTTATGAAATCTTCAAATTTTATAGCTAATCCTTTTAGCATAATCAAAAGAAAGGACAGTACAAAAATATGAGTATAATCTTGAAAACAACAAATCTCTGCAAATCGTTCAACGGGCAGACAGCCGTAAATAACATATCGCTGAATATTGAAAAAAATTCCGTCTATGGATTGTTAGGACCAAATGGAGCCGGAAATCTACAACACTCAAAATGATAACAGGTATTTTGAGGCCCACATCTGGG
>ENA-OQCX01000667-OQCX01000667.1-human-gut-metagenome-genome-assembly--contig:-NODE-667-length-17597-cov-7.575730_pt1 | contig 17597 bp, 18 predicted proteins | sample MGYA00242762_ERZ504587 | MGnify/ENA primary metagenome ERZ504587 (study PRJEB26092, sample SAMD00036337) | human gut metagenome | host: Homo sapiens | study: EMG produced TPA metagenomics assembly of... | reverse complement strand
GTGCACCGGGCGGAATATCACAAAACCTTTCTTTTCCTCGTCCCTTTTACGATAACGCCATGTACACGCCCGGCGGATTTTCCGCAATAACACCGTCAATTTCGAGTGCCAGCAGAATGCCGGTCAGCTCCTGCAGCGGGATTCCGGTGCTGCCGGCAAGCTGTGCAAGATTCTGCGGTTCTGCCGCGAGTGTTTTCAGAACCATTTCCGCCTCTTTTCCATAGCGCGGACGCGGTGCGGCTCTTTTTGTCCCAGCCTTTTTCACGCCCAGCTCCTCGAGAATCGTTTCGGGTGAAATCGCAATTTCCGCTCCCTGCGCGATCAGGCGGTTGCAGCCGCGGCTTGTCGCATCCGTTGTCCGTCCGGGCAGGGCAAATACCGTTTTTCCCTGCTCCAGCGCGTAGTCCGCCGTAATGAGCGAGCCGCTCTTCTCTTTTGCCTCAATTACCAGAACGACATCTGCCAGCGCACTGATCACGCGGTTGCGGATCGGAAAATGCCACGGAAGCGGCTCTGCGCCCGGCGGAAATTCGCTTAAGACACCGCCTCCGTTTTCCAGCATCCGCCGCATCAGCGGGTAATTCTGTTTCGGATAGCAGATATCCACGCCGCAGCCAAGCACGGCAAACGTCTTTCCCTTTCCGCGCAGTGCCCCCTCGTGCGCCGCCGCGTCGATTCCGCACGCCAGTCCGCTGATCACCGCCACGCCGTTTGCCGCCAGCACCTGCGCGAAAAAGGCCGCCTGGCTCTTTCCGTACGCCGTACATATCCGCGCGCCCACAATCGCCGCTGTTTTCTGCTCATCCGCCGGCAGCGCGCCCCGCACGAAAAGGCGGGACGCATGTCCGCGAACGGCATAAGCCGCTCCGGATAGCCCTCCTGCCCGCGGCCGACTGTAAAAATTTCCATCGCCATACGTCAGATCCTCCATATACTTTTGTCGGCACTCCGAAAGCAGATCGCCTCGCTGATATGCGGCACGCCGATTTTGACCGCCCCGTCCAGATCCGCAATTGTCCGCGCGGTGCGGATAATCCCGTGGTAGGAACGCGCGCTGAGGCGCAGGCGGCGGAAGGCATCCTCTAAAAGCTCTTCCGCTGCCTTTTCCAGGATACAGTATTTCTCGATCTGGCCTGCTTTCAGTTCGCTATTGAAATGAATCGACTCCTGCCGGTAGCGCGCCGCCTGAATTTGCGCCGCTGCCGTCGCTTTTTCCCGCATTCTGGCCGAGGATTCGCACCGCTCCTCGCCGTGCAGATCCTCGTAGGAAAGTGCTTCCACCTGCACGCAGAGATCCATGCGGTCGAGGAACGGCTGGCTGACTCTCGAGAGATACCGGCTGATGTCGCCGGGTGCGCAGGTACAGCGCGATAAGTCGGGGTAAAAGCCGCAGGGGCAGGGGTTCATTGCCGCCACCATCAGAAATGACGCCGGGAACACATAGTTTCCGCTGACACGGGAAATCACAATCCGGTGCTCCTCGAGCGGCTGGCGCAGGATCTCAATGGTTGTGCGCGTCATCTCCGGGAGTTCATCAAGGAAGAGAACACCGCGGTGTGCCAGCGTAATTTCGCCCGGGGACGGCTGTTTTCCGCCGCCTGCAAGAGCCTGCGGCGACATCGTGTGATGCGGAGCACGGAAGGGCCGCTCCCGGCGGACACCCTCTCCTTTGGCAAGCATTCCGGCGATGCTGTAGATCCGCGTTACTTCCATCTGCTCCTCCTCAGACATCGGAGGCATGATCGTCGGAATCCGCCTTGCGATCATGGATTTTCCGCTGCCCGGCGGCCCCAGCATCAGCAGATTGTGAAATCCGGCCGCAGCGATGAGCGCCGCCCGCCGCGCCGCCGTCTGGCCCTGCACTTCGGAAAAGTCCGGCTCTTTTCCGTCCTCCTTCTTTTGATTTTCTATAGACGGAAGCGACGGCATTTTCCCTTCACAGCAGTAGTTCAAAAGCTCCTGTAAATTCTGGATTCCAACGACGTGAAGCCCGCCGACCAGACCCCCTTCCGCGGCATTTCCGGCCGGAACAAGAAGCGTTGTGCATCCAAGCTCCCGCGCCTTCGCCGCTGCCGGAAATACACCGCTGATCTCCTGCACATGGCCGTCAAGGCCGAGTTCGCCGAGCACCATCGTTTTCCGGAGTGACCCGGGCGGAATCCGGCCGAGCGTCATCAGAACGCCCGCTGCAATCGGAAGATCGAAACGCGATCCTTCTTTTCGGACGTCCGCCGGGGATAAATTAATCGTAATTCGTTTCGGCGGCAGGGAAATTCCCATGTTTTTGAGGGCTGTCCGCACGCGGTCCTGCGCCTCCTTTACCTGGCACTCACGTAGCCGACCATCGTAAACTGCGGCATGCCGTCACTGACATCCGCCTCCACCTGCACCGGAATCATCTCCATGCCCGAGACGGTGGCTGATAATACACTGCAATACAAAGAAAACCTCCTTTTCTTTCAGTAGCAGGTCGTATAGTTCCTATTTATTTTTCATTTTGGGAAAATGTCCGGCAAGAACACCGGGAAGATATTATCTTTGATTTTTGTTCGAAAAAGTAAGGATAAGGAAACCTTTTCTGCACCTGATTTCCTTACCCTTTATTATAGAAGCAGTCCGTTTGAAATGTCAAGCATTTACGAAGCGGCAAACCGTAACCGCAACTTTTCAATTGCATTCTTCTCGATCCGCGACACGTACGAACGGCTGATGCCGAGCCGGGCAGCGACCTGTTTCTGTGTGTATTCTGCTTTTCCGCCAAGGCCGTACCGGAGAAGAAGCACCTGTTTTTCCTGCTCTTTTAATTCCGAATCCAGATAACAGTACAGCCGCACCGCGTCCTCTTTCCGGTTGTACTGTTCCGCGATATCCTCCCCGCCGCCCTCCACGATGTCGAGCAGATGGATCTCATTTCCCTCCTTGTCGGTTCCGATCGGCTCGTAGAGGGAAATCTCCCGTGCCGTTTTCTTTTTGCTCCGAAGATACATCAGCAGCTCATTATCAATACAGCGGGCGGCGTATGCGGCCAGCCGGTTTCCTTTTTTCGAATCATATGTCATCACCGCCTTGATGAGGCCGATCGTTCCAATGGAAATCAGATCGTCGAGATCATCGGGCAGGCCTGATACTTTTTCACAACGTGCGCGACCAGGCGCAGATTCCGCTCGACCAGAATGTCTCTGGCTTTTGTATCGCCCCTCTGATACGCATCCAGACAGCTTTTTTCTTCCTGTGCAGACAGTGGTTTTAAAAAGGGTTCCAAGAAAAGCGGCACCTCAAAGGGGATTTTTCTTTATTTTATGTTTGAATTGCAGGAAACGTGCCTGTCTGCTATACTGATAAGATCAGCCGGGTTTTCCGGCACTCGACATTATATTTTTAAGAGGAGGTTTCCTTTTATGACAGACCAGAAAAACGGACAGGAATATCTTTCTTTTGTGCTGGAAAAGCTGCAGGCGCGTCTTGCCGAGATCAGCCAGTCTCTGCTGGACGGACAGAAAGAGATTGAAAATATGCACGATTATTACTGGCAGAACTATACCGAGATGGACCAGTACGGATATGAGGATTACGACAATCAGCAGGCGCTGCTGCATCAGGTGAATGCGAATCAGGAGCAGCTTCTTCTGCGGAGCCGCTTCCGGAAAATGCTGGATTCTCCGTTCTTCGGGCGTGTGGATTTCTGCTATGACGGGATGATGAGCCGGAAATTTTCTATATCGGCATCGGCAATTTTGCGGAGCGGCCGGGCGAGCTGCCGCTGATTTACGACTGGAGAAGCCCGGTCAGCGGTCTTTTCTACGATTTTGACCGCGGGCCGGCTTCCTATCTGGCGCCGGGCGGCGAGATGACAGGGGAAATCTGTTCCAAGTGGCAGTATAAGATCCGGGATGGAAAGATGATTTACGGATTTGAGAGTGATGTGAAAATTGATGATGATATTTTAAAGGCGGAGCTTGGCAGCAACGGCGAGGTACAGCTGAAGAATATTATCCGCACAATTCAGAAGGAACAGAATGCGATCATCCGCAATACGAAGGACCGGATTCTGGTAATTCAGGGAGCGGCGGGAAGCGGCAAGACATCGGTGGCGCTGCATCGGATTGCCTACCTTTTGTATCATGACAGACAGAATCTGAAGTCTTCGAATATTCTGATTTTATCGCCGAACGGGGTATTTTCGGATTATATTTCACATATTCTGCCGGAGCTCGGTGAGGAGAATATTCAGGAAATGAGTTTTGATCTCTTTGCTTACCGCAAATTACAGGACACGGCGGCGGACTGTGAGGACCGCTGTGATCAGATTGAGCGGGAGATGCGGGATCCAAAAGCCGCAGAACGGTTTGCTTTAAAACAGTCGCAGGCGTTTGTGGACCAGATGGAGGGATTTGCGCTGGAGCTTGAGGACGAGCTGATGAATTTCTCAGACGTTTCGTATAAGTCGTTTGTGAAGTCAGAATCGGAGATTATTACGCTGTTTTATGACAAGTTTGCGGATATTCCGCTGCTCTCGCGGATGGATGCGGTGGCGGAGACGTTTATTGACGAGATCGAGACGCTGCTGAACCGGGATCTGCCGGAGGAGGAGCGGATTCCGCTCATCGAAAAATTCCGGAAGATGTATGAGACGATGGATTTTTATGTTCTCTACAATCGTTTTCTGAAGGAAGAGGGATATCAGACGCTGCCGCGGCGGCCGTTGGAGAAGCGGAAACTGCGGTATGAGGATGTGTATCCGGTTCTGTATCTGAAGTACCGCCTGTCGCGGCAGGCGGAGCGGTCGAATATTAAGCATCTGGTGATTGATGAAATGCAGGATTATTCGCGGCTCCAGTATCTGATTATCCGGCGGATGTTTTCCTGTAAGATGACGATTCTCGGCGACCGGGCGCAGACGATGGCGGATCAGCAGCAGGATGTACTGCAGTTTTTACCGGGGATTTTCGGGAAGGATCTGCGGCGGATTGAGATGCGGAAGAGTTATCGGAATACGGTGGAAATTGCGTCGTATGCGGCAAATCTCATTGGCGTGACGGATCTGGAGCTGTTTGAACGGCACGGAATGCCGGTGTTGGAACGGGATGTCACGGATCTTGAGGCGGCTCTGCGGGAGGCAGTGGATACGCTGTTTCCAGATGAGAAAACGTATGAGACGGCGGCGGTGATTGTACCGGATGAGAAGACGGCGGAACGGGCTTATTTGATTTTGCGGGAGATTCTGGCAGAAAAAGATTTTGACTGTGAAAAGCGGCTTTCTTGGCTGAACCGTGACAGCTCCAGTTTTAAGAAAGGACTGACGGTTACCACATTTTATCTGGCGAAAGGGCTGGAGTTTGATCAGGTGTTCTCTATTTTCCCGAAGGACGAGAAACGGGAGATAATGATGCAGGCGCAGTATATTGCAGCGACCAGGGCATTGCATGAGCTGAGAGTGTATCATATTTAAAAACAGGGAGATCCTCCGAAAAAATTCGATTGGATCTCCCTGTCATTTTTATTTTCGATCAGATATGATAGAATCCTGCGGACTGTGCCGGGATGGTGATGGTTCCGTCTTTGGATTCTGCTTTTCCTCCGATCGTGTAGAGGGCATCCTTCAGCTCTGCACTGTATGGGAAGGACTGCTCTTTGTCGGATGGGTTGATGATAACGAGGACTTTTTCACCCTCAGCCTCACGGACGTATGCCAGCGGATACTGGTTTTTCTCTGCATAAACGAACTCGATGGTTCCGCGGCTTAAGAGTGCTTTGCTGCTCTGGCGGATCTCGATGAGTTTTTTAACTTCGTGGTACAGGGAATCCGGATCGGCCATCTGTGCTTTGGCGGTCGGACGGTCTTTGCCCGGGTCCATGGTGATGTAGAGGTCACTGGCCGGTGCGCTGGAGAATCCTGCGTTGGTGCTGTCATCCCACTGCATCGGAGAACGGGAACCGGTGCGGTTGTATCCGCCCTCAACGGATTTCAGGCCTTCGACGTAGCGCATACCGATTTCATCACCGTAGTAGATGAACGGCGCACCTGGCATGGAAAGAAGGAAAGCGAAAGCAATTTTCAGCTCATCCCCCTGCAGACGGCGTGCCAGGCGGTCCATATCATGGTTTCCGGACGGGATGCAGATCAGGCCTTTCTGTGCGGTCTTATTGTAGTTGGTTTTGTAGGTCTCTACAAACTCAGAGATATCTCCTTTTCCGCGTTTGGAGAAGAATGGCTCATCGCAGCGGAACAGATCGTTGTAATGGGACGGTCCAAAGTGAAGCAGGAAGTCCATGTGGAAGCCGCCCTGTAAGGATTTGTCCGGCTCGCCCCACTCGGATACCATGCTGCATCCGGGAACTCGGCGTCGAGGAATTTCCGTACCTGCTGCCACAGGCGGATGGTTCCTTTGCCTTCCTGATCGTTCTTTACCAGGGAGCCCGCCATATCGACACGGAAGCCGTCGCAGCCCATGTTCAGCCAGAATCTCATGACATCTTCCATCGCTGCCAGCGTTGCCTGCGGTCCCTCATCATCAAAGGACTGCTGCCACGGTTTTTCCGGATCCGGCTGATAAAAGCCGTAGTTCAGGGCCGGCTGGTTGGAGAAGAAGTTGATGGCGCAGGCGCCGTCACGCTCGGAAATGCCGCGCAGGCTTCCCATTCCTTCCGGTGCTTCCCATACGTTATTGGTCCATACGTAGCGGTCTGTAAATTCATTGCGGTCTGCTTTCATGGATTCTTTGAACCATGGATGCTCAACAGATGTATGGCCCGGAACCAGGTCGAGCAGAACGTGCATGTCACGTTTGTGTGCCTCTTCGAAAACTCTCTTCAGATCCTCATTCGTTCCGTAGCGCGGTGCAACGCGGCAGTAATCTGCGACATCGTATCCTGCATCACCGAATGGGGACAGGAAGCACGGGTTGATCCAGATGGCGTTGCAGCCCAGTTCCTTGATGTAGTCTAATTTTTCAATGATACCCTGGAAATCTCCGATTCCGTCGGCGTTGGTGTCGTTGAAGGACTGCGGGTAAATCTCATAAAATACTGCGTTATCTAACCATTTTGACATTTTTTCTTTTCCTCTTTCACTCTTATTTCTGCTGTATTTTCGTCGTTGCAGCAAGTGTTTCTATATGATATATTACTACTGTATCCGCTGAAATACCAGTAATTTCCTATTTCATTCTAATACTATTCTATGATTTTATGCATGCCGCGCTCTGCCATTTCCGGCATTTTACGGACATGCTTTTTGGAGGAGGATTTTATGATGCTTTCTGCTGCGAAAGAAAAACGCCAGCACGGCTCCATGCAGGTTCCCTACAGTTATTATGACTGCCGGATGCCCGACTATTTTCCCGGCGTACCGCTACACTGGCACGGGAGATGGAGCTGAATTATATCAAACGCGGAACGGGGTATTTTCAGTATGAGGACCGTCTGCTTACGGCGCATGCCGGTGATATTTTTCTGATTCAGCCGAACCTCGTACATGCCATTCTGCCCGCCGAGCAGGAGTCGATGTTTTATGATACGATTGTTTTCCACCAGAATATGCTGATCGGCGGGTATGACGACCGCAGCTACACGGAAATTCTGCAGCCGTTTTTCTCCGCCCGGCGCCGCATCCAGGCACCGATTTCACCCGAACATTCCGGTTATGCTGCACTTTCTGCATCCGTCCATCAGATTTTCCGCTGCATCCGTGAAAACTCTGCTGTCTCCGATCTTCTGCTGAAAAGTGAGCTGCTCCGCTTCTTCTATCTGCTCGCCGCATCGCCGGAACTCTGCACCGATCGTCCCGCCATGCCTGCGGCTGCTGAAAACCTGCGGCCTGTGCTCGCCTATATCCAGGAGCACTTCGCCGACCCGATTACCATAGAGGAACTTGCCAGGCTGTCGCATTTGAGCAAAAGCTATTTTATGAGCTGTTTTAAGCAGACCTTCGGACTCGGGGCCGTTGAATATCTGACACAGCTTCGGATCAAAGCCGCCTGCGAGGCGCTGCGCAGTACGACGCGGAGTGTGTCCGAAATCGCGTACGACAATGGTTTCCGCAACCTTTCCAACTTCAACCGGCAGTTCCGAAACAAAGTGGGATGTACGCCGCAGATGTATCGGAAGGAATTTCAAAATCCGTAAATTCAAAAAGGGATGCATCAAAATATGCATCCCGAAAATCTATCTCTGATCCTATTTTTATTCCGTAATCTCCGGTACCGACGGAACATCTTTATCTTCTTCCCGCCAGCTCCCAGAATGCGACAGCGCTCGCCGCAGCGACGTTCAGTGAATCCACACCGTGTGTCATCGGAATCAGCACGGTTGCATCTGTTTCAGCGATCGTATCACTTGCCAGTCCGTCACCCTCGGTTCCGAGCAGAATGGCGAGCTTTTCATGCGTTTTTAACGACGGATCATCCATCGGCACGGAGTCTTCTTTTAATGCCATCGCAACGGTATAAAATCCAAGTTCCTGCAGTGCAGCAATTCCCTGCTCCGGCCAGTAACTGCCGCCTGGCAGCACGGTCCACGGGACCTGGAAGACATTTCCCATGCTCACGCGGATGGCACGGCGGTACAGCGGGTTGCTGCAGCCTGATGTGAGGAGCACGGCATCGATGCCAAGTGCGGCGGCAGAACGGAAAATCGCACCGACATTCGTCGGGTTCACGACATTTTCCAGGATCGCCACGCGGCGGGCATTCCGGCAGATTTCCTCCATAGCCGGAAGCGTGCGGCGGTGCATCGCGCAGAGCATGCCGCGCGTGAGGGCAAAGCCTGTGAGCTGTTCCAGCACCTTCGTCTCTGCTGTATAGACCGGCGCGTCCGGGCAGTGCGCAAAGAGTGCTTCGTTTGCGGCAAGCTCTGCGCTTCCGACAAGGAACGAAACCGGTTCATATCCGGCATCCAGCGCACGCTCGATGACACGCGGACTCTCCGCAAGAAAAAGGCCTGGCTGCGGTTCATAATAGTGCAATAACTGCGGTTCTGAAAGACGCGCATACACGTCGAGCTCCGGCGCCGCAAAGTTTTCGATTTTTCTGATCTCTGACATAATATTGATTTCCTTTTGCGTTTTCTCTTTGTTTTCACTATGTTCTATTGTAGCAATCCCGCTCCCGTTTCGCAATCCATTCTTTTTCCCGCCGGTGCCGTTCCCCGCACCATTCGCCAAACCGTGCTTCCAGCACGCATCGAATTTTCTTATTTATCTGTCTTTTTTAAAAATTTCTCAATTTTCTCTTGCCAAACGCCGCCGGAGACGTTATAATAATCGACGGTTCAAAATTAAAAACTGCAGAAAAGATTGGTATCAGATTGGAAACGGCACAAGTGCATTGCTTGGTTAACGAACAACACATGTGTCTTTTTTGCGCCCATTTTTCAAAATTGCAAAGAAAAGGAGAACAATCGATGCCAAAAACAAAATTTCAAAACGTTGTATTTACCTCATGATGTCCTTTCTGATGGTCTATGCCATGATCTGCTACAACATTTCCATGAACATCGGCGGAATGACAAATCAGGTCTTTCTGATGGCGTTTCACGAGATGATAATCATGTGGCCGGCCGCTTTTATCCTCGAGTTTTTCCTCGTGGATCATCTGGCTCACAAATTAGCTTTTTGCATGGTAACACCGCAGGATCGTCCGATCGTAATCACGCTGGCAATTTCCATTATGATTATTGCTATTATGTGTCCGATTATGAGTTTTATTGCAACACTGCTGTTTAAAAATGCCGGAAAGGAATTTGTCGCTGTCTGGCTTCAGACCACGTTCTTAAATTTCCCGGTTGCCTTCTTCTGGCAGCTCATGTACTGCGGACCCTTCATCCGTTTTCTGTTCCGCAAACTGTTTCCGGAAAAATAAGAAAAGATATCCACAAAGGCGAACCGCTTTTCCCCTCTCTTTCCACAATTTCTGTGGACAGACGGTGCAAAATGGTTCGCCTTCTGTGGATATCTTTTGTTTTCTTCCGGGATTACTCCTGCGGTACCGGATTGGATACGCTGACTACATGATCATACCAGGTTCCTTTTTTACCAATGATCGCAACATTGAAATCCTCGTCCAGTTTTTCTACCGGGATATCAAAGCCGTACACTTCATCTGTGGTTCCGTCAGAATACGTTACCTCATCTGTGGTCGGCTCGATCAGCTCTGCGCCGTCTGCCTGTGCTTCTTCTTTTGTTCCCACAAAGACATTGACAATGTTTTTGGATACCAGGCTGACGTGGATGGCCATTTTTCCGTCTTTTACCGTCAGGACACCCTTTCCTTCTTTTGCTTCATTGACATGGAACATATTGCTGTCTGTATTGAAGTCTGCCGTATACGTACCGTCTTCCAGCTCTGATGCGCTGCTTTCTCCTGCAGTCTCCGCTGCCGATGCGCTTTCTGCTGAAACATCTGATGTGGATGTACTGCTCTCTGCCTTAGATGCATCCTGTACAGAAGCGGAAGATGCGTCTGCCGCAGAAGACGCAGATACTGCAGATGCAGAAGATGACGCTGCATCCTTTCCGCCACATGCGCCGAGCATGGATACAGTCAGTGCTGCTCCAAGAAAAAGAACTGCCAATTTTTTTCTCATAATAAAATTCCTCCTTGTATCACCTTGAAGCGGATCTTTTTCATCCGCTCAACTTAAAATCCGACAGCACACTGAGTCTCTTCAGCCGTACTGCCGGATCTTATTTTACTCTATTTTACGTTCGGAATGCAACCCCTAATTATTCAGCATCGTCCTGAACGCCGTTGCCGTCCATAGCTGCCTTGGTATGCTGTACATACAGCTGCTCAACAGCATCAATTCTTCCAAGACCTTCGATCTGAGTGTCGATCTCGTCGAATGCACCGGATGCCTCAAACTGGCTCTTCCAGGAATCCTCATCCTCGCCTGCCATATCGTTGTTTGCGTGGTCACCTGCAACAACCATCAGCGGCCGAAGAATTACTTTCTTGTATCCGGCTGCTTTTACTGCCTCGATCACGTTCTCGCAAGCGGTCTCTTCCGGCTTGCCCTCAACGGTTCCGATGAATACGTTTTTGTATCCAAGAGTATCCATCTGTGTCTGCATCTGGCTGTAGGTTACATTTGCAGTGTGGGAAGTACCATGTCCCATAAATACGAAAGCAGTGCCGTCCTCTGCTGCTGCATCCAGACTGTCATAATTTGCAGATTTTACTGCCTGTGCCGTGATTGCTTCTGCAACGGCCTGTTTGTCCTCGTTGATTACGGTAGCGTCACTTCCAACCTCGCCAAGCAGCGGCTCTGCGATGGTTACGGACTCAAATTTATCTTTATAGCTATCTACTGCTTCTTTCAGCTCGTCGTACTCTGCGCCGTGCATCAGATGAGTCGGCTGAATAATCAGTTTTTTCACGCCATTGCTTACAGCTCTTTCCAGTGCCTGATCTACGTTGTCGATCTTCTCGTCATCGCGGGCCTGTACATGGTTGATGATGATCTGTGCAGTGAAGGCACGTCTTACGGACCAGTCCGGATATGCAGCCTGCAGAGCTTTCTCAACGCCTCCGATATCCTCAGCACGGCTGTCGTTGAAGGAAGTACCAAAGCTTACAACCAGAAGCTCATTCTCGCCGATCTCGTCTCCGTTTAACGGATCATCCTTGGAAGCATCCCCTGTGTCTCTTCCGAAGTAATCCGGATCTGCGTTCTCACCTTCTACGAGTTCTTTCTGTGCGTCTGTCAGGCATCCCATGCCTCTTTTGCTTCTTTGCACTGCTCGTCGGTGTTATCATTTCTTTCCTGTACATAAATTGCGTCAATCAAAGCTGCCACTTTATCTGCTGCCTCCTGGTCTGCATCTGCGGATACCTCTTCAGATGCAGAAGATGCGCTTACGCTGCTGCTTGCTGCTGTGGTGTCTTCCTCAGATGCGGAAGATGCACTTACGCTGCTTGTTGCTGTGCTGCTTGCGCTGCTGCTGGATGCGTTGCTGCTTCCGCATGCGCCGAGCATAGATGTTACCATAGCTGCTGAAATTAAAGCGACTACAAGTTTCTTTTTCATTTTTGTTTTCCTCCATTTGCTGGTATCTTTGCAACAACCAATATCGGGGACGTTTTACATTTCAAACTATGAGAAACAGCTCCGCGAGTTTCTCAAGTTATCGCGCAGTCGCTAAGGTCTCGTGCAAGCACGGACTTTGGCTCGTTGCCCGCGTAAATAGAAAGAAGCCCTTTCGTTTTTCAACGAGGGGCTTCCAGTATTTTCATCACAAAGAAAACCATCTCACCCGCTGTGGGGCAAATGTCCGCTTTCCTGTTTTGTACTGCCAGTTCCTCGTGGCACGAACGTAACGTTCCTGTACTGCGAAAGGCAGGTCTCCCGGCTCATTGCTTCAGGATTTGACTCCAGCGCATCGGTCTCCTTCCCGGTTTCCCAGTGGATCATTCCCCTGCTTGCAAAATACGGTGACGAGTTCGTGCAGGATTCACACCTGCTTCCCTTTTCACCGGACACGTATGTCCGACACCTTACACATCGATATTTAATTGTCTTTTCTTTAACGACTGTTAGTGTAGCACATCGTCTTTTCTCTGTCAAGTGCTGTAAAATCAGGAAATCCGGCCATTTTCCATTTCATATACCACATCCGCGACGTTCATCGTGGACACTCTGTGCGATACGAGCACAATGGTTTTCTCTTCTGCCGATTCTTTCAGGGATTTCAGAATAATTCCTTCATTTAAGGAATCAAGATTCGATGTCGGCTCGTCCAGCAGGATCATGGATGCGTCATGCAGGAATGCCCGCGCGATACCGATCCGCTGTTTTTCTCCGCCGGACAGCGTATCGCCGAGTTCTCCGACTTCGGTGTCGTAGCCATTTGGCAGTGTCATGATGAAATCATGTATGGACGCCTTCTTCGCCGCCTCCATAATTTCTTCCCGCTTCGCGCCGGGTTTTGCAATAGCGATATTGTTCGCAATCGAATCGTGGAACAGGTGTGTCTCCTGCGTCACATAGCTTTCCATATCGCGCAGATGCTTTGTCGGGATTTTGCGGACATCGGCTCCGTCCACGGAAACGCGCCCCGTCTGGACATCCCAGAAGCGCATCAGAAGTTTTAAGATCGTCGATTTTCCGGAACCGCTCGCGCCGTGGATGCCGGTGATTTTTCCCGGTTCCAGTTTCAGCGAATACTGATCCAGAATCGTCTCGTCTTCGTAGGCAAACGTTACATTCTGCGCCTCGGCTCCTGCAAATGCGTGGTCACCGCCGGATGCCGCATCTCCCGGAATTTCCTCCACCAGCGGCGCTTCCTCGAGAAGGGAAAGCACACGCTCGCCGCTTGCCAGCGTCTGATTCAGGTTATTCGACAGGCTGGACAGCGCCACGACCGGGCCGAAGGAACCCATCATCGCGACTGTGCAGGTCAGGACTCCCTCAAATCCGATCCCGCCTTTCGTGTAAAGATAGATCGTCAGTGCCAGCATGCCGAACGATGCCAGAAGAATCACCATGTTGGTGACAGACCGCTGGGAGCCTTCCATGCGGCTTAAGTTTTCCTGCACAGAAGCCAGTTCTTTCGACCGCCCTGACATCTGCTCTTTCCGTTTTTCGCCCTGTCCGTACTGAATCGTCTCGTCGAGGCCACGCAGGGAATCCAGCACGAAGCTGTTCAGCTCGCCAAAGCCTGTCCGGAACTCCATTCCTTTCTGGCTTCCGCGCTTTCCGTTCCACATCGGGATCACAACGCCGACCGTCAGATACGCCGCAAGTGCAAGCAGCCCTGCCAGAACATGGTATCTTCCAATGAAGCATACCATAATCAGAGAAGTTAATGCTGCAATCGCAATCGGGGAAATCGTATGCGCATAGAATACTTCCAGAAGTTCGATATCGGTTGTGATAATCGAAATCAGATTTCCTTTGTCCCGTCCTTCCAGCTTCGCCGGGCAGAGCTTCCGCAAAGCTGCAAACACTTTATGGCGGATGATCGCCAGCAGTTTAAAAGCAATAAAGTGGTTGCAGTACTGCTCCGCATAATGCAGAATGCCGCGCAGCACCGCGATCACGATCATCACCGTGAGTATCGTTTTTACCGGGGTATGTACAAGCCACATGTTTTGCACCGAAAGGCTCGTCCCTGCCGCGCCCGTCAGTAAGCCATGCACGATGACCTGTCCTGCCAGAATCGTCAGGAAGATCGCACATAAATATCCCATTGTTCCAAGAATAATTGCCGCCATCATAATATGAAGCAATGGCTTCACCAGCCCGATCAGGCTTCCCATAATCCGGAGGGCGCTTCTGCGTTTTGCTGTATTTTTCTTCTCGTTCATCATGCATTCCCCTCCTTTCCATAGTTTTCCAGTACCATCTGGCTGTCGTACAGATGACGGTATGCGCCGTTCTGTTCCATCAGTTCCGCATGCGTTCCACGCTCGCAGATGGTACCGTTTTTCAGGAAATAAATCTGATCTGACTGTACGACGTTCGCAAGGCGGTGGGAAATCAGCAATACCGTTTTCGTCTTTGCGAGTTCATGAATCACATTCATGATCAGCTCTTCACTCTCGACATCAATATTCGATGCGGCTTCATCAAAGATATACACCGCACTGTCGCTCCGAAGCAGCGCCCGCGCAATCACAAGACGCTGGCACTGGCCGCCGGAGAGGTTTCCTGCTTTTTCGAGAAGCCCTGTCTGCAGTCCGTTCTGTGTCTGTAAGAATCCCAGCAGATTGACTTTCTGCAGAACCGCCTCCATCTCCTCCTTCGTCGCATCCGGTTTCGCCATGCGCAGGTTCTCTTCTACGGTTCCTTTAAATAAGTAACTGTTGTGGCGGACCAGAACAACGTGCTTCATCAGATCCGTCTCAGCGACTTCCGAGAGCGGCACACCGCCCAGGGTGATGCGCCCTGTATATCCACGGTTCTTTGCCGCAAGGATACCCGCAATCGTACTCTTTCCGCAGCCGGATTCGCCGACCAGCGATACAAAACTGCCCGCCGGGAGTGTAAGGTCAATGCCTTTTAAGATTTCCCGGTCTTCTTCATAGGAAAAATGCACATCCTCCAACACAACATCCAGCGGTCCGTCCGGCAGCGTCCGTTCTCCCGCCTGCGGCTCCGGCAGATCAAGGATTTTGAAAATCTTGTCACTCGCCGCCATGCCGTTCATCGCAATGTGGAAGAACGATCCGAGCAGACGCAGCGGCAGGAAAAACTCACTCGCCAGCAGCACAATGCAGAGCGTGCCGGACACGGTGAGGTTTCCTTTCAGAAATTCCGATACCGCCACCGCCATGCCAACCGCCGCGCCGCCGTATGCTACGATGTCCATCACGCTCGTTGAGTTGAGCTGCATCGTCAGAACTTTCATCGTGATCCGGCGGAAGTTCTGGGATTCCACATCCATCTCGTCGGCTTTCTGCTGGTCGGCCTGATAAATTTTTAATGTCGTCAGACCCTGCAGATTTTCAAGGAAGGAATCGCCAAGGCCGGTGTAAATGCTCCAGTATTTGTTCAGCAGCTTCTTCGCAATCTTCTGCACAACCACAATCGAAATCGGGATCAGCGGCACACAGATCAGAAGAATCACGCTCGCTTTCATGCTCACCCGGCAGAGGATCACAAACAAGGTGAGCGGCGCAATCAGGCTGTAGAACAGCTGCGGAAGATACTTTCCAAAATAGGTTTCGAGCTGCTCCACGCCTTCCGTGGATACCTGTACGACCTCCGAGGATGATACCTGTTCGCTGTAGGATGCCCCCAGTTTCAGCATTTTCTCATAAATTTTCTCACGCAGAATCCGTTTCACATCCACACACGCAAGATACGACGACCGCGCGCCCATCCGCTCGCAGAAAAAGCGGATCACAACAACAATTGCCAGTGTAAAAATCGTCCGTTTCACAGCCGCTGCCGTTACCGCACCATACACGACCCGTTCCAGCAGATCGGCGACCGTAAATACCGCGATCACCTGCGACAGAAGCGCCGCCCACTGCCACAGAATCGTGTACACGATATACTTTTTCGCGTGGGACAGCAGCCCCACCAGTCTTGTTTTAATCATAAGTACCTCTCTTTTATGCTTTTGCTTTTCGCTTCTCTCTCATGCTGCAAATCAAATGCCAGATAGCTAAAATCGGATGATACAGCAGCATCCTCGGCCCCGAAAACCGCATAACGGCGCGGATCTTTTCCCGCATTTCCGGCTTGTAGCAGTGTACTTTGCAGTTTGCGCAGAATGTTTTCTGTTCCATGAAGGGACATTTCTGGCTCCGCTGTTTTGCATAGTCCGCTAATTTCTGACATTCCGGACACATTCCGCCGGATGCATGCCCCTCTTTTCCATGGTTCTTCCGGCAGTACAGGCGGATCATCTCTTCCACGACGTACTGTTCTTTCTGCCGCTTTTTTTCTACTTTGTTCATTTTGTTTCTCCTAGGATATGATCTTCTGTTTTTACGGTTTTGACCCGCAGGAAGAAATACAAAATATGGCACATCCATACCACAGCAATACAGATTCTTCCGATCGGCACATTCTTCATAGCAAAAAAGCCGATCGCCATCACAACCGTTACCATCCCGATAATTTTACATTTCGTTCCTACCGTCATCGCCCGATGCTGTACGAAGCTGTCGAGATGCTTCTTATATAATTGAGTTCCAATAAACCAGCTGTGCAGCCGCTCCGAACTTTTCGCAAAGCAGAACAGGGTCGCCATATAGAATGGAACTGTCGGCAGAATCGGAAGCACAATGCCGATGGTGCCAAATCCCAGGCACAGAAAGCCGAGTACGATCCAAAATATTTTAAATGGACTCTTCATAATTTTCCTCCTTCTTATCGAATAATAAATAGAAAAATAGCCGCCCATGGTTCTTGGCGAATACATGAGCGGTTAGTTATCACTTACGCTAGTTATAGATTAACATTGTTTGCCTTTCGTGTCAAACACATTTCACTCCTGAGAGAACGCTCCTCTGCTTGCAGAATAACTGCTGTTATTTCAACTCACGAAGTGTGATACATCATACCCTAAATAATTCCGCCAATGTTTGAAGATTCAACTCACGGAGGGCGACAAAACTGGTGGTTGCGTTATCCCACCTTTTTACGTACTTCAACTCACGCCCTCACGGAGGGCGACTCTTTTATCGGAAACTGGCGCTGCGCCTCATTATTTCAACTCACGCCCTCACGGAGGGCGACCGTCTGCGTCTCCAACTGCTTTCTGCTGTGCGAATTTCAACTCACGCCCTCACGGAGGGCGACAAGGATTCTGTCGCCGTAGCGGCGGATGCCTGATTTCAACTCACGCCCTCACGGAGGGCGACATTATGGATTATTTGTATCGCTATATGCAGTGTATTTCAACTCACGCCCTCACGGAGGCGACGTGGTTTCAAATTTATATCAAGCATAGGTTAGCCATTTCAACTCACGCCCTCACGGAGGGCGACATCTCATACACATAGTTATTCATCAATTTATATATTTCAACTCACGCCCTCCACGGAGGGCGACTCTGCCACTTTTACTTTTCCGGCCACTCCCGGTTATTTCAACTCACGCCCTCACGGAGGCGACGCGGTACTGCCGGAATGACCGCAGAACAGCGC